>FWPU01009201.1_pt1 | contig 15834 bp, 11 predicted proteins | sample 2228361 | NCBI WGS metagenome assembly FWPU01 (sample SAMEA103939777, study PRJEB20133) | metagenome
ACCGGGCCGGCCCGGCTGGCACATCGAGTGCTCGGCGATGTGCCTGAAGTACCTCGGCGCCTCCTTCGACCTGCACGGCGGCGGGGACGACCTCGTCTTCCCCCACCACGAGAACGAGATCGCTCAGTCCGAGTGCTACTCCGGGGTCAGGCCCTTCGTCCGGTACTGGGTCCACAACGGGATGATCCGCATCAACGAAGAGAAGATGTCCAAGTCCCTGGGCAACTTCATCACGGCCCGGGATCTGCTGGATCGCGTCCCGCCGCCGGCGATCCGCCTCTTCATGCTTTCCACCCATTACCGCAACCCGCTGAACTTCACGTGGGAGGCGGTGGAGGAGGCCGAGCGGGGGTGGCGGCGCCTGGAGCAGACGCTCGCCACCCTCGACCACCTGCTGGCGGCCGGGGTGGAGGACGCCGGCGGCACCTCCGAGGCGGCCGCGCGCCTTTCGGCGGCTGCCTCGGAGGCCCGGGAGGCCTTCGCCGCCGCCATGGACGACGACTTCAACACCGCGCTGGCGCTGGCCGTGCTCTTCGAGCTGGCCCGCACCGCCAACGCCGTCTGTCACGGTCCCTCCTTCCGCCGGTCGGAAGCGACCCTGGCGGCCCTGGGCGCCGTGCGGCGCACCCTGGCGGAGCGCCTCGCCGTGCTCGGTTTCCGCACCGAGGTGCGGGCCGCCGGCGCGGACGGCCGTTTGGTGGAGGGGTTGTTGGACCTGATCCTGGAGTTCCGCGCGGAGGCGCGGCAACGCAGGGAGTGGGCCCGGGCGGACCGCATCCGTGACCGCTTGGCGGCCCTGGGCGTCCTCCTGGAAGACACGCCGCACGGGACGCGCTACCGGCTCGAGCAGAGGGGTGGATGACGCATGGACGTTCGCATTCTGGCCATGACGCCCGAGCCGTTGCGGCTTATCTGGACGGCGGCCCGGACCTGCTACAGCGGCGCCACGCCGGCCGAACTTTGGGAGGGGGCTCCCTCCAAGGAAGAGATGCTGCGCCTGGTGAGCCGGATCTTCCACTCGCGGCACCACAGCGTGGTGGAGCACTGCGCGGTCACCTTCGCCGTGTCGGGGGTTTCCCGCACCCTGCTGGCCCAATACACCCGGCACCGGGTGGGCATCAGCTTCTCCGTCCAGTCCCAGCGTTACGTCTCCGAGCGGTCGGACCGCAACCGGGGGCGCTTCGGTGCCGTCGTCCCGCCGAGCGTGGCCGGGCGGCCGGAGGCGGCGCGCGTGTACGACGAGGCCATGGGCGCGCTCCAAGCCGCGTACGACGCCCTCACCGACCTGGGCGTGCCCAAGGAGGACGCCCGCTTCGTGCTGCCGGGGGGCGCCGAGACCAACCTGGTCACGACGTTGAATTTCCGTTCTCTGCTCGACCTGTACCACAAGCGGGTGGTGACGCCGGGCGCCCAGTGGGAGATCCGGGAGATGGTCGGCCGCATGGCCGCATTGGTCGTCGAGCGGGAACCCTGGCTGGCGGAATTCTTCCCCGGTCTGGGCGCCTTGGAGGAGGCGGCCGCCACGGGTGGCGGGGAATGAGCGTGGAAGGCCAGGTGGAGGGGCGCAACCCCGTGCTGGAGGCGTTGCGCAGCGGGCAGCCGGTGCGGCGCGTCCTGGTGGCGCGGGGGGAGCACCACGGCGCCGTGCGTGAGATTCTCGCCCTGGCGCGCGCGCAGGGGGTCCCGGTGGAGGAGGTGGCGCCGGAGGACCTGGCGCGCTGCGCCACCACGCGCGTGCACCAGGGCGTGATCGCCGAGACCGCGCCGCGCGGCTACGTGGAGGTCGAGGACCTGCTGGCGGCGGCCGAGCGGCGCGGGGAACCGCCGTTTCTGGTCCTGGCCGCCGAGGTGCAGGACCCGCAGAACCTGGGGTCGCTCCTGCGCAGCGCCGAGGCGGCCGGTGCTCACGGCGTCATCGTGCCGCGCCACCGCTCCGCCCAACTCACCCCGGCGGTGATCAAGGCGTCGGCCGGAGCGGCGGCTCACCTGGCCGTGGCCCAGACCGGCAATCTCACCCGCTGTCTCGAACTGCTCAAGGCTCGGGGCCTGTGGGTTTGCGGGGCCGACCCGCGCGGGAAGCAGGCGTATTACGAGGCCGACCTCCGCGGCCCCCTGGTCTTGGTCGTCGGCAGCGAGGGGCGAGGCATTCCGCGGCTGGTTTTGGAAACCTGCGACTTCCTGGTGCGGATCCCCATGAAAGGCAGGGTGTCATCGCTCAACGTCGCCGTCGCCGCGGCGATTATCCTATTTGAAGTGCGGCGCCAGAGGATGAGTGAAAGATGAGATCTGCGAAGCGAGAATGCGGCCCGACAGGGTTGACGGGCTTTTGAGGCCATAGGTATAATTACCGTGTGCAATTAACCAGATGCTTACATCTGCTTTTACCTGAATGATATAAGTAGATCTTTCGGGGCTTTTTAATTACGTTTTCCGATAAATATTGCTTCTAACATAAGCAGTCGCTGATCAGGTTCACCCCGGCCCGCCCGGGCGGCACGAGGAGGCGCTTCTGAGTGAGTTTGAACCCTCAGTTCCCGCTGTTGCCCCACGCCTTCCAGAACCTGATGGACGAGCAGGTCGTCGAGATGGCCCGCAACGGCGACAGCCTCGCACTCGAATTCCTGATCGCCAAGTACAAGAATTTCGTCCGCGCCAAAGCTCGTTCCTACTTCTTAATCGGCGCCGACCGCGAGGACATCATCCAGGAAGGGATGATCGGCCTCTACAAGGCTATTAGAGATTTCCGCAACGACAAGCTTTCTTCCTTCCGCGCTTTCGCGGAATTGTGCGTGACTCGACAGATTATCACGGCCATCAAGACGGCGACGCGGCAAAAGCACATCCCGTTGAATTCCTACATCTCTCTTAATAAGCCGATTTATGAGGAGGATTCCGACCGTACGCTGATGGACGTCATCTCCGGGACGAAGGTGAGCGACCCGGAGGAGTTGGTCATCAGCCGCGAGGAGTTCGGCGACATTGAGCAGAAGATGGGCGAATTGCTGAGTGACTTGGAATGGCAGGTGCTGATGGCCTACCTCGACGGCAAGTCGTATCAGGAGATCGCCGACAGTCTCGACCGTCACGTGAAGTCCATCGACAATGCCCTCCAGCGGGTCAAGCGGAAACTGGAGCGCTACCTGTAAAACCGCGATGTGGGCATGCGGTCCGGGCGGACCGGTTGACTGCGGCCCTCCGACCCCACCCCCGCCCGTCGGCAAGGCTTTGAGCTTTTGTTTTTCAGGAGGCTTTCGTGAGTCATTTCGTTCAACTGCTGCTCCTCTTGGTCATCGTCATCCTGGCGGTCAAGGCGGGAGGCGTTCTGAGCCTCCGGCTCCGCCAGCCGGCCGTCTTCGGCGAGTTGATGGCCGGGTTGATCCTCGGCCCGACCGTTTTCGGGATTCTGGATTGGCCCCTCTTCACCGACCACACTCTGGAGCGCTCCCTGCGCGACTTCGCCGAGATGGGCGTGCTCCTCCTCATGTTCCTCGCCGGCCTGGAAACGGAAGTCGATCAGATGCGGCGCGTGGGCCGGGCGTCCTTCTATACCGCCGTCGGCGGGGTGATCCTGCCCTTCTTCGGGGGCTGGGGACTGGCGGCGGCCTTCGGGTTTCCGCCGCGGGAGAGCATCTTCATCGGCACCGTCCTCACGGCCACCAGCGTAAGTATTTCGGTGCAGACGCTCTTGGAGATGGGGCGGCTGCAGAGCCGGGAGGGCATGACCATCCTCGGGGCGGCGGTGATCGACGACGTCCTGGGGGTGCTGGTGCTCTCCCTGGTGGTGGCCCTCGGCGGGGAGAACGCCGCCGCGGCGGGGGCCGCCGGGGTGCTTTTGGTCCTGGTCAAGATGACCGCCTTCTTCGCCGCGGCCCTCCTCCTCGGGCGCTATTTCGGACGGCTCGCCCGCTGGTCGACCGAGGTGAACGCCCATCAGGGGCTTCTCACGTTCGCCCTGGCGGCCCTTCTCATCTACGCCTGGGCGGCCGAGGCCATCGGCGGGGTGGCCGCCATCACCGGAGCCTACGTGGCCGGCCTGCTCCTCGGCGGCACCGATCAGAAGGAGCACATCGAGAACCGGATCAAGGTGTTTTCCCACGCCCTTTTCGTCCCCCTCTTCCTCGCCAGCATCGGCCTCGAGGCCGATGCCCGGACCATCGGTGCCGGGTTGGTCTTTGCCGCCCTGGTCTCCGCGTTGGCCATCGGCGTCAAGGTCATCGGCTGCGGGTTGGGGGCGAGAGCGGCCGGTTATTCTTCGCTCGAGTCGCTGCGGGTGGGTGTCGGCATGGTTTCACGCGGAGAGGTGGCCCTGATCATCGCCACCGTCGGTTTGGAGCAAAAGGTCATCGATCAGGGGATCTTTTCCGTGATGGTGTTGATGACGTTGGTGACGACGCTGATCGCGCCGGTGTTGCTGCGCTGGAGTTTCCGCAGAAGAGGGGTGGGCCAGGCCGAACTTTCTTGACGGTGCGAGATGCCTTTGCTATGATATTAGCTTGTCGTATCATTGGCCTTATTCAAGCACCACGGGACTCTTTCCGAAGGGGAGTGACGTTTTTTGGCGGTCGCACCTCGGGTTATCAAGCGCGAGCGGCGCACGTTCGGACGGATCAAGGAGGTTCTCGACCTTCCCAATCTGGTTGAGGTCCAGCGCAATTCCTATCAGTGGTTTCTCAAGGAAGGATTGTACCACCTCTTCGAAGAGGTTTCCCCGATCGAGGATTTTGCCGGCAACCTGGTTCTGGAATTCGTCGACTACAGTCTCGGCGAGCCCAAGTACTCCGTCCGGGAGTGCAAGGAGCGCGACGTCACGTACGCCGCACCCCTGCGCGTCAAGGTGCGTCTTGTCAATCGCGACACGGGCGAGGTCAAGGAGCAGGAGGTCTTCCTCGGCGACTTCCCCCTCATGACCGAGCGGGGGACGTTCATCATCAACGGGGCGGAGCGCGTCGTCGTCAGCCAACTCGTCCGTTCCCCGGGCGTCTACTACTCCGAGGACCGGGACCCCAACGGCAACCGGCTCCTCTCCGCCACCGTCATTCCCAACCGCGGCGCCTGGCTCGAGTTCGAGTCGGACCCCACCGGCGTGGTCTACGTCCGCATCGACCGCACGCGCAAGCTGCCGGCGACGGTGCTTCTGCGCGCCCTCGGCTATGAAACCAACGCTCAGATCCTCGATCTCCTGGGCGACAACGAGTTCGTGCGCACCACGCTTGACAAGGACGGCACCGACTCGGCGCGCCCGGCTCTGATCGAGATCTACAAGCGCCTCCGCCCGGGGGAGCCCCCCACCGAGGAGAGCGCCCGCACCCTGCTCGAGGGGCTCTTCTTCGATCCGAAGCGCTACGACCTGGCCAGCGTCGGGCGCTACAAGCTCAACAAGAAGGTGTCCCTCCGTTACCGCCCCGTGGGCGCCACTGCGGTGGAGGACATCGTCGTGCCCGGCACCGGGGAGATCCTCGTGCCCGCCGGGATGCGCATCGACCGGGCCCGGGCCGAGCAGATGGCCCGGGCCGGCGTCAACGTCGCCCGGGTCCGAACCGATGACGGGAACGAGGTCGTCATCCTGGGCAACGGCAACCCGGGCACCGACGTGCGCACCCTGACCCGCGAGGACATCGCGGCCATCATCAACTACTTCTTCAACCTCTTTATGGGCATCGGCCACATCGACGACATCGACCACCTGGGCAACCGGCGCCTCCGTTCGGTCGGCGAACTGCTCCAGAACCAGTTCCGGGTGGGGCTGGCGCGCATGGAGCGGGTCATCCGCGAGCGCATGACCATCCAGGATACCGACGCCGTCACCCCTCAGGCGCTGATCAACATCCGTCCGGTGGTGGCCGCGATCAAGGAGTTCTTCGGGTCGAGCCAGTTGTCCCAGTTCATGGACCAGACCAATCCCCTCGCCGAACTGACCCACAAGCGGCGCCTCTCCGCCCTCGGCCCCGGGGGTCTGTCGCGCGAGCGGGCTGGCTTCGATGTGCGCGACGTCCACCACTCCCACTACGGCCGCATGTGTCCCATCGAGACTCCGGAAGGTCCGAACATCGGCCTGATCGGGGCGCTGTCGACCTTCGCGCGCGTGAACGAGTTCGGGTTCATCGAGACCCCCTACCGGAAGGTGGAGAACGGACGGGTCACCGACCAGATCGTCTACCTGACGGCGGACGAAGAGGACGAGGCCGTCATCGCCCAGGCCAACGAGCCGGTCAACCAGCTGGGCTTTTTCATGGAGCCGCGCGTCACCTGCCGTTACCGTCACGATATCCGCCTGGTCCCCGCGGACCAGGTCGACTACATGGATGTCTCCCCGAAACAGGTCGTTTCGGTGGCCACGGCGTTGATCCCGTTCCTCGAAAACGACGACGCCAACCGGGCGCTCATGGGCGCGAACATGCAGCGTCAGGCGGTGCCGCTGCTCAGGGCGGAGGCGCCGCTGGTCGGAACGGGGATCGAGTTCCGCGTCGCCGCCGATTCCGGGGTCGTCGTCCTGGCGCACCGCCCCGGGTACGTGGAGCGCGTCATGGCCAACGAGGTCGTTGTCCGCACCGATGACGGCGACGTCGACCGGTATACCCTGATGAAGTTCCAGCGCTCCAACCAGGGGACCTGCTTCAACCAGAGGGTTTTGGTCCGGCCGGGGTACCGGCTCGAGGCCGGAGACGTGATCGCCGACGGCCCCTGCACCGACATGGGTGAACTCAGCCTCGGTCAGAACGTCCTGGTGGCGTTCATGCCCTGGGAGGGGTACAACTACGAAGCCGCCATCCTGATCAGCGAGCGGCTGATCCGCGACGACGACTCCACCTCGATCCACATTGAGGAGCACGAGTGCGAGGCCCGCGACACCAAGCTCGGCCCCGAGGAGATCACCCGCGACATCCCCAACGTGGGCGAGGATGCCTTGAAGGATTTGGACGACCGCGGCATCATCCGCGTCGGCGCCGAGGTCCGCCCCGGGGACATCCTGGTCGGAAAGGTCACGCCCAAGGGCGAGACCGAGCTCACGGCCGAGTAGCGGTTGCTGCGGGCCATCTTCGGCGAGAAGGCCCGCGAGGTGCGCGATACCTCTCTGCGTGTGCCCCACGGCGAGATGGGCATCGTCGTTGACGTCAAGGTTTTTTCACGCGAACAGGGCGACGAACTGGCGCCGGGGGTCAACCAATTGATCCGCGTCAACGTGGCTCAGAAACGCAAGATCTCCGTGGGCGACAAGATGGCCGGGCGCCATGGCAACAAGGGCGTCATCGCCAAGATCCTGCCCCAGGAGGACATGCCGTTCCTCCCCGACGGGACACCGGTGGATATCGTCCTGAACCCCCTCGGCGTACCCTCGCGCATGAACCTCGGTCAGGTGCTGGAGACCCACCTGGGATGGGCGGCCAAGGCCCTCGGCATCCACGTGGCCTCGCCGGTCTTCGCCGGGGCCGTGGAGGAGGACATCCTGGCCATCCTCAGGGAAGCGGGCCTGCCGGAGAACGGCAAGACGGTCCTCTATGATGGCCGCACCGGGGAACCCTTCGACAACCCGGTCACGGTCGGATACATGTATATGCTCAAGCTGGCCCATCTGGTGGACGACAAGATCCACGCGCGTTCCACGGGCCCCTACTCGCTCGTCACGCAGCAGCCCCTGGGCGGCAAGGCCCAGTTCGGCGGCCAGCGCTTCGGCGAGATGGAGGTCTGGGCGCTCGAGGCTTACGGCGCCGCCTATACACTGCAGGAGCTCCTCACGGTCAAGTCCGACGATGTGGTGGGACGGGTCAAGACCTACGAGGCGGTCGTCAAGGGGGAGAACATCCCCGAGCCGGGGGTGCCGGAGTCCTTCAAGGTGCTGATCAAGGAGATGCAGAGCCTCGGCTTGGATGTGAAGATCCTCTCCGAGGACGCCGAGGAGATCGAGATCCGGGAGTCCGAGGAGGACGTCACCGAGCTCGCCCAGACCCTCGACCTCGACCTGGGTGAGGGGACCGTCCGCCGGCAGGGGGTTGTCGAGCCGGAGGGCGGCGAGGAAGATGCGGGTGACGACCTGGGTGATCTCGGTTTTGCCGACGAAGTCGACGAGGACTTCGAGGTCCCCGAAGGTGCCGAAGAGGAACAAACCGTCTAAGGAGTGGGTGATCCGGTGAAGGGCATGGAGACCTACGGTGCGGACTCCACCAACAGCGGGGCGGATCTGAACAACTTCGACTCCCTGCGCATCGGCATCGCCTCGCCCGAACAGATTCGCGAGTGGTCCCACGGCGAGGTCAAGAAGCCGGAAACGATCAATTATCGCACCCTCAAGCCCGAGCGCGAGGGTCTGTTCTGCGAGAAGGTCTTCGGTCCCACGAAGGACTGGGAGTGCCACTGCGGCAAGTACCGGCGCGTCCGATACAAGGGCATCGTCTGCGACCGCTGCGGGGTCGAGGTCACGCGGGCCAAGGTCCGCCGCGAGCGCATGGGCCACATCGAGCTGGCCGCGCCCGTCTCCCACATCTGGTTCTTCAAGGGGATCCCCAGCCGGATGGGGCTGCTCCTGGACATGTCGCCCCGCTCCCTTGAGAAGGTGCTCTACTTCGCCGCCTACGTGGTCATCGACCCCGGTGAGACGGCGCTGATGGAGCGCCAGATCCTCACGGAGAACGAGTACCGAGAGCACCGGGAGAAGTACGGCAACGTCTTCCGCGCCGGCATGGGCGCCGAGGCGATCAAGGAGCTCCTGGAGCGCATCGACCTCGACGACCTGACCGAGGAGCTGCGCGAAGAGATCCGCAGCACCACCGGCCAGCGCCGCATGCGGGCGATCCGCCGGCTGGAGGTCGTCGAGGCCTTCCGCAAATCGGGCAACCGCCCCGAGTGGATGATCCTCGACGTCCTGCCGGTGATCCCGCCCGAACTGCGCCCCATGGTGCAGCTCGACGGCGGCCGCTTCGCCACCTCGGACCTGAACGATCTGTATCGCCGGGTGATCAACCGCAACAACCGCTTGAAGCGGCTCCTCGACCTGGGGGCGCCGGACATCATCGTGCGCAATGAGAAGCGGATGCTTCAGGAGGCAGTGGACGCCCTGATCGACAACGGCCGCCGCGGCCGTCCCGTGGCCGGTCCGGGGAACCGCCCCCTGAAGTCCCTGAGCGACATGCTGAAGGGGAAGCAGGGGCGCTTCCGCCAGAACCTGCTCGGCAAGCGCGTCGACTACTCGGGGCGCTCGGTCATCGTCGTCGGTCCGACCCTGAAGGTGCATCAGTGCGGGCTGCCAAAGGAGATGGCGCTCGAACTCTTCAAGCCTTTCGTCATGAAGCGCCTGGTGGAGCTGGGTTTCGCCCACAACATTAAGAGCGCCAAGCGCATGGTGGAGCGCATGAAGGACGAGGTGTGGGACGTCCTCGAGGAGGTCATCAAGGAGCACCCGGTGCTCCTGAACCGCGCCCCGACGCTTCACCGCCTGGGCATCCAGGCCTTCGAGCCGGTGCTGGTGGAGGGGCGCGCCATCCAGATCCATCCGCTGGTCTGCACCGCGTACAACGCTGACTTCGACGGCGACCAGATGGCCGTGCACGTGCCTCTCTCCGCCGAAGCGCAGGCGGAGGCCCGCATCCTCATGATGGCGGCCAACAACATCCTGAACCCCAAGGACGGCGGTCCGGTGGTCACCCCCACGCAAGACATGGTCCTGGGCTGCTATTACCTCACCCTGCAGCGCGATGGGGCCAAGGGCGAGGGGCGGGTCTTCGCCTCCCCGGACGAGGCCCTGCTCGCGTATTCCCTGGGTGAGGTTGACCTGCACGCCAAGGTCACGGTGCGCGTTCACGGCAGGCGGATCAAGACGACCGTCGGCCGGGTGATCTTCAACGACCGGCTCCCCCGCGAGGTGTTCGATGAAGAGGAGCCCTTCATTAATGGTGTGGTCGATAAGAAGGCGTTGAGCCGGATCGTGGCCCGTTGTTTCCACCGCCTGGGCACCGGCGCGACGGCACGGATGCTGGACGAGATCAAGTCCCTCGGCTACCGCTTTGCGACACGGGCCGGAGCCACCATCGGCATCACCGACATTGAGGTTCCCGCCGAGAAGGGCGCCCTGATCGCCCGCGCCGAGGCGGAGGTCGTGGAGATCGAGAACCAGTACCGGCGCGGCCTCCTGACCGAGGAGGAGCGGTATCAAAAGGTGATCGAGGTCTGGACGCAGGCCAAGGACGAACTGACCCGGGCCATGATGAACACCCTCGACCGGCACAACCCCGTGTACATGATGGCCATCTCCGGGGCCCGCGGTAACGTCAACCAGCTGTCGCAGCTCGCCTGCATGCGCGGTCTCATGGCCGACCCGGCGGGCCGGACCATCGAGATCCCGGTCAAGGCCAACTTCCGCGAGGGGCTGACGGTTCTCGAATACTTCACCTCGACGCACGGCGCCCGCAAGGGTCTGGCCGACACCGCCCTCAGGACCGCCGACTCCGGTTACCTCACCCGCCGCCTCGTCGACGTCTCTCAGGACGTCATCGTCCGCGAGGAGGACTGCGGCACGACGGAAGGGATCACGGTCTCGGAGATCAGGGACGGCAACGAAGAGATCGAGTCGCTCGCCGACCGCATCGTCGGGCGGACGGCGGCCGCCCCCATCGCCGACCCGCGGACGGGTGAAGTGATCGAGTCGCTCGCCGACCGCATCGTCGGGCGGACGGCGGCCGCCCCCATCGCCGACCCGCGGACGGGTGAAGTGATCGTCGCCGCCGGGCAGGAGATCGACGAGGACCGGGCGGCGGCCATCGTCGCCGCCGGCATCTCCGAGGTGGAGATCCGTTCCGTCCTCACCTGCCGGAGCCGCTACGGGGTTTGCTCCCTCTGCTACGGCCGCAACCTGGCCACCGGGAAGCTGGTCGACGTCGGTGAGGCGGTCGGCATCATCGCCGCCCAGTCCATCGGCGAGCCCGGCACGCAGCTCACGATGCGAACCTTCCACCTCGGCGGCGTCGCCGGCGAGGACATCACCCAGGGTCTGCCCCGCGTCGAGGAGCTCTTCGAGGCGCGCAAGCCCAAGGGGCAGGCCGTCATGGTGGAGGAGGCCGGCGTCGTCTCGATCGTCGAACACAAGGGCCGGCGCGAGGTGCGCGTCACCCGCGACGACGGCCAGACCGACGCCTACCCCGTGCCCTTCGGGGCGCGCCTCAAGGTCAAGGACGGCGACCGGGTGGAGTTGGGCGACGAGATCACCGAGGGTCCGGTCAATCCGCACGATATCCTGCGTATCAAGGGACCCCGCGAGGTTCAGGTCTACCTGCTCCAGGAGGTCCAGCGGGTCTACCGGATGCAGGGTGTGGAGATCAACGACAAGCACATCGAGGTCATCATCCGCCAAATGCTGCGCAAGGTGAAGGTGGAGGACGCCGGCGACACCGACCTTCTGCCGGGCGGGCTCGTCGACGTGTTCGAACTGGAGGACGCCAACGCCCGCGCCGTGGCGGAAGGCGGCGTGCCCGCCGAGGCCAAGCCGGTGCTGCTGGGGATCACCAAGGCGTCGCTGGCCACCGATTCCTTCCTGTCGGCCGCCTCGTTCCAAGAGACGACCCGGGTGCTGACGGACGCCTCCATCAAGGGGAAGCAGGATCCGCTCCTGGGCCTGAAGGAGAACGTCATCATCGGCAAACTGGTTCCGGCCGGCACGGGCATGACGCGTTACCGCCACATCCGCATCACCGTGGAGGGGCAGGAGGAAGAGCCGGAAACGTCCCCCGCGACGGCTCTGTTCCCGCCTCCCGCGTCCGGGGTGGCGGAGGTCTAGGATATTTGTTGACACGTGTAAGGCCCGGTGCTAACATGTAGAAGCGTTTGCGTGGCTGGCCTGATGAGTTCGCATGAAGGAGGGCCGCGGTTGCCATACGAACGGATCCGCAGGGCGGTTGCCAGAAGCGTCGGCACCAAGCAGACGTTGAAGGCGATCGAGAAGGGCGAGGCCAAGGCCGTGTTTGTCGCCCGTGATGCGGAGGAACGCATAACCGGTCCGGTGCTCCGGTTGTGCCAAGATCGAGGCGTGGAAATCGTCTGGGTGGACGAAATGGCGGCCCTGGGCAAGGCCTGCGGCGTCGAGGTGAAGACGGCCTCGGCCGCAATCCTGGCCGAATAAAGCGGTCGCCCCGCGGCTCGGCCTCCGGGGGCATTCGAGGCGGCGCGTCTGCGCCTAAGGTTTCCATAGGTGGCCCGGAGAGGTCAGGGCCTCTTCCGGGCCATATCAACGCCCTCGTCCAGTATCGGGTTTCCAGCGAGATGGAGAGGGCGGGTCGGTCGCAGCCGGCTGACGTCGGCCCCCCGGGGAGGTTGGGGGGCCGACGGAGCGAGTGGGAAAAACGTAGGTTTGGGGGTGCCCGAGTGCCGACGATCAATCAGCTGATCCGCTTGGGGCGTGCGGAGCTGACGGAGAAAAGCAAGTCGCCCGCCCTGCGCTCCAACCCGCAAAAGCGGGGCGTGTGCGTCCAGGTCCGCACCCAGACGCCGAAGAAACCGAACTCGGCGCTGCGGAAGGTGGCGCGCGTCCGCTTGACCAACGGGATCGAGGTGACGGCGTACATCCCCGGCGAGGGCCACAACCTGCAGGAGCACTCGGTGGTGCTGGTGCGCGGGGGGCGTGTCAAGGATCTTCCGGGCGTGCGCTATCACATCGTCCGCGGGACCCTCGACGCCTCCGGCGTCGACAAGCGGCGCCAGGGCCGGTCCAAGTACGGCGCCAAGCGCAAGAAGAAGTAGGAGGGACTCCGAATGGCCAGAAGAGCGAGGGCGTCCCGCCGGGAGATCGCGCCGGATCCGTTGTTCAACAGCGAGCTGGCCGGGCGGCTGATCAATAAGGTCATGATGAACGGAAAGAAGACGGTCGCCCAGGGCATCGTGTACCGCGCCATGACGATGGCGGGCGAGCGGCTGAACCGCGAACCCGTCGAGGTGTTGGAAGCGGCCGTCCGCAACGCCATGCCCATCCTGGAGGTCCGGCCCCGACGCGTCGGCGGCGCCACCTACCAGGTGCCGGTGGAGGTGCGGCCGGAGCGGCGCCTGAGCATCGCCCTCCGCTGGCTGGTGGCGTCATCCCGCAACCGCTCCGAGCGCACCATGGCCGAGCGGCTGGCCGCCGAGCTCATGGACGCGGCCAACAACACCGGTGCGACGGTGCGCAAGCGCGAGGAGACCCACCGCATGGCGGAAGCCAACCGCGCCTTCGCGCATTATCGCTGGTAGGCGGGGTGCCGCCGGCAGGGGATTCCCAGCCGGCGGGGTTTTGAGAATGTTTCGGAAACGGAGGTGAGACCGTGGCTCGAGAGTTTCCTCTCAATCGAATTCGCAACATCGGAATCTCCGCCCACATCGACGCCGGCAAGACGACGACCACCGAGCGCATCCTGTTCTACACCGGCAGGGTGCACAAGATGGGCGAGGTTCACGAAGGTGCCGCAACGATGGACTGGATGGTCCAAGAGCAGGAGCGCGGGATCACCATCACCTCTGCGGCCACGACCTGTTTCTGGAAGGATCACCGTATCAACATCATCGACACCCCGGGCCACGTGGACTTCACCGTCGAGGTGGAGCGTTCGCTGCGCGTCCTCGACGGGGTGGTGGCCCTCTTCTGCGCCAAGGGCGGCGTCGAACCCCAGTCGGAAACGGTGTGGCGCCAGGCGGACCGTTATCGGGTTCCCCGCCTGGCCTTCGTCAACAAGATGGACATCGTCGGCGCCGACTTCTTCCGCGTTCACAGGCAGATCCGCGAGCGGCTGGGCGCCAATCCCGTGGCCATCCAGATCCCCATCGGCGCGGAGGACACCTTCCGCGGCGTGGTCGACCTGGTGAGCGAGAAGGCCATTCTGTATGTCGATGACCTGGGCACCCGCAGCGAGGAGACGGAGGTCCCCGAAGAACTGAAGGGCACGGTCGCCGAGTGGCGGGAGAAGCTCCTCGAGGCGGTCGCCGAGGTCGACGAGGAACTCATGGTCAGGTACCTCGACGGCGAGGCGATCAGCGAGGACGAGATCCGCGCCGCGCTGCGCAAGGGGACCCTCTCCTTCCAGATCGTCCCGGTGCTCTGCGGCTCGGCCTACCGGAACAAGGGCGTCCAGCCCCTTCTGGACGCGGTCGTCCAGTACCTGCCCTCCCCGGTCGACATCCCCGCCGTGCAGGGGACGAACCCCGAAACGGGCGAGCCTCTCGAGCGCAGGGTCTCCGACGACGAGCCCTTCTCGGCGCTGGCCTTCAAGATCATGACCGACCCCTACGTCGGCAAGCTCTGCTTCATGCGGGTCTACTCCGGCGTCGTCAAGAGCGGCACGTACGTGCTCAACGCCACCAAGGGCAAGAAAGAGCGCATCGGGCGCCTGCTCCAGATGCACGCCAACCACCGGGAGGAGATCCCGGAGGCGCGCACCGGCGACATCGTGGCCGCCGTCGGCTTGAAAGACACCACCACCGGCGACACCCTCTGCCTCGAGGAGAAGCCGGTCGTCCTCGAGTCGATGCAGTTCCCCGAGCCTGTCATCTCGGTGGCGATCGAGCCCAAGACCCAGGCCGACCAGGACAAGATGGGCGAGGCGCTCGGGCGGCTGGCCGAGGAGGACCCGACCTTCCGGATGCACACCGACCAGGAAACGGGTCAAACCATCATTTCGGGGATGGGCGAACTCCACCTGGAGATCATCGTCGACCGCCTGCTGCGCGAGTTCAAGGTGCAGGCCAACGTCGGCAAGCCGCAGGTGGCCTATCGTGAAACCATCCGCACCCCGGTGAAGGCCGAGGGCAAGTTCATCCGCCAGACCGGCGGCCGCGGCCAGTACGGCCACGTCTGGCTGGACCTGGAGCCCCTCGAACCCGGTCAGGGCTTCGAGTTCGTCAACAAGATCGTAGGCGGCGTCGTGCCGAAGGAGTACATCCCCGCGGTGGAAGCCGGCGTGCGCGAGGCCATGGCCTCGGGTGTCCTTGCCGGTTATCCCGTGGTCGATGTCCGCGCCACGATCTTCGACGGTTCCTACCACGATGTGGATTCCTCGGAAATGGCCTTCAAGATCGCCGGCTCCATGGCGTTCAAGGAGGGTATGAGCAGGGCCCGGCCGGTGCTGCTCGAGCCGGTGATGAAAGTCGAGGTGGTCGTGCCCGAGGAGTACATGGGCACCGTCCAGGGGGATCTGCAATCCCGCCGCGGGCGGATCGAAGGGATGGAGATGCGCGGCAATTCCCGGGTCATTCAGGGGTTCGTCCCCCTGGCGGAGATGTTCGGGTACGCCACCGACCTCCGCTCCAAGACCCAGGGCCGCGGCACCTACACCATGCAGTTCGATCACTACGAGGAAGTGCCGCGCAGCGTGTCGGAAGAGATCGTCAACAGAGCCCAGGGCCGGGTAGCGGCCAAGAGGTAATTTCGGAAGAGCGAGAATAAGGAGGTCGGGTTTCCAATGGCCAAGGCGAAGTTCGAGCGCACCAAACCCCACGTGAACGTCGGTACCATCGGTCACGTCGACCACGGCAAGACGACCCTGACGGCGGCCATCACCTACGTCCTGTCCAAGCAGGGCAAGGCCCAGTTCATGGCCTACGATCAGATCGACAAGGCGCCGGAAGAGAAGGAGCGCGGCATTACCATCAACACCGCGCACGTCGAGTACGAGACGGACAACCGCCACTACGCCCACGTCGACTGCCCGGGCCACGCGGACTACGTCAAGAACATGATCACCGGCGCCGCCCAGATGGACGGTGCCATCCTGGTGGTGTCGGCGGCCGACGGCCCCATGCCGCAGACCCGCGAACATATCCTCCTGGCGCGTCAGGTCGGCGTTCCCGCCATGGTCGTCTTCATGAACAAGGTCGACATGGTGGATGACG
>FWPU01009202.1_pt1 | contig 15830 bp, 15 predicted proteins | sample 2228361 | NCBI WGS metagenome assembly FWPU01 (sample SAMEA103939777, study PRJEB20133) | metagenome
ATCGCCGCCGTCGCCTCCACCCTCGTCGACCTCGACCGCGCCCTCGGGGCGACGGGCGTCTGAGGAGGACCGCCCGCGGGCTGCCTCCGACGCCCACTATGTAATGGAACACCCCTACTCTTTCATAGCGGCGAGCGCTATGAAAGATCCGCAGACGAAGAGGACGACTGTCGTGCCGGCAGCCTCGCCGACCTTTTGCCGAGCCCCTCGACGTCGCTCCCCTCAGGGTCGGCGAGCCGCTGAGGCGGCACGATCCGCTGCCGCCGCACGACGGATCAGCACCGGGTCGGCGGCCACCAAGCTGATGGCCCCGCACTTGGCGCACATTCGCGACACGATCCCAGTCTCGATCGACCGGCCTCGAAGGGAGTAGGCGAATTTCGCCGAGCCGAGAAGCGGCAGGGCGAGACGTCCGACGATCAGCTCGCCGCCACACTCCCGGCAGCGGTCCGTCAGTGGCGAAGGGGCTGGGTCCGCTGTCTGTGCCACCTCGTCACTCCGCGGCCGATCGGAGAATCGCGCGGGCGACGTCGCTGTCGGTGACGAGGCCTCGGATGAGCCCGCCGCGCAGGGCAGCCTCGATCGCTCTGGCCTTCTGGCGCCCGGTGGCGATGCCGATGACGAGTGGGATCCGTCGGATGCGCTCCAGCTCCAAGCCGACGACGCGAGCCATGACCGAGGCGCGGCAGGGTTGCCCATCGGCGTTGAAGAGGCGACCGCAGATGTCACCGACCGCACCACACGCTTCGATCTCGGCGAGCTCATCGTTGGTCAAGTACCGCTCGTTGAAGAGGAGCGCCGACGAACCCATACCGGTGGCGCCGATGCCGACGAGGGCGACCTCGGCCGCTGCAGCTCGTCGGAGAACGGCCGCAACGTCCCGCTGGCCGACGAGCGATCGGGCGAGTTCTGCGCTCTCCACGATCCACGGGGCATGGAGCCGATCTGGCTGCGCGCCGAGGAGCCGAGCGGCTTCGGTGATGAGCTCGCCGCTCATGATCTCTGCCGGCACGGCGTTCAGGCCCCCGAACATCTGCACAACTCTGCGGACACGGATCCGGCCGGGGGTGAGAGCCGTGACCGCGGCGCGAACACCGTTGCCCCAGGCGAGACCAAGGGTCGTCTCAGCGGACAGAACCTCGCTGAGGAGGGTCGCAGCGAGCCGACCCGCAAGCCGTAACGTCTCCGACTGGTCGGTCACGGACTCGGCGACGACGAGACAATGCTTGAGGCGAAAGCGCTCACTCAAGCCGTCCTCGAGAGCCCGGTCGCGCCGAACTTGGCGGTTGATCCGGATCTCGACGATGCCCTGCTCGTGGGCCCGCCGGAGGAGCCGAGACACGTACGACCTTGAGATCTGATACCGACGGGCGATCGCCTCCTGGTTGCGGCCGTTGATGTAGTACTCCTCGGCGATGTTGGCGAGGAGGTCGGGCCCTTCGTGAATGCCGAGCCGGCCACGCGTCCCACTGGTCGTGGGACGCTCCGCCCGAGGCCTCACACCCCCCGCGGGCGTCATTCGCCGAACACTCCCACGATGGTGCCCATCTCGCTCGCCACCCGGATCGGCTTGCTCACCACCCGGACAGGGAATCCGAGGGCAAAGGCCAGCGGGTGGCGGCGGGCCTCATTGGCGAGGCGAGCGGGCTTGGAAATGAGACGTCTCGGCCAGTGCCGAAGGTAGTGGTACCAGAGCCAACGATGGCCGACATCCCAACCGCGGCCGCAGCGTTGGCAGTCGACTCGATGAAGCATCCCGGCGACGTATTTCACCTGCTGGGGGGCGATGCCCCCGCAGTTGGGGCAGTAGAGATCGGACACCAGCGTCAAGCCGCCCATACGCCCGTCTCAGCTGCTTGCGTCGAGGGTCCCGATCTCCTCCACTCGAGATCCTTGCTCCAACCCTTCGGCGATGATCTCGGCCCGGAGGAGGTCGTCGGACGTGGTGATCTTGATGTTCTCTGGCCGGCCGCGCACGACGGACACCGGGTGGCCCAGGCGCTCGACGACGGCGGAGGTGTCGGCACCAACGAACCCGTCCGCCGCGGCTCGTCGGTGTGCCTCGAGGACGAGGGACGCTCGGAAGGCCTGTGGGGTCTGGGCGATCCAGAGGTCGTTGCCGCCGCTCTGGATGACGCCGTCGTTGCCCACGAAGACGATCCGATCGCCAGCTGGTACGGCAGGGATCGCCGCACCGCTGGCTCGAGCGGTTTCGATCAGGGTCCCGAGCTCATCGAGGGACACGAAGGGCCGCACACCGTCATGAACCAGCACGATCTCGACCTGACCCCCGTCGATCAGGTCTTCGATCGCCCGCAGTCCGAGCCACTCAGACGCGTGACGAGTCGGACCGCCGATCACGATGTGCCTGACCTTCCTGAATGCGTTCCTCGCGACGAGGGCTTCGCAGGCTGGCCGATCGAGTTCGGTCGTGACGAGGACGACGCCATCGACCGCGTCGGCCCGTTCGAGCGCCTCAAGCGTTCTCCCCAGGATCGGCTTCCCGCCGACGAGGAGGAAGACCTTGTTCGTCGGTGCTGCCATGCGCTGGCCGGAGCCTGCCGCGAGGACGACCGCCCATGTCTGCCCCTTGTGCGGTCCCTCCGGGGACATTTGTGACGATTTGGAGCGTTCGTTCATGAGGCTAACTCAGTATAGCCCCGCGGTTCGGGTTCCCCAAGAGCCGATCTGTCCTCTTCTCGCCGAGGTCGAAACGAGCGAAACCCTGCGACCTGCAGCCGAAGCGCGCTCAGGGCAGCTGCGCGAACCCCTGAACCATAAAGCCTCCCCGTCGCTCGAGCGCGAGTTCCGCGAACTGCGCGTCCACGGCGGAGATGACCCGAATGTCAAACCGATGGCCTTCGATGGCATGGATCGCGATCCCAGCCTGAGTCAGGAGCTCGAGCTCATCGGCCGGGGGCGCCACGCTCTCAGCTGCCGCATCGAGAGCGCGGATCAGAACCTCGCGACGGAGCGCCCACGGGCCGGAGGCGACGCGGAAGGCTTCCCGGGGCACCGTTGCGACGACCTGCCCACTGGCCACCCGCTTCACGCTGCTCCAGACCGGCACCGTCGCCACGACTGCCTCGAGTTCACGAGCCCCCACAAGGAGAGCACGGATTCGGGCGGGCGAGGTCAGCGGGCGGTTCGGTTCGTGGAGGAGAATCACCTCTGCGTCAGGATCGAGTGCGATCGCAGCACGGATGGCACGCCAGCGACCCGGAAACGTACGGGTCAGCATCAAGCCGAGCTCGCGATGGTGCCCAACGAGGGAAAGGCAGGCCTTTGCCTCCACGGTCTCGAGAGCCAGGATCAACGAGTCGATCTCCGGAATCGTCCGCAGGGTCGAAAGGGTCTCGTCGAGGACGGACCGTCCCCGAACGGTGAGCCCAGAAGCGAGGCTAGTGGGTCCCACCGGAATGACGGCAGTCGTTCGCTCGCGCACGAGGCTGGTGCTGCTCCTCCTGCTCGGTAGGTCGGTCGAGGGTCGGCGGAATGAGCCGCCCGCCATCCTAGCAGGATCGAGCGGAACATGTGCCCCGCGAATAGCGAGTTACAGATCACTCGCCGAGACCGGACTCGATCGCCTCTACGAGGGTTTCCAATGCCCGCTCGGCTTCAGGGCCCTCGGCTCGCAGCGTGATCGTAGTTCCCTGTGCCACCGCCAAGGTAAGGACGCCGAGGATGCTCTTGGCGTCGCGCGTCGTGCCGTCCTTGGTGATCTCGATCCGGGTGTTGCTGAACTTCTTCGCCGTCTGGACGAAGAGGGCCGCGGGGCGGGCATGAAGTCCTGTTGGGTTCCGGACGACGACCGTGCGCTCGATTGCAGCCATCGGAGACCTCATCTCGTCGGGACCTGAAGGTCCTCGACGGACTCGGCAGCCGTCAGCCCGGCCTGGATCACGGTCGGGATCATGGCGAGCCGGCGGAGGGAGGCCAGGAAGGACGCCGCCTGTCCTTCGTCGACGGCCCGGGCGTCGCACGCCAGTGTAAGCTCGACCCGCTCCTCGACCCGGAGTCCATCGCCGGCGGCGGCAACCCGTGGTCTTCGGCAACCGATGCCGAGGGTCGCGACCTGGGTCTGCCGGAGGATCGGAATGAAGCCGTCTATGTCCAACTCGCCGAGATCGACGATGGTAAACGTCCCCTCGACGTCCTCCCCAGCCTCCGGGCGCCTTGATCTCTCTCGGTGCCGCTCGGCGCGAATGGCCCGATCGAGCTGGAAGAGGGTCTGTCGATCAGCGTCTCGGAGAATGATCGTCGACATGCCGACTCCACCCGGGACCTGCAGCGCGATGTGGATCGCCGCGTGGGGTGCAACGCGTCCCCCGCGGTACGAGGCGTTCAGGCGAGGATGATCACGGAGCGCCCGTGCCACCAGGAAGACCCAAACGGCGGCGGGGGTTGGCTCGTGCCCTCCGCTCTCCTTTGCGACCAGCGGCCCGCCGACCCGCACCTCAGTCCATAGACTGAGGACCTGAGGTCCAGTGCCGGCCTCCGAAGCACCGCCACGCTCGAGGCGGCGGGAGCCGCTTGTAGGCTCGGGTGCTATCTCCTCCTGCCGAGCCCGGTTCGATGGGGCAGTGAGAGGCGGGCGCTCGAGGGCGGCCGCCTCGCTGATCCGGGCCGCCGTCAGCCTCTCTCCGCTTCGGGCGACGGAGGCGAGATCCACACCCAGTTCCCGAGCGAGACGGCGGGCCGCCGGGGTCGCTCGCGGACGCCCTGGGATACTGAGTCGGTCGGAGAGAGGCGATGGCGCGACAGCGGCCTCGTCGGAGGGCCGGGTCGGTCGCTGTTGAGCGCCCGGGTCCACCGGCTGGACCGGCTCGAAATGCGGTGCCTCCGCAGCCGCCGCGGAGCTCGGAGGGGCCGGTGCGCGGCCGCCGACCTCAACTGCGGCCTCCAGAGCTGCTCGGCTCTCCGGAGCCCCGGCCGTCAGCTCCGCTTCGTCCGAGGCAATTCGGGCGATCGGCACGGTGACCGGCACCGTGTCCCCCTCCGCGTATCGGAGGTCAAAGAGGATGCCGTCGGCCGTCGCTTCGACCTCCATGTTCACCTTGTCCGTTCCCACCTCGGCGACGGGATCACCCGCAGCGACCCGCTCCCCCTCTCGGCGGAGCCAGCGAATGAGGATCGCGCTCTCCATGTCCATGTTGAACTTCGGCAGGATGACGTCGGTGATCATCGCTAGGTGCGTGAGTCGGGTCGTGGTCAGGCTGCCTCGTCGAGCAATGCCCGGGCCGCGAGGACGATGTCATCCTCCTGCGGCACGGCACACCGCTCAAGCTCGCGGTTGTACGGGATCGGCACCGGCTGGCCGGCCAACCTCCGGATCGGTGCGTCGAGGTAGTCGAAGGCCGGTCCCTCCGCTATCCGCGCTGCGATCTCGGCACCGATGCCACCGTCCTTGACCGCTTCGTGGACGATCAGGACTCGACCGGTCCGCGACACCGACGCCTCGATCGTGGCCGTGTCCAGCGGCGCGAGGGTGCGTGGGTCGACGACTTCGCACTCGATCCCGTCGCCGGCGAGCCGCTCCGCTGCGGAGAGGGCGCGCGGCACCAGGGTCTGCGTGGCGACGATGGTGAGATCTCGCCCCGGTCGCTTCACCTCTGCCTTTCCGAGCGGAACGGCGTACTCGCCGTCGGGCACCTCGCCCCGCATCCGATAGAGGAGCTTGTGTTCGACGAAGATGACCGGGTTCGGATCTCGGATTGCTGACAGGAGGAGGCCCTTGGCATCCGCCGGGGTCGATGGGGCAACGACCTTGAGACCCGGGATGTGCGCGAAGAGGGCCTCGAGGCTCTGCGAGTGCTGTGCCGCCGCCCCCGTCCCCGATCCCGCTGGCCCTCGGACGACGAGCGGAACCGACACGGTCCCGCCGAACATGTACCGGATCTTGGCGGCCTGGTTGACGAGCTGATCCATGGCCAGCAGGATGCAGTCGAAGAATTGGAACTCAGCGACGGGACGCAGCCCCCCAAGGGCTGCACCGATCGCGGCGCCGGCGATGGCCGCCTCCGATATCGGTGTGTCGCGGACCCGCTCTGGTCCGAACTCGGCGAGCAGGCCCTCCGTGACACCGAAGGCACCACCGTAGACACCGATGTCCTCACCGAGGAGAAAGACCCGCTCGTCGCGGAGCATCTCCTCGCGGAGCGCTGCCCGGATGGCCTGGGCGAACGACAGCTCGCTCATTCGGCGTAGACCCCGTCGAGCAGACCGTCACAACTGGGCTCGGGTTGCGCCTCCGCCCACCGGACCGCGGCCTCGATCTCCTCCCGCGCCTGCTGCTCGATGGCAGCGCTCTCCTCGGGACCGAGGACATCGGCTTCGTGGAGAAGGGCAGCGAAGCGGCTAATCGGATCGAAGCGCGCCCGCCATTCAGCGATCTCCTCTCGAGTCCGGTACAGCTGGCGATCGCTCTTCGAGTGACCCCGGTAGCGGTAGGTAACGGCCTCGATGAGCCACGGACCGCCCCCGCTGCGGATCGACGCTGCCGCCTCCTCGACTGCTGCCCGGACTGCGGCGATGTCATTCCCGTCGATGCGACGGGATGGCATGTCGTAGGCGACCGCATGCCCTGCCGGAGTGACCCGCATGGCCCGTGCCACTGGCAGGGACATGGCGTACTGATTGTTCTCGCAGAGGAAGAGCACCGGGAGGCTCCAGATCGAGGCGAGGTTGAGGGCTTCGTGGAAGCCTCCCTGGTTGACGGCTCCGTCGCCGAACACGCAGAGGACGAGCCGGCTCGATCTCGTCATCTGGATCGCCAAGCCGAGGCCGGTGGCGATCGGGATGCCGCCGCCGACGATCCCGTTGGCGCCGAGGTTGCCGCGACTGACATCGGCGATGTGCATCGATCCGCCCCGGCCGCGGCCATAGCCGGTCTGGCGACCCAGCAGCTCGGCCATCATTCGGTCGGGTCGGGCTCCCTTGGCCATCGCATGGCCGTGGCCTCGATGATGGCTCAGCAAGTAGTCGTCGTCGGCCAGAACGAGCGACCAGCCTGCTGGGATCGCCTCCTGGCCGATCGACAGATGCATCGTCCCATGGATCCGGCCGAGCCCATAGAGCTCCTCGACCTTCTCCTCGAAGGCCCGGATCCGCCACATGAGCGCCAAGGTCTCGATGAGACGGTCACGCGGCAGGGCGAGAAGCGCCGCCCGGGCCTCGGGGGAGGCCCCATCCGGGAGTTGATCCGCGCCGCCGGACGTGAGCAGGCGTGGCTCCACCTGCCCGCCCTGGACGGGAGCGCTCCGCGTCTTAGTCATCGACAACGCTTGCCCTTCCCCTTCCGCCAGCGCGTGCGACCGTCAGATCGAGGGTGTCCTGGAGCTGCCGCAGCTGGTAAAGACGGGTCGCCTCGTTTGGGATGACCGCCGAACGACGGATCGGTTCGCCCATCGCGACGTCGGTCGTGAGCAGGCACCCGTCGGCCAGGCCGACCGGTAGCAGGTCTTCGGCCTTTGCCACGTCCGCTCGCTCGGCAAGAGCGTAGTGCGTCCAGCCCCCCATCTTGTCGAGTCGTTCCCCAGCCCTGAGGTCCCGCTTGGCGACCGCGATCGCCTCGGCGATCGGCTGCGGCCCGGGGGCGATGGTCGCCTCGCGATAGATGGCCGCTGTTGCGACCGAGATCGCCGTCTCGAGGCTCGTCAGGTGGTAGGGCCGGTAGAGCACCCAGTAGGGGCCCTCGCCCATGCCCAGATAGCGCATCTCCCGGGCGACGACGTCGTTCTCGCTCTCGATGACGCAGAAGACCCCCGGCGCCACACCGATCGCGTAGTCCACGACGCCCTTTCGGGTCAGGATGCCACCTTCCTCGCGAGGCCGGAACAGGGCCGCCAGCTCTTGGACGGTGGCGGTTGGTCCGTGCATTCCCCGGACGTCCGGGACGAGGCCCGTAGCGTTGGCGAGGCAGGTCATCTCAACGGCGGTCTTCGTCCCGTCCACGAAGCTGGCCAGCATCCACGGGTTGGCACCGAGCTCCTTCGCCCGCTCCGCGACGGTCTCGGGTGTCGCCGTCCGGTCGAGAGGGTTGTTCTTGCCCTTGCCCGCACAAACGACGGTGAAGCCGAGGGTTCGCGCGAACTCGACGAGCTCCTTGGCTGGGGCATACTCGTCGCCGGCAGAGGTCGAGTAGATGACGCCCGCCTCGTCGGCCATGTGCTTCAGGATGCGGCCCACGGTGACGTCGGTCTCGACGTTCAGCATCACGACGTGGCGCCCTCCGCGGATCGCAGCTTCCGCAACCACGGCCCCGACCTCTGGGATGCCGGTTGCCTCGACGATGACTTCGTTCCCCGGGACCTGAGCGAGGAGCTCGGCCGAGCGTGTGATGATGCGACAGCCATCGGCCCGAGCACGCTCGGCCGGAGGCAGATCATCGACAACTCGTACTTCACGATCAGGTATGCCGGCAAGCCGGTACGCGGCTCGGGCTCGCTCGATGTCGATGTCGGCGATCCCGGTGATCTCGAACCATGGCAGGGGCGCTACCTGGGCGACGAGGCCGGTTCCCATCTGCCCAGCTCCCACGACGGCAAGGGTCACCGGGCGGCGGGCCTCGGCTCGCTCGAGGAGCTTTTCGTAGAGCGACATCGGTCAGTCCATTTCCAATCGTTCGCCCGCGGCTGCCGGTGGGCCCCAGATCTCGATCAGGTCGCCCACCTTTAGATCCGGAAGCGGCCTTGCCTCGACGCAGACATCACCGGGCAGCTCGGGCTCGCTCCGCCCGTTGGCCTTGACGACGAGATGGCCGAGGTTGGCCAGGTTCTCGTTGGCAACGTCGCCGACCGCCAGGATCCTGAACGGTTCGGTGCCAAGGTGGAGGGTGTCACCGGGGGAGATGCCGGCCCGGTTTACCTCCGGGATGTGAAGCAGGGAGATGTCGGCGAGCTCCTCAGGTGCGCCGTCGGCAAAGAAAACGAGCACCTGGGCAGCCCGGAATTCTGCGACCTCCTTGCCGACAGCAGTGATGCGAGATCGCAGCTTGAGCTGGCCTGTCACATCACTCGAGCAGCTTGATGTTCTCTTCCCTCACCCCCGAAACGAAGAGGTCCTCGCGGATGAACGCCATGAGGGGACCGGCAGGCATCGTTGGGTGAATGTCGACGGTCGGCACCTTCTTCATTGGGTAGACCCCAACGCGCGCCGTCCCGCCGCAGTCGATGACGACACACGCCATCTGCTCGAAGGGGACCTTCGACTTGAAGCCGTCGAAGGGAATCCCTCCCGTCAGCTCAGCGATCCGCTGGGCAACCGGATGGATCCCGCCGCCTGTCACCGAGACGACGTATTCACGTCCGGGTTGGGGCTTGATGACGAGAGGTCCGCCCCAGCCGCGGCTTCCTTTCTCGACGCGGACCGCCTTGAACGTCTTCACCTCGGTCATCGGCAACACACCTCCTCTGGGTCGGAGTGGCCGCCGCGAAGACGGCCACTCCGATTGGGTGCATCAGCTATCGGTGGATCAGCTGTAGAGGCCGAAGCTCGCCACGTAGGCGATCACCACGGCGATCGGCCCGGTGATCTGGCGCGAGAAGAGCACTGCCGGCACTCCAACCTCGACCGTCTCCGGCTCGGCTTCTCCAAGGGCAAGACCCACTGGAATGAAGTCACAGCCGACCTGCGAGTTGATCGCGAAGAGGGCGGGCAGCGCCAGACTCGGTGCCATCGCTCCGCTCGTGATGAGCGTTGCCCCAATGAGGGAGCCGATCACTTGCGCCATCACGGCTCCGGGCCCGAGCAAGGGGGAGAGAACGGGGATACCGCCGAGAGCTCCAAGGAGCACAAGGCCGGGCAGGGACGACGCCAGGCCGGAGACGTGCTCGGCGATGAAGTTTCCAATGCCGGTGTAGAGGATCAGCCCGATGACGAAGCTGATGAAGCACATGAAGGGCAGGATGTTCCGGACGACCTGATCGACGCTGTGTCGGCCGGACTGGTAGAGCGTGCCGACCACGACGCCGGCTGCCTTTCCGATGGTGACGAGGAGACCAGTGACGCTTGCCATCGGATGCCCTCACGCCTCAGCGGGCTCGGCCGCCGCTTGTTTCGCGGCTTCTCGAGCGATGAGCCACGCCGTGATCCACTCCGTGACCACGCCGCGGATGAAGATGACGACCAGCCCCACGAGCAGGTACCGGACGGCCAGTGGCCCCAGTGGTAGCCCGAGGTTCTGAATGCCGGTCGCGATGCCCAGCCAGACGAAGATCTCGCCCGGGTTGATGTGCGGAAAGATCCCGAGCGGCGGGTGGACGAAAGACACTGCTGCGTCGTAGAAGGCCGGCTTGTACTTCTCCGGGAACCAGCGGCCCTGGGTGTAGGCCATTGGGTTGGTCAGGAAGAAGACGGCGAGAACCGGGGCCACCACGTACCGAAGCGGCATGTATCCGATACCGGGCCGGGCCGAGACCGCGATGACGCGGTTGATCCGGTCCTCGCCAACAAGAGCCGTGAACGCGTAGACGGCGGTCATCAGGACCAGCAGCGTCGGGACGATGCCCGTTACGAGGCTGGCGAGCACCTCACCGCCTTTTTGGAAGATGCCGATGAAGCCCTCGGCGATCAGAACCAGTTGTTCCATCTGCTAACAGGCCCTCTCCTCTCGTTCCCTACTCGTGCATCGGTGGTGGAGACGAGACCTACTGGCATCGCGGCCGATGACCCTGTGGGCCTCGTGGTCCTCGACTCTCCTGGGAGCACCGCGTGGTTCCCACGGATCCGAACCTTGGCCGATGCACACTCACTGCGGCCTCAAGAATGCTCAGCGATGGCGGCACCTCCTTCCCTCGTGGCGCTCTCTGCCCGCGCCTGTCGCAGCGTCGTTAGCGCCTGGTTGATTGCGGCCCGAAGCGCGGGGTCCTTGCTGGGTGCGATCCGCTCGTCATCAAGCATGAAGAGGGACTGGCCCGCCAGACCTGGGATCGGCCTCGGTTCGGCGAACAAGCTCCAGCCGCGGAGAACCTGGGCGTCGATGACGCGATCCTCCCGGTCGACCGAGACGATGGCGTAGGTCCGACCTCGAAGCCTGGCTCGGCCCATGCCGACGGCCACGGTTCCGCGTCGCCGCATCTCAGCGATGCGGCGAGTGACGGCGATCGCCTGTCGGTGTGCCAGCAGGATCTGGACCACCCACATGGCGACCAGCGCGCCGACGAGCAGTCCGCCCTCCGATCCGCTCAAGCGCTCCCTCCGCGCCTCCTCTGCGGCACATTTGTTACATATCGTACCAATCGTGCCGAGTGCCAGGCAGTATAGCCACTACCGGTTCGGTGTCAAGACCTTCCCGTCTCTCCCACGCTACGCCTTGAGGCGCCGGCAACCCGTCGCTGTGGGCGGACAGAGTGGGACTGAGCCAGCGGTTGGTAAGGTCTAAGCGGGTCTGCTGCGCCGCGGGGTCAGGCCCGGCTGGCCGCGGACGAGATCGACTCCGGGGACTACATCGACTCCGGGGCCGAGATCCCCAGCAGACCGAGGGCGTTCGCCAGCGTCGTCTTCGTCGCCAGACAGAGGGCGAGCCTCCGGCCCGACCGCTCCGGCTCCTCGGGGTCGACGACCCGAGCGTCCCGATAGAAGGCGTGGAAGGTCGTTGCCAGCTCCGTCGCGAAGGTCGTGATCCCCTGCGTCTCATGGGCGGCCGCCGCGTCCTCGACGACCTCCGGGAAGCGGAGGAGCATCTTGCCGAGCTCCATCTCCGGGCCCTCGGCGGTCAAGCCCTCGATCCGGGGCGCCGCCTCGAGCCCCACCTCGGCCGCCTTCCGGAGGATCGAGGCGATCCGGGCGTGCGCGTACTGGACGTAGTAGACGGGGTTCTCGGCCGACTGGCGCTTCGCGAGCTCGATGTCGAAGTCGATGTCGACGTTCGCCCCCCGCGACCCAAAGAACCAGCGGGCGGCGTCGACCCCGACCTCGGCGAGGAGCTCGTCGAGGGTGACAAAGGTGCCGGCCCGCTTCGACATCGAGACCTCGACGCCGTCGCGGACGAAGCGGACCCAGCCCGTGAGGAGCATCTCGACCCGAGCCCGGTCGAAGCCCATCGCCTCGGCGGCGTTCCGCACCCGAGCCACCGTCCCGTGATGGTCGGCACCCCAGATGTAGATGAGGTGGTCGAAGCCCCGGCTGAACTTCTCGAGGAGGTAGCCGATGTCGGCGGCGAAGTAGGTCGGTTCGCCGTTCGAGCGGATGACGACCCGGTCCTTGTCGTCACCGAAGGCGGTCGAGCGGAACCAGAGGGCGCCCTCGTGCTCGTAGAGGTGACCCCGCTCGCGGAGCCGCTCGATCGCCCGCGCCACCCAGCCCTCGTCGTGGAGCGAGCTCTCGGTCTTCCAGACGTCGAAGTGGACGCCGAGCCCGGCGAGGGAGGCCTCGATCCCGGCCCGAACCCGCTCCGAGGCCCAGCGGCCGACGACCCAGGCCGGGTCCTCGTCGCCAGCCTGGGCGTCCGCCCAGACCTCGTCGGGAAGGTCGCGGGCGAGCTCGACGACGTACTCGCCGTGATAGCCGTCCTCGGGGATCGGCTGGCCGAGACGGACGGCGATGACCGATGCCCCGAGGTTCCGGACCTGGGTTCCGAAGTCGTTGAAGTAGTACTCGCGGGTGACCTCGTGACCTCCGGCCTCGAGGACACGGCAGAGGAGGTCGCCGACGAAGGCGCCCCGGGCGTTCCCGATGTGGAGCGGCCCGGTGGGGTTCGCCGAGACGAACTCGACGTTGATCCGGAGCGGCCGTTCCGCAGGTACCCGGCCCCAGAGGGTCGGCCCCTCGAGGACCGCCGAGAGGCGGGTGGCGACGGCCTCGGGCGCGAGGCGGAGGTTGACGAAGCCGGGTGGGGCAACCTCGACCGCGGCGAGGAGCGGCGGTTCGTCCCTGTCGGCCGGCGTCTGCTCCATCCGCTCGAGCTCCGCGGCCAGGAGGCGGGCGATCTCGAGGGGCGGCCGGCGGCAGGGGCGGGCGAGGCGAAGGGCGAGGTTCGTCGCGAAGTCCCCGTGGGCGTTGTTCGCCGGGCGCTCGACCTCGACGGGCGGTCGCTCCGCTTCCGGAACCTCGGGCAGGGCGCCTGCTGCCTGGAGGTTCGCCCAGGCCGTCTCGATCCGGCGACGAAGGGCGGCTCGGACGGGAAGGAGCCGTGGGTCGGCGGACACCGGGGGGGTGGTGGGCGCGGGAGGGGTTGGCTCGATCGGCTGGCCGGACACGTTCCTCGCTCTTCGGTGGTCGGATGGGCGGATGGCTGCGTGGCCTGGAGAGCCGCCCGGGCAGGACGACTCGGGCCCGCCGACGTCGATCGTATCCGGCGGCCCGGCGTCGACGCGCTGCCTGGCCGCCGGCCTCCTCCTTCCCCGAAGGTACCGGCGCCTGATGCTCCAGGTGGGGGATGACGTCGGTCCCATTCGCCGCCCAGGACTCTGCGGTGCGTGCGAGCACCAGAATCCGCCGTTTCGGTGATCTCTGTGCGGTGAAGGGGGGTTGCGGCCAGTACCTCACCCCTTGCAAGTGGCCTAACCGAGTAGTACCGTCAGGGCCACTGAAGCCGGCTTCACCGGACGGCCGGCCAGGGGGCCATCACCGGACTCATCAGGAGTTGTCATCGCCCGATATCGTGGATCCGGGGGAATGCGGGAGGACACGACCATGGTGTCTCGGGGATCGCTGTCGTATCCGACGACGCGCGCTCGCCGGAGCTTCGTGCTCCTGTGGAGCGCGCTCTTCGTTTTCTCGCTGCTGCTCCAATACGCGACCTTCTCGTCTCCCCTGGGCGCCCTCGGCGCCTCGGGGCTGAAGGCCGGGACCGTCCAGGGCTTCGAGGTCGACGGCGACCCGACGTCGGGCAATGGAGCCTCGAATCCGGGCAACATTCCGTCCAGTCTCATCGACAGCTCGAATCCCCTCGCCAACGGTGACGACTGGGTCGACGGCAGCTCCGGCAATGGAGTCGTCGACCCCCCGAACCCGCCGAACTCCGTCCTCATCGCCGATCCTTCGGACTCGAGCTCCGACAACATCTTCAGTGGCGGAGCCAAGGAGCTCGATACGTGCACCTGGGGCTACACGACCGGCCCGGTCACACCAAAGGACGACTTCCGCCACGTCATGGCCTACGCCAAGTTCGTCGGCGACAGCGCCTTCTTCTTCATGGGCGCCGAGCGGATCGTGAACAACGGCGACACCCACATCGACTTCGAGCTGAACAAGCTCCCCTTCACGACCTTCCCCGGCGATCCAGGTGTCTCGAAGCCGAACCGGAGCGTCGGTGACCTCATCATCGCCCTCGAGTTCTCGAACGGCGGGTCGAACCCCGAGGTCACCGTCTGGCGAGTGACGAGCGTCACGAACTGTACGAAGGGCGGTCAGGTCGCCGGGCAGGAGGTCACCGTCGAGGACATCACGACGGCGGCCGTCCACTCGGCGACCAACTTCAACGATCTCTCCCCAATCACCTGGCCTGGTGACTCGACGGCGACCACCCTGGAGGAGTTCTTCTTCGCCGAGGCCGGGATCGATCTCGCCAGCCTCGGGATCACGACCTCCTGCCCTGGCCTTTCCTCGGGCAGCATCCGGAGCCGGGCGGGTGGCGACATCAACAGCTCGCAGTTGAAGGACACCGTCGCGCCCTTCCCGATCGACCTGAACAACTGCGGCAAAGTCACCATCGTCAAGGACGCCGTCCCCGATGATCCCCAGGACTTCGGCTTCAGCGGCGACCTCGGCAGCTTCACCCTCGACGACGACAACGACTCGACGCTGCCGAGCACGCGGACGTTCAACCAGGTGCCCCCTGGCACCTACACGGTGACCGAGGGCAGCGTCGCGGGCTGGAAGCTCACGGGTCTCTCCTGTTCCGACGGCGACTCGACGACGAACCTGTTGACGCAGACGGCGACGATCAAGGTTGCCGCGAACGAGGAGGTCACCTGCACCTTCACGAACACAAAGCTGGCGAAGCTCGTCGTCAAGAAGGTGACGAGCCCCTCTGGAGCCTCGGGCACCTTCTCCTTCTCCGGCGCCGTCAGCGGCACCATCGGTGACGGCGGGACGATCACGTCGGACTTCCTCGACCCCGGGACGTACCAGGTCATCGAGGCCGACCCCGCGCCGCCCTTCGATCTCGGCGCGATCAGCTGCGACGATCAGAACAGCAGTGGCGACGTCGCTACCCGAACAGCGACCTACCACCTCGAGGCTGGCGAGGTCGTGACCTGCACCTTCACGAACGTCCAGCGGGGGACGATCACGATCATCAAGAACGCCGTTCCCGATGATCCCCAGGACTTCGGCTTCAGCGGCGACCTCGGCAGCTTCACCCTCGACGACGACGCCGACTCGACCCTATCGAACACGAAGACCATCGAGCACGTCGTCGCCGGCACCTACACCGTGACCGAGGCAGAGGTGGACGGCTGGGACCTCACCGACGTCAGCTGCACGAAGACGGGCGGCTCTTCGGTGACCCGGGATGGCCACTCCGTCGACATCACCCTGACCCCGGGTGGCTCCGTCACCTGCACCTTCACGAACACGAAGCGGGGGACGATCATCGTCGAGAAGCAGACCGTGCCCGACGGCGACCAGGCCACCTTCACCTTCAGCGGTGACGTCTCCGGTGTCCTCGGCGACGGCGATCAGGCGAGTGCCTCGGTCGCCCCCGGCGAGTACAGCTCGACGGAGTCCGTCCCGACCGGCTGGGACCTCACCGACATCAGCTGCGACGACGACGACAGCTTCGGGGAGCTGGGGACGGCGACGGCCACCTTCCACGTCGCCCCCGGCGAAGTCGTCACCTGCACCTTCACGAACACGAAGCGGGGGACGATCATCGTCGACGATCGGAC
>FWPU01009205.1_pt1 | contig 15827 bp, 14 predicted proteins | sample 2228361 | NCBI WGS metagenome assembly FWPU01 (sample SAMEA103939777, study PRJEB20133) | metagenome
GGCGAGCGGGCAGGCAGGATGCCTGCGCTACACTTTTCGGATAGGCTCTTAGACGCCAGAACGAAAGTCCCGATGCATCGGGACTCGTTTGCGAGCCTGCTTTTAGCAGGCGTTCCAGCCGTTGTAGACGCCGAATTCGATTCGGCGGAATTCGATTCGGCGGAATGAGGGCTGTCACCGAGTCGAATTCGGTGTCTAAGACGCCAGAACGAAAGTCCCGATGCATCGGGACGCCTGCCTTTTTCCAGCGGGGCGCAGGACGTCAAATTTGCCTCCTGCCTCCTGCCCAACCTCCGTCGGAGCAGCGCCTCCTTACCAGGGTTGCAAATTTTACGTAATGCACCCTGTCGAACGAGTCAAAGTAACGCCCAATTTCAACAAAGAGAGGTCGCAAATGTCAATTAAGTCCGACAAGTGGATTCGCCGCATGGCGTTGGAACAGAAGATGATTGAGCCGTTTGAGGAGAAGCAAGTCCGCGCCGGGGTGATTTCTTACGGCTTGAGCAGTTACGGCTACGACATCCGTGTGGCAGATGAGTTTCGGGTGTTCACAAACGTTTACTCGGCGGTGGTTGACCCAAAAGAGTTTGACCCGAAATCGTTCGTGGAAATCCAGGGGCAAGGCTACTGCCTGATTCCGCCCAACTCGTTCGCCTTGGCGCGGACGGTAGAGTATTTCCGCATCCCGAGCAACGTGCTGTGTGTGTGTATTGGCAAGAGTTCGTATGCGCGCGCAGGCATCATTATCAACGTCACCCCCCTTGAGCCGTCCTGGGAAGGAATTCTAACTTTGGAAATCAGCAATACCACACCGCTGCCTGCAAAGATTTACGCGAACGAAGGCATCGCACAGTTGCTTTTCTTCGAGAGCGACGAGCAGTGCGAAACCACTTACGCCGACCGCAAGGGGAAGTATCAGCAGCAGGTGGGGATTACGTTGCCAAGGCTATGAAGGACGTAGAAATGCGCGGAGGCAGGGATACGTTGTCGAGATTTTGCCTCGTCTGTATCCTTTACCTCACCCCTCTCCTCTTCTGCCCCAGTCCTGCCACAATGACCAGCACAAGGACGTAAACGCCCGCTCCGCAGAACATGACCATTTTGAAGCCGAGGAGTTTCGCTCCGATGGCGGCGAGCAGCGAGCCGACGACGGACATCACGCCGTTGACGCCCCACATCCACGGCACGTCCTGCGGGCTGACGTGGGACAGTAGGCGCACGCCTGTCGGGAACGGGACGCCCAAACAAAAACCCAACGGCAGCAGCAGCGCGGTGACGCAGAGGCAGCGCACGATGAGGCTGAAACGCAGCAGGGGGGGGTGCGGCGCGGAGAGGAATACGGCGTAAAGCGCAGAGACCACGACGACGACGAGGAGGGCTGCCCTCAAAGAGCGCACGAGGCGCGTGGGCGCGCAGCGTTGGCTGACGAGGCTGCCCAAGCCTCCCCCCATCAGCAGCGCAAACAGAATGACCGCCATCGCCAGCGTCGGGTAGCCCAGCACGAGGATGAGTTTCTGCATCAGCGGAATTTCAATCAGCATGAACCCCACGCCCAGACAGGCAAAGTAGGCGATGTAAGGCAGGACGGGGAGAGGCGAGGTCTTTTCGACGAACCACTTCCACGTTAGAGCGAACGCCGCGAACAACACGACGCCCGCCGCCGCCGCCGCGCAGAGACCGTAAAACAGCGGCAGCACGCCAAAACTCAAGTCGAGGAAAAACGGCTTGTCGTCGGTGGAGGGGGCGATGTTGAGGGGAACTCGGGAATGATAGCGGGAAGGCTCGGTGCGCGAGGCATCAATCAACTGCTGCAAAGTCCACGTGCTATCGGCGACAAAGGAAAACGGCTGCTCCATTCGCTGACGGGGAATGAAGAGGGGGTAGAAGTAGAGGTCTTTGAGGAGTCGTGCCATGCGCTTGAGTTCTTGCGACGTCCACGGCTTCTTCTTCAGCAGGAAGAGGTAGCGGTAAGGACCGACTTCGCGGACGTCGGCGGGCAGGCTGATGACGGCGATGCGGTCGCAGGCGGCGCGGTCGGAAACGCCCTTTTCTTTGAGCAGCGCAACGCCCGTCGTGAAGAATCTGACGGCAAGTGGAAACTCCTGCGTGATGAGGGCGAGCTGTCCGTTGGGCGTCAGGCGGTCGTAGTAGTCGCGGAAGGCGTCGAGGGTGTGAATGTAACTCTCCATCAGCGTCAAGCCGCTGTGTCCCGTCGTGGAGGTTTGCGTGAGAGCCAGGAAAATGAGGTCGTATTTTTTGCGCGTGCGCTGCACGAAGCTGCGCCCTTCGTCGGTGATGATGTGGACGTTGGGGCGTTCATAGAGTCCGCCGTTGAAGCGGCGAAATCGGCGCATGATGGGCAGAATTGAAGGGTTGATTTCCACGCCGTCAATCCGCTTCGCCCCACCGAGCAACCCGAACCAGACGTCCATCCCCGCGCCCGGACCGATGCAGAGCACTTGCTTCGGGTGGGCGAAGCCGAATGGGAAATAGCCCAACTGCCCTTTGAGATATTCAACGTCTTTGAGTTTGCCTCCGAAGCGAATCATGTTGGTCGGGACGTGACCGTTGGTGTAAACGAGCAGCGAATCGTCGCCGACTTCGGGGTCTTCCACAACATCGGTGCGAGCGAACGCCGTCCAGTGAGTATAGACGATTTTCGGGTGCAACTCCGGCGGCTTGGTCAATTCGGTGAACAGCGGCTTCGCCATCTCCGCCGCGAGGACGACGTCGCGGACGTGGACGGGTTGAATGTCCAGAAACGGATGTGGGCGGTTCCCACCCGCGAAGAAAATCAAAGCGATATAAATGAGGAACACGGGGAGAAATGAGAGAATGGAAGAGCGGAGGAGTGGGGGCGTGGGAGATTTATCCCTGTCCCCTGTCCCTTGTCCCTTATCCCTCAAAAGCGGGAGGCAGAGGAGTGAAAAGGCGGCAATCCAGAGGCAGGTGTTTGTCGCGCTCCAGAGGTTCAACATGCCGACGACGGCGGCGCTGGCGAGCGCAGCGCCGAGCAGGTCTGCGCCGTAGATTCTGCCGCTATGGGCGGGGTATTGACGAAACACCTCCGACAGGAAGATTCCCGCGCAAAAGAAGGGAACCAACATCACCGCTGCCATCGTCCAATAACTGAACAGGTGATAGGGAAACAGCAGGCGGATGAGCAGCACGAGCGTCAGCCCGGTGGAGAGGGCGAAACCCAGAGCCGAGCCGCGCAGGAGCCATGCCGTCCGTAGTGACGACTTCAGTCGTCCAACGTGTAGCGCCAGCCCGCCCAACCCCAGCCCGCAAATCGCCACAGAAATAATCAGAAAAACGAAATGATAGCGGAGCACGACGGAGAATAGTTTGGACAGCGTCACCTCCAGCGCGAGGACGCAGAATGAGATGACGAACACGGCGGCTAAAACGCCCCACGACGGAGCGGGAGAGGCAGAAGATGTTGGCTGGTTGTCTTGCATGAATGACCCTCGTGTGATTGTCAGGACAAGCGGATTATACTCCAAAAACCGCGCTGGGTCAAACTCTCTTTTTTGAGCAAAAAAGAGGATACCCAAGCGCGACAGAGAATCGTATAAGCAAAACAGGTCGTTGACGCTATAAAGAATCGCACCCCGATTCATCGGGGCGACGAGGCAGAAAGAGAAACGATGAGCAAAGAACCCGAAGAAGTTTTGATGGAAACATCAGAAGAAGAGGTTATCCTATCTGATGAACCGTCCGACAGGCAAAGCGATGAAGACTGGCGCGAGAACCTCAACGCGCCGCTGCCCAGCGCGAACGGGCAGTGGACGGAGCAACTCAAGCATCGCCCGCTGCTGACACACGAGCAGGAAATCGAACTGGCGCAGCGGATGGAGCAGGGCGACGCAGAGGCGCGCAAGACCTTCATCGAGTCGAACCTGAAATTGGTCGTCAGCATCGCCAAGCGTTACCGCGCCGTGGGCGTGCCGTTGGAGGATTTGATTCAAGAGGGCAACATCGGCTTGATTAAGGCGGTGGACCATTACGACTACCGCCGGGGGACGCGGTTTAGCACCTGCGCCGTCCACTGGATTGAGCAGCACATCCGTCGCAGCATCAGCCATCTCAAAGGCGCGATTTACGTGCCGCAGCGAGTGATTGACGAACTCTACCGCCTCAACCGCGCCCGCGAGGAACTGATGCAGCAGTTGAAGCGCCCGCCGACGGTGGAAGAGTTGAGCGAGTATATGAAGATGCCTATTGACCACCTCGAAGACCTGATGGAGATTCCGACGGACGCCGCGTCGTTGGACGTTCTCATTGACGAAGAAATGGAAACATCGCTAGGCGACATCCTCAGAGACGAAAGCGCGACCATGCCGGATGACGACATGATTACCATGTCCAAAGAGGAGTTAGCGTGCGTGATGAGCCGTCTGGACGCCCGCGACCGCAAAATTTTAGAGATGCGGTTTGGGTTGAACGGCGAGTCAGAGCGCACGTTGGAAGAAATCGGGCACGCGGTGGGACTCAGCCGCCAGCGCGTGCGGCAAATCATCGAGTCGAGTTTACGGCGTATCCGTCGTCTGAAAGGGCGAATGCCGAAATTGGTGTAGGTTTGGTTCACTCTCGAAAGGGCAGGGGTGAACCTCCTGCCCGCAAATACTTGATGCTGAAGCGGCAGGGGGGCAGCCCTCTGTCGCTGTTTTATTGGAGGTGAGAGCAATGGCAGATAAAGAATGGCAAGGCCCCCTGGAGCAAATAGACGAATACCGCTGGCGGATTCCGCGCGGTTATCGGGACGACATGCGGACGGACTGCATCGTCTACGGCTCGGAAACGCTGGTGCAGCAGATGCGCAAGGACAACGCACTGGAACAGTTAGTCAACGTCGCCACCCTGCCCGGCATCGTCGGCAACGCCCTCGTCATGCCGGACGCGCACTGGGGCTATGGCTTCCCCATCGGCGGGGTGGCGGCGTTCGATGTGGAGGAGGGCGTTATTTCGCCCGGAGGAGTTGGGTACGACATCAACTGCGGCGTTCGCCTCCTCCGCACGGACTTAACAAAGGACGACGTTCTGCCGAAAATAGAATCACTAGTCAATCAACTCTTCCACGCCGTACCTTCTGGAACGGGTTCGGAAGGCGTCTTGAAGTTGTCGGACTCGGAGTTGGAAGAAGTCGCCCACGAGGGGGCAGGGTGGGCGCTGAAAAAAGGAATGGGTATGGAAACCGATGCAGCGCGTATGGAGGCGAATGGACGCCTGCCGTCCGACCCCACTTACATCTCCAAACGCGCTCGCGATCGAGGTCGCCCGCAGGTTGGCACGTTAGGTTCTGGGAACCACTTCCTTGAAGTGCAAGTCGTAGATTATGTCTATGACGAGAAGAGCGCGCGGGCTTTTGGGATTGAACAAGTTGGGCAGATTACCGTCATGGTGCATTGCGGCTCGCGGGGGTTCGGGCATCAAGTCTGCACCGACTTTTTGGAGGTGATGCAGCGAGCCGTTCAGAAGTATGGTATCACGCTGCCCGACCGTCAGTTGGCGTGCTGCCCGGTGGCTTCGGAGGAAGCGGAGCAATACCTGAAGAGTATGAACTGCGCCGCCAACTATGCCTGGGCGAACCGGCAGGTCATCATTTACAACGTCCGCCGCGCCTTTGAGAAGGTGTTTGGCAAAAACGGTGAAGAGTTAGGGATGCGGATGGTCTACGACGTGGCGCATAATATCGCCAAGTTTGAGGAGTATGAGATTGGCGGGGTGAAGCGCAAGGTCATCGTCCATCGCAAGGGGGCGACGCGGGCGTTCGGTCCGGGCAACCCGGAGGTCAACGAAGTGTATCGTGGGGTGGGTCAGCCCGTCATCGTGCCGGGGGACATGGGGACTTATTCCTTCCTGTTGGCGGGCACGAAAACGGCGGAACTGGAGAGTTTCGGCTCGACCTGCCACGGAGCAGGGCGGCAACTGAGCCGTCACGCCGCCCTCAAACGGGCAAAGGGGTCGGACCTCATCAAGTCCCTGAAGGAGCAGGGCATCGTCCTCAAGGCGCGGGAACACCGCACGGTCGCAGAGGAAGCCCCCTACGCCTACAAGGACGTGTCCGAAGTGGTGGACAGTTGCCACGGGGCAGGCATTGCCGTCAAAGTGGCGCGGCTCAGACCGATTGGGGTGGTCAAGGGGTAGAGCGTTTTTCATGCGTCCGCCGAAACTTTCAGTGTTCCTACCGTGTCTAATCGGCACGTGTGAAAAATGCTGAAACTGCTTTCACGGAGCGGTATCGAAGTTGCAATAATATGTAAAATGGAAGAAAGCAGTTTGTGAAAAAAAGTGCTTGACAGATTTGAGATTTTCTGGCATAATAGGGCGGGCGAAGGGAAGGCGCCCGTTAAATAGAGAGGCAAGGTGATGAAAACATGGCAACCAAAACAGGGGTCTTAGACGAAGCACAGGAGCAAAATGCGGCGGCTGCTGCATTGCCCGACTCAGTCGCCGCATGGGTCAAGTTCATTCAGAAGAAGCCTTTGCTGACGTCAGAGCAGGAAGTGGAGTTGGGCAAACGGATCGAACAAGGCGATCAGCAAGCCTACCATGAGTTGGTGGAGGGAAATTTACGGCTCGTTATCTCTATCGCGCTGAAGTACCTCCATCACAGCGGCAACTCGCTCTCGCTCGCCGACCTGATTCAGGAAGGCAACTTCGGCTTGATGCGAGCGGCGCGCAAGTTTGACTGGCGCAAGGGCTACAAGTTCAGCACCTACGCGTCGTTCTGGATTCGGCAGGCGATTAACCGCGCCATTGCTGACCAGGCGCGTCTGGTGCGCGTGCCTGCTCACGTCGCGGAACTGACCAAGAAGGCGCACCGCAGCATTGCCATTCTGGTGCAGAGTCTGGGGCGTCAGCCGACCGTCAACGAGTTGGCGGAAAAGATGGGGATCAGCCGCGAGATGGCAAGCACGGTGCTGAGGAACATGGCGGAACCCTTCTCCCTTGAGGAGGATATGATTGAGGAGGACGACGGCGACCAGTTCATGGACTTCCTGCGCGACAACGAGTCCGACCCGCCCGACGTGCAGGCGGAATCGCAGATGCTTAAAGAGGAAGTCCACGAGGCGCTGAAAGACCTCAGCCGGCGCGAGCGCGAGATCATCTCGCTGCGCTACGGTCTGACCGGCGGGCGTCCGCACACCCTCCAGGAGTTGGGCGCGCAGTTCAAAGTCAGCCGCGAGCGCGTGCGTCAAATCGAGCGCCAAGCCCTGAAAAAACTTCGCAAGAGCCGTCTGGCGAAAGCCGTGCTCAACTAAACCACGCCAGACCATAGACCCAAATAGACTGGGGGAACGTGAGGGAAACTCCGTTCTCCCAGTTTTTGTTATGGGCACAGGAGGGGTGACTGTTGAAGAGAGCATTCTCCATCATTGACACCGACATCCACGCCGTCCTGAACGCGCGGCGGGTGATGGATTTTCTGCCGGAGCCGTGGCGCACGCGCTATGCCAGCGGCAATCGCGGAGCGGGGCACATCGGTTACTGGAACCCGAACGGCGTGATGCGCTCTGACACCAAACTGCCCGACGGCTCGCGCATTGAAGCCAGCCCCCAGAACCTCGCGCGCCACTTCTTCGACGTTTACGGCATCGAATACGGCGTGCTCAACATGGGCAGCCAGCACATCGGGCTGTCGCCGGAACCAGATTACGCGGCAGCGGTCGTCTCCGCCGAGAACAGCGTCATCGCGGAGGACTGGCTGCCCGCCGACCCGCGGTTTCGCGCTGCGATTCTGGTATCGCCCGCCGACCCTGAACTCGCGGCAAAGGAAATCCACCGTCTCGGCGACCATCCCGGCTTCGTGCAAGTGCTCATGCCCAGCGGGGCGCGGATGCCTTACGGTCAGCGTTACTATCATCCCATCTACGCGGCGGCGGTGGCGCATGACTTGCCCGTTGCCATCCACCCCGGCTCCGAGGGCGTGGGCGTCTCCTACGCCCCGACGGCAGCAGGCTATCCCACAAGTTACTTCGAGTGGCACACGGGGCTGGTCGGCAGTTACATCGCCCACCTCATCAGTCTGGTCACTGAGGGCGTGTTCATCAAGTTTCCGACGCTCAAGTTCGTCCTCATCGAGGGCGGGGTTTCATGGCTACCGCCACTGCTGTGGCGGTTCGATAAGAACTGGAAGGCGCTGCGGCAGACGACGCCGTGGCTGACGCGCCCGCCCAGCGAAATCGTCAGCGACCACATCCGCCTCACCACCCAGCCCCTCGAAGAGCCAGAGCGACCGGAACACTTGCACCGGATACTGGAAATGTTTGATGCCGGTCGCATGTTGATGTTCTCCAGCGATTTCCCGCACTGGGACGGCGACACGCCCGACTTCGCGGCGCGTGCCTTCCCGCCGGAGTTAGTGCCCCGTGTAATGAGCGAGACCGCGCGGGAACTCTACCGTTTGCCGGAGGCGAACCGTCATGCCGCATAAACACCCCGTCGCCAAAGTCGTCGAGATTCCGCCCGGCGAGCGCAAAATTGTCGAGGTGGACGGACGCTCCATCGGCATCTTCAACGTCAATGGCACGTTCGTCGCCGTCCTCAACGTCTGCCCGCACGAAGCCGGCCCCGTCTGCCGTGGTCGCGTCAGCGGCACAACGCTGCCTTCGCAACCCGGCGAGTTCCACTGGGGGCGCGAAGGTGAAATCCTCGCCTGCCCCTGGCACGGCTGGGAGTTTGACCTGCTCACCGGCAAAGCCCTCGCTGACAAACGCCGCCTGCGGCTCTATCCCGTCACGGTGGAGGATGACGTGATTTTAGTTTTGATATAAGCCACGAAATCACACCGAAGGACGCAGAATTTGCTATCTGCGAATATCGGGAGAGTCCCCGCAGGAAATACCGTGATACCACGGATTGGATGGACGAACGTGGAGGCTTGTCTCCCTGCCCCCATCCGCGTCCGTCCATGAAATCCGCGGTATCTAAAGTGGGGATTCGTCACAAATCCACCGTTCTTCTTTCTCCCTCCGTCACCTGCGCTACAATGTCCAACCCCACCATCTCGTTCCACACCTGTAAAATGCGTTTCAGCATCGCACCCGGCTTGCCGCTGCCAATGGGAGCGTTGTTGATTTTGACGACGGGGACGAGGCAGAACGGTGTGGAGGCGAGGAAGGCTTCGTGGGCATTCATCACGTCGAAGAGTTGAATGTCACGCTCGATGAACGGGATGCCCAACTGGGCGCAGATTTCGATGACGGTCTGACGGCTGACGCCGTTGAGGGTGTTGCGCAAAGTGGGTGAGTGAACCGCGCCATCTTGAACAATCAGAAAGTTCGCGCCGCCAGTTTCCGTCACGTTGCCATCGAGGTCGAGCAGGAGCGCAATCGCGCCGGGGTTGGACTGTGCAATTTCTTGGTCGGCGAGGTAGAAGTGCATCCGACTGCGATACTTCATCTTGGGGTCGTAACACTGCGGCGGGACGTGACGAATCGAGGGCGTGACGACGTGCGCGCCTTCGAGGAAGAAACGTTTGTAAGGATGAAACCGCAGCGGGAAGGTGTGAACACACAGCGTCGGTTTAACTTCAGCGGGGTCTACGTCAGCGTAATACGCCATCAGCCCGGGCGTGGCGAAGTGAATCAACCCCAATTCCTCCGTGTCCGTCAGCGGAAAGTTCATCTCCAGCACGCGCAGCGAGATGTCGGTGAGTTCTTCAGGGGTCAGCCCAATGTCAATCCGCGTGTAGCGCAGGGAGCGAAAGAGCCGCGCGATGTGCGCGTCGAGTTTGAACGGCGTGCGATGAAACGTGCGCGTCATCTCCGTCACCGTCGCGCCCAACACGACGGCGCGGTCAACGATAGAGACGTGCGCCTGCGACGCCGGGACAAAGTTGCCGTTGAGATAGACGATGCGTTCAGACATAACGTTGGAGGGATGGAGTAATGAAGTGATGGAGGGGTGTTTTCCCATTACGCCACTGCTCCATCACGCCATCACTCCGAATGTCAAGGTGATTCGATTGTAACATGGGGCGCAATGGAAAGTCAATTGACAGCCTTGCTCCATCAGGCTAAAATGGAGTGCGGAGTTGATGACAATGGGAAACACCTTCGGGCACCTGTTTCGTGTGACAACGTGGGGTGAGTCGCACGGGGGCGGCGTAGGCGTTGTGATTGACGGCTGCCCGCCGCGTGTGCAGATTTCGGAAGAAGAGATTCAGAAGGAATTGGACCGCCGCCGACCGGGACAGAGCAAAGTGACCACCCCACGACAGGAAGAGGACAAGTGCCAGATTCTTTCGGGCGTGTTTGAGGGGCGAACGCTCGGCACGCCGATTTCCATCATGGTCTGGAACAAAGACGCGCGCCCGGAAGCCTACGTGGATTTCAGGGACAAGTATCGCCCTTCGCACGCCGACTACACATACGAGGCGAAATACGGCATCCGCAACTGGCAGGGCGGCGGACGCGCCAGCGCGCGCGAGACGATTGGACGCGTTGCGGCAGGGGCGATTGCGAAGAAGATTCTTGCTGAACGCTGCGGCACGGAAATCCTCGGCTATGTGAAGCAGATTTACACGGTCGAGGCACACGTCGACCCCAGCGCGGTGACGATGGAGCAAGTCGAAAGCAACATCGTGCGCTGCCCCGACGCGGACGCCGCTGCGAGGATGATGGCTGCCATCGAGGAAGCGCGGAGTCAGTTGGATTCCGTCGGCGGCATCGTGGAGTGCGTGGCGCGGAACGTGCCCGTCGGCTTGGGCGAGCCGGTGTTCGATAAGTTGGAAGCAGACCTGGCGAAAGCGGTGATGAGTTTACCCGCGTCAAAGGGGTTTGAAATTGGCTCTGGCTTCGCCTGCGCGACGATGCGGGGCAGCGAACATAACGACCCGTTTTACGCTGATGAAAGCCGGCGCGTGCGCACGCGCACGAACTTCTCCGGCGGCGTGCAGGGGGGCATCAGCAACGGCGAGAATCTCCTCTTGCGCGTCGCGTTCAAACCGCCCGCCACGATTGCGAAGGCACAGGAGACGGTCAACACCGCCCGCGAAAACGTCCTCCTCGCCGCGCGCGGGCGTCACGACCCCTGCGTGCTGCCCCGCGCCGTGCCGATGGTGGAGGCGATGGTCGCGCTGGTGTTGGTGGATCATTATTTGAGACAAATACCCAATGTTCAGTGAACAACGTCCACGACGGCTTATCCTCGTTGCCATCATTGCCAGCGCAGGGGCGATTCCTTCACTCGCCCAAACTCCATCGAAAACCTACGACATCCTCGTCGTCGGCGCAACGCCGGGAGGAATTGCAGCGGCGTTGACGGCGGCGCGATGGGGGTGCAGAGTCGCGCTGGTGTGTCCGTCAAAGTGGATTGGCGGCATGATGACCGGCGGACTCAGCCGCACCGATTTCGGCTCCATGAAATCGGCGGGCGGGCTTTTCAAGGAGTTCGTTGACCGCGTGCATCGTTACTATGTCGAAACCTATGGCGCGAACTCGCCGCCGGTGCGGGCGTGTCGGCAGGGCTACTACTTCGAGCCGAAGGTGGCGACGCGCATCTTTCATCAGATGCTCGCGGAGCAGCCGAACGTCACGGTCTTTCTTAACCATCATCCCCGCGCTGTTGTGAAGAAAGGCACCCGCGTCACGGCTGTTTTCGTGCTGGACCGCCCGCGCTTCATTCGCAAGACGCTTTTCGCCAAAGTGTTTATTGACGCCACCTATGAAGGCGACCTCGCGGCGCAGGCGGGCACGCCCTATCGCATTGGGCGCGAAGGCAGAGAGGAGTGCAACGAAGAACATGCGGGTGAGATTTTCTGGAATCCATTGAAGCGCCAAATTGTGTTCGGCAGCGGCAAGGGCGACAGAAAGGTGCAGGCTTACAACTACCGCCTGTGCCTGACGAGACGACCCGATAACTTCGTCCCGTTTCCTCCACCGAACCAGTATGACCGCCGCCGCTATCTCACGCTGATTCCCGACATCCACAGCGGCAGACTCAAAGGCATGGATGCGGTGTTGAGTATTCTGCCCATTCCCAACGAGAAGTTTGATGCCAACAATCACCCGCTGGGCAATCCGTCCTCCGACCTCATCGGCGGCGCGGACGAATATCCGGAAGCCGATGTGTGGAGGCGCGAAGAAATCGCCGAGGCGCACAAGCAGCACATTTTGGGCTTGCTTTACTTCTTGCAGAGCGACGCGGAAGTGCCGGATTGGTTTCGGGAAGAAGCGCGGCGTTGGGGATTTCCGTCCGACGAGTTTGTGGACAACGACCACTTTCCCACCCAACTTTACGTCCGCGAAGGGCGGCGCATCATGGGCAGATACCTCTTCACCGAAAACGACGCTCGCTCCGCTGACTCCCAGCGACGCCCGAACTTCCACGAGGACAGCATCGCCGTCGCTGACTATCCCATTGACTCGCACGCGACCTCGCCCGAAAAAGATGGCTTGTTGGAGGGGTTCTTCTACCTGCCTGGCAATCAAACGCAGCCGTCGCAAATCCCGTATCGCGTAATGACCCCTCTCGGCGTCGAGAACGTGCTGGTCAGCGGCTGCGTGTCCTGCACGCACGTCGGCTACGGCACGCTGCGCATGGAGCCGGTGTTCATGTCGCTGGGCACGGTAGCGGGCACGGCAGCGCACCTGTCATTACTGCAAAGCGTTCCGCCGGCTAAGTTGAACGTCCGCGACTTGCAGCGCGCTCTGCTTCAGCAGAAGCACGTGATTTGCGTATTCAACGATGTGCCGCTTGACCATCCCAACTGGGCGGCATTGCAGTATTTCGGCACGAAAGGTTTCTTCCCCACCTACGACGCGAAGCCCGACGAGCCGCTGACAACCGACGAAATGAATGACTGGCTGGACCGCGCCGCACGGATGGTCAGACGACCCATCAATCCCGACTTGTCGGGGCAACCCCTGACACGCGGGCAGTTCTGTCAGTGGCTTTATGAGATAGCAGCAGTCAAGGAGTCAAAACAATCGCGTCCGAGTAAAACCACTCGCCCGTTCCGTCCTCGATGAATTGAATCAAAACCTCGGTGTCGTCCGTCAGCGGCGGAATCAAAAACGGATGCACCGACTCGCCTTCGGGCACTTCGACGTCGCGCATGTAAGTTCCACCCAACATCTGAAACTCCACGTTCCCCCGCGTCGCCGCGCCGTGGTTCGTGATAACGACCTCCGCCACCTGCCGCCGCACGCCACGCACGTCGTGGAACTCCGGCAAAGCCCGGACATCAATTGTCAGGTTGAGTCCCGTTGTAAACTCACTGTTCTCTCCCATTTTTTCCTCTGCGCCCTCCGCGTCCTCTGCGGTTAAGAGCACCTAACAAAACCCCGATTCATGGGGGTTTTGTATTGTGGGTTCGCTCTCGTCTGATGGTTAATCTGCAACGCGAACTCCCAATTCTTCTTCTGCTCTTCGGTTACACACTGCATCACATTTCACCTCCTACGCCACAGTATACCCCCTCACCGCCTCCTCGTCCAACTCCACCCCCAGCCCCGGCTTGTCGGGCACGAGGGCGCAGCCGTTCTCAAATCGAATTGGCTCGGTGATGAGGTCGTCTTCGCGCAGGAAGTTGCCGATGATGTCACTGGGCAAGGTAGCGTTGGGGGCGGCGGCGCAGGCGTGGACGTAACTCATGTCCATAATGCCCAAGTCCACACCGCTGCCGTGCCAGACGGGAACGCCGGCTTGCTCGGCGATGAAGCAGCACTTGACGAACATCGCCATGCTGCCGGGGCTGATGTTGAGGAAGTCCACTGCCTCGCGCTTGACGGCGTTAAAGACGGACACGGGGTCGCCGAGGTGCATCGCCACCGGCACTTGAAGTTTCTGCCGCAGCAGCACGTACCAGTCAACGTTGCGCTTGGGCACGGGGTCTTCAAACACAGCGACCCACTGCCGCAGTTCGCCCAAGGCGTCGGCGAGTTGAATGGCGTGGGCGGGATGGTAGAAACGCTCGTTGGGGTCGACGGTGATTTTGAAGCCCGCTCCGACGGCGGAAGCGACGGCTTGGATGCGCTCCACGTTGGGGTCTTCGAGCGTGCATTTGATTTTGATGCCGTGAAAGCCGCGTTCTTTGCCTTCTTTCGCTTTACGAGCCAAGTCCTGCGGCGTGCGCCGCGCCGTCCAGTAATCCACCAGCACGCGGTCCCGCACCTGCTGCCCCAGCAACTTGCAGGCGGGCACGCCGAGGTGTTTGCCCACGATGTCAAAGACAGCCATCTCAAAACAGCCGTAGGCAGCGTTGCGCGGAATCTCTAAAGCGTGAAGATTCATCTGGCGCGGGTCTTTGCCTTCGACCGCCGCCGCGCACGCAGCGACGTGCTCTTGCGGACATCCGCGCCCGGTTTCGCCGATGCCCACAATGCCTTCATCCGTCGTCAACCGCACGATGAACTTGGGCACGTTCCAGAACGCCGACAACACCGCGTCCTTCGGGTCGAACTCCGGCGAGTTGACCGTGTCCGGCTTCATGGGGACGCGAACCTTCCACATTTCAACGCGAACAATCTTCACAATGAACTACCTCAACGTGGCGTCATGGAGTAGTGGAGTAGTGTTCTTTTCCCAACACTCCATTACTCCATTACTCCAACTCCAATTCTTTGTCATACGCAAACAGGGCAGGTGTGCCGCCGGTGTGGAGGAAGAGGACGGTTTTACCCGCCGCGATTCTGCCGGTGCGAACGTGATCAATCAACCCCGCGAACGCCTTGCTGGTGTAGGACGGGTCGAGAAGGACGCCTTCGGTGCGCGCCATGAGTTTGAGCGCGTCGAGACATTCCTTCGTCACCTTGCCGTATTCTTCGCCTACGTAATCTTCGGTAAAAACGATGTCATCGGCGGTGAGGCGCGTGTCAATGCCCATGAACTCAGCCGCCGTGTTGGCGATGTTCGCCATGCGCTCCTTCGTATCGTATCCCCAGCGGATCGGCGCGATGCTGACGACGGGGAACGGCGCGTTCAACGCCTTTGCGGCTAATGCCAAACCGGAACCCGTCGCGCCCGCCGAACAAACGTAAAGCGCGTCAGGTTGAACCCCTTGCGCGTCGCACTGGTCGAGGATTTCGATGAGAGCCTCAACGTAAGCGCACGCGCTCAATGCGGTGTAGCGCATCCCGGCGAAGACGTAAGGCTTGCGCCCTTTGGCTTTCAACGCCTCGCCGAATTTGATTTTTGCCGCTTCCAACTCTGAACCCATCGCGGCGTCCACAAGTTGAACGCGCGCGCCCAGAATATGGTCGAGCAACAAGTTGCCCTGCACCGGCGCAGAGTGGGCATCGCGCCGCAGCACCAGAAAACATTCCAGTCCCAACTTCGCCGCCGCCGCCGCGCACTGGCGGCAGTGGTTGCTCTGCGAGGATGCGCCATGAACAACGCAGTCCGCGCCCTGCGATAGCGCGTCGCCAAACGAAAACTCCAACTGCCGCGCTTTGTTGCCGCCGAACGCCAAACCCGTGCAATCGTCACGCTTGATGAACAGACGAATCCCCAGCTGCTTTGATAAGTTCGGCAATTCCTCCAACGGCGTCGGGATGTGCGCCCACCGCGCGCGGGGAAGTCGATCAACGTGTGCCTGTAATTCCTGTCGTGTCATTCTCTCTCCTTGTTATCCGCGGATGACGCGGATGACAGAGAGCATGGTTGATGAAAAATCCGCGTCATCCGCGTCATTCGCAAATGATTCGACGCTGCGGCTATTGTAGCAGAGGCGGATAGGCGCGTCAAGTTTGCAGGCGGCAGGGAGCGAAACAGGTTTTGTTAGGCACGGGTGCATTACGCGGAATTTGCCGCCCTGTTGCCACCGCATCGAATTCGGTGTCTAAGAGCCTATCCGAAAAGTAGCGCCGACATTCCCC
>FWPU01001868.1_pt1 | contig 15813 bp, 14 predicted proteins | sample 2228361 | NCBI WGS metagenome assembly FWPU01 (sample SAMEA103939777, study PRJEB20133) | metagenome
TGCGGCTCTGTCCACCAGGGTGCTGCTCGATGGTGCCAGCCAGCCCACCATCGCGCACCGACGCTATCGCTTCCGGCAGCGCATCAAAGCCGATCACCGCAATCTGCTCTTCCAGCCCCAGCGCCTTGACCGCTTCCAGCGCCCCCAGCGCCATGTCGTCGTTGGCCGCAATGATCACATCCGGCGGCTCGTCCAACCCCGCCAAACCCGCCTCCGTCACCTTCAACCCGTCGTCTCGGCGGAAGTTGGCCGTCTGCTCGAACACAATCGGATACTTGTCCTTCAGCGGGTCCAGCACGTTGTGCACCCCCGCCGCTCGGTCAATGGCTGGCCCAGCCCCAGGCGTCCCCAACAGCACGAACACCCGCGCACCGTCCGGATAGTTCGCCACCACCCACTCGGCCTGAAGCTCGCCACCACGCACATTGTCCGCACCTACATGCGCCAGAATGCCCTCCACACCTTCGATGCGGCGGTCAATGGTCACCACCACCACCCCCGCATCAACCGCTTCCTGCACCGCCGGCGCCATCGCGTCCACCTGCTTCGGGCTGATGATCAGCGCATCTACCCCCTTGGCAATGGCCGCTTCTACATCCGCCGTCTGCTTCTCAACCTTGTCCTGTCCGTCCAACTCCAGCAACTCAATGTTGCCCTGCGCCGCCGCCTCCGCCCGTATCTGCGCCTGCATGTGCACAAAGAACGGGAATGCCATGTCTGGCATCGAACTCGCTATCACCAGCGGCTTGTCTTCCTGCGCGACAACGGTCAGCGGCGAAAGGACCATCGCCAACAATACCAACGTGTAAAGCCAAATCCGGGGTTTCATGTTCTTTCCTCCTTAGAAGTCAGAACTCTTGACAGGTAAACAATATGCGCAAGACAAAAGATGTGTGCAGCCGGTACACCTCCTCTCGCGACTCATACCCGCCGCTTGGACTTGATAAAGCGGTCGAAGGCAACAGCCAGTACGATGATGGCCCCGATGATGATCTGCTGAATGTAGGTGGACACGTTCATCAGTACCAGGCCGTTGGTCAACACGCCGATGAGCAGCGCCCCAACCACTGTGCCAGGGATGCCGCCCTCACCGCCGAATAGGCTGGTGCCGCCAATCACTACGGACGCGATCACCGTCAGTTCGTAGCCGACACCGGCCACCGCCTCCGCAGAATTCAACCGGGAAGCCAGGAGATAGCCCGACAGTCCGCAGAAGAACCCCACGATGACGTACACGCTGGTGATCAACAGCTTGACGTTGAGGCCAGACAACCGCGCTGCTTCTGGATTGGCTCCCACAGCGTAGATATGTCGCCCGTAGCGGGTGTAGCGTAAGATGATATGAGCGATAAGCGCAAAGCCCAGGAAAATGAGTGCCAGGATAGGGATATCGCCAAAGACTTTGCCCTGGCCCCAATAGCGGAAATCTTTGGAAAAACCACTGATCGGCCCGCCATTGGAGAACAGCAGCGTCGCTCCACGGAAAGCCGACATACCGCCCAGAGTCACTACGAAAGGCGGTACGCCTAAGCGCGTGATAGCAATGCCCTGGATCAAGCCTCCCGCGATTCCGATGCCGATGGCCGCGAGCACGGCCAGCGTTACACCGTAGCCCTGTTCGCCAGTAGTGCTGCGCAACCAGGTCCCCGTGCCTCCTTTGGCGACAGCAGCCGAAACCACACCGGCGAACGCCAGCAACGACCCAACCGACAGGTCAATGCCAGAAGTCAGGATGACATAGGTCATGCCGATAGCAATCAGGCCGGTGATAGAGACCTGCCGCAACACGTTGAGCAGGTTCAGCTTGGTGAGAAAACGAGGCTCCAGCGAGCCAAAGACGATCACCAGGGTGATCAGGAACAGGAGCGGCGCAAAACGGCCTATGATCTCCACAAGGTTGAGACGACGGGTGATGCGCAACAAAGTAGAAGTGGGGGTCTGCAAAGCTTGGTTCATGATGTTCCTCAGGCAACAGATACAGGGATTTGTTCCAGCGCCATCGCGTGCATGAGCTTTTCTTCTGTCGCTTCCTCGCGCAGAAATTCGCCCGTCTGACGTCCTTCGCGCAGGGTGATGATGCGGTCGCTCATGCTCAGAATCTCAGGAAGCTCGGACGAGATCATGACAATGGCAATGCCCTGGCGCGCCAGCTCATCGAGCAACTGATGGACTTCCGCCTTGGCAGCCACGTCAATGCCGCGCGTCGGTTCGTCTACGATCAGCACCTTGGGCTTCAGCGCCAGCCAGCGAGCGATGACGATCTTCTGCTGATTGCCGCCGCTCAGGTTGGCGACGCGCTGCTCTGGGCCGGTCATGTGAATGTTGAGCGCCTTGCGATAGCTTTCGATCAACTCGTTCTCGGCGCGCGCGCTGACAAAGTCCACAAAACGCACCAGTCTCCCCAGCGCCGCCAGACTCATATTGGTGCGCACCGCCAGTCGCAAAAACAACGCCTGCTGTTTGCGATCTTCGGGCACCAGCCCCAGGCCATAGCGAATGGCATCGCGTGGGGAACGGATTTTGACCGGACGCCCGTCCACTTCGATCTCTCCCGACGAGAAACGGTCTACGCCGAAAATGGCGCGCGCCAGTTCAGTGCGTCCCGCGCCAACCAGCCCGGCGATGCCCAGAATCTCGCCACGCCGCACCTCGAAGTTGATGTTGTGCAACACGATGGCATTGGGGTCGCGAGCGTTGCCGCTGCGGCTCAGGTTCCGCACGCGCAGTGCCACCTCGTCAGTCGCGTAGGTGGTCGAGCGCCGAAACAGCTCGCTCATCGAGCGCCCCACCATCATGCGGATGATTTCATCCAGCGTCACCTCGCTGATGGCGCGCGTGCCTACCAGATGACCATCGCGCAAGACGGTGATGCGATCGCAGATTTGCAGAGCTTCTTCGATGTGATGCGAAATGAAGATAATGCTCAGCCCCTGCGCCTTCAACTCGCGCATGATGGACATGAGCTGCGTCACCTCGTTCTCGGTGAGCGTAGCGGTCGGCTCGTCCATCACAATCAGGCGCGACTTCATCGAAAGAGCACGCGCCACCTCGACCATCTGCTGCTCGGCCACGCTGAGCGTGCGTACGATGCGCCGCGGATCCAGGTCTATGCCCAGCCGATCGATCACAGTGCGTGTCTGACGATAGAGTGTCGGCCAGCTCAGGAATACCGCGCGCCCCGGTTCGCGCCCGATGAACACATTTTCGGCAATGGTCAGCGGCGGGATGAGGTTGAATTCCTGATAGATGGTGGCGATACCCAGTTGCTGGGCATGGAGCGGGCCGGTGATGTGGACGCGCTGCCCTTCCCATTCGATCACCCCCCTGTCGGGCTGATAGGCACCGGACAGAATCTTGATCAGCGTGGACTTGCCCGCACCATTTTCACCCACCAGGCCGTGAATTTCGCCGGGCCGGACATCGAAGGACACGCCGTCCAGTGCCTTGACGCCGGGAAACGCTTTATGGATGTCTATCATGCGTAACAGATATTCACTCATTGTCACCTCTTCAGCGCGGCGGAGCGGCTGATTCGCGCACAATCAAAGAGGGAGCTAGCGACACATGGGCCTGCTCCAGCGGTTCTCCCTGAATCAACTTCAGCAGCATCCCAATACCGATACGCGCCATTTCCTCGAGGGGTTGGCGAACAGTAGTCAAAGGGGGCGTGACGTGCCGACTGAGTTCGACATCGTCTACCCCCACCAGCGAGATATCCTGGGGCACGCGCAGTCCTCGCTCGACGGCGGCGTGGATCGCCCCAATGGCCATGCGGTCGTTACTGACGAACACAGCCGTAGGGCGCACCGGCTCATCGAGAAGCTGATGCATGGCCCGGTATCCCTCGTCCGAACACCACTGGCTGGGGTTGGTCGAGAGATATTCGTAGTCCAGCCCCGCCTCGCGAATGAATTGCCGGTAGCCTTCGGCCCGATCCTGAGCCGAGAGCGCACTAGCAGGCCCGGCCAGATGCGCAATGCGCCGGTGACCCAGGTCATAAAGATATTGCATCGCCAGCCGCGCCACGGCGAAATTGTCCACATTGCAGAAGGGGCCGTTGAAAGTCTCGCGCACTCGGTCAATGGCCACCACGGGGATCGTCACGTCACGCAGCAGACTACCATTTTGCAGGGCGTTGGCTGTCTGCACCAGCAAGATACCATCGCCCAGACCGTTGGTCAGCAGACGTACCCCTTCCGCCTCGCGCAATTCGTCTTCGTGCGTGTTGAGCACCAGCACGCTGTACCCGTGCTCGCGGGCGATATTCTCGACCGTATCTACCAGAGCAGCGAAATGAGGACTGGTTACGTCGGGGACAACAAACCCGATCGTCTGCGTGTAACCGCGGCGCAGCCATTTGGCAATGGGATGCGGCACGTAGCCAAGTTCCTGGATGGCTTGCTCGACCTTTAGGCGTGTCTCTTCGGCAATGTACGGCCAACCACGCACCACATTCGACACCGTGGTGACCGACACGCCCGCATGCCGGGCTACGTCGCGCAAAGTCACTTTTTGAGCCATCGAAAATACCTGGACAAAGCTTTTTCAGTGCCGCCAGTTTTTCAGCAAGGCCGCGCTGACAATTGGCACTGGCCTGAATGGTGTAAATCGTTTCACAGAACGTTTCTCATATTATGAGCCAACTTCCTGAGCCAGTCAAGCAGGTCAATCGAAATTGAACGATTGAACAGCAGTGGGTGTATTTCTAGCTTGGGGCAGCATTCACCACCGAGAGCACAGAGGCCACAGACAAGTCACGGAGTTTTGAGTTCTTTCTCCTCCGCGCCCTCGGCGTCTCTGCGGTTCAAGACCATCGCCCCAAAACTGAAATGCCCCACAGCACGCTGACGGTTTGCAAGCCCACGGTGGTAGAGTACAATAAGCAGGCGACGAGAAGCGCACCTTCCGGAACAGTGAGCATACTGTTCTCCGGCCTGCGAAAGGAGCATATCTCATGGCACGGTCGCGGACTGAGCTGATGGTTGACCGCCTGCGTGAGCTGCAGACTTCTACCACCGATATCGAAGCCTCGGCTGTCGTGAGCATTGACGGCCTGATTATGGCCTCCGCTTTGCCTGCCGAAGTCGAAGAGGATCGCGTCTCGGCGATGTCGGCAGCCATGCTCGCCCTTGGCGAACGCATTGCCAGTGAACTGGGGCGTGGCACGCTGGAGCAGGTCTATGTACGGGGAAATAGCGGCTTCGTGATTCTCATGTCGGTAGGAGAAGAAGCCGTGCTGACCGCGCTAGTCCGCGAGAATGCCAAGCTGGGGTTGGTCTTCCTGGACATGAAACGGGCTGCCAGCGACCTGGCCAAACTGATATGACCGGCGCTTCGACACAGGCTTCAGCAGCATAGCCGCCGCGGGGAGCACACGGCCAGCGCCGTAGCCTCCCCGCCGCTCTTTTTGGCACAAGGAGAAAGCGATCGCATATGCCCAAGTACATCTTCTGCACCGGAGGAGTGGTCAGTTCGGTTGGCAAGGGCGTGACGGCAGCCGCCATCGGGCGGCTGCTCAAGGCGCGCGGCCTGAAAGTCGCCATCCAAAAACTCGACCCCTACCTGAACGTAGACCCCGGTACGATGAGTCCCTATCAGCATGGCGAAGTATTCGTCACAGCCGACGGCGCAGAGACCGACCTCGACCTGGGACACTACGAGCGCTTCACCGACGAGAACCTCGACCGCACCTGCAACGTCACCACCGGCCAGATTTACGCAGAGGTGATCAGCAAGGAACGTCGCGGTGACTTCCTGGGCGGCACCATCCAGGTCATCCCCCACATCACCAACGAGATCAAGCGGCGCATCGCTCTGGTGGGCCAGGGCAATAACGCCGATGTGGTGATCGTGGAAGTCGGCGGCACCGTTGGCGACATCGAGGGACAGCCCTTCCTGGAAGCGATCCGTCAGTTGCGCACCGACGTAGGGCGAGAAAACACCCTCTATGTGCACGTCACCTTCCTGCCCTATATCGGTGCTACTGGTGAGTTGAAAACCAAGCCCACTCAACATAGCGTGCGCGAACTGCGCAGCATGGGTATTCAGCCCCAGGTGATCATCGCCCGCACTGATCACCCTGTCAGCGAAGACCTGACCGGCAAGATCGCCCTCTTCTGCGACGTGGAGCCGCGTGCGGTCATCCCCCTGGAGACCACAGACAACATCTACGCCGTCCCCCTTGTCCTCGAAGACGCTGGCCTGGGCGACTACGTGGTCAAGGCGCTGGGACTGCCCGCAACCGCCCCCGATCTAACCGATTGGCGCGACATGGTCGTGCGGATGCGGCAGGTGCGCACCCCGTTGCGGATAGCCATTGTGGGCAAATACGTCGAATTGCACGACGCCTACATGAGCGTCAAAGAGGCTCTGCTACACGCTGCTGTTGCCCACAATCGCAAAATCGAAGTCGTGTGGGTACATTCCGGCGACCTGGAAAAGGGCAAACAGTGGGAACTGCTGGACGATGTGCACGGCATCGTTGTGCCTGGCGGCTTCGGTTACCGCGGTGTGGAAGGCAAAATTCAGGCCGCGCACTTCGCCCGCACACGGGGTGTGCCCTACCTGGGCCTGTGCCTGGGAATGCAAGTGATGAGCATCGAGTTTGCGCGTAATGTGCTCGGCCTGGAAGATGCCAACAGCACCGAATACGACAAGACCTGCGCCCATCCAGTCATTGATCTCATGCCGGACCAACATCACGTCGCCAACCTGGGTGGGACGATGCGCCTGGGGGCCTACCCGTGCGTACTCAGCGCTGGCTCCAAAGCCGCCAGCGCTTACCAGACCAACCTGGTACACGAGCGACACCGCCATCGCTTCGAGTTCAACAACCGCTACCGCGAGATGTTCGAGCGCCGCGGGGCCTGGTTCAGCGGTCTCAGCCCCGACGGGCGACTGGTGGAGATCATGGAACTGCGCGACCATCCCTTCATGCTTGGCAGTCAGTTCCATCCGGAGTTTCAGAGCCGCCCCAATCACCCTCACCCGCTGTTCATGGCATTTGTGGAAGCAGCTATTGCCCACGAAGGGCAGACTCAGCAGTCAGTTGAAGCGCCGGAGGCGTGACCGTGCCCGATTTGCAGGAGATTATCCAGGCTCTGCCCAAAGTGGAACTGCACGTGCACCTGGAAGGCACGGTGCAGCCGGAGACCCTGTTCGAGTTGTCCCGGCGCAACGGCATTGCCCTGCCGGCAAACTCATTGAGCGAACTGCGCGCCTGGTACACCTTCCGCGACTTCGATCACTTCGTGGAAATCTTCTCCTCCCTGTGCGCCTGCCTGCAAACGCCCGACGATTTCGCCCGGATCGTCTATGAGCATGGGCAGGCCATGGCGCGGCAGAACATTCGCTACGCTGAGGTCACCTGGTCACCGACGCAGCATTCCCATCTGCCTTTCACCGCCATTCTGGACGGCGTCAACGAAGGTCGGCAGCGCGCCGAACGGGACTTTGGCGTGCGTATGGCCTGGATTCCCGATATTGTGCGCTGCTATCCGGATACTGCCGCACAGGTCGTCGCCTGGCTGACCAGTCCTCAGGCATTGCAGGGAGGAGTGATCGCCATAGGACTGGGCGGGCCAGAGGTGGGCTTTCCGCCAGAATTGTTCGGGGAGGCTTTCGCCAAAGCGCGTGCAGCCGGTCTGCACAGCAACCCTCACGCGGGTGAAACGGTGGGGCCGGAGAGTGTTTGGGGGGCCCTGCGCGCCCTCGGCGCAGAACGCATCGGGCACGGCGTGCGCGCCATCGAAGACTGGGCGCTTATCACCCATCTGGCCGCGCAACAGATACCGCTCGAAGTGAATCCCACCAGCAATATCTGTCTGGGAGTTTATCGCTCATATGCCGAACATCCGCTGCGCGCGTTGGTCGAAGCGGGCCTGTGCGTGACGCTCAATTCGGACGATCCGGCTCTATTCAATACCACCCTCAGCCAGGAATACCTGCACGCTGTGCAGGACTGCGGTCTGAATGTTGAGCAGTTGGTGAGGGTCGCCCGCAATGCCATCCGCGCCAGCTATCTACCGGAGAGCGAGAAGGCATCGCTGCTGGCCGAATTCGACAGCGTGTGCGATAAGCTTGGTCTGAGCCATGACGGATAGTTGGAGAGAACAATGGCGGACGATCTGGAATTGTTTTGGAACAACCTGCTCAGTCGGCAAGTCGAACTGGTGCTGCTGGCCTGGGAGACGCTCGAACGGGACGAACAACGCGCCGTCTACGCGCATCTAGTACGCATGGTAACCGAAGACGGCTGGACTGCGCCACAGCGTCGCTCTGCCGAAGTCGCCTTGCAGGTGTTGCGCACTCACCGCGCCCAGGAAATCGAAGACCTGGGCTGAGCCTGGCACACTTGATCATAAAAAGCAACAGGCCAGAGAATTGCTCTGGCCCATTAGTTTGTCTCTGCGCTACGCCTACTCCTGCTCGCGCCGAAAGTCCACGAAGCGATAGCCTACCCCGCGCTCGGTCAGGATGTACTTAGGGTTAGAAGGGTCTTCCTCGATCTTCTCGCGCAGGTAGTTCACATAGAGCCGCACATAATGCGTCTCGTCGCGATACTCGTAGCCCCACACCTTCGCCAGCAACTGGTCGTGTGGCACCGTCCAGCCTGCGTTCTCGATCAGATGGTATAGCAAGCGATACTCCGTCGGGCGGAGCTTGATATGCTTGCCCTCCACAATGACTTCACGTCGGTTGAAGTCCACGCTCAGCCGATCATCAATCTTTAGAATCGCTTTTTCCGGCGAGACACTGGGCATTTCGGCCCGGCGCAGCACAGCCCGCACCCGGCTGGATAGCTCGCGCGAGCCGAAAGGCTTGGTGACGTAGTCGTCCGCGCCGAGTTCCAGGCCACGAACCTTGTCTTCCTCTTCCCCCTTGGCCGTGAGCATGATCACCGGCACGCTAGAAAATTCGCGCAGCAGCCGCAATGTCTCGAAACCATCCAGGCCCGGCATCATCACGTCCAGCAAGACCAGGTCAGGCAACTGCGTGCGCACCATCTCCAATGCCTTTACACCATCGTGCGCTTCGAGTACCTGGTAACCTTCGAGTTCCAGGTTCATGCGAATGAAGCCGATCATGCGGGTTTCGTCATCTACCACCAGGATACGCTTGGCCTCACGCGGGACAATACGCGGTAGTTTGCTCGCCATAAACAGCGCTCTCCATGGAATCAGTCGGCAAACGGGCTGATGATTTCCTCTTCCTCGCCCGAAGGTAGCACTTCGACGAAACTGATCCGGTGCCAAGGGATGATGACCGTTTGCACCTCCGGCAACACGTAATGCAGTTCGCGCCCATCGCGCCGGCGCGGACTGATGCAAAAGAGGGCCTGGTCGCTCGGCGATGGAAGCTGTTCTACCTCAGCCATGATCGGCTCTTCATTCATGATGTGGATCAGCAAAGTGTGCATGGTCTCTACCCCAGGATACAGCAAGTCATTTGAAGAACAGGTTGAGGACAAATCGCCCCATGCGTACTTCGTCTCCATCGCGCAGCACACGGGGCTGATGCGGCAGCAGGCGCTGCCCGTTGAGAAACGTTCCGTTGGTGCTCTCCAAATCTACCAGAGTCAGGGTGTCTTCCCCGCGCCGGATAAGGGCATGGCGGCGCGAAACGCCCAACTCTGCCGCGCCGTAGGGCGACAGATCGAGGTCGGGTGGATCGCCGCCCAGCGGATCTCTGCGCCCGATGATGATGTCGCGCACCGGTTCGAGCGTGATTGGCTCTGGCACATCGCGGATACGGATCACCAGCACAGCCCCCTCTTCGAAGCGCGCCGTGCCCCAGGTCATGCGTCCTTTGAAACCTTCGTGCGCGTCCTGGGAAAGCTGCGTCGTTTCTACCGCGTCCTTCTGGCTGTAGAAGGGGTGTCCGCACTCTTCGCAATACAGGACACCCTCGCGGTTGTCAAAGCCGCAGTATGGGCAAGTTTTCATCGCTTGTCACTCTCAGGCATGGGCAACGCCAGCAGTTGCCTCGTCTGGAACTTCAGAGACTTGCGCCCCTCCTGCGACAGAGCATGGGTGTGTGAAACCCGCCGTGCTTCGATGATCGCTTTCTGGGCCAGTTCCTCATGCCCTGCTGCCAGCAGTCGGGTAGCCAGGTTTTCCAGTTGCCGACTTGCGTCCTGCACTCGCCCATCACTCAGCGCCTGCTCCGCCTTTTGCTGCATCCGATACAGGGTCAGCTTGCCGAGCGCATCCAGGATCGCCAGAGGCGGTTCTTCAGGCTGAGGATTGTGGGCGATTTCAACCGATATATCGCTGATCACCTTATGCTGTTGACGCTCCGACCACAACACATCGCCCGTCACATCTAGACGAGCTACCGTCCGAAAACCGGTCTTGGTACTGGGAGGCATCTGGAGTTGGATCAGCACAGTGACCGGACGGCTCTTTTCCAGGGTTCCCAGTTGGATCGGCTGCGGCGACACGTCAATCGGCTGCGACGTTGGCTGCAGGCGAAACGCTGACTCCAACACCACATCGGCATCGGGAGCGACAGTCAATTGCAGCCGCTCAGCAAAAGCGTTGCTCAGGCTGCGTACCCGTTCGTCCAGAAACTGCAACACAGCCTTCGGCGATTGAATATAAGCCGAAGTCCCGCCGGTCGCTGCCGCCAGGGCGTCCAGGAACTGATCGTTCCACTCTTCGCCAATCCCCATGGCGCTGATGCCGATCCCCTCGGCAGCGGCTTCGCGGGCCAGTTGGAGGCAGCGTTCTTCATCACCGAAGGTGCGACCATCGGTCAGCAGAATGACGTGATTGACCATACGCGGGGCCAGATGGCGTCGGCACTCAGCGATGCCTGCCGCCAGGCCGTAATAGATCTCTGTGCCTCCTCCCGCGCTCATGATACTGACAGAAGCGTACAGCGACGTCTTGTCCGTGACCGTTGTAGCCGGGATCAACACTTCAGCGCGGTCGCTGAAAGTGACAATCGAAATCACGTCCTGGGCGGAAAGCTGCTCGATGATGTTATGCGCAGCGATCTTCACTTTGTCTAGCCGTTGCCCGCGCATAGAAGTACTGCGATCCAGCACCAAGGTCAAATTCAGGGGAGCAGTGCGCCGCTGTACGGCTGCTGCCTGGCGCGGGGGTACAATCTCCAGCAACAGATAGAGCACCTGAGGCTCGGCCAGCGCACTCAACACCCGTTTGCTGGGCATCACGCGCAACGAAAACGGCGTCGGTTCGCTGCGCAGCGCGCGCCGCGCTTCGTCGTAGCGCAGGCGCTCACCGGGATCGCTCAAGATATCATAAGCAGTGACAATGTCGCGGAATTGCAGCGCTGCGCCCTCGTTTGGGTTGGCGTCCGGATGGAATCGCCGCGCCATCAGGCGATAGGCTTCGCGTATATCGTCGGCAGTAGCTTCCGGGGGAATCCCCAGGATGGCATAGAGATTGCGCGAAGCGTCCACTAACCCATCTCCCCCCAACCGTGGGCAAAGCTAGCTCGCTACCCTGGCATTTGAACGATGATGACGCTGATGTTGTCGGGGCCACCCCGGTCGTTGGCCAGCTCTACCAGTTCGTGGCAGGCGCGCTGTGGATCACTGTGACGGCGCACCACATCCTCGATGGTCGTTTCTGGCACCATGTTCCATAGCCCGTCAGAACACAATAGTAACTGCCCGCGCGGTGGCATCCGACGTGTGATGACGTCTACATCCAGGTTGTCGCTCTGCCCGATCGCCCGATACAACACGTTGCGCTGCGGATGTTCGGCAGCTTCTTCCACAGTCAATTGATCCAGCTCGATCAGGCGCTGCACCAGCGAATGATCGCGCGTGATTTGCTCGATACCGTCGTCGGTGATCATGTAGGCGCGGCTGTCGCCCACATGTGCCACGTAGGCCAGATCGCCCAGGATAACGGTCGCTGTGACTGTCGTCCCACCTTCCGGGATTTCCTGGTTCACGGCGTCGTTTGCTTCCTGCACGGCCACGCGCAGTATATCGGCCAGCGGCAGACGGTCCGGCTCGTTGAGACGGTTGTCCAGCATAGGCCGCAGAATCTGATCAATGACATGGTCGGCTACCAGGCGAACAGTGACAGTCGAGGCGCGCTCGCCTTCCTGGTGCCCGCCCATACCGTCCGCCACCACAAAAACGCCCATATCGGGCCAGGCATCGTCGGTCGTGCTCGACACTACCATCCCGAAGATGGCATCCTGGTTGTTGCTGCGCACCATGCCGGGATCGCTCAACTGCCCGAACCGCATCCGCTCTCCTGGGCGAGGCACAATGGTTTCCAGAGGTGGCAGCGGGCGCGTCCCCACATAGGCGCTGGTTTCGAGCAATGCCGCCCTGCCCTGCAGTTCGGCCACAGCCGCGCGCCGCGCCTGTTCCTGGCGCGGCCCTTCAATCACTGGCTCCGGGGGCGGGCTGGCGATCTCCTGAGCATTGTGAACGATGTCCACCGTGCTGTCGGCCCCGCCTGCCTCAGCATCCGTCGAAAGCCCCAAAACACGCCGCAAGAATTTCATGGTTGCTCCCCGGCTGAGCTACGCCTTGAGCGCATAGAGCGCATGATCCATGGAACCAATATACACCACACCGTCAACCACTACAGGCGACCCCGGCACCGGCCCGCCTGTCTTGAACTTCCAGCGCAACCGCCCATTCTTGGCATCTACGCTGTACACGTAGCCATCCACGCCGCCGAAATATACCGCGCCATTGGCAAAAGCGGGCGAGGACGTGATCTGCCCCTCGGTCTCAAAATGCCAGCGTTCTTTGCCAGTGGCCAAATCCAGCGCATAGAGCGATCCATCTACTGAGCCGATATAGATTTTGCCGTCACCGTAGGCAGGCGACGACACGACCGGCTTACTGGTACGGAATTCCCACACCTTCCAGCCTCGCGCAATGTCCAGCGCATAGACTTGCCAGTCCATCGAGCCGAACACCACCAGGCCGTCATGCTCCAGCGGAGACGAGGACACTGCCCGCTTGGCCCGGAATCGCCACACCATCCGTCCCGACAGATCGGTGCTGACCACATCCCCGATCTCCGTGCCGAAGACGATCAGATCTCCGGCGACTAGTGGGCGCGACCGGATCGCTCCACCGCTGGCGAACTTCCACTGCACGCGGCCCGTCGCCAGCCGCACCGCGTAGAGATTGCCGTCATCGCTGCCGAAGAAGGCATGCCCGTGTACAATACTGCACGTCGAAAGCACCGGCCCCTGAGCACGCACCGTCCACTGTAACTGTCCCACCCGCACATCTACAGCGTAGAAGAGGCTGTCCGTCGAGCCGAAGACGACCAGATTCTCCTCTTCCGTGACGGCGGGGGTTGCTACAATGCGCCCCTCAGCAGGATACTTCCAGCGGAACGTGCCGTCGTTGGCATTGACAGCATAGAGGTTGTTGTCGTGTGCCCCCACATAGACCACGCCGCGATACACCGTCGGTGAGGAACGGATCTCGTCTTCGCACTCGAAGACCCACAGCGGTTTGACCTCTGCCCCCACCCAGGCTGTTCCGGCCTCTTCAGGAACAGCTCTCACTCCGACACTGATAGCGGGAGCCACCGGATGCGTCAGTTGTTCCAGCGCCTGTTTCATCACCGCCGCATTGGGATAACGATCCTCTGGCTTGAATTCCAACGCTTTCATGATGATCGTTTCGAATTCCGGCGGAACAGCGGGGTTGACCTCGCGGATAGGCCGCTCGTGAAAGGTGAAAGGCGGCTCCAGGCGCGGGTCGCGGCGGGTGAGCAGGTGATGCAGAGTAGCTCCGATGCCGTATACATCGCTGGCCGGACTGGCCTCCCCACGGTACTGTTCCGGCGCAGAATAGCCCTCCGTGCCGATCATGGTGCCTTTCTGACCTTCCTGGAATATCTTGGCGATGCCAAAGTCCACCAGCCGGATTTGCCCATGCTCGTCCACCATGATGTTCGAAGGCTTGACATCGCGGAAAATGATCGGCTCCGGTTGCTGCGAATGCAGGTAGCCCAGCACATCGCACAGATCGAGTGCCCAACGCAACACGGTCTCTACAGGCAAAAAGTCTGTGGACGAATTGATAATCATCTCCAGATCGCGCCCGTTGATATACTCCATTACCAGGTAGGCGCGTGTCTTGCTGGGGAAGTACTCATATATCTTGGGCACCGCCGGATGGCTGAGCGACGCCAGCATATCGCTCTCGCGCTCGAACGTCTTGAGCGTCATCTCGCGGATGCTCTGATCCGTAGAGAGATTGAGCATCTCCTTGACGGCCACATAGCGTGTCACGTTCGGGAAGCGCAAGTCACGTGCCTGATAGACCGATCCCATCCCGCCCACGCCGATCACACCGGTGATGCGATAACGTCCCTGCAACACCGATCCCGGCTGTAGTGTACTTTCGCCCTGGGATTTGTCCGGTTGTTTGGTGGGAAACTTATGCGTGTCAACCATCCCTGGCACCCCGAAGGAGACGTTGCAACGATGTGCAGCAAGAGCATTGTTGTTTCGCTATTATAGTGAGGGATGATCTATCTCGCAATTGACCCTGCCGAGGCTTTGCCGTGATCGAGACCCTTGCCGCCCCATCGCCTGCAGCTACAACACCCTCACATGAACGGCTGGCTCTTTACGTGCACATCCCTTTCTGCCACACACGCTGCACCTACTGCGCCTTCAACACCTACGCCGGCATGAAGGCACGCATTCCGGCCTATGTGCACGCCCTGCAGCGCGAAATCCGGCTGGTAGGAGCGGCTACAGATCGTCAGCTTCCCGCCCTCTCGATCTATTTCGGCGGCGGCACTCCCAGTCAATTACCTGTCCCAGCCATCGGCCAGCTCATCGAGGCGTGCCGACAAGCGTTTTCCCTCGACCCTGAAGCCGAGATTTCTTTCGAAGTCAACCCCGGCGACGCCGACGCCATCTACTTCGCCCATCTGCGCCGTGTGGGTGTCAATCGTTTGAGTATCGGGATGCAGTCCGCTAACGAAAGCGAGTTGCGCCTGTTCGCCCGTCGTCATGCTCCCGACGACGTGCCTCACACCGTGCACCTGGCACGCCAGGCAGGTTTCGCCAGCATCAACCTGGACCTGATCTACGGCATTCCTGGACAGACGCTGCCCATGTGGCAACACAGTATGCACTATGCCCTGCGCTGCCAGCCTGATCATCTGTCCCTGTATAGCCTCAGCTTCGAAGAAGGCACGCCTTTGCACATATGGCTGCAGCAAGGGCGTATACCGACACCCGATCCGGACCTGGCCGCCGATATGTACGATTGGGCCGCAGATACGCTGAAGGCCGCCGGCTATATACACTATGAGATCAGCAACTGGGCCAGACCAGGTCACGCCTGCCAGCACAATCTGCACGTCTGGCGCAACCAGCCATACCTGGGCTTCGGCGCGGGTGCGCACGGCTATGCGAGCGGGGTGCGCTACGAGACCTTTGCCGACCCTGCCACCTACATCGCCCGTCTCAATGCCCAACAAGAGCCGCTGCCCTTCCCCCTGTCAGCCGCGACCGCCGCCATCCTGCCCGTTGACAGACGAGAAGCAATGGCCGACGCCATGATCCTGGGCTTGCGCCTGCTGGAAGAAGGCGTTGACAGCACCGCCTTTCGTGCACGCTTTGGCTGTTCGCCTCACGAAACGTTCGGCCCCGCGCTACAGCGCTTGCAAATGCACGGACTGGTCGAGGAGACCGCCAACGGACACATCCGTTTGACTCAGCGCGCTTATCTGATAGCCAACCGCGTGTTCGTAGAGTTTATCTAGAGCGTGTTATGCACTTTTCCCCTCATCCCCCGGCCCCTTCTCCCTCGCGGGTTCAGGGGCGGACAGAGCT
>FWPU01009213.1_pt1 | contig 15797 bp, 13 predicted proteins | sample 2228361 | NCBI WGS metagenome assembly FWPU01 (sample SAMEA103939777, study PRJEB20133) | metagenome
GTCGACCGGGCCATCGAGTTCGTCCTCGACCTGCAGACCCCGCGAGGCGAGATCATCTGGGCCCGTCACGCCGACGGCACGCCGTGGTCCTTCGCCCTCCTGACCGGCTCCTCCTCGATGTGCCACTCCATTCGCTGCGCGATCGCCCTCGCCGAGCACCTGGGCCACGAACGACCCGACTGGGAGCTGTCGGCCGCGCGCCTCGCGCACGTGGTCGCCGCTCACTGCCGGGGCGACGTCTCCGACGCGTTCGCTCCGAAGCACCGGTGGGCGATGGACTGGTACTACCCCGTCCTCGCCGGCGTGCTACGCGAGGCGGAGGGCCGTGAGCGGCTCGATCAGCGCCGCAACACCTTCATCGTCGACGGCATGGGCGTCCGCTGTGTGAGCGATCGCCCCTGGGTCACCGCCGCCGAGACGTGCGAGTGCCTGCTCGCCTACCTCTCCTTGGGTGAGCGCGACACCGCGGTCACGCTGTTCTCATGGGCCCAACAGCTCCGAGCCGACGACGGCCACTACTGGACCGGCATCGTGTTTCCCGAGATGGTGCACTTCCCGGGCGACGAGAAGACGACCTACACCGGGGCCTCCATCGTGCTGGCGGCCGACGCGCTGTCCGGCACCAGCCCGGCCAGCGGCTTGTTCGTCGACCACGACCTGCTTCCCGAGCTCGCGCTCACCGAGGCCGAGGACGAGCTGGCCGACGGGGTCGCCGAGGAACGCTGAGCTGGGCCGGGGCGAAGCTCCCGTAGGCTGCCCGGCTGTGATGCCGCGATGATGCGCAAGCTGGCACTGCGCGGCGTGCGGGCCCACCCGGTGCGCTTCGCCGCGACGACGCTCGCGGTGGTGGTGGCCACCACCTTCCTCGGCGGCGCCATCGTGTTGCGCGACTCGGTCGCCGACACCATCGCCCGCAACACGGTCGAGGCCCTGCAGGGAATCGACGCCGCAATTGAACCTGACCTCCGGCGGGCCGAGAGCAACTACGACAGCAACCCGGTGCTTCCGGCGGGCCTCCTCGACTCGGTCATCTCGGTGGAGGGTGTCGGGGCCGCGGCAGGCGTCCTGCAGGGCCGCGTCAACCTCCTGCAACCCGCGACCGGCGGCGGGACGGTGCGAACCGACGGCATCGGCACCGTTCGCATCGAGGCCGACGAGCTGAACCCGTACGAGCTCGTGGCCGGGCGCTGGCCGGAGCAGTCGGGCGAAGTCGCCTTCGATGCGGCCACCGCGGCAGCCAAGCGGGTCGGTCTCGGTTCGGAGGTGCAGCTCGCGACGACGAGGGGTCCGGTGAGCGCGACGGTCGTCGGCACCGTTCGCTATGGCAGCCTGCCCAACCAGAACGACCAGCTGAACGTGGTCGTGTCCGCCGCGGACGGCTTCGACTGGCTGGCCGCCGGCCAACAACAGTACCAGTTCATCTACGTCGCGGCAGCCCCGGGGGTTGCGACGTCTGCGCTCGTCGCCGCGCTCAAGGCCGAGGTCGGTGACTCGGCCACGACGTCCCCGGACGGCGAGACGAACGGGGCGGCACCGGTTGCCGCGTCCGACACGTACGACGTGCTGACGGGAGACCAGTTCCGCGAGCAGCAGGCGGGCGAGGCGGCCAGTTTCACGTCCTGGATCGGCACCGGCATGCAGGTCTTCGCGTACGTCGCCCTGTTCGTCGGCATCTTCATCATCTACAACACCTTCACGATCGTGGTGGCGCAACGCCTGCGGGAGCTCGCCCTGCTGCGGGCCATCGGCGCGTCCGGAACGCAGGTGCGGCGGGCAGTCCTGTTCGAGTCCCTCGTCGTCGGTGCCGTCGCCAGCACGACCGGGTTCGGGATCGGGGTGCTCCTGGTTCTCGTCCTTGCTCGCGCCGTCCCGAAACTCATCTCCTTCGGCACCTCCGGTGACGTCGGCCTCGTCGTCGGCCCCGCCGGCTTCGCTCAGACCCTGCTCTCCGGCACGGTCGTCACGATGGTCTCCGCGCTCGTTCCCGCAGTCCGAGCCGCCCGTGTCCGGCCGCTCGAGGCGATGCGGGCCGCGGCGGTGGAACGCGCCGGCACCAGCCGCCGGCGCACCGCGATCGGCGCCGTGTTCACCCTGTCGGGCATGGTGGTGCTGATCGCCGGCAGCGTCACCGAGACCGGGATCCTCCTGCTCCCCGCGCCCGTCCTGGGTTTCCTCGGCATCCTCTTCCTCGGTCCCTGGTTGACGACCCGCTTCGCTGCGGTCGCCCGCGTCGCCCTCCGCATCGGTGGGAAGGCCCCTGCCCGCCTCGCCGTCGGCAACGTGGAGCGCAACCCACGTAGGGCCGCAACCACCGCGAACGCTCTGGTGATCGGAGTGTTCATGGTCGTGTTCGTCACCGCGGCCGGTGGGGCACTTCGTGACTTCGCTGTACGGTTCATCTCCCGTTTCGGTGGGCCCGACGTCGTGTTGCAGTCGACCACCCCGACGTTCCCGCTAGCGATGGCCCAGGAACTGCCGTCGATCCGCGGTGTCGCCAGAGCGGTGCCGGTCTACTCCGGGTTCGGGCGCAGCACCATCCAGCCGACCCAAGGCGCCACCGGCGACCCGATCTCGCTCCCTGTCGCCGCGGTCGACTTGGCCAACGACGCCGACGCGCTCGGTCTGGAGGTCACCTCCGGTTCCGTGAGCAACCTCGGTGACACCGGGGTGGCCGTCACCAACTTCTTCGGCCAGCTCGGCATCGGGCTCGGATCGCCGGTCACCGTCACGTTCAGCAACGGTGAGACCCGGACCTACACGGTCGGGGCGCTGACCGATCTCTCGCTCGCGGTTCCTCCGGTGGTGATGAACACGTCGGCCATGCAGGAGGTGGTGCCCGACGCGGCACCGGTCAACTACAACCTGCAGGTCGAGCCAGGCCAGCTCGAGACAGTGAAGGCACAGCTCGACGATCTCACCCAGCGGTACAGCTCGGTGGAGGTGATCCCGGGCAATGCCATCGCCGGGATCGTGAAGTCCTTTTTCAACGCGCTCATCGCTGCGGTCAACGCGCTCCTGGGCATCGCGGTGGTCATCGCGGTCTTCGGAATCGTCAACACGCTTCTGCTCAGCATCACCGAGCGCACCCGTGAGATCGGCTTGCTCCGCGCGGTCGGGATGACCCGCAGGCAGGCCCGATCGTCGGTGCGGACCGAGTCGCTGATCGTGGCGCTGCTCGGGACGATCACCGGCACGGTGTACGGGCTCTTCTTCGCGTACTTCGTGACCCGGCCGATCTTCACCGATCCCGACGCCGGCGTCAGCGGCGGGTTCAACTGGCCGGTGGGCGAGCTGGCGGTCATCGGCACGCTCGGGGTGCTCGCCGGGATCGGCGCATCGATCATCCCCGCTTGGCGGGCTTCCCGCCTCGACGTCCTCGACGCCATCCGCACCGAGTGAACAGGCCACCGCCGACTCCGCCAGGGCTCCGGCTGCCCGAAGCCCTCGCCCAACCCTGCGCCGACGGCATCGGTCACACCGGCGGCGTCGGGGGCCCGCCTGCCACCCGGCGCAGCACCCGCAGCGAACCGACGGCCCGCTGCTCGCGGAAGTCCCCCGAGTCAATCGCTCGGCGGTAGATCTCGTACGGCGGGCGTCCGCCGTCGGCAGGATCGGGAAACACGTCGTGGATCAACAACAGCCCGCCGAGCTCCACCCAGGGGGTCCAGTGCTCGTAGTCGCGGTGCGCCGGCTCGGGACCGTGGCCACCGTCGATGAACAACAGCGCGAGCGGGGTCCTCCAGTGGCGGGCGACGGTCGCCGACTCCCCCACGAGCGCGATGACGCTGCTTTCGAGACCGGCATCGAAGATGGTTCGGCGGAAAGCCGGCAGGGTGTCCATCTGGCCGATGTCGGGGTCGACCAGGTCGGGATCGTGCCACTCCCAGCCGGGCTGGTTCTCCTCCGAGCCGCGATGGTGGTCCAGCGAGAAGAGCACCGTGCCGCGCGCCTGGGCCGCACTGCCCAGGTAGATGGCCGACTTGCCGCAGTAGCTGCCGATCTCGAGCATCGGCGAGCCGCCGGCGGGGACCAGTAGGGCCGACTCGTGGAGGGCGAGACCTTCCTCCGGGGGCATGAAACCTCGAGCGGCTTCGGCCAGGGCGCGCAGGTCAGGATCCACCGGAGGGAACCACCGCGTCGCTCACTCCTCGTCGGGAGTGTCGTCCTCGTTGATCTCGATGTGGAAGAGCCGGTCGAACAGGAAGAACCGCAGCACCCAGAGCACCCCGAACGCCGCGAGCTGCACGCCGAGGATCAGGTAGCGGTTCCTGGTGTGGTCCTTGGCGAACGCGATCGCCAAGGTGGACATGACCAGCCCGGCGAACACGAAGATCCAGAAAGGTAGGACTTCCTTCTTCCAGTGGCTCTTGCCCCGCTTGCCCCACACCCACATGCGGTTCATGTAGTAGGCGGGCACCGAGCTCAGCGCGACCGAGAGGATGTTGGCGTCGACGGGCGGGATGTGGGTCTGGAGGATGACCAGGAGCCCACCCCCGAACAGGACGTTGACAACCGACACCAACACATACTTCGGCCCCCGATGCTTGATGAGCTCGAGCACCTTGGCGACGAGGCCCTGGGGAACGACATCTGCGGTCGTTGGATCATGGCTGGCTGCGGCATCACCGGTGGTTGTCACTGTGTGTGCAGCCCCGCCTTCGGTAACGGTGTGCAAGCTTGTTTCGATTCTCTCGCGAACGGCGGCCAGCGGCGCTGGCGGCCAACCGATCAGAACCACACGAGCGTACTCGGACCGGTGCGGCGGCAACAGTCCGCCCCGGGACGGCACAACGCCGGCGCCGACGCCGTTCACCCTGGCCCGAGCAATGAGCCCGAGGGTGCGACCGCATGGATGGCTGCAACTGTACTGGTGTGGAGCAGGATCGGGGCCATGAGACAAGCGGCCGTGGACGATCTCGTCGAGCTGCTCGACGTGGACACGATCGAGGTCAACACGCCACCAGTGCCCTGAAGGAGAACCTGTTCATGGCTAGCCTCGACCACGCGATGTGGTTCCACCGTCATTTCCGAGCCGACGAGTCGCTCCTGTACGACCAGGACTCACCGACCGCGGCGACCGGGCGCAGCATCGCCCGGGGCCTGATGCACACCCCGCACGGCGAGCCGGCAGTGTCGGTGGTCCAAGAGGGGTCGATCCGGGTGTCGCGGTGAACCACCGGGGCGTGTGCCGCCTCCTCGCGTTCGTGCTGGCACCGGTCCTCGGCGGTGCGCTGCTGCTCAGCTCGTGCGGGGAGCGCGCCAGCACCACCAAGGCTCGAGGAGCGACGACGGTGACGACGGGTGCCGGACCATCCGGTTCGGTGGCGCCCGCGCCCCCGGGCTCCCTGCCGACTGGTCCAACCAGCCTCGAAGGTGTCGCCGTCCAGCTCCGCCAGGTCGCGGCGGTGTCAGAGCCGACGGCGATGACGACCCGCACGGGGTACCCCAACCTCTATGTGGCTGAGCGGAGCGGCCGGGTTCGGCAGGTGACCGTCAAACACCAGCTCGACAACAACGGCAACATCCGCAAGACCGACTACGCGGTGGAACGGGGCGCGTTGCTCGATCTCTCCCGCCAGCTGCGGTCGGGCGACGACGCCGGGCTCGGGGGGCTCGCGTTCTCCAGCGACGGGCGCAAGCTCTATGTGAGCTTCACGCCCACCGATGGTGGGCTGCGCGTGGACGAGTTCGCCATGGCCGACGACCGCGTCGACACGAGCGCTCGGCGGACGATCCTGGACATCGACCACCCGGGCGGCACCGCCCCCGGCGGCGCCCTGGCCACCGGGCCCGACGGGTTCCTGTATCTGGCCACCGGCGACCCGACGGGAGCCGCCGCGCAGGACCCGCGGTCGCTGTTGGGCAAGCTCCTGCGGGTCGACCCCGAAGGCGGCGACGACGACCAGGCGTACTCCATCCCTGACAGCAACCCCTTCCGTGACGGGCTCTCGGGCGCACCGGAGGTCTGGCTCTCGGGTCTGCGCGACCCGATCGGCGTGTCATTCGACCCGAAGTCCGGTGACCTCTGGTTGACCGACAGGGGCGAGACGATCGAGGAGGTCAACCTGCTCCGGGCGTCAGGAGGCGCCGGCACCGCGGGACGAGGCGCCAACCTGGGATGGGGGCAGGTGGAGGGAGCCCATGGCGGCCGGGGCACGCCGCCGCCCGGGCACACGGCTCCGCTTTTCGAGTACAACCACGACCATGGGAACTGCGCAGTGGTGGGCGGTCGGGTGTACCGGGGCAAAGCCATTCCCGGGCTCGAGAACGCCTACGTGTTCGGCGACCGTTGCACCGGCGAGTTGCGCGGCGTTCTCTCAGGAGGCGGCGTCGTGCTCGACCAGCGGGAGCTGGGCGCGGGCACCGGCGGTCCCCCACTGGCCTTCATTGCCAGCGATCCCGGCGGCGAGCTCTGGGTCGCCACCGTCTCCGGGCAGCTGTACCGGATTGAACCGGCGGGTTGACGATGGACCGGGCCACCACTGACACCGGATCCTCTGAAACCGGATCATCCGGGCCCGGTTCCACCGCGGGGATGGTTCGCGTGACCCGGCCTCGCCCGGTCTGGTGGCGTGAGTTGCTCATCGTCGCGGTCGTCTACATCGGGTACGAGAGCATCCGCAACCTCACCCAGTCGACTCCTCGACGGGCCTACGCCAACGCCGTCAAGCTCATCAACCTCGAAAAGGCGATCGGGATCTTCCGTGAGCAGGCGATGCAGGACTGGGCGGTGCAGTTCGCCCCGCTGGTCATCCTGTCGAACTACTTCTACGGCGCCGCGTACATCATCGTGACCATCGCCGCGCTGGTGTACCTGTTCCGCCGTTTCCCCGACGACTACCGGTTCTGGCGAAACGCCCTGCTGGCACTCACCCTGCTGGCACTGATCGGCTTCGCGTTCTTCCCCCTCATGCCTCCTCGCCTGCTCGACATCCGGGGAGACGGAAGGGTCTGGGGATTCGTCGACACGCTCGTCAAGTACCCGACGTTCTGGTCGTTCCAGTCGCCGGCGATGGAGAAGCTGTCAAACCAGTACGCCGCCATGCCCAGCCTGCACTGCGCCTGGGCGATCTGGGCGATGGCCGCCTTCTACCCCCGGGTGCGCACGTGGTGGGCCAAAGCGTTGGCCGTGGCCTACCCGTTGTTCACTACCTACGTGATCGTCATCACCGGCAACCACTACTTCCTGGACGCCGCCGGGGGGCTCGCCGCGTTCGGTCTCGGCGTCGGTATCGCGCAGCTGGTTGAACGCATTCGGGTGAAGTCATCTGCCGCGAACCGGGACACGGCCGGGCGTCAGCAGCCGACCGTCGACCTCAAGCGGGCCTGGCGGTCACCGGTCCGTTCGAGCTCCTAGCCCTCGGGTGTCGACCGGGAGGCCCCGCCCGCACCGGCGAGCGCCCGGGCCTTGTGGTACGCGGCCAGGTTCAGCTTCACGACGTCGGCCCAGTCGACCATCGAAGGGATCTCCCGGTTGCGGGTGGTGATCTTGCCCCGAAGCTCGTGGTCGAGCACCAGCTTCACGAGGTGGTCGACCATGTCGGCGTCGGTCTCGGCGAGCAGGCCTTCCTGCCCGTGGTCGACGAACTCCCGGATGCCGGTCCGGGCCTTCGCGACGACTGGGAGCCCCGCGCATCGGGCTTCCAGTGCGGCGATCCCGAACGACTCGAGGTTGGCGGGCGCCACGAAGATGTCGGCACGGGCGAAGATCTCCCGGATCTCGTCCCGGCGCTTGCGGCCGGCCAGTTCCACTGCGTCGCTCAGGCCCTGGGCGGCGAGGTACTTCTCCATGGACTTGCGTTCCGGCCCTTCACCCACGACGAGGAGGCGTACGTCGATGTCGGCGGGGACCCGTTCCCGCACCCGCTTGAACATCTTCAACAGGTGGAGCGGGCGCTTCCTCGGAGCGAGCCGCATCACCGACACGATGATGATCTGGTCGTCGTCTCGGGGAGCCGGCTCGACGACCCACGCGGCGTTGTCGATGCCGTTGGGCAGGATCATCACCTCCCGGTGGGGAGCAATGCGACGGATCGGTGCGGCTGCAACCTCGCTCACCGCGGACAGGACCGCGTTCCATTCGCTCCAGCGGTATCGCCGGTCGAGCAGGCGGAACGCGGGGGTGGCGTAGCTCCAGAGACAGTGCGTCGTGATCACCGCCGGTATGCGACGCTGGACGGCGCGGTGGGCAGCAACGAAGGCGAGCGGCGACACGATGCCACCGTGGAAGTGCGCCACATCGACAGCCTCGGCGTCGAGCAGCTCGGTGACCCGGTCGAACGTCGACGCACGGTAGGGGATGTCGAACGGAGCCAGGGGAACGTCCATGCGATGGACGCGAACGCCGTCGACCACGTCCGGACCGGGGGTCGGGGTGATCACGACCACGTCGTGGCCCGCCTCCCGGAGGTGCTGGCCCAGGTCATGCACCTGCATCTCGATGCCGCCGAGGCGGGGCACGTAACAGTCGGAGACCAGAGCGATCTTGAGGGGGCTCGCAGCGGGCGCCTCGGGCACCCGCCCACGGTAGCGGGAGCTGGCACCGTCACCGTGCCGCCGGGCACTGACGAGCCGCCACCACAGCGTCACCCGGGTGTCGTGCCCGGGTGCGGACCCGCCGGGCCGAAACGGGCCGGTGCGTCCGGCAACAATGTTGCCGTGAGCACCGCGGCCGAGAACCCCGATCCGCGACCACACCGCCGAACCCTCGTGTGCGTTCACGCCCACCCGGACGACGAGGCGCTGCTCACCGCGGGCGTGATGGCCAAGGCCGCCGCCGCCGGCCACCGCGTCGTGCTGGTCGTCGCCACCCGCGGTGAGATCGGCGAGGTCGCCAGTGACTTCCTGCACGGGGACGAGGATCTCGGGGACCGGCGCTGGCGCGAGCTCGAGCGGTCGGCCGAGATCCTGGGCGTCGAGCGACTCGAATGGCTCGGTTACGGCGACTCCGGCTTGGCCGGGGCCGGCCGGCCCGGTTCGCCGCTCGTACCGTTCGCCCGAGCCGACCCGGACGACGCCGCGGACCGCCTCGCCGCGATCATCGCCGACGAGGCAGCCGACGTCGTCACTATCTACGACCGCAACGGCGGCTACCAGCACCCCGATCATCTCCAGGTCCACCGCGTCGGGCACCTCGCCGCGCAGCGGGCCCTACCCGCCACGCTGCTCGAGGCAACCATCAACCGCGACCTGCTCGTGACCGGTCTCGACCTCGCCCGCACGCTCGGGTTCGGAATCCCACCGGCGTTCTCGCCGGAGACGTTCGACGAGTGGTTCGTCCCCGAAGTCGAGCTGACGCACCGTGTCGATGTCGCCGAGTTCGTGGACCTGAAGCGGGCCGCCATGGAGGCTCACGCCAGCCAGTCGACCAGTGGAGACGGAGGAGTGCGGACCATCGCGGCGTTCCTCTCGCTGCCGCCCGAGTACTTCACGCTCGCCTTCGGCACCGAGTGGTTCGTCCAGCCCGGGTTGCCGGCGGGCATCAGCCGCGATGACGTGTTCCCCCCCGACTCAGTCGACACACCGGTTCACGGGGCTCCCCCCACTGGCCACCACCGGGACGAGGCGCCGGCGTGAGCGAGGACCTTCGGAACCTCGAGCAGATCGGCGCGCACATCGCCCACGAAGCAGGGCGTCGCGCGCTGCTCGCCCCGGTCGAGCTCATCGAGGAGGAGGTCAAGCAGAAGTCCCGAGCGAGGAGGATCGCCGAGACGGCCGTCTCGCTCGCCATCGCGGTGGCGATGTTCGCGACGTCTTCGACGACTTCGGGCGCCTCGAAGCCCGCACCGTCGGCCTGCTCTTCGCAACCTGGGTCTTCAGCCTGTGGACCTACTGGTCGTTCATGACCCACGCGTTGCCGGGGCTCCGAGCCGTCCAAGCCGGGGTGCTCAACCTCTCGGGAAGCGCCGTCTCCAACGTGGTGCCGTTCGGCGGAGCGGTGGGGGTGGGAGCGACCTACGGTCAGTGCATGTCGTGGGGCTTCACCCCACCACAGGTCACGCTGTCGATCCTCGTCTCCGGGGTGTGGAACGTCTTCTCGAAGCTCGCGTTCCCGATCTTCGCGTTGTTCTTCGTGTCCCTGCGGGGCAAGAACATCCACCAGCTCGATGCGGCCGCGCTGGTGGGGCTGGCGATCCTGCTCGCCGCGATCCTCGTGTTCTGGCTCACCATGCGGAGCGAGGCGGTTGCCGCCTCGGTAGGTGCGGCAGGCGACCGGGTCAGGAACGGGCTACGCCGAACCGCCCGGCGGCCACCGGTCCACGGGCTCCGAGCCGCCGTACTGGAGCTCCGCTCGAAGATCGTCGGACTCGTGCGCCGGCACTGGCTCGGACTCACCGTGTGGATGCTCGCGTACAAAGTGGCGTCCTGCGCGCTGCAGCTGCTGTGCGTGCGCGCCCTGCACATCGACGAGCTCGGCTGGGTCGAGGTGCTCGCCGCGTACGCGTTCGGCGAGCTGCTGACCACGATCCCGTTCACCCCGAGCGGCGTCGGCTTCGTCGAAGCGGGCTCGACGGGCATCATGATCGCCTTCGGCGCGCCCACCGAGGCGGCACTCGCCGCGGTGTTCCTGTTCCGGGGCTTCACGTACCTGTTCGAGATCCCCGCCGGGGCTCTCGCGTGGCTGGTCTGGGCCACTCGGCGGTCGTGGCGGAAGCCGATCGGCACGGTCGTGGCGAGCTGACCGCTGGCGCAGCCGGAGCCTCGCGAGCCGCTCCTGCCGCCACAGCCGGAGGCGCCCGGCGACGTGGCGAGCTTCGCTAGAACCCACCCGGGGCGACGGACAGCCCCATCTCAACCGCGGCGACGGAAAGCCGATGGTCCCAGCTGACCAGGATCGGATCGCCGGCGCTCAGTGTGCGTGCGCTCGCCAAGTGGACCGCATCAGCCCCACCGAGGAGGAGCCGGCGGGCGAGGTCCGCTGCGTCGGTGGCGACGGCGACGGTCAGCTCGATCACATCGATCGCGTCCCTGTAGGTCGACCACGCTCGCCGAGCCGTGCGCTCGGACACCTCGTCAAGCCTGGCCGCCCGCCGTGCCGCGGACAGCGCGGCACTCACCTCCGGCAGGGCAAGCCGGCTCGCCGCCACGGTGTCGGCCTCGTTCCAGAGCTGCTCGGCAAGTTCGCTGCCAGGTTCATCGATGAGCAGCTTGATGAGGGCGCTGCTATCGAAGCAGACGATCGTCACGACAGACGATTGTCACGGTCGCGACGGTGCTCGACGATGAGCTCGGCGACTGGCCCAGCTGCCTTCACGCGGCGAGCCTTCCCCGCCACGGGACGCTTTGGCTCACCCGCGCGGGTCAGGACTCCCTCCCGCTCGAGGCGCTCGATCAGCCCTTCCGAATCCACGGGAACGAGGCGGGCAACCGGCACGCCTCGTTCTGTGACGACGACTCGCTCACCCGCGCGCGCCCGCTCCACGTACGTCTTCAAGTTGGCGCGAAGCTCACTGATGCCGACGTTCACGCGATAATTGTACTACTAACCGCCGAGGTCTTGTACAACGCACGCGTCGAAATCGTCCGGGAGCTTCATCGTCGTGCGCTTCTGCGGTGTCACCGAAGCCCAGTTCTGAGGCTTGCAAGGCAGGGCTTGTGGCGAGGGTTACGCCTCCAAGCGGTAACGGTAGACGTTCGTCTCCCGTGGCTCGAACCCGATGCGCTGATACAGCCGGTTGGCGGCCTGGCGCGTCGGACGGGAGGTGAGGTCCACGGTCCTGGCGCCCGCGGCCCGAGCGACGTCGAGGGCGTGGCGGTTGAGCGCCTCCCCCACTCCCTGACCACGAGCAGCTTGGTCGACGACCACGTCCTCGATCCAGGCCCGCACCCCGGTCGGGATGCGGAACAGCACGAGCGTCAGGCTGCCCACGATCTCACCGGAGCTGGGGTCGACGGCGACGAGAAGCTTGCTCGCCTCCGAGGCGACGATGTCGCGCAACTCGTCCCCGGTGGGTGGCGGGCTGGACGTGGACAGCTGCGGGATGAGCCGCTCGAACGCCGCCACCAGCTCCGGGGTCACCTCGGTTGCTTCCCGCACCTCGATCGCCATGGCCGTCACGCTAGACGTCGGCCGTCCCCGTGCCGGACACCCGCCGATCGCCGGCGGGCGCCGCTCCCCGTGAGGGGTCACGACTCGGGGACGGGAACGGGCGGGGGCGGACCCACGTAGCGAGCCGAGGGACGGATGATGCGGTTGTCGGCGGCTTGCTCGAGGATGTTGGCGCACCAACCGATCACCCGGCTCGAGGCAAAGGTCGGCGTGAAAAGCTCCCGGGGCAGCCCACAGCGATCCATCACAACGCCCGCGTAGAACTCGACGTTGGTGTAGAGCTGGCGCCCGGGCTTGAGCTCGGCAAGGGTGTCGACCACGGTCCGTTCGACCTTCTTGGCGAACTCGACCGTGTCACCGCCGAGCCGCTCGGCCACCGACCGCAAGAGCAGGGACCGAGGATCATCGGTCTTGTAGACCCGGTGACCGAACCCCATGATCCGCCCGCCGCTGAGCACGGCATTGCGGACCCATTCTTCGGCCCTGTCGGGGGTACCGATGGCGTCGAGCATGTCGAGCGCCCGGCTCGGCGCCCCGCCGTGCAGCGGGCCGGACAGCGCTCCGATGGCACCGACGACGGCGGCGCCGAGATCGGCACCGGTCGAGGTGATCACCCGGGCGGTAAACGTCGAGGCGTTGAACCCGTGGTCGATGGTCGAGATCTGGTACTGCTCGATCGCCCGCGCGAGGTCGTGGTCGGGCAGGTCACCGGTCAGCATGTAGAGGTAGTTCGCGGCATAGCCGAGGTCGGGTCGCGGATCGACGGGTTCGAGGCCTTGGCGCAACCGGTAGAGCGCCATGATCAAGGTCGGGACGACCGCGCAGATCTGGACCGCGTTCTCCTTGAGCTCGTCGATCGAGATGTCGAGCGACGGCTTGAAGTCGGCGTCGGCCGCGACGATCGACACCGCGGTACGCAGCGCGTCGAGCGGGACGAACGAGTCACCGGCCGCCGCGATGGCAGGAAGGAGCGGTTTGACCCTCTCGGGGATCCGCATGAGCGGCCGCACCATGGCCTCGAACTCGGCCCGCTGGTCGGCATCAGGCAGCGCGCCCTCGAACATGAGGAACCACACGTCCTCGAGCGATCGCTTCTCGGCGAGCTCGACCGCGTTGTACTGGCGATAGTGGTAGAAGCCTTCCTGGCCCCGGACATCGCCGACTTCGGTCTCAGCCACGATTACACCGGCGAGGCCCTTGGGTGCCTCCATCGCCCCAGGCGCGGCAACCGGCTCGATGCGGGCCATGCTCATGAGATCGCGCATCGTCACGATGCCGACGAGCGCGGAACCCTCGACGACGGGGATGTGCCGGTAGCCTCGCTGCGAGAGCCGTTCGAACGCCTTCACCACTGGCTCAGACGGCTCGCAGGTGTCGGGGTTCTCCGTCATCCACTCGGAGACCTTCGTCGCGGCCGGGTCACCTCCCGATGCCGCGAACCGGATCAGGTCGCGCTCGGTGAAAATGCCGATCGGGCGCTCACCATCGACGACGACGACCGATCCCACTCCCGCGTCTCGCATACGGGCCGAGGCATCCGACACGCGCTCCGATGGCAGTGCCGTCACGACCGGCCGGCTCATGACCTCAGCAACCGTGCGAATCACCGCGCTGTCTGCCATCGGCGTCCCTCCTCCAGGATCCTCCGGACTCGATGTTCACCGACTCGATCGGCTCACGACCGGGTTACCGGCTCCGATCAGGCCACACAACCGTCATCGAGAGCCTACCCACCGTTCCGGCCGCTCTCTCCCGGTCTCGATCACCGTCGCAGCCGGCCGAAGCCACCAGTTCCGCTCGGGACGCACCGGCACCGCCCGGCTGACGGGCGCCGGGCAGCAACCGGTAGGTTGGACCTGATGCCCGCCGACGACTCGCAGGGTCGACCGCCGCTGGAGCACGTCCGCTGGACCGGGGAACCGGAGCTTCGTTCACCGGTGCTGCTCGCCGCGTTCGAAGGGTGGAACGACGCGGGCAACGCGGCGACGATCGCGCTGCGGCACCTGAACGACAAGTGGGGCACCGAGACGTTCGCTGCGATCGACCCCGAGGAGTTCTACGACTTCTCCACGACGAGACCAACGGTGCGGTTCGATCGATCGGGTGAACGCGAGATCGTCTGGCCGATGAACGCCTTCGCGGCCGGACGCGGGGTCGACGGCGAGGGCCTCGACGTGATCATGTTGGTCGGCACGGAACCCCAACTTCGCTGGCGGACCTTCTGCCGACAGGTGATCGGCCTCGCGCAGCGGTTCCGAACCCGACTCGTGCTGACGCTCGGCGCCCTGCTCGCCGACGTGCCCCACAGCCGCCCCGTCTCCGTGTTCGGCACCGCGAACGACGACGCCGTCATCGACGAGCTCGGGTTGCTGCCCTCGCGCTACGAAGGCCCCACCGGCATCGTCGGCGTGCTGCACGCCGCGTGCCGCGACGCCGGGCTGAAGTCGGCATCGCTGTGGGCTGCAACCCCCACCTACCTCCCCAACGCCCCCTCTCCGAAGGCGGCACTGGCGCTGGTGCACAAGACCTCCGAGCTGCTGAGGATCGAGGTCCCCACGACCGAGCTCGAGGTGGCCACCGTCGAGTACGAGCGCCAGGTCGACGAAGCGGTCCGGTCCGACGAGGACACCATCGCCTACGTCAGCCAACTCGAGCGCGACTACGACCAGTCAGGCGATCCGTGGGACAACGCGAGGTCGCTGGTCGAGGAAGTCGAGCGCTACCTGCGCGAACAGAACTGACCGCTACGAGGGTCGCCCGACTGGAGCGTGCCGGGGCCAGGGCTGGGCCTGCTCGAGCAACCGGGCCAAGCGGAGCACCACGTGGTCGGCATGGCGGCGGCCGATGATCTGCAACGACACCGGCAGGCCTTCCGAACCCACGCCGGCGGGCACCGCGCACGCCGGGTTCCAGCAGAGGTTGGCGAGCATCGTGAACGGAACGGTCATCGCCCCGGCCGCGAGGCCGAACCGCTCGACGAGATCCACACCCGCGATCTCCATCGGCGGACCCGCTGCCGAAAACGCGGGCACCGCCGTCGTCGGGGTCAACAGCACGTCGAGCTCGTCGAAGATCGCGGCGCAGTCCGCCTCGAGCTGCAGCCGCCGGCGCAAACCTCCGACCAGCGTACGCAGCGGCCGGTCGTAGGTCGCCTCGAGTCCCATTCGGACGTAGGGAGTCAGGTCGTCGAGACGGTGGGGGTAGTGCTCCTGCTCGTCGATGTCGAGCCAGAGCGTCAGCGCGCCCGCCGACATCCACGTCTTGACCGGATCCGTGAGATGAACGTCGTAGTCGATGAGCGGCACGCCGGCGGCCGCCGCCAGCCGCTGAGCGGCGGCGTGGGTGAGATCGAGGACCTCGGGATCGACCACGGCGTAGCCGAGATCGGCGGACCAGCCGATGCGCAGCCCGGACACGTCGAGCTCCTCGATCGCCCGCTCGTAGGACAACCCCGGAGGCGGGAGGCTCGTGCGGTCTCGGTCGTCCGGCCCCGCCGTCACGTCGAGGTGACGGGCCGCGTCGGTCACCGTCACCGCCTCGATGCCGCTCAACGCCAGGTTCGCCCGGCCGGCCAGTAGCACCGACGTGTCGCTGACTGTGATCGTGTCGTCGGCCGAGCTGCCGTAGGCCGTCAGAGAATCCGCACCCCCAGCGCCGGTCAGCGACACCGTCTCGCCGGCGCCGAGGCCCGCAAACGTGATGGGAAGCGTATCCGTGAGGACCGTCCCTGTGTCGGCGGCCGAGCCCG
>FWPU01009214.1_pt1 | contig 15796 bp, 17 predicted proteins | sample 2228361 | NCBI WGS metagenome assembly FWPU01 (sample SAMEA103939777, study PRJEB20133) | metagenome
CCGCGAGCATCACAGGCGCCGCGAACCAGGCGCAAGCAAGTCCCCGGACACCCGCGCGTGCCCTGGCGCGGTCCGGCGACTGCGCCGCCGCGCGCGAGCAGGCGCTCGCGCGGCCCTGCGCGACCAGCGGTCGCGCCCCCTCGGGAACCAACAATTTCCGGAAACCGGTACCGCTCTCCCGGCGCTTCATGACCCACCCCCGGAAACACGCCCCCAACACGTCCCCCGGCCGGACCCTGTTCCGGCCGTTTTGCCCTATAAGTGCCTCCAAAGGGCCAAAGTGTTCAAAAAAATTTTTTGTCACGCGATATCAAGGGGTTCCATGCGTGGATTTTCGATATTTTTTGCAGGGCGGTACTGGACAGATTCCGTTGTCATCACCGCGAAACGGGGATCGCCCGGCCCCGTTGTGGGTGAGGAAGATGGAAAACAAGATCTGTTCAGTCAGAGCAATCCGCGCTGTGAGGCTTTTGGGGCCGTGGGCGTGGGCGAAATCGAGAACTTGCGAGTGATCGAGATGGCGCATTCCAGTGACCGCAATGATTTCGGTGGGGTATTCCCGATCCGGACCGCATCGCTCGGCCGCGTCCTGCCCTGCGATCCCGACATCGGATGGCTCGGTCACTCCTGCCCCTCGAACTTCACGGCAGGGACACGGACGCGGTGGTACCCGGGGCAAGCACGGCGCGGGTGGACCGGGGAGGACCCCCCGCGACCTCGACCGCGACCTGAACCTCAACCGGGTCGGGCCGCGTCATCGGGATGCGCAGGGTCTGACCGGTCGTCCCTCGCGGCAGGCCGTTGACGAGGACCCTGGCCCCGTCCGGGCCCCGCACGACGAGCAGGGCGTCCAGGTACCCAATCGAGAAGCGCAGGGGGGCCCGCGGGGGACGGGCGGGGTCGAGCGTGAACTCGTAGGTCGTGTCCCGGCACACGTCGCACTTCGGATGGGACAGGGTGACCACGTGGCGCCCAGGCGCGAGGCGCACCGGACCCGTGGTTCCGGTCCCCATGGTCTGGCCATCCACCGTGATCCGGACCGCGGGGGGGTTGGCCTGGATCACGATAGGGACGAGGTCGGGCGTGGCGGGTTCTGGGGGCCTCCCATCCGGGCGTTCCGTCTTCCTGGGGACGGGCGCACCCCGGACCGCCCAGGCCGCAACGCGCGCGGGGCCACGTCGTGCGGACGCTCGGGGCTCCAGCACAACCCGCGGGGGCACGGACGGCGCAAGGACCCCGACCTCCGCGTCCGGCCGGACCTCGACGACCGGCGGCGGCCACGAGCCGACGACCCATGCGGCCAGCGCGACCAGGACCGCGCAACCCCCGGCGCACCCCGCGCCCCACAAGACCCTGCGCCGTGCCCGGGACTGCCGCACCGCCAGGCGGGCCTTGCGCAACGCCTCGCGGGCCTCCGCGTTGTCCGGGTCGTTCGCCAGGGTCACGTCCAATTCGCGGATGGCCAGCGCGAACCGCCTGTCCCTGAGCAGGGCCCTGGCCCTGTCGAGTCTCGCGGCCGCCGCGATCCTGCGGATGGCCGCCTGCCGTTCCTTCGGCCTCTGGAAGAAGCGCGAGACCTCGACCTCGGCAGGTTCCAGGCCCAGGGAACGGGTAACCCCCTCCAGCGCGTCCGCGACCTCGGCCGCGGTCTGGTACCGGTCCGCGGGGTCGCGGGCCATCATCCGGGCGAGGATGCAGGCGAGGTCGTCGGGAAAGCCGGGGCACCAGGCCCGGACGTCCGGCACCTTTGCCTCGGCGATCGCCTTGAGCAGCCCGCCCGCCGTGTCGCTCACGAACGGCAGGCGACCGGTCGCGGCCTGGAAGAACAGGGTCCCCAGCGAGAAGATGTCGGTCCGGGCATCCAGGGCCTTGCCGTCCACCTGCTCCGGGGACATGTGGGCCGGGGACCCCAGGATCGCCCCGGTCACGGTCAGGTGCTCCATGTCCACGACGTGCGCGATCCCGAAGTCCATCAGTTTCAGGACGCCGTCCTGGCGGATCATCAGGTTTTCCGGCTTGATGTCGCGGTGGATCACGCCCTGGGAATGGGCGTGGTCCAGGGCGCGTGCCACCACCGCAACGACCAGGGCCGAGACCTCCGGGGTCAATGGACCGTGGCGGAGCAGGAACGAGGACAGCGTCTCGCCTGCCACGAACTCCTGGATGATGAACGACCGATCGCTGTCCTCGCCAGAATAGTCATAGACCTCCACGACGTTCGGGTGCCGGAGCCTGGCGATGACCCGGGCCTCCCTGCGGAACCGGGAACGGGCCTCGGCCTTCTGGGCCAGGTGTGGATGGAGGACCTTGATCGCGACCGGCCGGTCCAGGAGCCTGTCCACGCCCCGGTGGACGACCGCCATGCCCCCCTGGCCGACCTCGCCGAGGACCTCGTACCGGTCAAGAAAGACCTCGCCTCTCATGGATGGGACCGCCTCACCATCCCATCCCCGCATCCCTGACACCGGAGGTCCTTGCCAGACGCGGAGTATGTTGTTGTCCAGATCGCCGGCGCCGCTCCCAAAACGGCCGGCGCGTGTTCCGGGTGCCTGCCATAGAAAGGCTCTCTCGACTCGCTCATACCCGCGGCCTCCCAGTCCAAGGATACCACACGGCGCGGTCCCCGCGACCACGGACTGCGACGCGCGGACCTTGACGGCTGGATCCTCGTCGGCGTGGGTGATCCCAATCCCCGGGCCAGAACGCTTGCCTCGCAGGTGATCCGAACACCCCGATCTCGCCCACGACCACGAATCGGGCCACGGGATCCTGCGTGAGCCGACGATCTGGGCGCGGACCCGCCGCCTTGACCGTCCCGGACACGCCATCTAGAATGGATTTCGGCCTGATGAAAAGGGGGAACCCATGAGCAACGGGACCGACGGACGTGAAGACCTCGAGCGGCGACTGGACATTCTCCGGCGGGAGCATCGCGAGATGGATGACCGGATCCGGGACCTGTCTGCCCGCCCCTACCTGACCGCCGAGGACCAGATCGAGGTCGCCCGCCTGAAGAAACTCAAGCTGCGGAAGAAGGACGAGTTGATGGCCGTGGCTTCACAACTCGGCCTGGAGTTGTGAATCCGAATCGTTCAATGACATCCGGTGGTTCCTGGACGCGACATCCGACGCAAAGCCATTTCTGGCCGCGTATCCGAAAAAAAACTCTTGACAAGATTTTCGGCCTTGTCCCAAGATCGCGCTGAACTTGGTGAAGGCCGAGATCGAGATGCCGGTCGGAGCACTCGATTCGGATCCTGGCGGCATGGGGCCGCCGGGAGGTTTTTCAGTTATGAGGAGTCGTGTCATGACCAAGGCCGATCTGATCGAAGAGGTCCGGAACGCGAAGGGCGTCGATCTCACCAAGAAGGAGACCGAGGCCGTGGTGAGCGCCGTGTTCGAGGCGATTCGCGGCGCCATCAAGAAGGACAAGCGGTTCTCGTTCCCGGGCTTCGGCACCTTCACGGTGCGCCAGAGGAAGCCGCGCAAGGGCCGCAACCCGCGCACGGGCGCCCAGATCACGATCAAGGCGTCCAAGACGGTCGGCTTCAAGCCCGCTCCGAAGCTCAAGAGCGTGCTGTGACTTCGTGAGCCGGGGGCCCGCGTCCTCGCGGGCCCCCGACCCCACTCGCGTCGTACCCCGTCCCGCAGAGATGGTGCTATTCGGTCGCTTCCGGTGGACCTTCCCCACCGTGGGAGTGGGCGTAGGCGACATCAAGGGCTTGCACGGCAAGGAGCCCCGTGTCTCAAAGGCAGGGGCGGTTCGAGACTAGCCATGGAAAGGATGGGTTTCCATTGATCGGTCACGAGCCCGTGGGGAATGTCCTCTCGCTTCCGTCATGGACCGCCGGCCGTAGATGGGGATAGGATTGGCTTCCTGGGACGATCGGAGGACAGGTCCCATGAGCGTCTCCCTCGCGGAGGTCGTGTCGGTTCCCGGGATTCGTACCGTGGCCATCGTGGGGTGTTCCAAGAACTCGGGGAAGACCACGGCCCTGAACCATGTCGTCGCGGGTCTCCCCCCTGACCGGGGACCCTGCGGGCTGCTGTCCATCGGGATTGACGGCGAGGAGCACGACTTCTGGCTCGGGGTCCCCAAGCCGCGCATCCATGTGCGGCCCGGCCACCTCGTCGCCACGGCGGAACGCCTGATCCGGGGCGGGACCGCCCGCGTGCGGGTCCTCCACAGGACCGGAGCCCTGACGCCCCTCGGGGAACTCGTCATCGCCCGCGTCGAGGAGGAGGGGCTTTTGGTCCTGGCCGGGGTGAGGCACAAGGCGGACGTCCGCCGGCTCGTGGAGGCGATGTTCCGGCACCACGCGGCCCGGGTGATCATTGACGGGTCGTACCAGCGGCTGATGGCCGCGGACCCCGAGGTCTCGCAGGGCGTGATCCTGGCGACGGGAGCGATCCTGGGCCGGTCGGTCCGCGATGTGGTCCGGCGCACGAGGGAGGTCCTGGAGCGCCTGCGCCTGCCGCGCGCCGAGGACCCGGAGGACCTGGCGCTCTGGGAGGACGCGGCCCGCCATGGCCGGCCGACGACGCGGGACGCCTGCGGGCGGATCGTGGTCCTGGCCCACCCCGGCACGGCCGTGGACGAGCCCGAGGTCCGCCGCGCCCTGGGTCGGGGAGACGCGGTCGTGGCGGCCCCGGGCGTGGTCTCCGACCGGTTGCTCCGGGCCCTGCAAGGCCGCCGGACCGGGAAGGTCCAGGTCGTGGTGGCCGACCCGACCCGCCTCTTCGTGTCGCCTCCCGTGTACCGGAGATTTCTGGCGCGCGGCGGGGTGGTGCGTGTGGTCCGGCCCGTCAGGCTCCTGGCCATCGCGGTCCACCCGGCCAGCGTCCTGGGTGCCGAGTTGCCGGCCGCGGCCCTGCGGGACGCGGTCCAGGCCCTGGCCCCGGACGTCCCCGTCGTCGTGACACGGGAGTCGGGAACCGGTGTCGACCCCGGGACGGGCAGTTCCAACCGGGAACTGTGAGCGACATGGAACGGAAACTGGACCTGAACCCCGCCGTGATCGAGCGCTGCCGGCGCGCAGCGGCGTCGGTCGCGGACTTCGTGATTGGGTTTGCGCGCGAGCGCTCCACGGTGTCCATCGAGCGGGCCACCTTGCGCCTGATGGGGGTCGAGGGTGCGGACGGCGAGGGGGTGCCGCTCGTCAACCGGGTGGTCGATGCCGCGGCCTCGCGTCACGTCCTGGGCCGCGGGGTCGCACTCCCCTTCGGAGCGGCCCTGGCAGCCGCCGGGGAGGACGCCACCGGGACCGCGCGCCTGATCGCCTCGGGACGGGTGCGGATGACTGCTCCGCCACCCGGGGTGGAGGACGCGACGCGCGAGCGCGCGGCGGCCCTGGCCCAGGCGGGATGCGAGCGCATCCTCGCGGCGCGCCGGGCGCGGGACGGGGCCCTCCAGCGCCTGGGCGAGGGCGAGAGGCCGCTCCTCTACGTGATCGTGGCGTCGGGCAACATCTTCGAAGACGCCCTCCAGGCGAAGGTCGCGGCCCGGGCCGGGGCCCAGGTCGTGGCCGTGATCCGTTCGACCGCCCAGAGCCTCCTCGACTACATCCCGGAGGGGGCGACGACCGAAGGCTTCGGGGGGACGTACGCGACCCAGGAGAACTTCCGCATCATGCGGGCCGCCTTGGACGAGGCGTCGGAGGAACTCGGGCGGTACGTGCGCCAGTGCAACTACGCGTCGGGCCTCTGCATGCCCGAGATGGCCGCGCTCGGGGCCGTGGAGCGGCTCGACATGATGCTCAACGACGCCCTCTACGGCATCCTTTTCCGCGACATCAACATGCAGCGCACCCTGACGGACCAGGCGTTCTCGCGCCTGATCTCCGCGGCCGGGGACCTGACGATCAACACCGGCGAGGACAACTACCTGACCACGGCGGACCCGCGGGAGGCAGCCCACACGGTTCTCGCTTCGCAGTTCATCAACGAGGCCATCGCCCTGCGGTGCGGGTTGCCGCCGGCCCGGATCGGGCTTGGCCACGCGATGCAGATGGACCCGTGGATGGAGGACATGTTCGTCCTGGAGGTCGCGCAGGCCCGCCTGGTCCGCGAGGTCTTCCCCGATGCCCCCATCAAGTACATGCCCCCGACGAAGCACATGACCGGGAACATCTTCCGCGGCCATGTCCAGGACGCCCTCTTCGCGCTCGCGAGCGTGATGACCGGCCAGGGGATCCACCTCGTGGGCATGATGACCGAGGCCATGCACACGCCCCACATCCACGACCGGTTTTTGGCCCTGGAGGCCGCGCGCATGGTCATGACCGCGGCGCGCCACTTCGCGGACGAGGTCTCGTTCCGCGTGGGGGGACGCGTCCAGTCCCGGGCCCGGGAGGTCCTGGCCCGGGCGGCCGGGATGCTCGAGGCTGTGGCCCGGGAGGGCCTCTTCGCGGCCATCGAGAAGGGGTGGTTCGCGGATGTGTCCAGGGCCCCGCAGGGCGGGCGCGGGCTCGCCGGGGTCTTCCGCAAGGAGCCCGGGTACTGGAACCCTGTCGAGGACTGGTTGCGTGCGCAGGTGACCCCATGACGCTGCGAGACACTCCCCCCACATTGCCGCCTGGCGCAGACCCGCACCAGGTGCGCCCCTACGGGGACACGATGAACGACGGCGTCGTGCAGGTGTCGTTCTCGCTGCCGCTCCCCCTGACCGACGAGTCCCGGGAAACGGCCCGCAGGCTTGCGGGCAAGATGGGGCTCCACGATGTCCTGGTCTACCACGAGGCTGACCTGGGATATGGTTTTTCGTTCTACATTATTTACGGAAAATGTCGCCATACGGTTGACTATGCGCGAGTGGTCGTCCCGAAGGTTGCCGCGACGCGCATGGGATTCGATGAGATCAACGCCCTCGTCCGCGACAGGGTCGGACGACGCCTGCGCGTGATCGGGGCCTGCACCGGCGACGACGCCCACACGGTCGGGATTGACGCGATCCTCAACATGAAGGGATACGCAGGGGAATACGGACTCGAGCGCTACCCGATGTTCGAGACCGTGAACCTCGGCAGCCAGGTCCCCAACGAGGTCCTCCTGGCGCGGGCCGTCGAGTTCCGGGCGGACGCGATCCTCGTGTCGCAGGTCGTCACCCAGAAGGACATCCACCTGACCAACCTCGCGGAACTTGTGGACATGGTGGAGGCCGAGGGCGTCCGGGAACGCGTGCTGATGATCTGCGGGGGTCCGCGCATCACTCACGAGGTCGCCCTGGAACTGGGGTTCGACGCGGGCTTTGGTCCCGGGACGACCCCCACGGTCGTCGCCTCGTTCATCGCCCAGGAGTACCTGCGCCGACACCCGTCCCGCGGGTCGTGAACGCCACGGGTGCCTCGCCGCAAGCGTGGTGACCCGATCCGGCCGCCCCGGTCGGCGATGGCGGGTCCCTTCCCCCGGCCCGAAAAAAGACCTTGACACGCCCCGCAGGTAGGACTAAGTTGATAAAGGTAACCTTGAAAATACAGTTTTGCCTCGCGTCTCCGAAACCTTTGGAAGGGAGGAATCAAGGTGAGATTCACATACTCTGTTCCCGAACCTCTGGCGCTGAACGATGACTTCTACTGCCGCCCTCGCCGTAAGTACCTGGCGCTCGTGAAGTGTCTGGACGACTTCCTGGAGGCCAATGCCTTCGAGCGGCGGCGGTCGGCCTGTTTCCGCTGCCCGCAGGGGCGGCGCAACCGGGAGACCTTCGCGGGCGGGGCCAGCAGCGAGGACGAGTGACGGGGCGGGTCAGGCCGTGGCCTTGAGGACCGTGGTCACGCTCGCGCAGATCGGACCTCCGATGTTGAAGGTCGCGGCGTATCGCGGGTTCTTCACCTGGAGTTCCGCGGGGACCTGTCCGGTCAATTGCCAGTAGTTCCAGCCGACCATGGCGACACCCGTGGCGCTGATGGGGTGACCCTTGGCGATCAGGCCCCCGGAGGTGTTGATCGGGAGCGCTCCTCCGCCGATGCGGGCCTTTCCCTCAACGTAGTAGCGCGCGCCCTGGCCCGCCGGGACCTTCCCCAGGACCTCGACGGCCATGGCCCCCATGATCCCGAAGCAGTCGTGGACCTCGGCCGTGTCCAAGTCGTCCGGTCCGATCCCGGCCATCTCGTAGGCCGTGCGCATGGCCTTGTACGCCCCGGCCGGGCGCAGGACGTCGCGCCCCTTTGTCGAGAGCGGGTCCGTAGCCTGGCCGAACCCGACCAGTTCCGCGGTCCGCGCGCGGTCCACCCCCAGCCGGCGAAGGCCCTCCTCGGTCGCGAGGACCAGCGCGGCCCATCCGTCGCTGATCTGCGAGCACTCGAAGGTCTTGAGCGGAAGCCCTTCCGCGATGTAACGGTTCGGGCCCTCGATCGCCAGGACCTTCTCGACCGTCATCGTGACGCCACGCATCTGGGCGTATGGGTTGTGCGCCGCGTGCTCGTAGAACGTCACCGGGACGTGGGCCAGGTCGCGCTCGGTCACGCCCCATTCCTTCATGTAGCGGTCCATGACCTCGGCGAAGAGGTGCGGGAACACGAAGACCTTGCCGGGCCGGTCATCGGGGTGCGAGGCCGTGCCCAGGACCTTCCCGATCAGTTTCCCGTCGGCCTTGCCCTCATCGTCGCGCATCTTCTCGACGCCGAGGGCGATCCCGACCTCGCCCTCGCCCAGGAGGAGTTTGTGGACCACGCTCAGGATGGCCTGGCCCCCGGTGGCACAGGCGTTCTCGACCGTCTCGATCGGCTTGCCCTGGAGGCCCTTCTCGGACGCGACCAGCCCCGACAGGAGCACCTGGTCCCCGATGAGCGGGGTCAAGCACCCGCCCACCGAGGCCGTGTCCACGACCTCCAGCGGGAAGCCGCCATGGGACGAGATATCCGTCAATGCCTGGTGGACGATCCCCGGGATCGTGACGGCCCCGAGTTTCCCGAACGGGCTCTGCCGATACCCAGCGATGAAAACCCTCTTCGACATCATCTTCATGGGGTTGCCTCCCGACCGCGCGAGGCGGTCAATCGTGATTCACACCACGGAACGCAGGTCCGCGGCCGCGGCCAGGACCTGCCGCACCATCAGCCCGTCGCCCGTGAGCCGGAGCGCAAGCGCGAACGCGGCCTCGTCGCGCTGCACCTGGCACCGGGAGGCCTCGGGGTCCCCCAGGAACTCGGCCGCGATCGCGTCCGCCCAGCGCAGGAGGTCCCGGGCCTCGGCCTGGGCCGCCTCCGGCAGGGTGCTGCCCGAACGGCGCGCCTCCCGCCCCTCGAAGAAGAGGGCGTTCAGGCGCGCGTACCGCTCGACCACGTCCGGGTGCGCCTGGACCAGGCCCGCTCGTTCCGCAGCCTTCTCGGAGGTGTCCTCGGCCATCGAACCCCCCTGCCTCCAGTCACGGGGTAGAGCAGCCGGCCCTCGCGCTTTTCCAGGGCGCCCGGGGCCACAGAGAACCTAGCACCCCGTTCGCGCGGTGGCAAGACTTGACAAGCGATCTGTCCCGTGCCAGCATTTGCCCCCGAACGGGTGATTCCGGACGGATTTCCGGAATCGGTGGCACCGTTCGGAAGTCCAGACCTGAATGCTGAAGGAGGAGCCATGAGGAAGTTCGGAACCGTTCTGGTGGCCGTGATCGCCGTGGCGTTCGGTGCATCCTGCGCCAAGAAGGCGACCCCGGCGGAGTGCAAGGCGGCGTGCCAGAAGAAGGCGGACTTCACAAAGCCCGCCGCGCCTGCGGAAGACCCCGTCCAGAAGGTCGAGGGCGAGTTCCAGCAGAAGATGCAGGATTTGGCGAAGCAGATGGGCGAGGCCATGCAGGCTGTCGATCGGGAACTGCAGGCGAAACTCGCCGAGGCAAAGGACGATGCGGCGAAGGAGGCGCTGAATGCCGAGTCCGCGCAGAAGAAGCAGGAAGTTCAGAAGCAGTTCCAGCCGAAGTTCCAGGAACTGGCCCAGCAGAAGCAGCAAGCCATCCAGGCCGCGCAGGAAGCCAAGGCCAAGGCCGAGGCCGACGCGAAGGCCGCCGCCGAGAAGGCCCTCCAGGCCTGCGCGGACCAATGCGTGAAGGACCGCACCACCAAGGCGAAGGTGGACTGCCAGATCAAGGCCGCCACGAAGGCCGACTTCGACAAGTGCAAGTGACCCTCCGAATCGAGTGTTTCCGGTTCGATCACGTCCACGTGCACGTCCGCGAAGGGGCACGGAAGGGGAGGTTTGCACAACGGTCGGATCGTTTCCGGATCAGGACCCGGCGGGGCGCGGCTGCCTCGCGAGGTAGTCCTGGAAGCCCTTGAGCAGGGCCTTGTAGAACAGGTTGCCGATCACCTCGTAGCCCGCGGGCGTCGCGTGGCGGAAGTCGCCCCAACCCAGGCGCGGGCTCGCGCGAAACCACCGGCCCATCGCCCCCTCTCCCCCCATGGCCTGGAACGTGTCGAAGAAGGCGCACCCCTCGGCCGCGGCCACACGGCGCTGGACCTCCACGATCCCGTGGAGGATCGGGATGGTCCGCACGCGTCCCCGGCGGCCAACCTCCCCCTGGTCCAGGGGGGCCATCAGGAGGCAGGACGCCCCGGGCTTGCCCGCACGCACGTGGCGCACGACCTCGGTCAGGTTGCGCTCGTACCAGGACAACTTCATGTGGCGATCCCCGGCCTCGTTCCCGCCGAAGTGCAGGACGATCAGGTCAGGGTCGCGCAGGCGGACCTGGTCTGCGAAATGGGCGGGGTCCGCGTTGAGCAGGCGGGCCGCCCGGGCCCCGACCATCCCGAGCGAGTCATAGACCACGCCGGGTCCATCGCGTTCCAGTACCACGCCGTAGGCGTGGACCAGGCCACCACCCGAGGCCCGCAAGGACAGGACATGAGGGCCGTCCGGGGCCGCGATCACCAAGGTCCGGTCCACCGCGGACGGTTCCTGCGTGGACAGTACTTGCGGCGGGTCGGAGTCGAGTCTCCACTCGATGCGCCCGCCCTTCGGGTGCGCTAGGTAGAACAGGATGAAACGCGCGACGCTGGTCCCGACCGGTCCCTCCTCCACGGTGGACACGCGGGTCACAGCGCCGCCGGACGACCGGAAGGCTACGCCCCCGAAGCCGTAGCGCGCGTTCCGCAGGGCCCCGTGGATCGCCTGGAACACGCGCCATCCGTCGCCCGCGAGGACCACGTCCCGGTGGCGGTACGGCATGGTCCCCTTCGCGAGCAGGACGAAGCCGTGGCCGCCGTCCCCGAAGCGCGTCTGAAGGCGCCGCCGGAGCGTGTAGGTGATGTCGTCGGCGGCGATGGTGGAATCGCCGAAGTGGGAGATCCGCGTGAGGGCGCCGGGCTGCCCCTGCGCCGTACGCAGGAGCGCGGCGTAGAACGCGTCCATCGCGCGACCGGAGGGGTCCTCGACCTCGCGGACGAGGCCCTCCAGTTCTCCGGGGGCGATGCGGACTGCTTCGAATGAAGAGGTTGCGGAGGCATCGCCGGGAGGAGCGGCGCCAGACGGAAGCGGGACCCCCGCCTCCTCGCCCAGGTTGGCGGCGAGGTCAGGACCCAGGGTTCGGGTGAGGGCCTCGCGGGCCAGTTCCCCGGTGGGTCCGGGCGCCGCGTCCCCGGGTGCCGCGGGCCCTGGCGAGGTCATGCCCTCGTCCGGCTCCTCGAACGTGACGAGGCGCACGAGGGGGACGGGTTCCCCAGGGACCCATGGCCGGAAGGGCTCGAGCGCAGGGACCGCGTACGTGGTCGCGGCGATCCCCGCAAAGGTCGCGAACGCCACGGCCAGGCGCGGCAGTCCCGAGCGCCCGCGGCCCTGGCCGGGGGCGGGCTCGGGCTCGCTCTTCCACCACTCCTCCCACCACAGTGCCATCTCGTCACCCCGTCATCCGATTGCGCCCGCCCACGTCCTCATCAGAACTGAAAATAGATGTACGGGACCGCCTGGGACGACGCCATCCGGACCAGCACGGCCCCCACGACGGCCATGGCCGCGCCCTGGGCCGGCGCGGGGAGCCGCAGGAACAGACCCCGGGCGGCGTCGCTCCAGCCTTTCGGGGTCCAGTGGATCGCGTACGTCACTGCGAGCAGCGCCCACACCTCGATCGGGACCTGGGCCACCGACCAGGTGCCCGAGAAGAGCCGCGCCGCCACATCGCCGGCCGTGTCCACGTCCGGGGAACGAAACAGGATGCGCGTCAGCACGCAGAAGTGGAAGGTCCCGGCCACCTTCAGCACGTGCAGCCAGAGGGGGTCGCGCGTGTCCTTGGTGCGGCCCGCCCGCTTGTAGAAGTACCGGTGAACGACCATGGCGAGCCCATGGATCGTCCCGTAGATCACGAACGTCCAGCCCGCTCCGTGCCACATCCCGATCAGGAAGAGGGTCAGCCACAGGTTGAAGTACGTGCGGGCGGGGCTGGCCCTGGAGCCTCCCAGGGGGAAATAGAGGTAGTCCCGGAGCCACGACGACAGCGTCATGTGCCAGCGGCGCCAGAACTCGGCCGGGCTCGCGGCCTGGTACGGGCGGTCGAAGTTCTCGGGGAGCCGGAACCCCATCAGGAGCCCGGAGCCCCGGGCCACGTCCGTGTATCCGGAGAAGTCGCAATAGATCTGCATGGTGTAGGCGTAGAGGGCGATCAGAACCTCCGGCGCGGTGAACGCCTCCGGGTTGTCGAAGACGCGGTCCACGAGGTTGAGCCCCAGAAAGTCGGCCACGGCCACCTTCTTGACGAGCCCGCGCAGGATCAGAAAGAGCCCCTCGCCGGCCATGTCCGCGTTCAGGAAGGGGCGGCCCTGGAGTTGCGGCAGGAAGTCGCGCGCGCGCACGATGGGGCCGGCGACCAGTTGCGGGAAGTACGTCAGGAAGAGGGCGTAGTGCAGGAAGCGGCGCTCGGGCTCGATGCGCCCCCGGTACACATCAATCGTATAGGACATGGACTGGAACGTGTAGAAAGAGATGCCGACCGGGAGCAGGACGTCGAGGTGGGCGAGGGGGATTTCCAGGCCGACGAGCGCCAGCGTGTCGTGCACCGCGGACGAGAAGAAGTTGAAATACTTGAACAGACCGAGGACCGAGAGGTCCCCGACGATGCTGACCGCGAGCCAGGCCTTGCGGCGCCGGGGCGAGGACGATCGGTGGATCAGGCGCGCCACGGTGTAATCGAGGACGGTCGTGAAGAGGATGAGGGCGATGTATTTCGCGTTCCACGCCATGTAGAACCGGCACGAGGCCAGGAACACGAGGAGGACGCGGGCCAGCCGGACCCGGACGAGGGCCCAGAACCCGGCCACGACCACCACGAGGAATGCAAGGTACTCGAGACTGTGGAACAGCATGGTGCCGGCCCTAAACCGGGCGGGATTCTACCGTTGTCGTCCCTCACTTTCCATCCCTCACTTTCCAGCGCCGTGGAATCCGAGCAAACCGCGCTGTGACCCTCCTTTCACGTGCACGGGATCGCGGGCATGGACGTATCCGAACAGAACCAGGCGGGACGTCCTCGTGGATGCGGTACAACTCGGAGGACGTGGTCACGACCTTCTGCTCCGGGACGTCGGTGCCGGCGTTGCGGCCCAGGTCCGCCAGGCGCGTCTAGGCCCGCAAGTCGAGTTACTCGCGCGTGGGCAGGTACATCCGGATGCCCAGGCGGCCGAGGTCGGGCTCGATGGCCAGGAACGACGGGAGTTCCGAGTCGAGGGTCGGGATCACCACGTGGAGCGGGACGCGGCCGTGGACGTGGCGCAGGCGCTTGAACAGCGCCTCGGTGCCCTGGCTCGGGTAGGGCAGCAGGCACACCCCCGCGAGTTCGAGGTCTCGCGCGTAGGTCCCCGAGTCGAGCGTGTCGTAGGCGAGCCCGACCAATCGGCCCCGGAAGTCGGGCGCAAGGCGCAGGCTGCGAAGGACCGACACGCCCGGCCCGGGGTTGTCGGTCGCGTTCAGGCCCGTAACCGCAATGGTCAGCGGCTTGCGGCTCACGGTTCCCCCCCGTCGCGCGGGAGGAGCCCCTCCTCGCGCAGCAGCAGGAGGAACTCGCGGGCGTCGCGGTCGAGGTCGTCGCCCTCGCCCGTCTCGAAGCGCTCCGCCAGCGCCGCCTTGACCCCGTCCGCGTCCCGGCCCTGCCTCAGCAGGTCGAGGATCGCCCGCCCCGTCGCGTTCACGCTGAACGTGAGGCCCGTGATCGGGTCGAACAGGAACCCCGTGTCGCTCACTGCCTGGTTCCGCAGCCGCTCGCCCGCGTCCATGTTCCCCTCCCGGAGGGTTCACGGCCAGGATGAAAGCAAAATCAGGATCGCCTGGCGGGTGGGTCTGTTTCGCCGTTCTTGACCTCGGTCCCCGGTGCGCCCAGGTAGCGGCGGACCTCGCGGCCGTATTCGGCCGCGTCCTGGAGGAGCCGTGCCGCCGCTCGAACCGTCAGCCCGACATCGAGCGTGTCGTAGTCGTGGACGATGCGGTTCCGAAGCCCGACGTAGGACGCGATGAACCGTTCCGCGAGCCTCGAGTCGAGCACGCCCGCGTCGCGAACGGCGACGAACGACTCCCTGGCGGTGGCTGGGGGCCGGATCCCCTTCGACGCCGCGATGATTCCGTTGACGTCCGTGGCGACCTCGACGAGGAGCTGAACCAGGCGTTCAATCGCGCGGCGCTCCGTGTTCCCTGGCAAGCCCCCCGATCCGTCGCCAACCAGCGAGGACAGTTCTTCGAGATAGGACACCAGCAGGGTCAGTTTGCGCTCGATGAGGGATCGGGACGCTTCGTCAGGCAAGGCGCGCCTCCAGCCAACCGCGCACCGCGGACCGGAACTTCTCGGTGTCTTGGAAGCGACGCGATGCGTACGACGAGAAGGCCAGGAACATGCCCGGCTCCGACTCGTACAGAGGTTGTCCCGTCCGCGCGACCTCGTACAGCAGCAGGCCATCGTCCCCGCGCAGGATTGCGAGGTCCACCTCCCCTTCGCCCAGCGCTTCTTCCAGCGCCACGACGAGTTCCGCCTCGCGCAACAGCCCAATCGGTTCACGCCGGGACGGGAGCACGGCGATGTCGAGGTCCGACCCTGAGGTGGCCCGATCAGACGCCCGGGACCCGAACCGCACGATCAGGGCCAGGTCGAATCGCCTGGCGATGGAAGCCAGGGTTGGTCGGCGCCGCCTCATGGAGGATCGATACCATCAGGACGCCCGCGCGGCAAGGGTTCCCGTGCGTGGACTTTCCTCACCGCGGGCGTAGGCGTGGGCGCAGGCGTGGGCGACCCCAATCCCTGGCCATCCCGCCGACCACGGACCAGTTCTCGCGGAAGAGGCACATAACGTGCCGCCCCGTCCGTTACTGTCAGATCAGATGCGGGTTGAACGTCCTATCTTGCGGGGGTAACGCGATGGAACGTCGAAGGTTCTCGAGGGTCCTGCTCGGCTGGCCTCTGCTGGGGGTGGCTCGCGTTGCGCGGGCCAGTAACGCCGCGCCCCCGCTGGTCCTCCAGGTCTCGCCCCTCGCGGGCTTCCAGTTCCACGAGGCCCCCCGTGTCTGGGACCGCCTCTCGGTGGGCGACGCCCTGACCCTGGTGCGCGAGCCGGACAACCCCTTCGACGCCCGCGCCGTGCGCGTCGAGTGGCGCGGCCACAAACTGGGCCACCTCCCCCGGGTCGAGAACGCGGCTGCCTCGCAGTTGCTGGACCGCGGCGCGCGCCTTTGCGCCCGCATCGCCTGGCTGCGCGACCACCCCGACCCCTGGAAGAGGGTGGGGGTGGAGGTGGGGGCGGAAACGGAGAACGGGATTGACGTTGGTGGCCGCGGGAGATAGGTTCCCGTGTCGTTTGAGCCATCAAGACTCGGAGCGGTTTGGTGGAAGGGGAAAGGCCCCTCA
>FWPU01009215.1_pt1 | contig 15792 bp, 12 predicted proteins | sample 2228361 | NCBI WGS metagenome assembly FWPU01 (sample SAMEA103939777, study PRJEB20133) | metagenome
TCCGGGAGCGGCGTGGTCGTGAAAGGGGAAAGTGGGGTTTGTGTGGGCGGCTTCGCCGCCCACACAAACCCCACACCCCACCTCTTTCCTGTGCAGACGAATTACTGCGCAAGCCCAGTTGCCACACATCCTGGCTCGGCGCAGCAAACCTTAAAATTTCCGTTCCCCTATTGACAACCGGCCCATTCTGGTGTATAATGACTCTCGGTCAGTATATGACCGAGAGTTAGCAAAGGGGGATCGGCGCGTTGACGACGCGGGCACGGCGAGAGCGAGAGAAGGAAGAACGGCGCCAGTCCATCCTCCAGGCCGCGCGAGAGGTCTTTCTGGAGAAGGGGTTCTCCCGCGCCACGATGGACGACGTCGCCGAGCGCGCCGAGGTCAGCAAAGGCACTCTTTACCTGTACTTTGAGAGCAAGGAGGCGCTCCTTGCTCACCTGCTTTTAGAAGGCCTGGATTCCCTCTACTCGTACCTGGAAGAGGCCTTCGCCCCTGATCGTCCCCTGTCCGCCGACGAGCGTCTGCGGCGGCTGGGACGGGCATACCTCCGCTTCTTTCAGCAAGAGCCCCTCTATTTCCGCTTCCTGATGGCCGTCAACGGTGACCGGTTCCGGGATACGGTCACACCCGAAATGTACCAGGAAGTCCTGCAGGCGAGTCTGGAAGGGTTGAACCTGGTCGTCCAGGCCATAGAGCAGGGCGTGCAGGAAGGGCTGTTCCCTCCTTGCGACGCCCGACAGGCCGCGGCCACCCTCTGGGCGACCCTGAACGGTGTGCTGGAACTGATGAGCCACCCGCTGCGCCGGGACATGATCGGCGTCAGCACCGATGTCTTCTACCGCACCGCGCTGGAGACCGTCGTCCGGGGATTGCAGGCCGGTGCGAGCGGCAGAGAGATATAAGCGGGTTTTGCGGCGCCGGCGCCGCAAAACCCGCTACTTTTTCCGGGAAAGGAGACCGTCACTCCATTCGTGACCTGCACACTTGCCCACTTGCCCACTTGCCCACTTGCATACTTGCACACCTGCATACTTGCATACTTGCACACTTGCCCACTTGCATACTTGCATACTTGCACACTTGCCCACTTGCATACTTGCACACCTGCATACTTGCACACTTGCCCACTTTTAAGGAGGTGTACCGTGAAAGATGTCGTCATCGTCAGTCCCCTGCGCACGCCCGTGGGGGCCCACGGGGGTGCGCTCCGCAGTCTGCGGGCCCAGGACCTGGCCTGCATCGTCTTCAAGGCGGTGCTGGAGCGCACCGGCATAGACCCGGGCATCCTGGATGAGGTCATTCTGGCCAACATCGGCCAGCCCTCCGACGCGGCTAACATCGGCAGGGTGGCCGCGCTGATGGCCGGAGTGCCCATCCACGTGCCGGCCTTCACCGTCCAGCGCAACTGCGCCTCCGGGATGCAGGCCATCACCTCGGCCTATCAGGCCATCCAGGCCGGCGACGGCGAAATCTACCTCGTCGGTGGGACCGAGAGCATGAGCAACATCCCGTATATCCTGAAAGGCGCCCGCTGGGGGTACAAACTTCGCCACGCCGAATTGACCGACGCCCTCTGGGAGGGCCTCACCGACCCCATCTGTGGGCAGATTATGGGCCGCACCGCCGAGAACCTGGCCGAGAAGTACAACATCTCCCGGGAGGAACAGGACGAGTACGCGGTCCAGTCCCACAAGAAGGCCTTTATGGCCCAGCGGATGGGGAAGTTCAACGACGAAATCGTCCCCGTGGAGGTCGTCAAGAAGGTCGCCGGGCAGGAAGTGGCCAAGGAGGTCATCACTCAGGACGAGACCATCAACCCCGGCCTCACCGTCCAGAAGGCTGCCCTCTATCCGGCCGTCTTCAAGGAAGGTGGCACCGTCACTCCGGCCAACGCCTGCCCCATTTCCGACGGCGCCGCAGCGATGATTGTATGCACTGCGGAGAAGGCGGCGCAACTGGGCCTCAAGCCTACTGCCCGCATCGTCGCCTATGCCTACGCCGGTGTGGACCCGGCCTATATGGGCATCGGCCCGGCCTTCGCGATGCCGAAAGCCCTGAAGAAGGCCGGCCTCAAACTGGAGGACATTGACGTCATTGAACTGAACGAGGCCTTTGCCGCCCAGGTGCTGGCGGTCGCCAAAGAGATGCAGGCCCAGGGCTACGACTGGGATTGGAGCAAGGTCAACCCCAACGGCGGCGCGATCGCGCTGGGCCACCCCGTCGGCTGCACCGCGGCCAAACTGGTCGCCACGCTCACCAACGAACTCCAGCGCCGCAAGGCCCGCTACGGGATTGACACCATGTGCGTCGGCGGCGGCCAGGGCGGCTGCCTCATCGTGGAACGAATCCCGATGGATTAAAAGAAAAACGTAATGCGTAATTCGTAAGGAAAAGGAGGAGCCATGTACATTTTCAAGGCTGCGGTAGTCGGTGCCGGGACGATGGGCGGCGAGATCGCCCAGGTGATCAGTTTCTCCGGCCTGCCCGTGGTGCTCAAGGACATTGACCAGGCGATGCTGGATCGCGGCATGGCCAAGGCGCGCGAGATCTACCAGCGACGGGTGGATAAGGGCAAGATGAGCGCTGGGGAGATGCAGGCCAAACTGGACCTCATCACCCCCACGCTCACCTACGACGGCTTTGAGGACGTGGATATCGTCATTGAGGCCGTCCCCGAACGGATGGACATCAAGAAGCGGGTGTTCCAGGAACTGGATGAGGTCTGCCCGGAGCAGACAATCTTCGCCAGCAACACCTCCGCGCTCTCCATCTCCGAGATGGGCGCCGCCACGAAGCGCCCCCACAAGGTCATCGGCATGCACTTCTTCAACCCCGCCAGCGTGATGAAACTGGTGGAGGTCATCCCCGGCCTGGATACCAGCCAGGAGACGGTGGACGACGCGGTGATGTTCGCCGAGAGCCTGCGCAAAATCCCCGTTGTCGTCCAGGAGTGCCCCGGCTTCCTGGTCAACCGTCTCCTCATGCCCTACCTGAACGAGGCGACCAAGGCGCTGGAGGAAGGGGCCGCCACCGCCACCGAGATTGACCGCGCCGTGGTGGAGTGGGGAATGCCGATGGGGCCGTTCACCCTGATGGACATGCTGGGGCTGGACGTCTGCGCGCATGTCGGCGAGTACCTCTACTCCGAGTACGGGGAGCGGATGAGCCCGGCCCGCCTCTTTGAGAAACTGGTCGCCGCGGGGCGGCTGGGCGAAAAGACCGGCGCCGGGTTCTACGACCACCCGGGCGGCGAGTCCGAGGTCGTCTACCGGATGATCAGGGAACTCCAGGAGTCCGGCGCCGTCCCCACCGGCACCAAATTCTCGGTGGAACGGGTGATGTACCCGCTCATCAACGAAGCGGCCCTCTGCGTCCAGGAGCACATCGCCAGCATCAACGACATTGATATGGCGATGGTCGCCGGTACCGGGATGACCTACGGCGGCGAGCGCATCGGCCCCCTGGCCATCGCCGACAAGATCGGCCTGGACGTGGTCGTGGCGAAACTGGAGGAACTGGCTCAGGAACTGGGGCCCCGCTTCCTGCCTTCCCGCCCGTTGAAACTGCGCGTCCGCGCCGGTCACCTGGGCGTGAAGACCGGGAAGGGGTTCCACGAATATGCGTGAAACGTAAAAAGTATGCGTAATTGCGTTTTTACGTTTTACGTCTTTACGCAATACGCAAAGGAGACCCATGGGCAACTGGCAGTACATCCGAACCGAAATTGAAGAGCGCATCGCTACCCTCACCATTGACCATCCGCCGGTGAACTCTTTCAACCGGCAGGTGGTGACCGAACTGAACGAGGCGATTGACGAACTGCTGGCCAACGATGAGGTCAAGGCCATCGTCATCACCGGCGGAGGGACCAATGCCTTCGTCGCCGGGGCGGATATCCCTGAGATCAAGGCGCTGCTGGATAACCCCGGCGAGAACTACGCTGCCTCTCGCGAGTTCATTGAGAAGGGCCAGCAACTCTTCCTGAAGATTGAACGGGCCACCAAGCCGATCATCGCCGCCATCAACGGCTTCTGCCTGGGCGGCGGGCTGGAACTGGCGATGGCCTGCCATATGCGCGTCTGCTCCGACCGGGCCCGCCTGGGGCAGCCAGAGATCAACCTGGGCATCATCCCCGGCTGGGGCGGCACGCAGCGGCTGGCCCGCATCGTCGGCAAGGGGAAGGCGATTGAATTAATCCTCACCGGCGATATGATCACCGCCCAGGAGGCCTACCGCCTCAACCTGGTCAACAAAGTCGTCCCCGCCGGCGCCGTCCTCAAGGAGGCCCGCGACCTGGCCCGCAAGATCGTCTCCAAGTCCAGATTCCCCATCGCCGCCGCACTGCGCGCCATTGACCAGGGCCTGGCCCTGCCCATTGAGGAGGGCCTGCGGGTGGAGGCCGAGCAGTTCGTCAGCCTGGCCGAGACCGAGGACATCCGCGAGGGTATCAACGCCTTCCTGGAGAAGCGCCAGCCTCAGTTCAAGGACAAATAGCACCCGGACGGGGCGCGGCTCTCCAGCCGCGCCCCTTTGTATTCTCTGCAACGGATTACACGAATTTCAAAGAAGGGGGAATGCCCCCTCACCAATCTTCCCGGGGCGGCCCGCTGCTGGTGGACAATCCGAATTTCCAGACACCCTCCCGGGAGAGGGGGCGCGCGGCCTTCGGCGACGCAGGGGGAGGTTCACCCACCTCACCCCATCCCCCGCCATAAAAAATTCGTGTAATTCGTGAAATTCGTTGCTAAAAATATGGAGGTGCGGTATGGACTTCGCCCTGAGCGAAGAGCAACGCATGTTCCGCGACATGTTCCGGAACTTCGCCGCCAAGGAACTGGCCCCCCGCGCCGAGGAGATAGACCACGCCGAAACAATGCCACCGGAAATCATCCGCAAGGCGGTGGACCAGGGCTTCTTCGGGGCAACCCTGCCCGAGGAATACTACGGCGCCGCTCTGGACCATGTCAGTTATGTCCTGCTGCTGGAGAACCTGGCAACGGCCTGCGCGTCCCTCGCCGTCTCCGTAGCCGCACACGTTAGCCTGGTGGCGATGAACATCCTGGAATTCGGCAGCGACGCCCAGAAGGAGGAATGGCTTCCGCCGATGGCTGCAGGCGAAGTGATCGGCGCTTTCGCCCTCACCGAACCGGACGCCGGGACCGACACCCGGGTCCTGGAGACCCGTGCCCGCTATGAGGGCGATGCGGTCGTCCTGGACGGGGTCAAGACCTGGGTGACCAACGGCGAGCAGGCTGGCCTCTTCCTGGTCTTCGCGCGGGGGCCGCAGGGGATGGACGCGTATCTGGTCCCGCGCGACACCCCCGGCCTGACCGTCGGCTACCGGGAGCCCACCCTGGGCCTGCGGTCGGCTTACTTCAACACGGTCTACCTGGAAGGGTGCCGCGTCCCTCAGGCCAACCGTCTGGGGGCGCCGGGAGATGGGGAGAAAATCGCCCGCCGGGCCGAAGACCGGATGTCCATCGCCCTGGCGGCGGTCGGGCTGGGTCTGGCCGAATCGTCGGTGGACGTCGCCGCCCAGTACGCTACCGAGCGGGTCCAGTTCGGCGTCCCTATCGGCCAGAAGCAGGCCATCCAGAACTACATCGCCAGCGCCCACGCGGAGACCGAGGCGCTGCGCTACCTGGTCTACCGGGCCGCATGGCTGGTTGACCGGGGAGAGAACTTCTCCGTGGACGCTTCGCTGGTCAAGGCCTTCGGCGCCCGCATGGCCCGCAGCGTCACCAACTGGATGCTCCAGGTGCTGGGCGGTTACGGCTTCATGGAGGACTACCCTATGGCCCGCAAGTACCGCGACGCGCGGGTCCTGGGCATCATCGGCGGCCCCACGGAATGGCACACCCTCCGCGTCGCCCAGGCGATCTTCGCCACCAAAGATATGGCGATTGCACCGTAGGAGGTGGAGCGATGGATTTCACATTCTCCCCTGAACATCAGGCCCTGCGCCGACTGGTCCGGGAGTTTGCCGAAAACGAAGTGGCCCCGCTGGCGGCCGAGATTGACCGCAAGCACCAGGTGCCCTTTGAGACGATGCGGAAACTGGGCGAGATCGGCCTGCTGGGGGTCTGCTTCCCTCAGGAATACGGCGGGATGGGCGCCGGTGAGACAGGCTACTGCATCCTGATGGAGGAACTGGGGCGTATCTGCACGTCCACGGCCACCAATGTGGGCGCCCATATCGGCATCGGTGCGATGGCCATCTATCTGGACGGTAACCCCGAACAGAAGCGCAAGTACCTGACCCCTCTGGCCCGGGGCGAGAAAATCGCCGCCTTCGGCCTCACCGAGTCCAACGCCGGTTCCGACGCCGCCAACATCCGCACCCGCGCCGTCCGGGAAGGCGACTCCTGGATTCTGGACGGGGGCAAGGTTTTCATCACCAACGGCGGCTACGCCGACATCGTCACCGTGATGGCGGTGACCGATCCGGCGCTGGGCGCGCGCGGCGGCGTCACGGCCTTCATCGTGGAGACCAGCTGGCCCGGCTTCAAGGTGGCCCGGGAAGAGGACAAGATGGGCATCCGGGGGACCAGCACCGCCGAACTGGTCTTTGAGGAACTGCGCGTGCCCCATGAGAACGTCCTGGGCAAAGTGGGCGAAGGGTTCATCACCTTCATGAAGTCCCTGGACATGGGCCGGCTCACCCTGGGGGCGGCCTGTCTGGGTGGCGCCCAGGCCGCGCTGGAAGCGGCCGTCTACTGGGCCCGCAAACGCAAGCAGTTCGGCGTGGAACTGGCCCACAAGCAATCGGTCCAGTGGGCCATCGCCAACATCGCCACCGAAATAGAGGCGCTGCGCAGCCTCGCTTATCGGGTCGCCTGGATGGTGGACACCGGCCAGACCGGGCAGGAATTCACCCAACTGGCGGCGATGTGCAAGATGTACGGTTCGGAGGTCGCCTCGCGCGCCATTGACCTGGCGCTGCAGATTTACGGCGGTCTGGGCATCACCCGGGACTTCCCCATTGAACGGGCCTTCCGGGATGCCCGCATCGCCGAAATCTTTGAGGGGACCAACGAGATTCAGCGCATCGTCATCGCCAGCAACATCTTCCGCGAGTACGGCGTCCGCATCCGACCATAACAGGGGCGCACGTCGCAAGTCGCAGGGGCGCAAGTCGCAAGTCGCAGGATCGCAGGGGGAGAGGGACGATGGCCGAAGAAGATGCGTTACAGGGTCCAAAAGCCCGGTGCGCGGGTACGAGGACACAGAAGTCTATCGGAAGGCCAAGCAGTTAGCGGTGGAAGTTCACAGACTGCGACGTGCGACCTGCGCCCTTTACAACGGGAGGTAAATATGCAGATCATCGTGATTCTCGGACGAGTCTTAGACCCCCGCGGGATTGTCGTGAACCGGCGGGCCGGGCGGATTTTCATCAACCGGGAAGAATACATCCTTCAGCCGGCCGACCGCTGTGCCCTGGAGGCGGCGCTCCGCATCAAAGATGCCACCGGCGCGGAGGTCGTCGCCCTGCCCCGCACCTTCCTGCCGGATGATGACGTGCTCCGTCAGGCGCTGGCCACCGGCGCCGACCGGGCCATCTACCTCACCGGCGGCCCCCTCGGCGCCGACGAGGCGCTGATGACGCGGGTGCTGACGGCGGCGGTCGCCAAACTGGGCGGCGCCGACCTCATCCTCACCGGCGCCACCACGATGGACACCGGACAGAGCCAGTTGGGCGCCCGCCTGGCCGAGGCGATGGGCTGGCCTCAGGTCCTGAACGCCTGGGCTGTGGAGACGGCCGACGGCACCGCGCGCGCCGTCGTCCAGAATGGAGCCGGGTACGTGCAGGTGGAAGTGGACCTTCCCGCCGTTGTCACCCTGGTGCCCGGTGCGCTCAAGCCCCGCTACCCGAAGGGCACCCGGCTCATCAACATCTACCGCGGCGTGGGCGAAATCGCCCAGGCGCTGGAGACATGGCCCGCCGCCGACCTGGTGGAGCCCGAAGCCCTCACTCCGGTGGTGGAGCGGCGCGGACAGGACTTCCCGCCGGAGCGGGAGCGCGGCACCCGGCTCACCGGCTCCCTGGAGGAAATCGCCCGGGCCGCGGCCGAAGCCCTGCGCAAACACCTGCCCCGCTAACGGAACACGCAATACGCAATACGCAGTACGGAGGATACTATGGACGCATCGTTCCTGGATTTACTGATGGCCCAGCAGGAGGAAGTTACCGAGGCGGAGGGTGGCGGTGGAATCTGGGTCGTCGCCGACGTGGTGGACGGTGCGGTCGCTCCGGTGACGCTGGAGGCGATCGGCGCGGCCCGCAACCTGGCGGGGTCTCTGGGCGCCTATGTCTATGCCGTCCTTCTGGGCAGCGGCGTCTCCGACCTGGCCCCCACCCTCTACCAGGCCGGCGCCGACGGCGTGCGCGTGGCCGATGACCCCTCGCTGGCGACGTTTGCCCTGGAGCCGTACCTGGAAGTGCTCACCGCGCTCTTCCAGGCCGAACAGCCCGAGGTGATCCTCTTCGGGGCGACCCCGCAGGGGCAGGAACTGGCCCCGCGCGTCGCCCAGCGCATGGACGGTGGGCTCCTGGAGCACATTGTGGCGATGACACTGGACGAGGCGACCCGCACCGTTCAGGCGTCCGTCCCCATCTATGGGGGCGAGTACTACGAGATTATGGCCTGCCCGCAGGCCCGCCCGCAGGTGCTGACGGTGGAACCCGGCGCCTTCCCGGCACCCTTTATGGACCCGTATCGCAAAGGGGAACCGAAGAGCGTGGAGGTGAAACCGGCGGAGCCCCGGGTACGGGTTCTGGGCCCGGCGGAGGGTTTCACGCCCCCGGCGGTGCCGCTTTCGCAGGCACTGGTGGTTGTCGCCGCGGGGCGGCAGGCCGGGGACTTCTCCCTGGTGGAGCAACTGGCCGCCCGACTGGGCGGCCGCGTGGCGGGAGATCGCGGCGCAAGGGACGCGGGTTGGATCGGCCCTGAGCAGATCGTGGACATTCGGGGCGTCACCATTGCGCCGCAGGTCTACGTGGCAGTGGGGATTCGGGGCGACACCTTCCACAACATCGCCGTAGAAAACGCCCGCTTCATCCTCGCCATCCACCCCGACCCCACTGCCCCCATCTTCCAGGTCGCCGACCTCTGCATAGAGGCGGAGCCGAAAGAGGTGCTCCCGGCGCTGCTTGCAGCGCTGGAGCACTGATCCGTTCCCCCTCCTCCCCTTTTCAGGACCGGCATCCCCAGAGGGTGCCGGTCCTTTTTTCTGGGGATGGGGGGAGCATCATACCCGTGAAAATTAGGGAAAAGCGGGAAGCGGCTTCGCCGCTCCCACAAACCCCACAACCCCCACCCCTTCCCTATACAGGGCGGATTGCTGCACAAGTCCGGAAATCCGCGTATCCCTTTTCGGAATGATGTGTTATAATAAAGGGGAAATGAACGCGGGCACCATCATCGTCATTTCGCTTTCCATCTTCCTGCTTCTGTGGTACATCGGTGGCCATCTCTACAACCGCTGGCGCGGCCAGTACCTGGTGCGGTGGCTGGAGGAGGGCCTGGACGTGGTGGGGGAAGAGCGCCAGCGGGGGTGGATCGGCTCCCCCGCCTCTGGCGCCCGCATCCTCATCCATCGGGCCCATCCCCCTTTCCGGCGAATGGAGATCACCCTGCTTCTGGAAAACCGCGAGATCCCCATCCTCTGGCTGGCCGACCGCTTGCAAAAGAAACGAGATTCGGTTATAATTAGAGCGACTCACCGATCCCCGGGAGATGGAGAGGTACGAGTGGGCCCTTTGAGCGAAATCTATGCCCCCCAATTCTCGTCCTGGAATCGGGAGCAGGGCCCGCATGGCCTGTTAATCCTCCATCGGGGCCCCGACGCACCCCGTCAACTGGCGAAACTGACCCCCTGGTTGGACCGCTACAGCCCCTATCTCCGTTGTTTTCTCCTCCAGCGCCGGGACCCCCACCTGACGGTCTGGATAAACGCTGCCGGATTGGAGCGATCCCCATCGGCAGTGGCGTTTTTCAACGACCTGAAAAACCTGCTGTAACGGGCCTCCTCATCTATTGATCGGGCCGATAACTGGCGCCGCAGGTCAGGGCCTGCTGGGCCGATGCCGCAGCATCTCACTGAAAGGAGGTGATGGGGGAAAAGGATAGATCCATCGCGCCGACCTCTTCGCCCGATTATCGTTTTTTATCCACTGTTTCCTTAATCGCAAGGAGGAGGCAAAGCGATGAATGCGATTGTCGTATTGATCCTCTCCGTGGTTGTCATTGCCATCGGGTACGGTGTCTATGCCAGGTCCATTGACCGGCGCGTCATCCAGCCCGACCCCTCCAAAGCCACGCCTGCCAAAATGTATATGGACGGCGTGGACTTCATCCCCGCCAACCGCCACGTCCTCTTCGGCTACCAGTTCAAGTCCATCGCCGCCCTGGGCCCGATCCTGGGCCCGATCATCGCCGTCCAGTGGGGCTGGCTCCCGGCGCTCCTGTGGCTCATCCTGGGCGTCTTCTTCATCGGCTGGGTCCAGGACTACAGCAGCATTATCGTCGGCGTCCGGGAGGAGGGGCAGACCTTCGGCGCCCTCAGTTACCGCCTCATCTCCCCGCGCGCCCGTAACATCCTCCTGGCCTTCATCTACGTCTACCTGCTGATGATTATGGGCGCCTTCGGCATCCAGGTGGGCTTTGTCCTGCTGACCAACCCCGCAGTCCCGCTGGGGGTGATCATCGTTACCCTGGCGGGCCTCCTGGCCGGTCAGATGACCTACAAGTGGAAGCAGGACATCATCCTCACCTCTATAGTGACCGTCATCATCGCCCTGGTGGGCATCTGGCTGGGGACGCTACCGGCGGTGCAGGGCTTCTTCAAGATGCTCTACGCCCTCGACGCGGAAGGCAAAAGCCCTAAACTGTTCTTAGACGTGACCCAGGCCAAATTCATCGGCAGCCTGCTGGTGCTCATCTTCTGCTACCTGGGCGCTGTCCTCCCCATCTGGCGCTGGGCGCAGCCCATTAACTACGTCGCCTTCTGGGTTGTCCTCTTCGGCGTGCTGGGTGGCGTCATCGGGTTGCTGATCGGTCGCCCCGGGATGGGGGACTTCCCGGCCTACACGTCATTCACGGCTGCGGCGGGGCCGCTCTGGCCGATGCTCTTCGTCACCATCGCCTGCGGTGCCATCTCCGGCTGGCACAGCCTGGTCTCTTCCTCGGGCACGGCCCGCCAGTTGGAGAAGGAGACCGATGCCCTCTACGTGGGCGGCGGGGCGATGTTCCTGGAGATGTTCTTTGGCACCATCGCCTTCCTGGCAGCGACCACCGCCTTCGGAACTTTCCAGGGGTATAAGGACGCGGGCGGTCCAGGAGCCCCCGCGGCGGTCTTCTCCAAGGGCCTCTCGGTCTTCTTGAATAACTGGGGGCTGGACCGCGCGCTGGGTCAGGGCTTTGGTGTGGCCTATGGCTCCGTCTTCCTCACCCTGATGGCCCTGACCATCATGCACCTGGTGGTGCGCTTCATGCGCGTCGCCAGCGCCGAGGCCCTGGGCGACCGCTTCCCCATCCTCCGCAACGTCCACGTGGGCACCCTGATCGCTCTGCTCCTCACCATCCTCCTGATCTGGTTCGTACCCTTCCTCCAGATCTGGGGCGTCTTCGGCGCGGCCAACCAGTTGATGGCCTCCCTGGCCCTGCTCCTGGTCACCCTCTGGCTGATGTCCAAGGCCAAGAACTATCAATGGACCTTCTGGCCGTTCATCTTCATGTTCGTCACCACGATGGGGGCCCTGCTCTACTCTGCCTATCGTGCCTTCTTTATGATGCTCCCGAAGGCCACTGCCTGGCAGGGTGCCGCGGCCCAGATCACCATCGGGGTCCTGTCCCTGATCCTCTTTGTGCTGGCCGCCATCCTGGTGGCGGACGGTATCGGGGCGATCCGGCGCTATCGGGCGGAGCTGGCCAAAGCGGCGCAGTAGCCCCGATCGGTGAACCGGCCTCCTCAGGGTAGGGCGGGCTCCCCACCCGCCCTACCTTTGTGTTGGACCGCAGTCCGCAGGAAACAACCACAAAGACACCAGGACACGAAGTTGAAATTTTTTCAAAAACCTGGTGTCTTTGTGTCCTGTTGGTTATATCAGACAGATTGCGGAGTCCGCTGAGGGATATGCTATGTTGCTGCAGGTCATTATGCCCATTCCCACCACCTTTCGCCACTGTCTCTCCTGCGAGGCCATCTCTGGGGACATCGTGGGGGACACCGCGCGCCAGGAGATGCTCCGGGAGTACCCGGCGGAGTTCCTGGCCGAGTTTGAACGACTGATGGCCTGGATCAACGAGTTGAGTCTGCGCTTCGGACCGTCCCTTCGGGTCTATGTGGTGGACCCGCAGTCCCTGGAGGGGCTGTGGAAGTGCCTGCGGTACGGGGTCCGCCGCTACCCCACCTTCATCCTGCCCGGAGGCCGAAAGATCGTGGGGTGGGAGCGGGCCGCGCTGGAAGAGGCGCTGCGGGAGGCGATGGGATAACATATAACACATTACGGGAGGCGCTCGTGCTATCCACTTCTTCCCCACAAAAACATACGTTCATCTTCCACGGCATCGCCGCCCTGATGGCCGGTGCTTTCGCCTATTTTGTCACGAAGACTCTGCCGTATTATCCGACGGCCTGGCAGTGGCTGATCGTCATCGCTGTTGCCGGCCTTTGGTTTGTTAACCCTTTCGGCGGACTGCTGTTCTCTCTGGCAGTTTTTGCCCTTCCGGTAGCGTACAATTCCACGATGCTACTGGCTGTGTATGCTCTTTCATCCCTGGTCCTTGTTGCGACGGGGGTGCTGAAGCCGTACGGCTTTCTTGTCCTCGCCGCAACCACTGTTGCGGTGGCCGGGCCTCAGTGGTCATGGCTGTTGTTGCTGGCCCCTCTGGCCGCGGGGTTCGCCGACATCCGCTCCGGCGCCGCCTTGGGCGCGCTGACCTGCCTCTGGGCAGAAGTTCTCGCCCTTCTCGGTGGACGTTCGCGAGTGGGACTTCTTATCTCTGTCCCTCAGGCTGCCCCTTTGATTTCCCCAAAGGATACGGCTGTCGCGTCCCTGCTGGATTTTTCCTGGACTCGCGCTTCCGCGCATGCGGCTCCGGGCGGGACGGAATTGCTTTCTCAGCTCTTCGCCCCATTCCTGGCCCATCCCACGCTTATCGGCCAGATTATCCTGTGGGGAGCGGCATCGGGTGCCGTCGGGGCCCTGCTGGCCGGATTGCCGCGACGAACGTCCACGCGATATATAGCCGTCATCGGTGGCACGCTGCTGTTAGGAGCAGGTTACCTCGCATTGTATAGATTTCTGCTCCAGGAAAGTATCCGCCTCAGTACCTGGGCGCTCTCTCTTTTGATCCCCACTGCGCTAACGGCGCTGATATCCCCCGGGCTTGCCATCCTGCCCGTTGTTCTGGCCCCGTCCAGACAGCAACCCGTGAAGGAATCCACCGCCCACAAAGAGATACCGAAGGATACGTGGGATGAACTGGAAGGCGTGGACGACATCAAGGCAGAGGTGATGGAAGCCCTTCAATCGCAGTTTGACCCGAAGGTACGGGAATCGCTGCGGCGGATGGGCATTCGCCCCATCCGGGGGATCCTCCTCTTCGGGCTACCGGGGACGGGGAAGACGAAACTGGCTCGTGTGATTGCGCACGAGGCAAAGGCCGCTTTCTTTGCCATCAGCGGCACGGAATTTACTAGCAAATGGTATGGCGAATCGGAGGCAAACCTGCGACGTATTTTTGACGAGGCGAAACAGAATTGCCCCGCCGTGCTCTTCTTTGATGAGTTGGAGGCCTTTCTCCCCAACAGGACAGAACTCTCCCACGCGGATGCCCCGAAGAAAGGGATCGTCGCTACCTTCCTGGGGTATACCGATGGCATTGCCGATCTGGATGGCGTTTTGCTGATCGGCGCCACCAACCGTCCCGACCAGATTGATCCGGCGGCCCTGCGCCCTGGGCGGTTTGACAAACTGATCTACGTTAGCCCTTCGGGGAGGGAGGCCCGACGGCAGATTTTCGCACGCTACCTGAAGGGCAAACCTCTGGCTCCCGACGTGGACCTGGACAAACTGGCGGCCCGTACAGAGCGTTCTACCGGAGCGGACATCCAGTTTGTCTGCGCGGAAGCCGCGCTTCGGGCGATGCAACGCGGTGGGGGCAAAATGGAGCCCATCACGATGTCCGACCTGGAAACGATCCTCAGCGGCGTCAAGCCTACCGTCACACTGGATATGTTGCGGGAATACGAAACGCTGGCGAGCCAGTATGGGCGACGCGCTCAGAAAGTGGAGCCGGAGGACGTGGTCACCAGGCCCACTTTCACCTGGGACGACGTGGTCGGGCTGGATGCGGTGAAGGAGGCGCTCCGGGAAGCGATTGAGCGGCCTCTGAAGCACCCCGGGCTGCTTCGGGAGTACGGTATCAAACCCAGCAAGGGCGTTCTGCTTTTCGGGCCTCCGGGTTGCGGGAAAACCTTTCTGGCAAAGGTGGTGGCGAGCGAATCCGGGGCGCATTTCCTGCATATTAAGGGCCCGGAGTTGCTCCAGCAGTACACCGGTCAATCGGAAGCCCGCCTGCGGGAGATTTTCACCCGCGCGCGGGAAAACGCCCCATGCGTGGTCTTCTTTGACGAAATAGATGCCCTGGCCGGGGCTCGGGGCACCGCCAACGCTACCAGTACGCAGATCATCACGCAACTCCTCACCGAGATGGACGGCATAGAGGAACTGAAGGGTGTCATCGTGGTGGCAGCGACGAACCGGCCGGATACGCTGGACCCGGCCTTGCTTCGGCCGGGACGCTTTGACCGTATCCTGTATGTGCCGCCACCGGATCGCCCGGCCCGGTCCGCGCTCTTCCGGAAGGAACTGGCTGCCAGACCGATCGCGGAGGATGTGGACTTTGAACGGTTGGCGGATCTGACCGAGGGCTACTCCGCGGCAGATATCACCGCCATCTGCAACGCGGCAGCCGCCGACGCGGCGAGGGAGGCTCTGCGCACTGGCATGCGTCAGGTGATCACGATGCAGCGGCTGGTAGAGCAAATCAACAAAACGCCGCGCTCCATCCCGGATGCCCAGATACACCAGTACGAATTGCTGCGAGAACAGTGGCAGCGAGAGGGGGAAAGAAGGCGTCCGGGCATTAAGCCGTTTTGCAAGTCCTGGATATGGACCGACGAGAACTGCTCCGTCAACTGGAATGCCGTCTGCGGGAGGCCGGTTGTGCCCTGCGGGACATCTTCTACGGGATGACCCTCTACGACTGGTGTCGGGAACTGGATAAAGCCCGGGGAGATGTGGAGCGGGCCTTCACCCTCCTGGTTTTCGGCGACCTGCTGGGCATTCCTATCCTGACCCCGTACTACACCCTCCGCCTGTTGCCCTACATGGTGCCGCGCATTGAGGGATGGCGGCGGAGCATGCTGCGGGAGCGGGACCTGACCGACCTGTTTGATCAGGAAGTCGGGTAAATCCGGGAGCGAGAGCATTGGGTCCGCCGTCCGGCGCAGTCCTTTGTTCCCGCCCGGCGAAGCGGCGGGCCGGGGGCGGGTGCATTTCAGTTTTATGATAAATGCGGAATGGGCCGTTTTCCCCAGCACTGCCGGTTCACGGCGGGGCGGAGGGGGCCCAGGCGGCGGATGGTCTGATGTTCGGACATAAGTTCGGACAACCGAGGAGGGAGGGAGCCAGGGAACCTATGGGTTAACTTAAGGGCGAGAGCCTCCCCGCCGGAGGGTGAAATAACCCTGCTTCGCAGGCTGGTAAGGGCGACGCATACATTG
>FWPU01009216.1_pt1 | contig 15790 bp, 17 predicted proteins | sample 2228361 | NCBI WGS metagenome assembly FWPU01 (sample SAMEA103939777, study PRJEB20133) | metagenome
AACGCACTGAATTTCAGACGTGTGCTCTTTTTGCGAACCACTTTGCTGAAGGTTTCGAATTCAATCAGATTCTCGCGCCGTCGCCATCTTAAAGCAAAGGCACACTGCACTTGTGGGGCTCTTGGTCATTCATTTGCGCCCCAGGCCTATCGGTTGGTTTTCACACTGGACACGGCAATAATAGCCAGGTTAAGGTTATTCCCTGGAGTGCCTACTGGGGGCACGTGGCATCCTCACCGGATCGCATAGAGATAGCCTTCCTGGCGGCCTGGCAATGTCTCAGAGGACCCCACATAAACCGTTCCATCTATCCCAATCGCAGGTGATGAGTACATAGCGTTCACCTCCGAGCAGGACTGGATCTGGAAGCGCCAATTCTGCACGCCTGCTTGAGCGCCAGAATAAGGGCTGAGGCCTGTGTTTCTCGCATTGCCTCGGAGCTTAGGCCATGGGCTGTTAGCTAAGCCTCCTGTAGGTGCTGGGAATATGGCCGCACAGGCCTCATTGGAGTAACCAGAATTTCCAGCAGTATTAAATGCCCTGACACGATAGCAGTAAGCGGTGTTGGCAGTAAGCCCGGAATCTGAGTAAGTTTGTATGTTAGACCCAACAGAGGCAATCTCTAGGAAGCTTGATGAGGTGGTGTCCGACGTTCGATCTTGAATCCGTTCTCATTGTCAGATTGATCTAGCCAATTTAGATCAATTCGCGTATCGGATGCTGGGAAGGCTTGCAAATTGGTCGGTGGATTTGGCACTGAAGGTGTGGGTGCTTGTGTGGTAGCACAGTCTTCATTCGAGTAGGCGGAGTCGCCAGCCGAATTGAAGGCACGCACTCGATAACAGTATGTCGTATTAGCGTGGTAGTGGACCCCTAGGATTGGACAGACCCCTAAGTAAAGGGTAAAGTCCGGAAAGGGGACCACGATGAATCAACGACGCAAGTTCACACAGACTTTCAAAGCTCAAGTTGTCTTAGAATGACGGGAATCAAGAGCCCGACTCAAGCATGCCGAGAGTACGGCCTCAAAGACTCGGTTCGGTTCTGTCTCGCTGGCGGCAGCAGTTTCTCCAACGCGCCCCTCAAGTCTTCGAGCTGGGGTGGGGAGGGGAGGGCCCACGATCCTTGCCAAGCTCAGATTGCCCAGCTGGAGCGCTTTTTCAATGCCACTCTGGTCCAATTAAAAGGGTCAAGGATCTGGTCGTAACCGCGCCGGACCAAGTCTGGGTGGGGACCTGACCTACCCTACGTACGCTTGCAGGAAGAGTTCGTGTATCTGGCGGTGCTGATGGACGTGTTCACGCGCGCGATTCGTGGCTGGCACTTGAGCCGCGGATTGGATCAGGAGCTGACCTTAACCGCCCTGCGCCTGGCGCTGATTGGGCGTCTCCCCGAGATTCATCATAGTGACCAGGGAGTCCACTACGCTGCCACGCCACGGCTTATGTCGACTTGCTGAAGTCCCATCAGATCCGAATCAGTATGGCGGCGGTGGGCAATCCGGAAGAGAACGGCTATGCGGAGCGCCTGATGCGCACGATCAAGGAAGAGGAGGTGGATTTGTCGGACTACCGGGATTTGGCAGACGCGTACGAGCAGATTGGACACTTTCTCGAAGAGGTGTATCAGAAGAGAAGAAGCGGATTCATTCGGCGTTAGGCTATTTGACGCCGGAGGAGAGGAGTTTGAAGCCGCGTGGAGGCAAGCTCAAGCCGAGGGTTGCGTTTTCCCTAAAACCGGGGTAAAATGTGTCCAACTTTAAGGGTCCACTACAAGTCGAAGAAGCGCTGGCGAATGCCTATGATGCCTTTCTGTCCATCTTACGGGCGTGTATGGAGCGGGGGGAGAGCCTTCCCGAAGGGCCTCACCTGATTGCCTTACGCAAGCTCCCGGAGTTACCGCTCCAAGGCATTAAACCTAAAGCAGGGCGCAAAGGGCAGGGCAGAGTCCAGCGAAAAGAGCTTTTGGTGCCGGTCCCTGCTTGAAACTTGCTTGGCAAGCTCTAAGGCGTGGCCGAAACACATCTGGGATCAGCTCAAAAATCTCACCGCTAAAGATTTTATTAACGCCCTCGACAAGCGGGGCTCCGGCTGGACAAGAGTGCGCATCGAGGTAGGTAGACTATGAAGTTTGAGATAACTTCATCTTGAAAAGCAGCGCCTCCATCAACAGCTGGGCATTGGCATTGCCCCGAAGATCCCACTGAGACAGCTCCAGCTCGCGAATCAAGTCCATCAATTGCGTAGCTGAGACATCACGGGCTTGCTCCTTGAAGAACGCTTCACAATCGGGATTGAAGCTGATAGCTGTCAGCTGATAGCTGTCAGCTAATTGTGTCATCAGCAGATCGCGATAGAAGTAGATGGCCTCCTGCACGAGATAGCCCAACTTCTCGCGCGGCAGTTCGCTCAGGTCTTCTGCGGCTTTTAAGAGCTCAAACGGTCTCCAGCGGGAGATTCGTTTAAAAATCTCTAAAACCGTCTCGCGTTCTTCTATTAAATTATCCGTCTTCGAGAAGCACTCAATGAGCTCGCCATCGTTCGTTTTCTCAAGCTTTGAAACCAACTGCTCCTTTTGGGCTAGGAGATCTGCTGCGCTTGCTGAGAGGCGCGCCACAAGATGCGGCAGGCCCTTCGTGACGGAGAAAATATAATCGATCTCTCGCTCACTGAAGCCCCTCTCTTTTAACTCTTGAGCGAGCGCCTCCCGTGATTGGCCCATGAGTTTTATGATCTGACAACGAGAAAGAATCGTGGGCAGCAAATTCAAACCGCGTGCAAGCAATAAAAATATTAAATAATGCGGCGGCTCTTCTAGAATTCTCAGCAAACTATTGGCGGCCTCAAGGCTCAAATCCTCAGCACCTTCGATGACGTAAATCTTCTTTGAGGATTCCGTGGGAGGGTATATGGAGTCCAGCTGCAGCTCTCTGATCTGATCTATGCCGATGCGCTTGCCTATTTTAGTCAGCCACTTCACATCGGGGTGGGTGCCTCTCTGAAGCTTCCCGCAGTGCTGACAAGTGCCACATCTTTGCGGGCAGTTCAAGCTCAAAATAAATTCTCTGGCCACTTGATCGGCTTCGTCGCCTACAAGCAGATAAGCATGTGAGAGTTGCTCGGAGTCGCTGCGAAGCTTTAACTCTTGCATGTTTTTAGTTTACTACAAACGCGCAGAAATGGAAAGTTGTGTCACCCACAGGCGACGGTTATAATGCCTTCAATGCGGTATGCACTGGCGTTCGGCATCTCACTTTTGCTGACACTTCTGCTCACCCGTTTCATCGAGCGATTAGCCCCTCGCTGGCATCTGGTTGATATTCCAGACGAACGCAAGGCTCATGCGAAGGTGCGACCAATTGGGGGTATTGCCCTCTTTTTCGGCGTTTTATTGGGTGCCCTGCCGGTTTTAGAGCTCTCGCGAGAAGCGCTGAGTTTGTTGCTAGGAGGCCTGATGGCGCTCGCGGTCGGTCTGATGGATGACCTTCGAGGCTTGAGCCCCAAACTCAAGCTCACGGGCCAGCTCTTGGCCGCTCTTGTGCCCGTTTTGATGGGGGACATTGTGATCTCCTCTGTGCGCTTAGGAGCCCTCGAGTTGGCCTTAGGCCCCTTCGCCGTGCCCCTGACGCTCTTTTGGATCGTGGGGGCGATCAATGCGTTTAACCTCATCGATGGGCTGGACGGCCTAGCTGCCGGAGGCGCGGCGATTATCGCGCTGTTCGTACTGCTCCTTGCCCAGCAAGCTGGGAATATGCAGGCCTTGCTGCTCACAGCAGCCTTTCTAGGCAGCGCGCTCGGCTTTTTGCGATATAACTTCCATCCGGCACGGGTATTTTTGGGTGACAGCGGCAGCCACTTCTTGGGTTATATGCTCTCTATTCTAGCCCTCGAGGCGCTGCAGAGCGATCTGGGCCAACTTAAAAACGCGCAGATATTAGTACCCCTTCTATTGTTGGGTCTTCCCATCGCAGACACGGCTTGGGCCATTCTTCGACGCGTCAAAGAGCACAGACCCATCTTCCAGGCGGATCGCGCGCATATTCATCATAAGCTGTTAGAACGCGGCTTGGGCTATAGGCGCACGGTGCTCATTCTATATGCGATCTTTATTGGGCTGGGGCTCTTGGTTTGGCTGCTAAAGAATTTTCTCTGATGGTGGAGACGACCGGAGTCGAACCGGCGACCTCCGCGTTGCGAACGCGGCGCTCTCCCAGCTGAGCTACGTCCCCGTGGCGGCGCTGGGACTCGAACCCAGTACCTCCCGCTTATGAGACGGGCGCTCTAAACCAAGTGAGCTACGCCGCCCATTTGAGGTGCGCTTCTAAGCGCTGGTTGCGGGGGTCGGATTCGAACCGACAGCCTCCGGGTTATGAGCCCGACGAGCTTCCTGTTGCTCCACCCCGCACGCTTGTGCCATTATTATATAACAACCCTGTGGGATTTTCAAGGGGCTTCTGCTTCTAACTCTTAGACTTTCTGACTTTGGACGTTTGACTGTTTTTATTGGTGCCGGGGGCGGGACTCGAACCCGCACGGGCAGATGTCTGCCCAGCAGATTTTAAGTCTGCCGCGTGTACCGGTTTCGCCACCCCGGCGCAGTCTTACTCTGAGTCCAGCCGATCTTGGAGCTCATACACTCCTTTGCCAATCTTACCTTCCTTTCCAAGCTCAGAGCTCCATCAGAGTAGCATTGAGTCAAGATGACTCTTGCCGCTATCTTCCCATATTTTAAGATATACCATGGCCTTGTGCCACCCTTTGTCTCCTTATGCATCGCCCCTTTGACCGACCAAAGGGCTTCAATTCTGTCCTGCAGCCATTTCACAAAGTCTTCCGAGCCCGAATAAATCCTAAGCGCCCATTGCTCTCTGCCGTTTTTGGGATGAATCCATCTTCGAATATTGCCATCCCCATCTATAACCCCTCTCAAGAAATCCCGAAGATGTTCGTTAGAAACGCTAATCGGGCCTAATCTCAAGGACTTCTTTGGCATTAAGCCCAGGCCTGTCAGGAAATTATAAAAAGCCCGATCACTGATTTGGATGCGATAGCCAACCCCACCATGGCCATTACTTTTAGGTGTCACTCTACCGGGAAGCTTAAGAGTTTCCTTGAGCAATTTTAAAAACTCGTAATCCTTCGAAGTGATATCCACATGCCTTCCATCTTTGCTTAAACTTCCATCACTAGCTATAACCCCTACGAAGTACCACAGCTGATTTGGCTTCAACTCTTTAAGCCATGTAGATTGTTGCAAGAGGTGTCTAGCCATTTCAAACCTTGGCTTAAGCATGGCGAAGCTTATTTTACCGCGCCCGACTCGTGACCCGTAGCGCTGTTTTACAGACGGGGCAGCTCTTCTCGCGCCAGCTTAAGATCTCACCACAGTTGGGGCAGTTGAGCGCTAAGTCCTCATAGCAGTGGGTACAAATGATCTGACCCGCCTCGATGGGCTTCTGGCAGTGAGGGCAACGCTCGCCTAGACAATCTATCTTGATCTGGACTCGGCCGCGCTTCGTTTTGCCACCTTTGATGAAGACGTAATAAGCGAGCCCTGTCAAGGCTAGTAACGTGCAAATAATCAACAGCACGACCGCTGCCTTAATCAACCCAGGCGCAACCTTAATCACAAAGCCTAAGAGCAGCAAAAAGACGAAAAACTTAAAGATGCCACTCATATTGACACGCGCTTGTAAGCGCCTGGAGCGGGCGACGGGACTTGAACCCGCGACCTTCTGCATGGCAAGCAGACACTCTACCGCTGAGCTACGCCCGCACGAGCTTGAAGCTCGACACTCAATTATAAGAGTAGTTCGGAGAGCTGTCAAGGGGCTGGTGCGAAGGGGGGGAGTCGAACCCCCACGGCCCTAAAGCCACAGGATCCTAAGTCCTGCGCGTCTGCCCTTCCGCCACCTTCGCGGTGCTTCCCAGATGAATGGTCCAGGCGAAGCCTGGTACGCCCGGAGGGATTTGAACCCCCAACCCGCGGCTCCGAAGGCCGCTGCTCTTCCAATTGAGCTACGGGCGCAAGCTTGTTACTCATTTTACAAGCTCACAAAGTAACTAGCAAGAGGCCCTGTATGCGAGCTAATTGTGTAATTTTGGCTGGGCGGCCCAAGGGATGCTAACTTCCCAGGAAATTACACAAAATTCGCGACACGGTCTAGAAGTTGTGCCCGGCAGATGGAAGGCCCGACTCTTTTTGCTATACTTCGAATATGCTTCTGGGCATCAATGTAGGTAACACGACAATCTCGCTTGGGCTCTTTAAGGGCAACGAGCTGCTGAAGCAGTGGCGATGGCCAACAAAACAGTTCACAAGTTGGCAGGTTGGCAAGTTGGCAAGTTTAATAGACCCCGAGCAGATTAGAGCTGTCATCGTCAGCTCCGTCGTGCCCCAGCTCAATAAGAAGCTAATGTCTTTTAAGAAGTATTTTCAGATAACGCCCGATTTTTTCAATCACCGCTGGGGGATCATCAAGCTCAAAGTAGAAAAGCCCCAAAAAGTGGGCGCGGATCGCATCGCCGACGCGATCGCGGGCTTCTTCATATACGGCGGGCCCCTTTTAGTGATAGACTTCGGCACGGCGATCACGTTTAATTTAGTCTCTAAAAAAGGCGAATTTTTGGGGGGCGCCATTGCACCTGGGCCGGAGCTGGCTGTTAAAGCCTTATCTGAAAAGACGGCGCTGCTCCCTAAAGTCAAATTAGAGCTGCCTAAGAGCGTGATCGGCAAGAACACTCAAGAAGCGATCAAAGCGGGGGTCGCCTTGGGCTTTATTGATTTAGTGAACGGGCTCATTTCGCGCTTTAAGCGCGAGCATAGTAATTTGAAGATCATCGCCACGGGCGGCTGGGGCGAATTCTTTAAAGAGCAGGTGCCCGCTATCGAGGTTTACGATCCCTGTTTGGCACTACGGGGCCTGCAGATCGCTTGGGAGAAGAGAATGAAAAGGGCTTAAAGCCCCTTTGACTTTCCTGCCTCTTTTTGATAAAGTAAGCTGAAGTTCGAAGGGCGCTTGTAACTCGTTGCGCCCGCGGTCAATGAATGCACTTAAGAGGAAGGAGTTTTAGATGAATGGACAAGAGTTTATGGCAATGTCGATCTTTAATCTTGGCCCCGGCGAGCTGGCGTTGATCTTTCTGATCGTGCTTCTGCTCTTCGGCGGCAGCAAACTTCCCGAGGTGGCCCGCTCCATGGGCAAAGCCATGCGTGCCTTTCGTGAGGAGTCTAGCGCTCTGCGGCGCGAACTGGAGGAAGCGACCAAAGAAGATGTCACTAAACCCGAACTGAGCCCCACGCCTGGCCCACAAGCGAAGCCCGCTGAGGGGGCGAGCAAAGAGACAAAGACGATCGACGTCAAGCCGGAGACCAAACCCGGCGCATAATTTGTGGCCTTAGGCTCTTAGCTTTTGGCTTTTAGCTAGTAGCCGATGGGCTATAGCCAACAGCCGATAAACCATGCGACTTCAGGAATATCAGGGCAAGGAGCTCTTCAGGCGGGTAGGCATTCCGGTGCCCCGGGAGCAGCTGGCCTCGACCCCTTCAGAAGCTGAGAAGATCGCGAAAGCGTTCGGCTCTAAAGCCGTTATTAAAGCCCAAATACTCGTGGGAGGCCGAGGCAAGGCGGGGCTTATTAAATTGGCAGACACCCCCCAGGAAGCCCGCCAGCATGCTGAAAATATATTGGGCCAAACGCTCAAAGGGGAACGGGTCGAAAAAGTGCTCATCGCCGAAGCTATAGATATTCAAAAAGAGTTCTATCTGGGCATCACGATTGATCGCGCGAAAAGATCGCCCGTGGTGATCTTCTCGACTCAGGGCGGCATCGACATCGAGGAGGTCGCCAAAAAGACCCCAAACGCCATCTTCAAAGTGCATATAAACGCCTTAGAGGGGCTGCACCCGTATCAGATCAGAAATCTGCTCCATCAAGCGGGCCTCGACAGCAGACTGTTTAAGCCGCTATCTGAGATCGTTGAAAAACTCTACACGGCGTTTAGTGAGCATCAAGCCGGCTTAGTCGAAATAAATCCCTTAGCTCTAACTCGCGACGGGCAGCTTATGGCCGTGGACGCTAAAGTCATCATTGACGACGAAGCGTTAGAGGCTATGCCGGAGCTTTTAGAAAAAAAAGATGGCGCAAGCGAGAGCCCTCAAGAGCGAATGGCGCGCCAGCACGATCTGCAATATGTGAAGCTCGACGGCGACATCGGCATCATCGGCAACGGGGCCGGACTCGTCATGGCCACGCTCGATCTGGTGCAGCTCAAAGGCGGCAAACCCGCCAATTTTCTAGACGTGGGCGGCGGAGCTACCGCCGAGCAGATGCAGAAAGCGATGGAGATCGTGCTAAAAGATCCCGCCGTCAAAGGGTTGTTTATAAACATTTTTGGGGGCATCACGCGCTGCGACGAGGTGGCCCGGGGGTTGATCGCCGCCAAAGAAGCGCTTAAAATAAAAAAACCCATGGTGGTGAGACTCACGGGCACCAACGAGGAAGCGGGCCGAACGATCTTAGAACAGAACGGGATTGTGCCCGTGGGCGACATGGAAGATGGCGCCGGGCGCATCGTTGAATTAGTGCGCGCATTGAGAGGCTGATTCGATTCAAGCAAAGGGGAGGTTGTTGAACGTGAAGACGAAATTAATAGTTTGCGGAGTGGTTTTGGGGTTGGCTGTAGTCGGGTCATGGGTCTCTGTAGCGGAGGAACCCTTTCTGCTTTTAAAGGATTTGAGGCCTGGGATGGAGGGCATCGGCAAAACCGTCGTCAAGGGCGATACCATCGAGAGCTTTCCAATCAAGATTGTCGGCGTCGTTGATAATCCTGGAGACTTGAATGACTTCATATTGATTCGCGCCGGTGGAGAGGCCATAAAAGCTTCAGGCGGGATTGCCGCAGGCATGAGCGGCAGCCCCGTCTACGTCGATGGCAAACTCGTCGGAGCCATCGCAGCCGCCGCCATATTTGACGTCTCTGAGAGCCCGATAGCGGTCGTGACGCCCATCGCTTCTATGCTCCAGCTCGTCAAGCCCGTTCGAAAAAAAGCGAACGAGCGTCTAACAACAGTCGGCAGCAAGTCAAATAGCAAGGGGCTTGACTTGCAAACTTGTAAACTTGCGAACTTGCACACTGTTCATTGTGTGCCCGTGTTGACGCCGGTGATGGTGAGCGGCTTAAGCGAGCGCGCCTTTGAGGTATTAAAGAGAGGTATGAATGTACAGTCCTTGGGGCAGAGCGACACCCGTTGGCTGAGCGTGGGCAACGCGAGCGATTTTCTAAAAGAGCTTGAGGTGGGGCTAGAAGAGCGTTTTAATTTAATGCTCTATCGCTCGGGTTCTGTGAGCACGGCCTCCGCAGCAGAGCAAGCGGATTCTAAAGCCAAGCTGGAGCCGGGCAGCGCCATTGGGGCCTTGCTAACGGCGGGCGATGTGACCATCGGCGCCATCGGCACACTCACCTATAAAGAAGACGATGTGATTTTGGCGTTCGGACACCCATTTCTCTTCGGCGGCGATGCCGAGTTCTTCTTAACAGATGCAAAAATTTTAGACACCGTAGAAAGCTTAATGATCCCGTTTAAGCTGGGGGTCCCCGGCAAGGCCTTAGGAGCCTTCTTAGAAGACCGTACTCAGGGAATAGGCGGTGCCTTAAATGTTGAGCCCGACAGCGTAGAAGTTGAACTTAGGGTGCGCAACCTCGACACAGACACATCCCGAGAGTTCAAGATGGACATCGCGGACGACCATAGGCTTTTGGCCTCTCTTTTGTTTATTTCGGGGCTTTCAGCAATAGATGAGACATTGAACCGAATCGGCCCAGGCACGCTTAAGATCGACTACACCATCCGCGGCGATGGGCTGCCTGAAAAGCTCGAAAGAAGAGACATCTTCACGAGTTTAACGGATATCGCCGTGTGGGGGCCATTACAAGTGGCCCAAGTGGCCTTCACACTGCTTAGAAACGAATTTAAAGACCCAGAGCTCGATGAGATCGATATCGACATCGATGTGAAGGAAGAGGTGCGGTTGCTGAGGGTGAAAGAGATCACAGCCGATAAAGAGATGTATAAGCCTGGAGAGCCCATAAACTACACTGTCACACTTAAGCCGTATCGAGGGGAGGAATTTTCTATCGAGGGCGCGTTACGGGTTCCCGATGAGATCGAGAGTAATCAGCTCACGCTTCACGCCTTCGGCGGCCCGCGCCGCGACAGAGGCGACGAAAAGGAGGCCCCGGAGTTCAAAGACTTAAAAGAGCTCATAGAAACCATCGCCTCGGGTCCGAGCAACGACCAATTGACGATAGAGCTTGTGGAATTCGCCGGTGCGCCCTCGGAGGAGGGAATTGATCCCCAAGAAGTGCGCCATGTGCAGACGCTCGATGCTTGGGTGGTGACCGGCGAGAAGAGCATTGAGATCAGGATTGAAAAACCCCAGCCGCCCGAAGAGAAGAAAGAGGGAGAGAAAGAGAAAGAAGAAGGGGAGAAAGAAGAAGGGAAGAAGGAAGAGGAGAAGCAAGAAGAGAACAAGAAAGGGTGCAAATATCAGTTCTATTGCCCATCTCGATTACAAGAGTAGCAGCAAGGTGTTAACCGCCGAATGGATCGCCCGAGCTGTTGGGGGCAAGCTCCATAGGCCAGAGCGTTCTGCTGAAATCATCGGCTTTTCGATTGACACGCGAACGTTAAAAGCTGGAGACTTCTTCATCGCGCTCAGGGGCCGGCGCACCGATGGGCACAATTTTCTGGCTGATGCTTTTCGCAAGGGCGCCAGCGGGGCATTAATACAGCGCACAAGTTCGCAAGTTCACAAGTTAGCAAGTTTCAAAAATATCGTGCAAATAGAAGATACTCACTTAGGGCTTCGTCGCCTCGCCCGCGCGTATCGGCAGCTATTCAATATCCCCATCATCGCTGTCACCGGCAGTAGCGGCAAAACGACCACCAAAGAGCTGCTGTATAAAATTTTAAATGAAGAGTTTTCGGCGTATCGCTCGCCGGGAAATCTCAACACAGAATACGGCCTGCCTCTGGCGCTTCTGAATATGCCACAAAACACGGAGATCGCCGTCTTCGAGCTCGGCATGCAACGGCGCGGGGATATAAGAACATTAGCTGATATTTTAGAGCCAACAATCGGCGTGATCACCACAATAGGCGACGCTCATCTGGGCTTCTTTAAAAGTAGAGAAGAGATTGCCCGGGCCAAATGGGAGTTAATTGAAGCATTGCCCAAAGAGGGCCTGGCCGTGCTCAATCTCGATTCGCCCCATCTGCGAGAGCTTGCCAAGGCCTTCCCACGTGTGGTCTGGTTCGGGATGGACCATGACGCGGCATATCGCGCCAGAGATATCCGCGATCAAGATCTGTCTGGAGTCTCTTTCACGGTTTCCAGCCCCCAAGGTGAATTCGAGCTGCACACCCCGCTGCTCGGCAGCTTCAACGTGTATAACATTCTGGCCGCTGGGAGCGTAGCTGCTGAACTTGGCGTCAAGGCAAAAAATATTCAAAAGGCTGTGTGGGAGTTCAGACCCATCCCCCATCGCATGGAACTCAAGCGCTCAAAATGGGGCTTAATTTTGGACGACTGCTACAATGCCAGCCCCTCGGCGACTCATCAGGCCCTCTTGACTCTCTCGAAACTTAATGTGGCTCTCAAAAAAGTCTTCGTGTTTGGGGACATGCGAGAGCTGGGGGCCTTTTCACAAAAAGAACACGAAAAGACTGCTGATCTCATTGCGGAACTGAAAATAGATCGGGTCTTCACGGTGGGCAGACTGGCAGCCGAGACCGCTAAAGCTTTAATCGAGCGATACGGCTGGCCCCCAGAAGAAGCGAGAATAACTCAAAACAGAGAAGAACTCAAGGCCGTGCTCACGGTCGCGCTCAAAGACGATCAAAAGATTGTTTTAATCAAGGGCTCGCGTGCTATGGAGTTAGACAAGCTCGTCGATGAACTAACAGTTCACAAGTTATCAAGTTGACAGGTTCGCAGGTTGCTAAGGTTTAAAACTTGTAAACTTGCTGACTTGTTAACTTGCTAACTGACGCTGGCGGCTCATCTCCCAGTTGATGAAGAGCTGCTGAAGCACTTGAAGCGCCGTCGTGAGAAAATAATAAAGCCAGAGCCCCGCCGGAAAATCTTTTAATAAGATCCCCATAAAGATGGGCATGCCCCAGACGAAGAGCTGCCCTTGCAGTCCGCCGGCGCCCGGCGTGGACATGGGCGTGAGCTTGCTCTGCAAGACCATGAAGATCACCGTGAGCACCACAATAATATAGTAGGGGTCACTAAGGCTCAGATCGGGCATCCACAGGAAGCCGGGGCTAAGATGGATTCTTTCTGCGCTGTACATAATCGCCCGCCACAGAATGATCAGAATGGGGAACTGAATGAGCATGGGCAGGCAGCCGCTCAAGGGATTAATGCCCTCTTTTTTATAAAGCTCCATGAGCTTCTGGTGCATGGCTTGTTGGTTCTCCCTTGCGCGCTGACGCAACTCGCTTTCGCTCATCTTGGGATGAAGCTGTCGGAGCTTCAGAAGATTGGGATAACGCTGCTGCAATTTTTCGATCTTGTCGCGCAGCTGGTGCATCTTGGCCATGGAATAAAACTGCTTGCGCATGAGCGGGAATAACACAATGCGGGTGATGAGCGTGAAGATGATGATGGCCCAGCCGTAGTTTCGCGTCTTCTCATACAGCCAATCGAGCAATCTGATCATGGGCACCAGCAGCTGATTGTAAAAGCTCAAGTTTTCGATCTTGGCCAAGCCGGTGTGCTCCAGAAGTAGATATTTATGGCGGCCCGCGTACAAAGTGAAGCGAAAGCTTCGCTCCTCGCCCGCTGCTAAAACGAGCTTTTCAGCTTTAATCCCGACGAGGCTTCGTCCTTGCTCTGACTTGGCGAATGGCCTGATCTCAGGCGATTCATTTTTCAAGAATAACACAAGATCCCGACTCACAAAGCCTAGACCGTCGAAGCGACGATAAGCTTCGGGTCCCAGCATGACGGCGCTTCGTTTTCCATCAAAAAGATAGCGCACCTCCCCCTTGCCTCCTGCTCCCACGCCGTTACCCAGCACCATCCGAAAGCCCTCTTCTAACGCTATTTGAGAGTCTGAGTTGTTTTTCAAAGACAGCTCCAAATCAACGGCGTAGTACGGGTCGTTATAAACCGTGAAGCGCTTTTGAATCTTTAAGCCGTTCAGCTGCTTACTGAAGCTGAGCACAAGCTTCTTCGGCTGCTCCGTCTGGGTCATCTCGAATTCATAGAACTCTTTCTCGTCCAGCGAGCCCAAAGAGAGCGCCAGCGGAAAGACGGCCTCTTCTAAAAAACTTCGCGAAAGGGTCTTGGGATCGGTGGCCGTGTCTGGGATGAGCTCCAACGGCTGCCAGCCGAAGGGCGCAAAATACAGATAAACGCTTTTCAATACGCCGCCTTGGGTTGAGAAAAGATAATTGACCAGCGCCGTCTGGATTTCGATGTCTTTGTAACCCTCGCGTGCGTGGGTTTTGATAGTAATGGGGCTTCTGACCGTCTGTGGCTGGCTATACGCTACAAACCAAATGCCCAGGGCCAAAAGCCAAAAGACCTTCAAACTCAACGGAACTCCCTCGAGATGCATAAAGAATCGTTACGGAGTTTACCTCAAAACAACTAGGGATTTCAACTAACAGAAATCTGCCAACGGATGAGATAGCGGATTAACGGATGCGGCAGGGCCGCGGCCTTAATACCCGTTAATCCGTTTAGAATCCGCTGACAGATCTTTTTGATTTTCAGCACTGAATCACGTAAACTTAATCACACAATGTTCACCGGCATCATCACGTCCTTGGGAGAGGTCAAGCGGTTAGAAGGAGCCCAGTTAAACATCTTATCACCTGAGGTCGCCAGGAAGTTAACCCGGGGCAAGAGCGTGGCGGTGAACGGCGTCTGTCTGACGGCCGTGGCCGCCGATTCCAAGAAGGGCGAGTTCATCGCGGATCTAAGCGCCGAGACGCTCAGACGCACAAATCTGGGGTTCTTAAAACCCAAAGATAAAGTGAATTTAGAGCTGCCCATGCGCTTAAAAGATGGATTCGACGGCCACATCGTGCTGGGGCATGTGGACACCACGGCAGAAATTCTTAATATTGAGCCCGAGGGCGAATCTTTCATATTTTCGTTCCAAGTCTCTCAGAAGTTCGACGGCTTTTTGATCGAGAAGGGCTGCGTGGCCGTAGACGGCATCAGCTTGACGGCGTTTAATATAAAGAAGGGCAAATTTGACGTGGCGATCATCCCACATACGTTTCGTGTCACGAATTTGCAGTATCGCCGTGTGGGGGATCGAGTAAATGTGGAATTCGACGTTTTGGCCAAATACATCGAAAAACTCGCCAGACTGTACGGCATGGGTCATCCCCGCTCATGACGCAGATCATGGCCTTGACTGCCCAGACAGCGGGTATAATATAGCGGGAGATGGAGGAGATATGCCATTTGATCGGATCGAGGATGCGATAGAGGCCATCAAGCGCGGCGAGATGGTTATCGTCGTTGACGACGAGAATCGGGAGAACGAGGGCGATTTGGTTTTAGCAGCCGAGCATGCCACGCCCGATAAAATAAACTTCATGGCCAAATACGCCCGCGGGATCATCTGTGTGCCCATGACGCCAGAGAGGCTCGAAGAGCTGGGCCTTCAGCTGATGGTGAACGCCGAGCCTGGAGCCAAGAAGTGCGCCTTCACGGTCTCTGTGGACGCCAGAGAAGGCATCACCACAGGGACTTCAGCCTATGACCGCGCGCATACGATTCGAGCGCTGATCGATGCGAACACAAAACCCTCTGATCTCGTCCAGCCGGGGCATATCTTTCCGTTGAAGGCCCGCCCAGGCGGAGTGCTCCAGCGCGCGGGCCACACGGAAGCGAGCATTGATCTCGCGCGGTTAGCGGGCCTCTATCCCGCGGCCGTCATCTGTGAAATCATGAACGACGACGGCACCATGGCCCGCGTGCCCGATCTCCAAAAGTTCTCTCAACAACACCATCTGTGCATGATCACGATTGCAGATTTGATTAAATATAGAAGCCAGCGCGAAAAGCTCGTCGAAAAGATTGCGGTGGCTAAGTTGCCCACCGAGCATGGCGACTTTGAAATTCACGCCTATCGCAGTTTGATCGACAACAAAGAGCATACCGCGCTGGTCAAAGGCAACGTCTCCGGGCAAAAGAATGTCTTAGTGCGAGTGCATTCGGAGTGCTTGACGGGCGATGTGTTTGGATACCTGCGCTGTGACTGCGGCCCCCAAGTGCGTGAGGCGCTGCGCCGAATCAATGCCGAGGGCCGAGGCGTCTTTCTGTATATTCGCCAAGAGGGGCGTGGCATAGGCTTAGGGAACAAAATCAAAGCCTATCATCTGCAAGACAAGGGTCTAGATACCGTCGAAGCCAATCAACGCTTGGGCTTCAAAGAGGATCTACGCGAGTACGGCATCGGGGCCCAAATTCTCAAAGATCTGGGGCTAAGCACAATTCGTATATTAACAAACAACCCCAAGAAGATCGTAGGGTTAGAAAGCTACGGACTGAAAATTATAGAACAGATCCCGTTATCTATTGAACCCAACGAGCACAATTATAATTATCTTCTGGCCAAGAAAGAGAAGCTGGGGCATACCATCGAGACCGTTGACTAGCCATTACTGCTTGACGGTTAGACTGTTGAACTGTTAAACTGTTTTATGGGCAGGGAATTGAGGGGCGAGCTTTTAGGACAGGGCTTAAAAATCGGGATCG
>FWPU01009217.1_pt1 | contig 15789 bp, 11 predicted proteins | sample 2228361 | NCBI WGS metagenome assembly FWPU01 (sample SAMEA103939777, study PRJEB20133) | metagenome
GAGGCAAAGGGAACGATGAGGAAGCCCAACCTGCGCATGCAGCCGACAGCGCCTTCGGCGCTGCGGCTGATGCGCTATCCGTTGGGCCGCCATTCACGAGCCCGTTTCGATCAAATATCCAAACCAGACAGGAGGCACAGGAGGCAAAAGATGAACATCAATCGTGGTTCAAGATTTGCACTCAGATTCACCGTGATGGCATCACTTCTACTTACTGCGTTGCTCACTGCAGCCACCATACCTCCAACAGCCGCCTTATCACCACAGAAGGCAACCCAGACATGTGATACGGCCTATTCCCTGGATGATGCTGACCCTAACGAGTCTTGGGAAGTTGTCCAAGCATACTGGGGAGGCGTTGAGTTAATGCGCCATGGACATTGGGATGAAGCCCGGGCCTGGTTTGCAGATAGCGTGTCCCGCTATCCGGATAGTCGTCACCTGCATGAGGGACTGGCTCAGGTACTCTGGTACTTGGCGGTCGGTGGACCTGAGGCCCCTGCTGTTCTGGAATATGCCGCCCAAGAAGTGGTGCGGGCTGTAGAGATCGGTCTCGAATTTGACAAAGTGCGCCACACTTGGCTGTTGGCCCAAATCCTGGGTAGAACGGGCGACACCAACACCTTGGACAGTCTCTTCGAACGGATATTGGTGATTGCTCCTACTTTTGAGACCTACCTGCACTACGCTCTTGGGCTTGGCCTCTTGGACAATCCCAGAGCTGAGATGATCTACCATCGGGCCATTGAGTTACAGCCCGAAGGGAACGTGGATGCCCTGGCATACTATGCCGAATGGCTTCTTGATCACGGGCGTGAGAGTGAGGTTCCGACTCTTCTTCCAGCAGACACTCATTTCGAGTACTTGCACTTCTTGCGCGGTGTAGCATTGGAACGGTTGGGGTACATTGAGGAAGCAAAAGCCGAGTACGCTTGGTTTGTTGCCTTCAGCCACGACTTTCCAGCACCAGACCACTATCGAATTTCCGACAGCCTATCTCAAGCTGGCATCCGATTTGAGGGCGATGCGAGTATTACCGTTACAGACAGTCAGGCCCGTGTTGGACTTTCCACTCTGATCTACGGCGAGGCCGGCGGTGAGTCGAGCGGCGGTCAGCGAGCAATGGGATGGGTGGTCCGTAATCGTGTCTTGCGAGGCTCCGTCGGTCAACCCCCGTGCCCCTATGTAAACAATAGTGGGGCAACGCTGGCCGACAAATACAAATCTGTCATGTGTCAGTCTGGACAGTTCGCTGGTATGTGTTCTGCTTGGTGCAGCAATCCCTCGACTACTACTTGCCCACATAGTACCACCACGGACCACAACGCCTATGACGTGTGGTACGGATATGCTCCGGATCCAGTGCCACTTGTAGGCAATGGCTACTGCCCAGGTGGTTTTAACTATAGCACGTGCTACGGCTCGTACTGTCCGCCTTGTGATAGTCACGTTCACTGCAATGGAAACACAAGCGGATATAGCACAGCAGGTGGATTGTTTAACCTGGGCATCTACAGCATAAATCCCATGGATTGCCCAAACCACTCCTGTGCGCCAACAAATCGTCGAATGGTGTGCAGCGACGGCTATGCGCCCAACAACTGCTTCTACACAAATCCGTAATGGCTAAACAGAGAGCGGCATACTCTCAATCCCCCAGTGTATGTCGTCCCTTTTTTATACTTACTTCTTATACTTAACGGAGGTTGCTATGGAACAAGCAAGTCGTCTCGTATTGATTGGCGGATTAGCTGTAATAAGCTTATTAGGGCTGTTGACTTGCCAAGGATCAGCTTTGCGGCCTACCTCTATGCTGGCAGTCGTACCAACGCCTACGCATAATCTACCCGTTCTGCCAAACTCATCCATACCTGCATCGGCGACCACACCATCTACCCCATATATAATCCCTTCGCAAGCCTGCCAGTTAGCCGATCTTCCAATTGTTAGTGAGATGCTCTGGCAGCTAGATCGTTTTGCGTGGTCACCTACAGGTGATGCGTTGGCTTACCTGGGACCAAACGAGCCGGCCGATTCCTTCATGTCCCCTTTGATGCTCGTTGCTGCATCCCCCATCAGCACTTCCCAGCTTCTTGTCCCAAGCACCGTGGGCGACCCAACTTGGTCCCCCGACGGTTCTCGGATCGCTTATGTAGCCTTTCGATCCAGTGACCAAGTGGGCACCATTATGGTCATCAATACCGATGGTTCAGGTTTGCTCGATCTTCTCCCTGGGGACGCGGCGCGTACGGATCCAGGCGCAGGCTATAAAGCGATTGAGGGTTGGTGGGATGAGGATCACCTCGTAGTGGCAACCAATTGCGGGACAGGTTGTCGTCGCCCTATGGTTATCAATTTACGAAGGCATACCCTGGAACCGATTCTCCCTTCCGGTCAGGAAGGGAACGGTTATGCCTGGAGCCCCGACCATACTTCCATAGTAGTTACCAGTGGTGCAAATCCTCAGATCGGGGTCATCTCGCAGGATGAGAGGGAGATTTCCTGGCTCTCCGGATATGGCTCTCTGGACTCAACCTGGGCATCTTTTTGGACTTTCTTCGCTGATTGGTCTTCTGATAGTTCCCATATTCTCTTCTTGCGTCAACCGAGCGGTGGATCAGCACCGCCGGAACTGTGGGTATGGAACACAGAGACGAGAGAAGTTTCTGCGCTACTGTCCGGAGTCATCGCGGCTCGCTGGTCACCCCGTGGTGATCAAATCGCCTTTGTAACACTGGGACAACCGCATTTGGGACCTGATGGGGAATGGCAGGATTTTGTCGCTGCTCCTCAAGGTCCGAACCCGCTAGGAGTGGGACTCTATCAATGGCCTGAAGGAAAGATTATTGCCTTCATCGAGGCTGGCGAAGTGGATTTTGGTTACCGCTACCTGGTGGAATCGCTGCAATCACTTGCCCCTGTGTGGTCCCCGGATGGAAGACAACTGGTATACTACGATGGGATAGGGCAAGCCTGGATCCTTTCTGTGGATGAATTGTCCCAATATAAAGTGCCCACCCGGGGACATCCGACGGATGAGGCAAGATGGTCACCTGATGGAAAGAGGCTGGCCATACAAGTATCTGACTCTTTGCAGATCTTTGCCATTCCATGTTCACCGTAGATTGCGAGACAGCACGGGGACGTCATCAGCAATCAGCGGCCCAACCACTCGCTCCAGCCGACGCCGCCTATCGGCGGCGCGGCTGAGCTCGGTGCCGTTGGGCCTCTCTGCAGCACTATGGGGAGGAAAGTATGATAACCCATTCAGGTATCAAAAGGGCAACTTTCTTACTCTATGTAGCGATGCTTGTGACTGCCTGTACAACCCAACCTACACCTGAGGTGACCATCCTCCCTTCAACGGCAACGCATTGGGCTATGACCACCCCTGCGCCCACACCGTCCTTGTCTCCCATTCCGACACCCACGCCAACACTCTCTCCAACCCCCACATTCGACCCGGCTGCATTCTGTCATGTGCCGGGGGAGGACAGCCGTATTTTTGTCATCAGTGATGAGAAATTACAGGAGCACCATTTGCATTATAAAGCGGAAGAGGCATTCCGGGAAACGATTCGCATTCACTATCCTGCTTGGGCAGAGTACTCCCAGCAGCTGACCTTTGGGAAGATGGTGGTCACCCATGACCTGGCAACTATTGTCTGGGACGCAGGGCGTGGGTGCCTTGAGCGGTGCCCCTACCCGATCTCGGTGAACCCTTCAGTCATCCTGACCGTCTTGAGGCTGCAATATGGCGAGGAGCCCCCAGCCGACTTTGACGCCTACCAGGCGGCCCGGAAGATCGCCCGGGATATCAAGCGTCTCTACGAGGAGAGTAGAACACAGCCAGAGATATGGCAGGATCGCTTCGCCAACATCGGCTCCTACGTGATGTATCGGCTTTTCAACGCCAGTGAGACCCAGATGAAGAAATGGCTGACGGTATATCGCCAGTTAGTGCCAGAGGCACGCATTGGTCAGGAAGTCCCCCCGACGGCCACCCCCACCGTCATCGTCCCGCCTCCGTTTCTGGAGCGCCCTTATGCAACGGCCACCCCCTCTACACCGAGAGCGTTCGGCTATCCCCTCAACTCCTTTTTTGACCACTGCTACCCCATCTACGAGGCGGAACCGGCCGAGGAGGTGAAAAGGGGATAAACGGCCAGCCGAAAGCGGTGATGCCCCGAGCAGGTGACTGGGGGGTACACGAGAAGGCAACGGGGCAAGATGGGGGAGGGCCCTGGGCAGACGGGAGTAATCGCCTCCAATGGCGTGCCTGTGACAAAGGCTCGTGTACTGAGGAGCCGGATGAGGGGAAACGCTCACGTCCGGTTCTGAATCGGCGGTGGGGCGGTCGCCCGCCCCACCGACCGTAACCAGCCAACAACGCTTTTGGCGGCGCGGCTCCACGCGCCAGCCGTTGGGCAACAACACGTTCTCCTGCCGGCCCCCACAATGCTGCAGCGCATCGGGCGGAACGGCCGGCCATTGGGGAAGCCCGGGCTACTTCAGCCCCAGCGTGGCGAAGTACGCCCGGGCCATCGTCTCCATATCCAGAGTGATACCGGCCAGCGGTCCGGTTTCCTGGGGTGGTTCGCCCCGCTCCCGCCCCGGCAACGGGAACTCCCGCGGCAGGCCGTGGCGTTCGTTGAAGGCATGCCGCAGCCGCTGGATCGCCTTTCCCGCCTCCAGAAATTCCCGCTCCGTCATCCCCCAGCCGGTAGCAGCGTTGAGCCACTCCAGGAACGGCGGTTCGCCCATGTAGAGCGCGAACTGGCAGAGGCCCAAACTGTCGTAGGCGCGCAGGAGGGCCATACCGATTGCCACTGTCTGCCCTTTGGCCGCGTAATCGTAGCGGCCGCCGGGCTTGACCCCCTCCAGCGCGAAATACGGCATAAAGGCCGGGACGGTCACCTCCCCGGCAAGGGTGGACGTGTGACGGCCCGGGGCCGGGTCCACCTGATAGCCCAGCGCCACCCCCGGTTCGTAGAGGCCGCGATGCATTGGCAGTTCCTGCCCTCCGGCGTGTATCGCCGCCTCCTGTGCTTGAGGCCCCAGTCGCTCGGCCGCCCGCCGAACCCCATCCGCCAGCCACTCCCCCAGGCCCGGCCCCCTCCGGGCGATACGTTCGGTGAGCGCCACAATCGCCGCACCGTTTCCCCACTCCAGGGGCAGTTCCTCCGCCAGTTCCGGCGGCAGCCATCCCCGCTCCCGGCATTCTATCGCGAAGGCAACTGCCACCCCGGTGGAGATGGTGTCCAGCCCCATCCGGTTGCAGATGCGGTTACAGCGCATCACCACCTCCAGGTCGGCGTTCAGGAGCAAGGGACCAAAGGAAGCCAGGGTCTCGTATTCCGGCTTGTGGTCGGTGTCGCCGTCGGGCAGGCGGACGATACCCCCACAGGCCACCGGACAGAAAGAACAGCCGTAGGGGCGGATTTTGGGCCGGATGACCGCCTCGTCGCTCAACTGCGCCGAAAGCCGCAGCGGGAAATCCCGGTAGCCGATGCCGGTCCAGTTCCGGACGGGCGTATCGCCCAACTCCACCAGCGCGGCCGTCCCCGCGGCCGTGCCGTAGAGCCGGTATGTGTCTATCATCATCTGGGTTGGCCCCCCGCTGACCCGGAGCCGCAATCGGCGCATCACCGGCAGGACGCGCGTCAGGAAACCGCCGATGCGGGAAGTCCAGGGGGATGGCTTCCGGCGGAAGAGCTGGCGGTACCGGTCGGTGGCTTCCTTGAACCGCTCCGGGTCGGCCAGGGGCGGGCGTTTCTTCCCCCGCGCGGCGACGGCTTTGAGATTCTTCGCTCCCATCACCGCGCCCAGGCCACACCGCCCGGCGGCCCGGCCGTCATCGTTGATCACTGCCGCCATCAGCGACCGTTTTTCTCCGGCCGGCCCGATACAGGCCACGCGCACATCTTTTCCTGCCGCGTTGCGAATCGCTTCCTCCGTCTGGCGGACATCCAGACCCCAAAGGTCGGACGCGTCCCGGATTTCGGCTCGCTCCTCGTCTATGTACAGGTAGACGGGGCGGTTGGCCCGGCCGGTGACGAAAACCCCGTCGTAGCCGGTTCCCCGGAGCGCGGGGCCGAAGTTCCCCCCGCAGTTGGAATCCCCCCAGGCGCCGGTGAGGGGGGAGCGAGCGCAGACCATAAAGCGCCCGCCGAAGAGCGCGCCGCTGCCGGTGAGCAATCCGGGCACAAACCCGATGACGTTCTCCGGCCCCAGCGGGTCCGCTCCCGGCGGGATGCGCTCATAGAGCACGTATGCCCCCAGGCCGTACCCGCCCAGATACCGGCGATAGACCTCTTCGGGCACTGTTTCTGGGGTAATCTCACCGGTGGACAAGTTGACGAACAGAATTTTTCCCCAGTAACCGTTGGGCATTGGTGCCTCCTTAAGGTGTGGGGCTCGGCGTCGGAGTCAACGGCGATTCCAGCCAGAGAAACATTCGGGGCAGCCCCGGGTCGGAGGCCAGGGTGTATACCCCGCTGCGGGTCTCCCGCACGACCCGAACCTCCCACTGGAACTGGCGCGCCTGGGACGTGGGGGGCGGGTACATATCCGCCGGTACCCGGTACGCCGTTGTCCGGGTGCGGATGACGGCGATGGGCATCCCCGGGCGGACAATACGGAGTTCGTACCACTCGTTGGGGCGCAGGACCGCGACCGATGCCCATTGGAGCACGATGTGCGCGTCCGGCCCACCGAAAACGGCGCCGTCGGGCGGGCTCAGAAGCGGCGGTGGCGGATAGGGCGGGATGGGCGTCGGCGTGGCATTGGGGTTGGGCGTCGGCGTCGCGGTGGGCATCGGTGTCCCCAACGGGATGATCAGCGGCTGATTGACGCGGATGGTATCCGAGCCAGGGGGAATCTCCGGATTGGCTGCCCGGATCAGCGATACGGTGACGCTGTATTTCTGGGCGATGGAAATCAGCGTCTCCCCCGGCGCGACGACGTGGATGAGATAATCCCCCGGCGTGGGGGTCGGCGAGACCGTCCCCGGGAGCGGGGAAGGGGTGGGTGTCGGGCGGGCCGGGGGGATCAGCAGCACCTGCCCGATCTGCAGCGCGTCCGGGTTGATGCCCGGGTTCAGGGCGACGATTTCCTCCACCGTTGTATCATAACGGACGGCGATGGAGGAGAGGGTGTCCCCGAACTGGACCTGATGGGCCCGCGGCGGGAGCGGGGTGGGAGTGGGAGTCTCGGTGGGCGTCGGAGTGGGCGTAAAGGTAGCGGCTGGCGTGGGGGTCCGCGTAGGGGCGAAGGTCGGCGTGGGGGTGGGGAGCAGGCTGGGGAAAAGGTACGGCCCCAGCAACCACCAGGCCGTTCCCAGCACCAGTGCGGCCATCAGGGCAGCGGTTATCCAGAAGCCCCACTGGACGCGGCCCGCCCGGGGCGTCCTGGCTGGTATCTCGGGCGTCGCCGCTTCTTCGGCCAGGGCAGCGCCGCAGATCAGGCAAACTCTGGCCCGGGCCGAGACCTTTGTGCCACAGGCTGGGCAGGTTCGGGATTTCTCGTCCATAGTGAATAGCAGGAAGCAGAAAGCAGGCAGCAGGAGGCAGGAAGCAGGCAGCAGGTGGCCCGCTTTATGCGCCGGAAGCCAGGCGGCCGTCCAGTTCCAGTTCGGCCGCGATGGACTGCATCGCTTCCAGGACGACGCCGACGTGTTCCCAGAGGTCCATCCCCAGCGCTGCCGCGCCCTCTTCGGCAACGCCCCGGTCCGCACCGGCCGCGAATCGGTGGTCCTTCCACTTGTTCTTCACGCTCTTGACGGTGACTTCGCGGATATCCCTGGTCGGACGGACCAGCGCGACGGCGGTGATGAGGCCGGTCAGGTCGTCCACAGCGTAGAGGGCATGCTCCATCCGGCTCTCCCGGGTCACCCCGGTTCGCTCGGCGGCGTGGGAGAGGACGGCGCGGACGATTTCTTCGGGCCAGCCCTGCTCCCGCAGAATGCGCGCCCCCTCCAGCGGGTGCTCTTCGGGGTAACGCTCGTAGTCAAAGTCGTGCAGGAGCCCCACAATGGCCCATTTCTCCTCGTCCTCGCCAAAACGGCGGGCATAGGCTCGCATCGCGGCTTCCACCGCCAGAATGTGCTTGAGCAGATTCGGGTTCTGGATATATTCGGTGACCAGTTTCCAGGCTTCCTCACGGGTCGGTTGCATTGTACCTCCTATTGCGCCTCAATGGGAATCGGCTCTCCCAGCACGGGCACGGGACGGCGAACCCAGAGGTCCCACCAGGCCAGCCAGAGGGCGGGAATTTCCCGCGCCTGATAACGGCGGATGTGGATGTACGGCCGCCGGTCGGCGATGTAGCCGACGGCGTCCAGCCCCAGACGCTCACAGGTGTACAGAGCGCGCGGCAGGTGATAACGCTGCGTGACCACAATCACTTTCCGCAAGCCGAAGATGTCCCGCGCCCGGTAACAGGTGTCGTAGGTGCGCCGCCCGGCGTAATCCAGTACGATAGCCTCATCGGGCACGCCCAGTGAGAGCGCCACCTCCCGCATCTTCGCCGGTTCGTTGTAATGCACAAAACGGTTATCGCCGCTGAAGAGCAGTTTCTGTACCCTTCCGGCCCGGTAGAGTTCCACCGCCGCGGCGACGCGGTCGCGCAGAATGTCGCTGGGAGTGCCATCAGGCCAGTAGCCCGCGCCGAAGACCAGCGCCACCGGCCGCGACGGCACTGCTTCCGGGTCCCTGTAGATACGTCCCTCGTAGCGCAGGGTCAGCGTCCAGAGCGTCCACCCGGTCGCAACGCCGAGAACAACAAGCGGGATCGTCCACCAAAGACGCCTCACCATAGAATCTGCAATCTGCAATCTGCAATCTGCAATCCGCAATCCGCAATCCGCAATCCGCAATCCGCTACGGCAACACTGGCACAATCCTCGCCACCGTCTCCAGGTCCGGCCCCCAGACGACGGTCACGAAGCGGCCGGTCTGGAAAAGATAGGCCGTTCCCGCGGGCCCGCTCCAGAACTGCCCCTTCAGCCCCAGGGGAGGCTGGGTGGCAATCAGGGGCGGGGTGTGGAAGCGTGGCACCAGCATTGCGTAAGCGCGGGCGAACTCCACTGCCTCGTCCCGCGTATCCCAGGCCAGCCGCCAGACAACCACTTCCTGCCTGCTGGAATCTCTCCAGAGCGTAAACGTATCGCCAGCCCAGCCATTGGCGGCGCGCCGGGCGGCCTCATCGTCGTCCAGATAGGCGGCCAGATGCAGGCCGATCAGGAACTCCCCGATGGTGTCCTGGCGGGCCAGAGCCCACTCTTTGCCCAGCACCGGGATGAGATTGGGGATGAATGGCTCCAGCGGCGGGCGGCGGTCCAGGTACCGCTCCGGATGAAGCACCTCCTGTGTGGTACAGGGGGGAGAGGCGTACGCCCGGTTGACGGCCTCCCATCCCCCAGCGGTATAGAGCGCGGCGACAAAACGGGCTCCGTCCCGGTAGGGGAACCGTCGCAGAGCCTCAAAGGGAGAAATTCCAACCAGCGGAGCATACTGTGGCTCCTCCGCGTTCATCGCCAGGTCGGCCAGGCGGTCCACCTCCTGGGGGACGGAGTCCAGCCCGGCGTAGCGCGCGGTGGTGAGGACGGCGTCCCCTTCCAGCAGGGCCCGCAGGGCCAGCGCTGAATCCGCGGTGGCCCGGCAGGCCCCGGCTAACGGGACGCGCGGGGGTTCCGCACCGGCCCCCAGGTTGAAGGCGTTGTCCTGAAGGGCATGGGCCAGCGTATGGACCAGCGCCAGTTCGTCCTCCGGGGTGGCGGGTCCCCGCCCGGCGACCAGCAACACCTGCCGCCCTGTCGGGGCATACAGGCTGAACGTACGGCCCGCCTGGGCGGTCACGTCGGGAAGCGGGAGCGGGTCCAGCCGGGGGACCAGTCCCAGCACTCCGTACAGGCTCAGCGCTTCCTGGGGCCGGATTTCATTGTACCGCTGCAGGAGGTAGAGCGCGACCTCCCGCTCCGAGGGGAAGGTGACCGGAAATTGCTCCACCGGCGGGAGTTCCCGTATCCGGGCGAGGATACGGGCCACCTCGTGGACTGCGCGGGCGCTTTGAATCTGAGAGAGAGGGACGGCCCGTGTGGGCGAAGGGATGGGCGTCGGGGAGACCTCCGGCGTCGTCCCGGTGGGGGAACTCTCCGGCACGGGGGATCGGTCCGGAGACGAAAATGCGGGCGACGGGAGCGGGGACATGGCGGCCATCTGCTGTAGCGTCAGGCGCACCGCGTACGCCAGCAGGCTGAAGACCGTCACCACCGCGATGGCCATCCCGATGAGAATCAGCCGCTGTCGGGGGGTGAATCCCCTCACCGGAGCGCCTCCTCCTGGGCGGCGATGAGCGCTTCAATCCCTCGGCGGGCCAGGCCCAGCATCTCCAGCAACGTGGCGTGGGAAAAGGGAGACTTCTCCGCCGTCCCCTGGAGTTCCACAAACTGGCCGTCCCCGGTCATCACGACGTTCAGGTCTACCTCGGCCTGGCTGTCCTCCTCGTAGCAAAGGTCCAGCAAAACCTCTCCCTGCACGATACCAACGCTGACGGCGGCGATGGGGGTGCGGAGAATGTCCGGGGGGACGATTTCCCGTTCCGCCAGACGCCGGACAGCCAGCGCCAGCGCGACATATCCGCCGGTAACTGCGGCGGTGCGGGTGCCGCCGTCGGCCTGAAGGACGTCGCAATCCACGATGAGGGTCCGCTCCCCCAGTCGGGCCAGGTCCAGCCCGGCGCGCAGGGAGCGCCCGATGAAGCGGCAAATTTCCTGAGTGCGTCCGCCGGTGATGCCGTTTTCGCGGGGCGTGCGGGTGTGGGTGGAGCGGGGCAACAGGGCATACTCCGCCGTCAGCCAGCCCTGGCCGGAACCTGCCAGCCAGCGCGGTGCTCCCTCTTGCAGGGAGACGTTGCACAGCACGCGCGTTCGCCCCCACTCTACCAGAACCGACCCTTCGGGGTATTCCACGTAGTCCGGGATGAAGCGAACCGGGCGCAATTCATCGGGTTTTCGGCCGTCAATACGGGTCATAACGGGTTTAACCACGAAGGTTTTATAAGTTTAACCACAAAGGACACGAAGGAATTCACGAAGAACACGAAGGTTTTAATAAGTTTAACCACAAAGGACACGAAGGAATTCACGAAGAACACGAAGGTTTTAATAAGTTTAACCACAAAGGACACGAAGGAATTCACGAAGAACACGAAGGTTTTAATAAGTTTAACCGCAAAGGACACGAAGGAATTCACAAAGGACACGAAGGTTTTAATAAGTTTAACCGCAAAGGACACGAAGGAATTCACAAAGGACACGAAGGTTTTAATAAGTTTAACCGCAAAGGACACGAAGGAATTCACAAAGGACACGAAGGTTTTAATAAGTTTAACCGCAAAGGACACGAAGGAATTCACAAAGGACACGAAGGTTTTAATAAGTTTAACCGCAAAGGACACGAAGGTTTTATAAAAATTTCGTAGCTATTCAGCCATTCTCGCCGGAGGGTGAACCCTCCGGGTAAGGGTGGCTTTGAAAGCCGCCCCTACAGCACAACCCTGCTTCGCAGGCTGGTACGGGCAACGCATGCGTCGCCCCTCCCGCTGCGCTTCGTGGCTCACTACGAACAGCCCCGAAGGGGCTTTCGCTTTGAGCCCGACGGTTTAGCGTCGGGCGGAGGCGGCTTTGTACCCTTTGTGTTATCCTTCATGCCCTTCGTGGTGAATTTTGCCTACGGCGGGGTAGGCTGGAGTTGCCCGACCAGTTGTTCTATCGCCGGGCGGTGCTGTTCGGGCGCCATCTGGAGCGCGGTCTGTGCCTCCAGCAGCGCCTGCTCCGGCATGCCCATCTGGTAGTAGGCGATCGCCAGCAACCGGTGCGCGTCCCATGCCCAGGCGCCCGTCGGGTCCAGTTCCAGGGAACGGGTCAGGGCCTCTACGGCCGCCTCGTTCCGTCCCTGCTGGAGATGAATCCGCGCCAGGGCGTTCCAGACCTGGGGCAACCCGGGCCGGATTTCCAGCGCCCGGCGGTATGCCTCCGCCGCTCCCTCCAGGTCCCCTTTCTGGGAACGGAAATCCCCCAGGATGAGCCAGGTCTCCTCAAACCCGTCGTCCAGTTCCAGCGAATGGGAGATCAACTGCAGGAACTTCTCCTCGTTCCGCCTCTCGTAAAACTCCAGCGTGGCCCACTGGTTCCAGAGGATGGCGTTGTTGGGGCTTAAACGGGTGGCGGCCTCGTAGTAGCGGGCTGAGAGGGCCAGCAGGTTCTCCCGTTGCGCCTGTCCGGCGGGAAGGTTGGCCCACTGCTGGTACATCCGGGCAAGATTGGCCGAGTGGTCGGTGTTCAGCGGGCTTAGCGCCTGGGCTATCAGGAGCACCCGCTCCGTCTCCCGCAGGGCAGCCTCCTGCTGGGTGACGTCGGTCAGCGTTTTGGAGTACTCCAGCAGCGCGCGGCCCAGATAAAGGTAATAGTAGTCCTCATGGGGCGCCAGTTGTACGGCGCGCTGATAGTGGGGGATGGCCGCTCCCCATTGCCCCTGCTCGTCCCAGGGGAGCCCTTGCTTGTAGATGATGTCGGCGCGGATGGGGCGCAGGTTGGTCTGCAGCGCGCTGACCATACTCAGGGGCAGGAGAACGGCCAGCGCCAGCCCCCCCCACCCGGTGCCCCAATTCCTGGGCATCACCCGCTCCCCGGCCAGGGCCAGTCCTCCCAGCAGGATGACGACCGCCAGGAAACCATAGTACGCTCCGATCTGACCGGCGATATGTTCGGCCAGGCGCATCAGGTCGGGGACACTCTGGATGGTCATCTGCAGGACGCGGGCGTGGCGGCCGGCCAGAATCATCCCAAACATCACCCCGATGGTCAGCGACACAGTCAGGATCAGAAGGGCGGCCAGCCACACCTCTTCACGGCGTTCTCCGAAAACGCCCCGCCGGAGCATCTGGGTAACGGTCAGAAGAGCGGTGGACGCCCAGGCCATCCCGAAGACCAGCAGGATGCCCAGGGACTGACGGGGCGGCCCGCCGATGGCGACAACCGTCAGCGCGCGCCAGAAAATCTGCACCGGATTTCTGAGCCGTTCTATGTTGTTGGTGAAGTCGTAGGCCAGCGTACCCAGGATCAGAGAGCCGATGAGCGCGGCGCCCAGCGCGGGCCAGAGCCAGGACGGAACTCCTCCAGCCGACGGCGCGGGTGCCGGTGGTGGGGCATAGCGGCGACGATGTTTCTTTCGGGATCCTTTCTGGGGCAGGGCCGGTTCCTCCTTTCGGACGGCGGGGGTCTCTTCCCGCTCCACCACCTGTTGCGTGCCCAGCAGGACGAACACTCCCGCCAGAGCCCAGAAGGTGGTCCGGGTAGAAGCGATGGCAATGCCGAAGTTAATCTCCACCAGATGAGCGACAAAGGCAGCCAGGATACCGATGAGCATCACCTGGTGGGGATGGGGTGCCGGAAGGGAGTCCGGCAAAAAGAAGCCGCAGAGGACGAGATAGGCCAGCATCCCCAGGACCATCCCCACAGGAATGACCAGCCCGAAGAAGTGGAGGCCAACGGTGGGGATGACTACGGCAACGCCCACCAGCGCCCCCGCGACCAGCAATCCGAAGAAGAGGCGTCGGCAGCGGGCGTCTGGTATCCATCCCAGCCAGGAGAGGCCGAAATAGAAGAGGCTGCCGAACATCCACAGGTAGGCGACAAACCCCAGCAGGCCGGTGATGACCAGCGAGTCCAGCGTCTCGTTGTGGGAACGGTCAGGCGAGGCTGTGCGGGATTCGTAATGGCCCAGAAGAGGCGGGTAGAAACGGTTGTAGGCGACGTACATGGACTCCGGCCCGTAGCCGATGAGTGGGCGCAGGACGTTGAAAGGGTCCGAACGGCCTTCGGGATGGGTGGTGGTAGCGGGGTACTGAAGCGGCTCGTGGGGAAGGATGAGACGCAGGGCCCCTTCCCAGATCAGGGAGCGGACCTTGCCTGTGCCCGTTTCGGCCTGAAGGACCTCGTCCAGCCGCCCCATCCAGGGCTGTTCCTGTGCCCATGCATTGACCGGCTCCACCAGGTTGACTGTCAGGAATCCGGCGGCGAAGAGGAGGACGATGATCAGCGCGCTGGCCCACAGCCAGCGCCATCCCTTCTGGTTGACAATGGCCCACAACCAGGCCCCCCCGAAGAGAAGCCCCGCGAACACGAAGGGAAGCCACTGGAGCGTGGGATTGGTCCGGGCAGCGCTGCGCAGGAGCAGATAGGTGGCCACACCGACCCCCCCGGCCCCCAGAACGCTGGCCAGTCCGAAACCGATCCCGGAACGGATGTCCGCCAGAAGGTCGGCTACAGAGTGCGGTTCCTGCCGGGCGGCGCGCCGCAGGGAGAGCAACCCCAGGAATCCCCAGACCACCAGGCCCATCATCAGACCCATCAGCGGGCCGCGACTGTGGGTGTACCAGATACTGATGACCTGGACCAGAAAGATGAAGACATAGGCAGCAGCGCGGAGCACCTCCGACGCCCCGGCCTTTTCGTCTGTCAGAAGGGAACGGAAGGCGTCCACCGCGCGTGCCAGAGTGGGGAAGGCGGCCATAATCATATACGCGGCGACGAAGATGGGGTTGCCCATATTGGAAGCGACCCGCTGGGTGACATCGCCGCCCCAGGGAAGGGGGTCACGGCGGGCGTGCTGAACGAAGCCGTAGAGGGCAATGGGGAGACTGTTGACGATGAGCGTCGTGATGAATCGGTCCACCTGGGCGCGGGTGCGCATCCGGTCCAGGATGACCAGGAAAATGACAATGTACGAAAGGGTGGTGAAAGTCCCCTGGAGCCGCTGGTAGGAGCCGAAGAAACTGGTGTAGGGGACGACGGAGAAGGCAGTGCTGATGAGATAGACCAGGACGGTGAAGAGGGTGGGGAGAAGCAACGGGGTGCGCCAGGTCAGGCGCGAACGCGGCCCGCCGCTGGCCCGTTCCTCCACCCACCGGGCCAGCCAGACGGCGGCCATCACCAGCGCGATGGAGCGCAGAGTGGTCAGTTTATCCGGCTCAAAGACGCGGCTGGAGTAAATGTTGAAAAAGAGCGGCGTGACGATGATCGCTGCCAGCCAGCCGGCTTCCAAGATGCCATCCAGGATGGAACTGAGTCGGGTGGTATTCATAAGTCATCCCTTGCCGGGAGATTACACCAGTTCGCCGTAGGAGAAGACAATGCGGAATCCCAGTTGCTGAATATATTCCTGGACTTCGGGCCGGAGCCGATAGCAGAAGCAAACCGGGAATATTTCTCCCTCCAGGCACTGACGGGCCATCTCCACAGTACGGGCGAATCGCTTCACTGCCTGGATGGTCAGGTTGTGCTTGGCCTCGCCCACAATCCAGATTCGTTGATCAGGCCGGGCCGGGTCGCGGGCCTCCCCGAAAATATTGATCTCCCGCATCTGTCCTCCCCACTGCTGCCATACGCGCTTGAGTTCTCCCACCTGCCAGCCCAGTTCTCGCTGGAGCACCCGGTGGATGACGATGTAGGCGATGTCCTCTATATCACCGCCGACGGTCTCACTCAACCCACCGACCTGACGGGCCAGATTCTGTACAGCGCGCTGGAGCAACTCCTGACCGCGCTCCAGGCGGGCGAAGCGTTCTTCGGCCTGACGGCGGAACTCGCGCAATTCCTGCTCCGTGCGGGCCTGGGCCTCGGCGAGAGCGGCGACGGCGGTCTCCAGCCGGCTCACCCGTTCCTCCGTGCGGGCCTGGGCCTCGGCCAGAGCGGCAATGGCGGTCTCCAGCCGGCTCACCCGTTCCTCC
>FWPU01009218.1_pt1 | contig 15788 bp, 13 predicted proteins | sample 2228361 | NCBI WGS metagenome assembly FWPU01 (sample SAMEA103939777, study PRJEB20133) | metagenome
CCCACCCCCACCACGACGGACACGCCGACCCTCACCTTCACGCCAAGCTGGACGCCGCCCCCCAGCGCGACACCGACCCTCACGCCCTTCCCTGTCTTCACCCCAGGGCCGGTCGCCATGCCCACCCAGCCTCTCTTCGGGCCGGGCGCGTCCCAGAACATCGCGCCCAGCAGCGTCTCCGCCCCGCCCGCCCCGGTTGACGGGAGCGGCGGCTGCCTCCACGCCTGGTTCTTCAGCGCGCCGATCTCCGCCTGCCCGGCGGCGGCTCCGCTGACCTCCCCCGCCGCCTTCTTGCAGTTCGAGCGGGGCATGATGTTCTGGTTCGGCGCGGAGCAGGCCATCTACGTGCTGTACAACGACGCCCAAAACCCGCGCTGGGAGCGCTACCCCGATACCTGGCGGGAAGGCATGCCGGAGCGCGACCCGACCATCATCGGGCCGGAGGGGCTGTGGCAGCAGCCGCGCCGGGGCTTCGGCCACCTGTGGCGCAACAACGTCGGCGTGCGGGGGCGGCTGGGCTGGGCCTTGCACGAATGGGAAACCCCCTTCACCGGAACCGTGCAGCAGGCCGGCGCAGAAGGCGGCTCCACCCTCTTCATCACCGGCCCGGAAGGCCAGATTTATCGGCTGGAGGGGAACCAGAGCCACTGGCAGGTGCTCTCCTGAGGCCCGGCCAGTGGGCAAAGCGGGATTCGTGTATAATGCGGGTCAATGCCAGCAGTTCACAGGTCACAGGTGTCATAGAAGGCGCGAGATGAACAACCAATCCAACCTTTCCCCGGAGGAGAAGCGAGCCATCCAGTCGAAAAAGGCCGGGCAGGAATTCATCGCCCAGGTCCACGCCAAAATGAGCAAGCTCGTCGCCGAGTTCGCCGCCGGCGAGATCAACCGCACCCAGTTCCACCACCTCTACGACCGCTACCAGCGGCAGATCATGACCGTGGCCCAGATGATCAGCGAATCAGACCCGGAGGCCTGGCGGGAGGCAGTGGACGAGGGCGAGGATACCTTCCACATCCGCAGCCGCCTGACGGCCAAAGCGTTGGGCATGAGCATCTACGACAACGAGACCAACATGCCCATTGAGACGATGGGCGAGTTCGCCGTGGAGCCGTCCCTGATCGTGCCCATGCTCAGCAGCTACCGCTCCGCCACGGCGGAGATCTTCCGCGCCGGCATGCGCAGCACCGAGATGGAGAACGGGCGTTGGCTGTGCTTTGTGCCGGGCAAATACACCACCCTGATCGCGCTCTTCTCCCTGGAACCCTCGGAGAACCAGCTCGCCACCGTCGAGCGCATGCACAAGGACTTCGAGCTGGCCAACCGCGCCGCGCTGGAAAAACGCCAGGTGGACCCCAACGCGCTGGCCTATCCCTTCTTCTCCTTCATCCGCCAGGCGCAGCAGAGCGTCGGCGATGAGCTGATTGACATCGACGAATAGCCAGCGCCTGCGGGGGTTTCGTCCGGTCGGCCAGGCTGGCGGGGCGTCCTACCGCCGCGCGGCGGACCGGGCCGGGGCTAGGGCCGCTGCCCCTCCAGGTAGCGCAGGTAGGCCACCACGTCCCACAGCTCGGCGTCGCCCCAATCCTCGCGCCCCCCGTAAGCGGGCATCGTCACGCCGGTGACGTTGTCCGGGTCATCGGACGAGCGCCCCACCTGCAAAAAGCGCAGCAGTTCCTCGTCTGAGGCCTCCCCCACAAAGGCCGACCCCACCAGCGGCGTGCCGACCCCCGCCCCCTCGCCCCCAAAGCCGTGGCATCCCGCGCACGCCTGGCGGTACAGCCGCCGCCCACGGCCCACGTCGCCCGGCTGGCTGGTGTCCACCGCCAGCGTGGGCAGCGGCTGGGGCGTGGCCGTCGGCGCAGGTGTGGTCGTTGGCCCGGCGGCGACTTCGTCGGGCGTCGTGCCTTCATGCACCACCGAGGCGAACTCCGCCCCGCTGATCACGTAGATCTCCCCGGCGTTGTAATGGGCGTTGTCCGCGCCGTCGCCGCCCATGGCGTTGGGCGCGATGTCGGCGTGGCCGTCGCCGTCCACGTCATAGGCGGCCAGGGCATAGGCCAGCATGTCGTTGGTGTCCGCGCCCACCACGTACCCGGCCCGCAGGCCCTCCGGAGCCTCCGAGGGCAGCACGATCTGCCCGCCGTCGTGGGGCAGGCCGCCTTCCTGCCCGTAGAGCACGGCCAGCATCCCCGCGCCGGAGCGCACGGCCAGGTCATAGCCGGTGGCATCGTAGTCCGGTGCGCCGTAGAGCAGGTCGCCGATGCCGTCGCCGTCCACGTCGGCCACGCGCACGGTGTCGCCGCCCTTGCTGTGGGGCTGGTCCGGCGCGATCATCACCACCCGGCCCGGCGGGGGATCGGCCAGGTCGATCATGCGGCCTCGCCATTCGCCCCGCCCGTAGATCACCCACGCCTCGCCGGCGTCCTCCAGCCGGTTATCCGGCCCGTCGCCGATCAGCGTGCCCAGCACCAGGTCAGGCCGCCCGTCGCCGTCCAGGTCGCCCAGCGCGATCTCCTCCCCCAGCAGGTCGTTGGCGTCGGCCCCATAGAACACGGCCAGCGAGTTGTCCAGCGGCACGCCAGACTCGCCGACCAGAAAGGCCAGGTCCACCGTCTCGCCGCGCAGCTCCGGACGGCCAAAGAGCACGTACACGTCGCCTGCGTTGTAGCGGCTGTTGCCGGGGCCGTCGCCGCCGCCAAAGGACAGCCCTCCCACGCCCGCCGAGCCGCGCCACAGCCCCGCGCCGAGGATGGCGTCGTCGATGCCGTCGCCGTCCAGGTCCCCACCCACCACGCAGGAGCCGAGCAGGTCGTCGTAATCCGCGCCGATGATGCGCGTGGCGTCGGCGGGCGGCTGGCGCATGTCGATCACCGCGCCGTAGGCGTCGATCAGGTCCTCCGCCCCGTAGATGATCCAGACCTCGCCGGCGTTGATGCGGCCCTCTTCCTCGCCGTCGGCCTGGTTGGCCCCGATGAGAAGGTCCGCGATGCCATCGCCGTCGAAGTCGCCGCCTTCCACCCACAGGCCCAGGCGGTCCTCATTCGTGGCCCCGTGCAGGGTCAGCACGTCGTCGGAGGGCTGGCGCAGGTCGATGTCCGCGTGCCCGGCGAAGTCCGGCCCGCCGAGGACCACGTAGGCCGCCCCCGCGTTCGGGCGCAGCAGGTCCGGCCCGTCGGCGTTTTGCGCGCCCAGCAGCAGGTCGTCGTAGCCGTCGCCGTTGAAGTCCGCCACGTAGCTCTCCGTGCCCGCCATGTCGCCGGGATACGCGCCGTAGACGGTGATGACCACGTGATCAGGGGGCGCTTCCTCCTCCAGCGCCACGCGCCCCTCGATGGTGCAGAGGTTCATCAGGATGCGCGCGTGGCCCGCCGTCCGCCGCCAGATGCCCTCCACGCTGTGGCTGGCGTTCTGCCCGGTGATGGCGATGTCGCCGCAGCCGTCGCCGTCGAAATCGCCGATGTCCAGCGGCTTGCCGGTCTGGGAGGCCTGGGCGGGCGTGTCGTAGAAGACGAAGAGGCCCTCCTGGGGCAGGTCGCGCAGGTCCCAGGGCGTGCCGCCGGTGGGGGTGCGCTCGCCCTGCTGGGCGGCGGCGGTAACGGCCAGGAAGACCAGCAGCACGATACACAGTGAAAGCAGGGCATAAAGGCGCACCGCCCCACGCCCCATAACATAACCATCCATGTCCGTGACTCCTGACAATAAGCCATCTTGTGCAGCCCGGCCCACAACCGGGCAGGGGGCCACAGGCCCGGTCGCAGAGTGTAGCGTGGGGAGGGGCTTTCAACAACGCCGCCCTGCCCGGCCAGACTCTGGCTGCTGATGGCGTTGCGGGGATGACTCTACTGCCGCAGCCGATGCCGCCACACCAGGAAGCCCACCCCCAGCGCCAGGCCCGGCATCAGCAGCACGGTGACGAAAAAGATGGTGCTCAGCGTGGCGTCGGTCGCCAGCAGCGGCAGGCGCGTGGGGTCGGTGACGACCTCGATCTCAACCTGCTCGAAAAACTCGGTCAGCCAGGCCAGGGCGTCGGTGTAGAGGTAGCGGTTGCCCAGGTAGCCCACCGGCGCGTTGCGCAGGAAGTCCGCATCGCCGGTGAGCACCACGCGGGCGTTGGTCTCCACGTTCTGCGCCACGGCCACCAGGGCCAGCGGCCCGCCCACGTCGCCCTCGTCGCGGGCGTAAGTCCCCTGCTCCCAGACGGCGGCCAGGTCGGTCTCGCCGTAGGCGGCCTCTGAGGTGAGGACCAGCGCCGCGCGGCCCGCATCGGCCAGCGCTTCTGGCTGCTCCTCGTAAGGGATCACCTCAATCGAGCGGCTGCGGAAGAAGACCGTCGGCTCCGTGGCGTTCAGGCGCTGCGTGGCGGCGTGGGGCACGAACTCCGCCCCCACCACGTTGACCGGGCTTTGAAAACTGCTGGTCTCGTCGATCACCAGGTCGTCCCGCAGGGCCAGCCCAAAACGCTCCGCCAGCAAGGCCCGCAGCGGGTCCTCGTCGTCCAGGAAGGTCACCGTGGGGTCGAGCAGGGCGTCCGCCGCCACCAGCAGCCGCCCGCCCCCCTCCAGGTAATCGCCGATGGCCGCTGCCTCCGCCTGGCTCAAGCGGCTGCGCGCGCCGGGGATGACCAGGGCGGTGGCGTCCGGCGGCACGCCGTCCTGGGCCAGGGTCAGCGCGTCCAGCGTCTCCGTCAGGATGCCCTGGGCCGCCGTGCCGTTGAAGATGCCGGAGATGCCCTCCGGCGTGGCGTCCTGCGGGTCTGGCTCGCCGTGCCCGGCGGTGAAGTAGACCTTGAAGCGCCCCGCCGCCATCAGCCGCAGCAGGGCGTTGGCTACGGCCTGCTCGCGCGCGCTGAAGGGGTCCACCGGCTCGATCACCCGCAGGTCCGGCTCGCCGGTCTCCGGGTCCAGGTAGGTGAGGAAGGCCGTGCCGTCCTCCTGGTAGCCGAAGCGCTCCGCCAGCACCGGCTCCACCGTGGGATCGACGTACACCACACGGAAGCGCCCCCCACCCTCCGCCTCAAAGAGGTGGTAGACCACGTCGTCGCGGTCGCGCTGGGAAAGCGCCGCGCTGGTGTAAAAGCCGGTGAGCTGCACCGGCTGCTCCAGGCGGCCCAGCACGTCCAATACCTGGGGGCTGAGGGTGAAGTTCTGGGAGAGCGTCATGTCCAGCGCCAGGTTGCGCCGCTCCGCCCAGCCGTAGAGCGCCACCACCAGGGCCACGATGATCAGCGTGCCCAGGACGCTGTTGCCGCCGTAGCGCGCCGCGCGCCCGGTGACCCAGTCCCGGAAGTCCTCCGGCGCGATGACGATCCACAGGCCAATGCCCAGCATGCCCACCACCAGCGCGCCCATCCCCCAGGCCGTCAGCCCCCCCTGCCAGATGACCAGCGCCAGCGCCACCACGAAGGCCACACCGCCCACCAGGCTGGCCGCGCGGCCTATCTGCGTGCGGGTGATCACCACGGGGTCGTTCATCCGCGCCACCTTCTGGAGGCCACCACCTGCGTGGTGAGGGTGAGCATCACGGCGATGAGGCCCACGTAGAAGATCACGTCCTCCAGCCGAAAGACGCCCAGCAGAAACGAGGTCGCGTGGTGGCTGCGCAGGCTGAGCGTCCGCACCAGGCTGGCCGCCTCCACGCCGATGTTATCGAACAGCGCCCCCACCGAGTCGGCCAGCCACAGCAGGAAGATCACGGCCATGCTCAGGAACCCGGCCACGATCTGGTTGTCCGTGATGGCGGAGAACAGCATGCCGATGGCGATGACGGACCCGCCGTACAGCCACACGCCGATGTACCCCGCCAGCATCACCCCGAAGTCCGGCGTGGCAACGGCGAGCAGAATGGCCTGGTGCGCCACCGTGCTCAGCAGCAGCAGCGTGTAAAAGGCCCACGCGCCCAGGAACTTGCCCAGCACGATGTCCCCGTCGCGGATGGGCATGGTCAGCAGCAGCTCAATGGTCCCCTCCCGGCTCTCCTCCGCCAGCAGGCGCATGGTCAGCAACGGGGCCAGAAAGATCATGATGAAGGCGAAGAAGCCCAGCACAACCGCCCCATCCGCCGGGCGCATGCCGTTGCGCGCCCGCAGGTCCAGCGTGAAGACCATGCCCGCCAGGAAGAGCATGGCGAAGGCCACCAGGTAGGCGATGGGGGAGGTGAAGTACTGCCGCAGCTCCCGCTTGAAGATGACCCACACGCCGTGCATCAGCGCTTCCTCCCCCGCCGTGCAGCCCTGGCGGCGCGGCCCCCCGGCGCGCCGATCTGGGCCGTGGTCAGCTCCAGGAAGATGTCCTCCAGCGTCATGGCCCAGGGGCGCAGCTCCACCACGTGCCAGCCGCGCGCCATCAGCGCCGCCGCGATCTCCCCCCGCACGTCCGCCCCGGCGGCCATCTGGACCCGGTAGCCCTCCCCATCAGGGGCCGCCCCGTCCACGCCTCGCACCTGCTCCAGCACGGGCAGGACCTGCCCGGCAGGGGGCGCCTCCCGCAGGCGCAGGTAGACCCGCCCGCCGCGCTGCAACTGGTCCCGCAGGGCCTGCGGCGGGCCTTCCGCCACGATGCGCCCCCGCTCGATGATCAGCACCCGGTCGCAGACCTGCTCCGCCTCCGAGAGGATGTGCGTGCTGAACATCACCGTGCGGTCCGCCCCCAGCGTGCGCACCAGCTCCCGCACCTCGATGACCTGGTGGGGGTCCAGCCCGATGGTCGGCTCGTCCAGGATCAGCACCTCCGGGTCGTGGACCAGCGCCTGGGCCAGCCCCACCCGCTGCCGCATACCCTTGGAGAGGTTGCGGATCAAACTGCGGGCGCGCTCTGCCATACCCACCTGCTCCAGCACGGCCTGCACCCGCGCCCGCCGCTCCGCCACCCGCCGCAGATCGGCCACGAAATCCAGGTAGCCGCGCACGGTCATGTCCGGGTAGAGGGGGACGGTTTCCGGCAGGTAGCCGATGTGGCGGCGCGCCTCCAGCGAATCCTCAAAGATGTCCCACCCCGCCACCCGCGCCAGACCCGCCGTGGGCGGCATGAAACCGGTCAGGATGCGCATGGTGGTGGTCTTGCCCGCGCCGTTGGGTCCCAGGAAGCCCAGAATCTCCCCAGGCCGGGCCGTGAAACTGATGTCATCCACGGCAGTCAGGCTGCCGAAGCGCTTGGTCAGGTGCTCAACTTCGATCATGGGGTGGCAGGCCGCTCAATTCGGCGAGTCGTGACGGGAGAATAGTACACGCCGGGCCGCGCCGCCGTCAAGCGGATGCAGGGCCGGAAGGTTAAGGTTTTGTCAGGGTTTGGCGGGGGCTTGACGGCTCCTCTGCCCTGGCCTATACTCAGCGTTGCTGAATATCTCCAACGTGAATCAGACAGCCGCCCGTCCCGGCCCAGGAAGGACCCCATGCCGCCGCCAGATGACCGTCCCCAGGACGCGCTGCACGAAGAGGCCGAAGCCATCGGGCGCGTGATGCTGGCGCTGAGCGAGGCCATGCGCCGCTACCTGGCCCAGACCATGGGCCGCTTTCACCTGACCGTGCCCCAGTATATCGTCCTCAACACGATCCGGCGGCGGGGCCGGGGCTGCACCATGTCGGAGCTGGCCGACGTGGCCTACCAGGTCCCGGCCACCATGACCGGCATCATCGACCGCCTCTCCGAGCGCGGCCTGGTGCAGCGGCAGCAGGACCCCACCGACCGCCGCTCCTGGCGCGTCGTGCTCACCCCAGCGGGCCAGCGCCTGCTGGATGAGGTGGAGCAGCTCCGGCAGCGTAGCTGGCAGCGCGTGCTGGGGGAGCTTGCGCCCCCGGAGCGCAGGGACCTGCGGCGGCTGATGGAGCATTGCCTGGCCGCCGTGCTGGCCGAGCTGGAGCACACATGACGGACACCAACGAAGCAATGAGAAAGGACTGAGGGCGAGCCATGCTCAGGAGCCGCAACATCCTGCTGCTGTTTTTCACGCTGGTCGTGGTCATGATGGGGTTCGGCATGGTCATCCCCATCCTGCCGTTCTACGTGGACAGCTTCGGCGCTGGTGGCAGCGAGCTGGGGCTGCTGATGGCTACCTACGCCATCATGCAGTTCCTCTTCGCCCCCCTCTGGGGCAATCTCTCCGACCGCTACGGGCGCAAGCCCATCCTGGTCCTGGGCGTGCTGGGCAACGCCCTGGCCCAACTGCTCTTCGGCCTCTCCTCCGCCCTGTGGATGCTCTTCGCCGCCAGAGCGCTGGCCGGGATTCTCTCCTCCGCCACGCTGCCCACCGCCATGGCCTTCGTCGGCGACAGCACCGCCGACGAGGATCGCGGCGGCGGGATGGGCATCCTGGGCGCGGCGATGGGCGTGGGGATGGTGCTGGGGCCGGGCCTGGGCGGCGCGCTGGCCGGGGCCTCGCTCTCGCTGCCCTTCTTCCTGGCCGCCGGGCTTTCGCTGCTGGCGCTGCTGCTCATCCTGGCCCTGCTGCCGGAATCCCTGCCACCGGCGGAACGAACCGGTTCCACCGGCGGCCTGCGCGGCCCCCAACTGGGGGCGCTGTGGCGTGCTCTGTTTGGTCCCCTGGGCGTGCTGTGCCTGCTCTCCTTCCTGCTCAGCTTCGGCCTGACCAACTTCGAGGGGGTCTTCGGCCTCTATGCCCTGGAGCGCTACGGCTACGGCCCGGAGCAGGTGGGCGGCATCCTGATGCTGATCGGCGTCGTCTCCGCCCTGGCCCAGGGCGCGCTGACCGGTCCGCTCAGCAGGCGGTGGGGAGAGGTGGCCCTCATCCGGGGGGCCTTGCTGGCCAGCGCCGTGGGCTTCCTGCTGATGCCCCTGGCGGAGACCCTCGCCGGCGTGGTGGCTACCGTGTGCTTCTTCGTGCTGGGCACTGCCCTGCTGCGCCCGGCGGTCTCCTCCCTCATGTCCAGGCGCGCCGCCACCGGCCAGGGGGTGGCCATGGGCCTCAACAACGCCTTCATGAGCCTGGGGCGCATCATCGGGCCGACCTGGGCCGGTTTCCTCTTCGATGCCAGCATCAACCTGCCCTATCTCAGCGGCGCGGTCATCATGCTGGTCGGCTTTGCCATCAGCCTGGTCTGGCTGTCGGGCCGGGTCGGCCTGCAGGCGGAGCCGCTGGAGGCGGTCGGCAGCCCCGGCCCCTTGGGAGATCGATGAACGGTCTGCGGCGCGGCGGGCCTGGCCCCGGCGGATTCTGCTGTGGCGCGGCTCACGGCCCGTCCAGCGGCTCCTTGAAGTCGTAGATTCCGTCGCGGATGGCCCAGCGCTCGCCGCCCCCCTGGCAGACCAGCGCCGTGCCCTGCTGAACCAGTTCGCCGCCGCACAGCGGGCAGCGGAAGCGCAGCGGCCCCTCCACCGCGTCCGGCCCTGCGCCCACGGCGGTGTTCCGCGTGAAAACGCTGGGGGCATACAGGGGTGCCCACCCCTGTAGCGCCGCGTCCAGCGCGGCCAGCAGACCCACCGGGACGACGCGCTTGAGCAGCCCCAACCGGAAGTAAGAGACCGCCAGCCGCCGCTCCACGCAGAAGCCCGCCTCCCGCAGGGCGGCCTGCATGTAGGCCGGGTGGAAGTCGAAGTTGAGCGTGACGAACTCCACCGGCTCCAGGGTATAAGGACTCCACGCCTGCCGCCCCAGCGCGTGGCGGACCATCGCCTTCAGGTTGCGCTTGTTGGCGAACTCCAGCACAAAGGCCCCCCCTGGGGCCAGCGCCTGGCGGACGCTGCGCAGCGCGGCGGGCACGTCCGCCATGTGGTGGATGACGCGGATCATGGTGGCCGCGTCGAAGCTGCCGGGGAAGAAGGGCATGCGGTACACGTCCGCCGCCACGTAGGTGTGGCGCCCTTCGCCCAACTGGGCGCGGGCCTCCGCCAGCAGCGAGCGCGAATAGTCCAGCAGCACCACCTGGTCAAAGGCGGCCAGCTCCCCCGTCAGGCGGCCAAACCCGGCCCCGATCTCCAGGGCGCGCCTGCCAGCGCGGGGCAGCAGCCGCCGCAGGGCGATGCGCTCCACCCGGTCCTCGTAATCGCGCCCCCGGCCCTGCCAGAAATCCTGGCGGTAGCCCGAACCTTCGTAGTCGCACACAGGGGGGGAGGGTCTCTCGGTCATGGGGCTATATACACCAAAAGCGGGGGCGACCGCCGCTCGCCCCCACAACAGGCGCACGATGGCCGCCCAGGCGGCGGCTCACGACCCCGGCGTGGGCAGGATGCCCAGGTCGCCCTCCGGGGGCGGCCCGGTCTCAATCGGGGTCGGCTGCGCCTCCTCGGAGGCTGGCGTGGCGGTGACGGCCGGCTGCTCGCTGCGGGACGGCCCGCCGGTGGCTACCCGGCCCGCCTCGCCGGGCTGGGGCGGCATGTCCGCCGGCCAGGTGTAATCCTGGCCCGCTGGCATGGAATAGTCCGCCTCGGTCCACGGATTCATGCTGTCCTCGGTCGGCGTCAGCAGGTAGGGCCAGTCCCCGGCCAGGATGCGATCCAGAAAGGCCTGCCCCTCCTCCGGGTTGCCGGGCAGGTTGTCCAGCGCCCGCACAAAAGGCTCCAACAGGTCCCGCAGGCGCACAAATGGATCGTGAAGCTGGGTCTCGCTCAGGGGGATGACCGCCCGCACGTCCAGGCTGACCGGCAGCATGGTGTCCACCGGCACGTCCAGGTCCAGCGCCACCGGCAGTTGCAGCCCGCTGGGCAGCACGATGCTGACGTTGCCGTTGATCGTGCCGCCGCCGCCCGGCAGCACAAACTGGGCGCTGGCCTGCAACGGCACGGGGCTGGTCAGCACCACGGTGGTGTTTTGCTCCAGCGGCAGCGTGAACTGCACCGGAATCTCCTCCCGCACGGGGATGATGCGGTCGATCACCGCCCGGTCCAGGCCGACGAAGCTGGCGTGCAGCCCGTCAATGAGCGGCTCCGCGATGCCGTTCTTGATGGGGTACAGCAGGCCCACCACGATCAGCAGGGTGATGACCAGGACCAGGTTGATGATGAACGAGAACAGAATGGCCACGTTTTTAAAGGCGTTCCACATCCATTTGATGCGCTGCATGGCCCGTTACTCCTGGGGGTAAAAAGCGGGTCGAAGGTTGGCGAGGCCGATCACTGCCTCCATGCGGGCGGGCAAGGGGGAGGTGGGCGGCCCAGAGGCCGCCCGACCCCACGTCACTTCACCTGCGTCCAGGTTCCGGAGACCGATCCCTGCAGCCGGTAGACCCGCCCCACCGGCGTGTCGATGTACAGCGCGCCGCCCCCGGCCTCCACCTGGATGGTGCGGTCGCCGGGAATCTCGCCGGCAATGGCGTACTGCAACAGGTTCTTGATCGGCTGGCCGTTGTGGATGCCGGTCTCCCAGATGTTGCCCAGGATGCCGGTCGGGAGCTGGCGGCCCGGAGGCGGCGACCCCGTGGGCGTCGCCGAGCCGACGTTCTCATAGGCGTGCCACTGGTTGCTGCCGTAGAATAGGGCGTAGACCCGGTTGCCGGGGAAGTTTTCGCTGGCCGCCGCCGCGTAGATCATGATGCCCCCGTCGAACTCCTGGTACAGCCCGGCCCCAATGGCCCCCACGTTCGCCGGGCAGGCCCCCCCGGCGTACTGGTCCCCAAAGAACCAGCTATAGGCGCAGGTGATGGTGATGGCCAGCGACTGCGTGGTGGGAACCCCGTTGCGGATGGCCGTCAGCCGGTAGGTCACCACGCGGCCCTGCGAGGCGGGGACCTGCACCGCCTGCTGGCTGACCGGCGGCACCGACCACGACTGGGTCAGGTTGCCCTGGGCGTTCAACTGGTCCAGTACCACCGTATCCGCCTCTGCCTGCCAGCGCAGGATGGTTACGCCGCCCGCCACCACCTGGTAGTTATCCGCCGTGAAGGAATGGATGACCGGCCCGGTGGGGGTGAGCGTGAAGGTCGGCGTGAAGGTCGGCGTGGGCGTGTCGGTGTTGACCGGCGTGAAGGTCAACGACGGGGTGAAGGTCGGCGTGAAGGTCAGCGTGGGCGTGAAGGTGTCGGTGGGCGTGGGAGTCGGCGTAAAGGTCGGCGTCGGGGTGAAGGTCGGCGTGAAGGTCGGCGTCCTGGTAAAGGTCGGGGTGAAGGTCGGCGTGATGGTCGGCAGCTGAGCCACCGTGGGAATCACCTGCGGCCCCCGCTGGCACCCGAACAGCGCAAGTCCGATGAGTAGGAAAACCAGCAACAGGGTGGAACGTTTCACCGCACTCCTCCTTGCCATGGCGTCCGGGCCGGGAAGGCGCGCTAGACCGGATAACTCGCAGTGAGGGAGGCCCCCGCAGGCAGGATAAGTCCGCTCCCGGCTTGCCGCGCAGGCATTGCCCGATGATTAAAAGGTAGCACAGGCCCGCAAGGCGCGCCAATAGGCAGTATATGCTAAAATCCTCGCCGCGCGAACATGCCGGGCCGCGAGCGTTCGGCCAGCGGCAGCCAGCACCCAACGACGAGGCCCCCTTTGCCATCCAGAACCCACCGCCCATCCCGTCCCCTGCCTCACGCCCTGCTGTGGCTTCTGGCGCTGTGCGCGGTCCTCGCCGCCGCCTGCCAGCCCTTCACCCCCGCTCCCACCCTGGCCGCGCCGGTCGAGCTGGTCTCGCCCACGCCGCCGCCCGCCCGCCGACCCAGCCCCACCCCGCGCAGCATCCCTTCCCCGGTTCCCTCCGCTGCCGGCCCCATCGCGGGCACGGCCACCCCCACCCTTAACCCGTTGCTGGCCACCAACGCCCAGACCGACGCGCCCCCGCGCGGAACCATCGACCCCCGGCTGCTGACCCAGGTCGCCGTGCCGGTGCAGACGGCCACCCTGGCCCCCGGTGCGGTCCTGATCGGGCGCACGGTGGAAGGCCGGGGCATCCTGGCCCGGCGGCTGGGGAGCGGCTCGCGGACGATCCTGCTGGTGGGGGGGATACACGGCGGCTACGAGGTGAACACCGTGGCCCTGATGAACGAGGTCATCGCCCATTTCTCTGCCACGCCGGAGGACATCGCGCCGGGGCTGTCGCTGGTCGTGGTCCCCGCCCTCAACCCGGACGGCCTGCTGCGCGGGCGGGAGGCGGCGGGGCGCTTCAACGCCAACGGCGTGGACCTCAACCGCAACTGGGCCTGCGACTGGTCGCCGGAGGCCTTCTGGCAGGACCGCGCGGTCGATCCCGGCCCGCAGCCGTTCTCCGAGCCGGAGACGGCGGCCCTGGCCGACTACATCCTGCAAAACCCGCCGGTGGCCGCCCTGTTCTACCACAGCGCCGCCAACGGGGTGTTCGCCGGGGCCTGCGACGGCGACCACGGCTCGCAGGCGCTCGGCCACCTCTACGGCCAAGCCGCCGGCTACCCCAGCGACTCGCCCTTCTCCCACTACGAAGTGACGGGCGACGCTTCCAGTTGGGTGGATGGGCAGGGCATCCCGGCCATCACCGTCGAGCTGCAAAGCTGGACGGAGACGGAATGGGCGCGCAACTTTGCCGGCATCATGGCTGTGCAGTGCCAGGTGACCCGCCGCCTGGGCGACCCCCTGGCCCGCCAGTGGGTGGGGGCGCGCTGCGCCCCCGGCGAGCCGTAGGGCTTCGACTCCGGCCCGGCCCCGCATAAGCCAGCCCCGCTAAGAAAAACCACAGTTGACCATGTGATCGCCATACGTTATACTCAAATGCCGTTCGCGTGGAATACCCCTTGCATCGATTAGCGGTCTTGCGCACCAGAATCAGACAGAAATGCCACGGCTTTAGGCTTTAAATCGAGGGAATCGTCATCATGCCAAAACGGACCTACCAACCCAAAAAGCGTCGTCGTCTTCGTGTCCACGGCTTCCGCCGCCGCATGCAGACCAAGGGCGGGCGTGCTGTGCTCAAAGCGCGGCGGGCCAAAGGCCGCCATCGCCTGGCCCCCAAGTTGGGGCATGTCAAGAGGATCAACTGGAAGAGTTGATCGCCCATCCGGTGAATGCAGCGGCGCTTACGGCTTCGCCACAACAGGGGTTTTCAGCGGGTTCGCTCAACGGGCCACACCTGGTCTCACCCCTATCTGGTGCTCGGCGTCGCCCCCAACGGCCTGCCACACAATCGCTACGGCATCATCACCCCCCGCAGGTTGGGGACCGCCGTGGCCCGCAACCGGATCAAGAGGCGCATCCGAGAAGCCGTCCGACACTGGCACCCCCGCCTGGCTCCCGGTCACGATGTGGTGTTGATCGCCCGTCCGGCGGGGAGCCACTGTGCGTACCCAGAGCTGCTGGAAGCGGCGCGTTCGTTGTTTCAGCGGGCGGGCCTGCTGCTGTAAGTAAGAAGATAGAGAGCGTGGAGTTTTCGGAATGGGATCGATCTTGAAATGGCCAGCCCTGGCGCTGATCCGGCTCTACCAGTTGACCCTGTCGCGGGTTCTGCCGCCAAGTTGCCGCTTTACGCCGAGCTGTTCGGTCTATACCTACCAGGCTATCGACAAATACGGCCTCTTCAAAGGGGGTTGGCTGGGGGTCAAGCGGCTGGCGCGCTGCCATCCCTTCAACCCCGGTGGGTACGATCCGGTGCCCTGAAGGAGCAACCTTGAAACGCTTGACAATGTGGTATGGTCAGATGATTCGCCCTGGGGCCGCGCGTAAGCAACGCGGCCTGCTGTTGATCCTGCTCCTGGCGCTGCTGGTGGCGGGCTGCGGCCCCCAGACCGTGGTGGGGAGCTGGGCCGGGCTAAGCCCGGACGCCAACGGCCTGATCATGGCCTATCTGGATCGGGTCGCGCGCCTCAACGAGGTGGGCGCGGCCCGCTGGGAGTTCCCTACCCCCGGCGAGCGCGGGCAGGCCCAGTTCTACGCCCCGCCCGCCGTCACGGAGGACGTGGTCTACGTGGGCAGCTACGACCACAAGGTCTACGCGCTGGACCGCGACAACGGCACGCCCATCTGGGTCAACGAGGACGCCCAGGATCGCATCATCGGCGGCCTGGCGGTGGCCCAGGGCAGGGTCGTGGTCGGGCTGGGGGACCGTGGCGTGATGGCCCTGAACCAGCGGACCGGCGAGCAGGAATGGTACTTCGACACCGGGCACGGCGTCTGGTCCACCCCGCTCATCGTGGGGGATACGGTGATCGCCACCTCGCTGGACCACTACGTCTACGCCATCGATATCCAGACCGGCGAGCAAATCTGGCGGCAGGACCTGGAAGGGGCGGTCGCCGGCAGCCCCACCTACCGCGATGGCGTCCTCTACGTGGGCAGCTTTGCCCACAAGCTGTTCGCCCTGGCCGTCCAGGACGGCGAGATTCTGCGCAGCTTTGAGACGGAGAACTGGGTGTGGGGCGGCCCGGCCCTCTCCGAGGACGGCGCGCTCTACTTCGGGGACCTCAGCGGCCAGTTCTACGCCCTGGAGGCGGCGACCTTTGATCCTATCTGGCAGCAGAAGATCGCCAACGGCGCCATCCGCGCCACGCCGCTGCTGGCTGACGATCTGCTCATCATCGGCGCGCGCGATAACCACGTCTACGCCGTCAACCGCGAGACGGGCGCGCCGGTCTGGAACCAGACGACCCCCGCCGCCGTGCTCAGCGAGCCAGTGCTGCTGGAAGACGGCGTGGTGGTGGTCAACACCCTCTCCAGCGAGGTGATGCTGATCGCCTACGAAGTGGAGAACGGACGGGAAGTCTGGCGCTATCCGGCGGCGGCCACCGATGCCCAGTAGCCAGGCACGCCCAATGACCAGGGAATAACACCATGTGGGACCTTATCCTCAACCCGTTTGTCACTGTGCTCATCCTGCTGTACCAGGTCTTGGGGCAGAACATCGTGCTGGCGATCATCGCCTTCACCGTGCTCATCCGGCTGCTGACCCACCCCCTG
>FWPU01009219.1_pt1 | contig 15786 bp, 13 predicted proteins | sample 2228361 | NCBI WGS metagenome assembly FWPU01 (sample SAMEA103939777, study PRJEB20133) | metagenome
GCGCGTCCGCGCGCGCGCCCGCGTGATCCTCTCCGCGCGCGACGACATGAGCCTCGACGGCGAGATCCTCGTCGCCGAGCGCACCGACCCCGGCTGGGTCCCGCTCTACCCGAGCGCGAGCGGGCTCCTCATCGAGCGCGGGAGCGCGCTCTCGCACAGCGCGATCGTCGCGCGCGAGCTCGGGCTCCCCACGATCGTGGGGATCCGCGACCTCACGAAGAAGGTGCGCGACGGCGTCACGATTGACATGGACGCGGGCGAGGGCGTCGCGCGCATCCTCGACGGAGACGCGGAGCCGCCGCCGTGACCGGCGCCGCCGCCCGCGCGGTCGCGATCGAGCCCCCTCTCGACGAATGGATCGAGGTCGCCTGGGACGCGCAGGGGCGCGATCCGCGCTGGGTTCCGCCCTCGCGCGAGCGCCTTCGCCGCACGTTCGCGGGGGGGGCGGGGGGCGGGCCCGGGGACCCGCTGCTCGCGCGCGTGCCCCACCGCCGCTTTCTCGCGCGCGACGAAACCGGCCGCGCCGCCGCGCGCTGCGCCGCCGTCGCGAACCCGCGCCTGCGCGACGAATCGGGCCGGATCGTGGGCCAGATCGGGTGGTTCGAGGCGCTCCCCGACGAGTGGGCGGCCGCGGCCGCGCTCGACGAGGCGTGCGCCTGGCTCGCGCGGCAGGGGTGCGCGCGCGCGCTCGCGCCGATCAACGGGTCCACCTTTCACGCCTACCGGATCGTCGTCTCCGGGTTCGACGGCCCTCCGCCCTTCCTCTTCGAGCCCTGGAACCCGCCGTACTACCGCGCGCTCCTCGAACGCGCCGGCTTCGCCCCGTGCGCCGAATACGTGTCTGCCGAGGCCTCGCACCGCGAGACGCTCGCGGCGCTCGCCGAAAAGCGGGCCGCCGCGGAGGCCGCGGGCTATCGCATCGAGCGCGCCCCCGTGCGCGAGCGCTTCGAGGAGGCGCTGCGGGCGATCTACGACCTCTCGATCGCGATCTTCCCGGGCAACTTCGCGTACGCTCCGGTCGAGTGGGACGAGTTCCGCGCGCTCTACGAGGGCGCCGGGGCGCTCGTCGATCCGGCGCTCGTCCACCTCGCGCGCGATCGCGCGGGGCGCGCGGTCGGTTTCCACTTCGGGCTTCCCGACCTCGCCCCCGCGCTGCGCGCCATGCGCGGCGAGAGCGGGCCGCTCGCGAAGCTGCGGTTTGCGCTCGCGCGCGCCCGCGCCCGCGCGCGCCCGGAGCGCACGCACACGATCGTCAAGACAATCGGCGTCCTTCCTGAGGCCCGCGGCGCGCAGGTGGGGAGCGCGCTCGTCCACGAGCACTCCCGCGAGGCGCTGGCCCGCGGCCACACGCGCGCCTACCACGCCCTCATGTACGCCGGGAACCTCTCCTCGCGGTGCATCTCCGAGAAGTCCGGGCGGACGATCCGCACCTACGCGCTCTTCGAGAGGACGCTGTGAACCTCGCCGCCCTTCTGGAGCGCCGCGCGGTGGAGACCCCCGGGAAGGCCGCCCTCATCGTCCCGCGCCGCGGGCGCGACGGGCACGACGTCGTCTCGTACGCCGCGCTGCTCGAAGACACGCGGCGGCTCGCCGGGACGCTCCGGCGGCTCGGAATCGGGGCGGGAGACGCGGTCGTCGCCATGGTCCCCATGTCGCGCGCGCTCTACACCCTCGCGCTCGCGCTGCTGCGGATCGGGGCCCCGCTCGTGTTCGTGGACCCCTGGGTCGGGCTCGCGCGCCTCGACCGCTGCGTGGCGCTCGTCGAGCCGAAGGCCTTCGCCGGCGTCGGGCTCGCGCGCCTTTTGCGCCTTCTTTCGCCCGCGTGCCGGCGCATTCCGATCGCGCTCGGCGGGCGGGCCCTCGCCCGGGGGATCGCGGAGGGCGACGCGCGCGCGGGCGACCGGATCGAGCCGCTCGGCCCGGACGCGCCCGCGCTCCTCACATTCACGACCGGCTCCACGGGCGAGCCGAAGGGCGTCCTGCGCACGCACGGGTTCCTCGATGCGCAGCGCCGCGCGCTCACGGACGCGCTCGGCATGCGCGGCGACGACGTCGACCTCGCCGCGCTCCCGATCTTCGTGCTCAACAACCTCGCCAACGGCGCGACGAGCGTGATCCCGCGCTTCGACCCGCGCCGCCCGGCGGCGGTGGATCCGGGACCCGTCGTGGCGCAGATCGAGGAGTTCCGCGCGAGCACCGCCGCCGCCTCGCCCGCCTTCTTCCGCCCGATCGTGCGCTTCTGCCGCGCCGCCGGGCGCACGCTCCCGAGCCTGCGCGCGGTCTTCACGGGCGGTGCGCCCGTTCCGCCCGACCTCCTCGCGGAGATGCGTGCCGCCTTTCCGCGGGCCGCCGTCACGGTCGTCTACGGGTCCACTGAGGCCGAGCCGATCGCGACGATCGACGCGCGCGAGATCCTGGAGGAGACCGCGGCCGCGACGCGCGAGGGCCGCGGCAGCTGCGTGGGCCGCCCGGTCGCGTGCGCGCGCGTGCGCACGCTTCCGCCCGGCGCGCCGGTGGGGGAGATCGCCGTCGCCGGCCCGCACGTGAACGAGCGCTACTACAAGAACGAGCGCGCGATCGAGGAAACGAAGGTGCGCGACGAGGACGGAACGCTGTGGCACCGCACGGGGGACGCGGGGCGCATCGACGAGAAGGGGCGGATCTGGTTGCTCGGCCGCACGAACGCCGGGGTGCGGGCCGGCGACCGCACGGTGTGGCCGCTCGAGGTGGAGCCGGTCGTCGAGCGCTGCTGCCCGCTCGTCGAGCGCGCGGCGTTCGTCGGCGTGCGCGGGCGGGCCGTCGTGGCGGTCGTCCCGCGCAGGGGCGCGCGCCGGTCGGACGTCGAGGCCGCCGTGCGCGCCGCCTGCCGCGAGCGCGGCCTCCCCTGTGACGAGGTGCGCGCCGTGCGCGCGATCCCGCTCGACCCGCGGCACAACGCAAAGATCGATCACGCCGCCCTGGCGCGCTGGCTCAGTCGATTTTCGGCTTGAGACGCGAGATCAGGAGCGGCGAGAGGAACATGTCCGCGAAGACGGCGGTGAAGAGCGAGACGCCGATGAGCGCCCCGAGGTGGGCGAGCCCGAGGAACTGCGAGAAGAGGAGCGTGAGGAAGCCCACCGCCACCGCGCACGCCGTGACGAACATGGGGAGCCCCGTCTCGCGCATGGTGTCGAGGGCGGCGGCCGCGTGGTCGCGGCGGCGCGCGAAGACCTCTCGGAAGCGCGCGAGATACTGAATCGTGTCGTCGTCGGCGATCGTCAGGGTGATCGAGAACACCACCACCGTGCTCGGCTTGAGCGGGATCCCGGCGAGCCCCATGAACGCGAACGTGAGGAGGATCGGGAGGAGGTTCGGCACGAGCGCGATGAGCCCGAGCCGCCACGACCGCAGGACCACGCAGAAGACGCAGAAGGAGACCGCGACGGCGACCGCGAACGAGGTGGCGAGCCCGCCCACGAGAATGCGGTGGATGTCGTCCGTGATGGAGAAGAGCCCGGTGGCGGTGAGGCGGTATCCGGTCGCCTCCTCTTCCTCCCGGAGCCGCCGCTCGATCGCGGAGAGGATCTCCGACGCGCGCGCCGAGGCAATATTCGGAAGGAGCGCGAGGACCGCCGCCGAGGCGCGCCCGTGCGAGAGGAAGTCGCGCGTGAGCCGCGGGTCGTCGAACACCGCGAGCAGCTGCGCCGCCTCTCCGCGCGTCGCCGGAAGCCCGCCCCGCTCGGCGGCGAGCTCCGGCGCCACCAGCCGGAACGCCTTGCGCCAGTAATCGGCGGCGGACTTGGCGGCGCGCGCCTCGGGAAACTCCGCGCGCAGCCAGGTCGCGAGCCGGTCCATGAGCGCGATCGCCGCCGGGTCGAGCATGGGCTCCGGCCCCGCCGCGGCGCGGTCGCGCGGCTCGATGTGGATCGCGAGCGGGGTGAGCCCGCCGTGCACGGTCTCGGCGTAGGAGATCGTGCGCGCGAGTTCGCTCTCGGGCCGGAGGTCGTCGTAGGTGTAGGTCTCGCGCCGCACGCGCGTCCCGAAGACCGCCGCGAGCGCCACCACCGCGGCCGCCCCCGCCAGGACCGCGCGCGGCCGCAAGACGATCGTCCGCTCGATCCAGCCGAGGAAGCGCTCGAAGCGGCGCGAGGCGGGCGTGTCAAGCGCGCCGGGCCGCAGGAGGTCGAGCGCGAGCGGCAGCACGGTCATGTTCGCCGCCCACGCGAGCATCATGCCCGCCGCGGTCGCCACGCCGAACTGCCAGATCGCGAGAATGTTGACCCCGAGCAGCGTGAGGAACCCGCACGCGATCGTGATCTCGGTCAGCAGGCAGGGAAGCGCCGTCTCCGCGCACGCCTCCACCACGGCCGCGCGCGGGGCATCGCCGCGGGCGCGCGCCGCGCGGTAGTGCGCCACGATGTGCACGGTGTCCGAGATCGAGATGATCGCGACGACGATCGGCGTAATTGTCGTGAGCACCTGGAGCGGGAAGCCGAAGACCCCGATTGCCCCGTACGTCCATACGACGGAGAAGGCGATCGTGATGATCGCCGCCGCGGCGACCGCCGCCGAGCGGAACACGGCGAGAAGCAGCGCGAGGATCACGGCGAGCGCGAGCGGAAAGAGCCACAGCGTGTCGCGGTCGATCAGCTCGTTATACTGCGCGCGGATCACCGGCAGCCCGGAGAGGACGCCGCGGTCGCCCACGACCTTGCGCGCGTCCGCGAGGAAGCGGCGGCGCGTCTCGTCCTTCGCGGCGGTCTCGGGGGAGAGCGTGACGCGGATCGTGGTCGCCGTCCCCGTGGGCGGGCACAGGACCCACGTGAAGAGCGGGTCTCCCTGCGCGATCGCGCGGCGGCGCTCGATCTCCTCGAGCGGAAGGTCCGTTCGCGGGAAGAGCGGGCCCGTGCGCACGACGTCGTCCTCCTCGGCGACGATGTCGCGCACGGTCGTGAGCCCCTCCGTGTAGAGCACCCCGGGGATCTGCGCGAGATCGCGCTCGAGCGCCGCGACCCGCGCGAGCCCGGCCGGCGTCCAGAGGTCGGGCGCGTCGACGATCACGATCGCGCGCGCCTCGTCGTAGGGGAACTCCGCCCGGTAGCGGTCGTACTGCGCCTTCGCGCGGTCGTGGACCGGGAAGAAGTTCTCGACGGAGAAGTCCGGCCGAACGCGCGCCGCGAATACGCCGAGCGCGGCCGTCGCGGCGGCGATCGCGATCGCGGCCGCGAGGCGGTGCGCGAGCAGCGCCTCGAAGAATCGGTGGCGGCGGAGCGGCATCAGCGGAGGATCTTCACGCAGCGTCCGAGCGCGATCGGGCGATTGTCCTGGCGGCAGACGAGCTTGGCGAGCGGGGCGAGGCGCCCTGCCTCCTCGATCGCGATCGGTCGCACCGCGGCAAGGCGTAGGCGGATCCACTCGCCGGGGCGCGGGGCGTTCCCCGCCACGGCCAGGATCTCGCAGCCCACCTTGTCCGCGTGCGCGTGGAGCGTCCACTGCTGCCCGGGCGCCACCTTCACCCCCGCGTCGAAGACAGTCAGGTCGGCCTCGAGCTCGTGCGCCACCGCAGGGGGCGCCTCCCTCGGCCCGGCCACCACGCCGCGCCCTTTGAAAAGCTCGCGCAGCGACTGCTTTGTCGACACCTGGCGCAGGGCCACGCCCACGAGCTGCCGCGGGTGCGCCTCCGCGAGCGGCACGCCGGGCGTCGCCACGTGGCCCTTGGTGAGCTCGATCGAGCGCACGTGCGCGGTGACGGGCTCGCCCTCCTCGTCGGAGATCGGCTGGAAGACGAGCTCCACGTCGCGCCGCAGCGTCCCCGTCTCCACCAGGCCCGTGAACGCGGTCCCGACCCCCGGCACCTGCTCGTGAATGTCGGCGCTGTGGATCACGATGCGGAGCGGCTCGCTCGGTCGGATCACGCGGAGGTCGAGCCCGGCCATGAACTGGTGGAAGGTCGGGCCGGAATACCAGCGCATGCGCTCGACGCGCGTGATTCCCTCCCCGGGCTCGAAGATCGAGCGGCCCGGCGCGTACGCCGACGTGGGAATGAACTGCACGCCTTCAGCGGGAAGGTCGTAGCGGCGGAGCGCCGCGCGCACCTCGTCGCAGCAGCGCCGGAACGCCTCTTCCGCGTAGTCGGCGCGGTCCATCTTGGTGATCGCCACCCCACGGAGCGGAATCTCGTAGCCGCGCAGGATCCGGAGCGCCTGCTCGGTGACCGCCTGCACGCCGTCGGCGACGTCGACGACGAGGCAGGCCACGTCGGCGGAGAACATGCCGGAGAAGCGATTGTTCGTGTACGTCTCCTGGCCGGGCGTGTCGATCACCGTCACGCGGTGCGTGGGGAACTCGAAGCGCACGAAGGAGGGGAGGACGGTGATTCCGCGCGCCGCCTCGCCGGTCTTCTCCGTGACGTCCTTCTGGCGGAAGACGAGCAGCGCGAAGACGAGCGAGGCGTCCCGCCCCTTGCGCGCGAGCTCCTCGTAGCGCTGGAGCTGGCGGCGGCTCACCATGCCGAGCTCGCAGACGGTCTTTCCCACCAGCGTGGACTTCCCGTGCCACGCGTGCCCGCAGATCGCGAGGTTGACGTCCTGCTTCGGCATGCCGCGCCATCGTACTGGAAGCGGGCGCGCGACTTCAACGGCGCGGCGCGCGCCCCGCCGCGCGCGGCCTCGGACACCCGAGCCTCACCACGCGCAGTCGGGCTTCCTGCGCGCCGACACGTGTCGCCTTTCGAAATCTCGTTTCCTCGGCGTGCGGCGCGCGCGGCGGTGTGTGCCTCCACGTCGGGCGCACGAGTGGCGCTTTCGGAGGCGACACGCGTCGCACTCCCAGGCGCTGGGGCGCCTTCCGGAGCGACACGTTGTCGCACGCCGGGGGGACGGGACGGGTCGCGCGCGGTCGAGCGGAAGGTCTCTTCGAATGGCTGCTCTCAGCAAGGCCGGCGCGCGGGCTTCGCACCGCGAGAGAGGGATCGCGCCACGAGGGGCACGAGTCGTGCTCGCAAGGGCGGCCGCAGGGTCGCGCGCGAAAGAGGCCGGTCGGTGGGGCGCGCTGGGCGTGCCTTGGATCGTGCGGCTCACGCGCCGGCCGTCGAAGACGCGAACGAGCTCTCCCGGGTCTGCTCGAATTGAGCGCCGCGCGTCGGGGAACAGGGGGCGGGGGTGTGCGGAACTGAGCCACCTCGCGCTGGCTCGAATCCGCACAATTCGCGATCGCCTTCCGCGCGGCTTTGCGCCCCGGCGCTGCGGGAGCGCGCGGCACGACGTTTGTTCTTCGCCACGCGCCGGTTTGTCGAGGACGCGATGGCTCGCACATTCACGATTGTTGGCGCGCTCTCGCTGGCGCTCTGTTTCGCGGACGTCGCACGTCCGAGCGCTGGCCCGCCGCGGGCGCCCGCGCTCATCCGGATCGATTTCTCCGCCGCGCTGGTTCACCTGCGGGCGCGCCTCGCTGGGGCGGCCGCCGCGGCTCTGGCCGCTCGGCTGAAGGCGGGCCGACGGCGCGCCTCCGTCGAGATCGCGGACGCGGGAAGCATCGTGGTTGCGGCGGAGAATCCCCCGGACCTGCGCGGGCTCGCGCTCGATCTGGAAAACGCGCTCGCCGTCGAGGTCGCCGTTCAGGAGGAGGGCGCGCCGTGACCGCGGTCGTGCGGGTCCTCGGGCTCGCGATCCTCGGAATCGCCTGGGGGGCTCACGCCGTCCTCGCCGGCGCGGGCCGAGGGCGGCGGCACGAGGCCATAGTGCGCGATGCGCTCGTAGAGCGTGCGCCGGCCCAGGCCGAGCAAGCGCGCCGCTTGCGACTTGTTCCACCCGGTCATCTCGAGGACCGCGGCGATGTGGCGCCGCTCGACCTCCGCGAGCGTGAGCGCGCGGACCTCCGGCGCGCCAGCAGCGCCGCCTCCGCCCCGGACGGCGGGAGAAAGGTCGCCCGCGCGGATGCGGCCGCCGGTCGCGCTCACGAGCGCCCACTCCAGGACGTTGCGCAGCTCGCGCACGTTGCCGGGGAAGCGGTAGGCCCTGAGGCAGGCGAGTGCCTCGTCGTCGAGCGCGGGCGGAGGCTCGGCCCGGTCGCGGCAGAGGGCCGCAAGAATCTGCTCGCAGAGGGGCGCGAGGTCTTCCTTGCGCTCGCGAAGGGGCGGGATGCGCACTTCGACGACCGCGAGGCGGTAGTAGAGATCCTCGCGAAAGCGGCCCTCCCGGACGAGAGCGCGGAGGTCGCGGTTGGTCGCGGCGACGACGCGCACGTTCACGCGCCGGACGTCGGAGCCGCCCAGGCGCCGGATCTCGCCGAGCTCCAGCGCCCGGAGGAGCTTCGGCTGTACGGCCGCGGGCAGGTCCCCGATCTCGTCGAGAAAGAGCGTGCCGCCATCGGCCAGCTCGAAGACGCCGAGGCGGCGAGCGATCGCGCCCGTGAACGCGCCCTTCTCGTGCCCGAAGAGCTCGCTTTCGATCAGGGACTCGGTCACCGCGGCCGCGTTGAGCGCGACGATCGGAAGCCCCGCGCGGCGGCTGTTCGCCACGATCGCGTGCGCGGCGACTTCCTTCCCGCTGCCGCTCTCGCCGGTGAGGAGGACCGTCGTGTCGCGCGCTGCGATCTGCCGGAGGAGCGCGACGACCTCCCGCATGGCCGGGCTGCGGGCCACGAGCTCGACGTGCGGCGCGACGGCGTCTCGATGGCGAGGATCGGAAGAGCCTCCGGGGCCGCCCCGCCCGCAGTGGGGGCAGCGGTCCTCTGCGCGGCCGCGGGACCCGTAGTCGGCCTCGGGCTCGCGCGCGACGAGGGTCGGCTCCAGGGCGGCGCAGATGCGGAGCGTGGTCCCGCCCGCCCGGACGAGGTCGCCGGGCCGGAGGGTGGTGCTCCCGTCGAGCGGGAGGCCGTTCACGGCGGTGTCGGCGCCGCCCGTGCAGTCGGTGAGCGTGACGGCGCCTTCTTCGCTCTCGATGATCGCGTGGACCTCGCGCGCGCCGGGCGCGAGGGGGATGGCGCATCCCGGGGCCGAGCCGATCAGCACGCGGCCGGCCGCGAGGGAGATGCGGGCGCCCCGGTGGGGACCTTCTTCAATCCAGGCTTCCATGGCCGGGTACGATACCGCACGGGTCCGACACCGGCCCGAAAAAATACCTCGCCGCCTCCCTCACTCCTTGGATTCCAGGGCAAAATTGACGGCGTAGCGAACGATCGCCGCCGCCACGTCGATCCCGGTGGCCGCCTCGATCCCCCGGAGGCCGGGGGAGGCGTTGACCTCCATGACGAGCGGGCCGGCGGAGGATTCGAGGAGGTCGACCCCCGCCATGCGGAGGCCGAGGAGCTTCGTGGCGCGCAGGGCGGCGCGGACATACGGCTCGCTCAGAGTGACGCGCTCGCCGGCCCCGCCGCGGTGGATGTTCGAGCGGAACTCGCCGATTCGCGCCTTGCGGCGCATGGCGGCCACGACCTCGTTGCCCACCACGAAGGCGCGGATGTCGTGGCCCTCGGATTCGGCGACAAATGTCTGGGCGAAGATCGTCTTTCCGAACTCCCAGAAGGAGGAGACGATCGACTGGACTGCCTCGCGGTTCTCCGCGAGCATGACCCCGACTCCGTGCGTCCCCTCGACGAGCTTGAGAACGACCGGCATGTTGCCGAGGAGGTCGAGCTTCGCCTCGAGGTCGCGCGGATCGCGCGCGAGGAGCGTGCGAGGGATCCCCACGCGGTGGGCCGCGAGCACCTGGAGCGCCAGGAACTTGTCGCGCGCGGCGGCGACGGCGAGCGCAGGATTGAGCACCGGGACGCCCATCTGCTCGAACGTGGTGATCACCGCGACGCCGTACTGGGTGATCGAGGCCCCGATGCGCGGGATGACGACGTCGGCCCGGAGGAGGCGCTTCCCGCGGTAAAAGATCTTCGAGCGCCGGGAGTCGAGGAGGAGCGTGCACTGGAGCGGGTCGATCACCTGCACCTTGTGCCCGAGCTTCTCCCCCGCCTCGATGAGTCGCCGGGTGGAATGGATCCAGCGGTTGCGCGAGAGAATGACGATCCGCACGCAGGGGCTCCCGAGTCCGGCCGGAAGGGACGCGGATTCTACAGCCGCCGTCGCGAGGGTGTCAAGGTCGCCGGCCGTTCTTGTGACTCGTCCGGGCGAGTGTTAGGATACCGCCATGGCCGCCCCGGGCGACCGCGAGCGCCTGCGGAAGCTTCTGGAGCTCGGACGCCTCCTTTCGGGCGTCCGGGAGATCGACCGGCTCCTGGAGCTCGTCACCCGCGAGATTCCGAACATTCTCGACTGCGACCGGGCGACCCTCTTTCTCTACGACGAGCGAGCGAAGGAGGTATGGTCCCGCTGCGCGACGGATCTCGAGATCGAGGAGATCCGCCTTCCGCTCGGGAAGGGGGCCGCCGGCGTCGCGGCGGAGACCCGGACGACAATCAACATTGCGGATGCGCGAGGCGATCCCCGCTTTCTTCCCGAGATCGACGAGCGCACCGGATACTGCACGCGGAATCTCCTCTGCGTCCCGCTGCTCAGCCGCAAGGGGGATCTCCTCGGCGTGCTTCAGGCGCTCAACAAGCGCGAGGGGAGCTTCGGGACGGACGACGAGGAGATCGTGCAGATCGTCGGGGGGTACGCGGCGGTCTGCCTGGAAAACGCGCTCATGGCGGAGGAGTCGCGCCGGCAGGAGCGGCTCGCTCTGGTCGGGCGAATGGCGGCGACGATCGCGCACGACATCCGGAACCCGCTCTCGATCATCGCGGGATACGCGCAGCTCCTCGGGGAGACGAACCCGGACGCGGGGGAGTTCGTGGACGTGATCTGCTCGGAATGCGAGCGGCTCTCGGGGATGATCGGAGAGCTCCTGGAGTACGCGCGCGGCGGGGAGGAACAGCTCGCCCTGCGCCCCTACAGCCTCGGCGCGTTCCTCTTGGAGCTCATGAAGCTCGTCGAGCGGGAGTTCGAGATGAGCGGGATCCGCCTCGAGACCGACATTCAGTTCGAGGGCACGCTTCCCATCAACCGGAACAAGCTCCTCCAGGCGTGCCTCAACATCACGAGCAACGCCCGCGAGGCGCTCAAGGAGGGCGGCACGTTCACGATCTCGGCGCGCCGCCGCGGGGACGCGGTGGAGATCGCGTTCAGCGATACGGGCCCCGGCATCCCTCCGGAGATCCGGCACCGCCTCTTCGAGCCGTTCGTCACCTACGGGAAGCGGGCGGGGACGGGGCTCGGGCTCGCGATCGCGCGGAAGATCGTCGAGGCGCACGGGGGGACGATCGAGGCGGGCGATGGCCCGGGCGGCCGGGGAACAACCGTGACGATCCGGCTTCCCGTGCCGCAAGAGGCGCCGCAGCCCGAGCCCGCGCCGCTCCCGGCCGCGGCGGGGGGCGCTCACGCCCCGACGTAGCGGGCGTAAAAGGCGCGGGCCCGGCCGGGGTCGTTCGTGCCGCGCACGATCGCGCGGCCATCGGGAAAGACCGTGGCGTCGAGCCCTCCGGCGCGAACGCGAAGCGCGTACGGTCCGCGAAGGACCTCGACGCCGCCCGCCGCGGCGAGCCGGCCGGCCAGCGCATCGAGGTCGAGCGCGGCCGCCGGGTCGGCGCTCCGAACCTGCACGGAGTCGCGACCGCACAGCGCCACCGCCCCGGGAAGGGCGCCGCCCCGCAGGAAATCGAGCGCGCGGGCGCCGCAGGCCCGGCACGCCGGGTCGCGCGAAACGACGATCCGCCGCAGCTCGCGGGTCCAGACGTCGAGCGCCACGAGCTCCGCCTGCTCGGGGAGCGCGCCGAGGAGGATCTGCATGCCCGCCATGGCCGCGAGCCCGCCCACCGCGTGGACCGCGGGGGCGAGCACCCCCGCGGTGTCGCAGGTCTCCACCGTTCCGGGCGCGGGGAGATCGGGAAGATAACAGCGGAAGCAGGCGGTGCGTTCGGGGACCAGGGCCATGGCGTGCCCTTGCGCACCGATCACGCCCGCGTACACCCAGGGGAACCCGAACGCGATCGCGGCGTCGTTCACGAGGAGTCGCGTCTCGAAGTTGTCCGTGCCGTCGAGGACGCACGAAGCGCCCGCGAGCAGTCGCTCCGCGTTGCGCGGGGTGAGGTCCGCGATCACGCCCTCCACCTCGATCTCCGGGTTCGCCGCGCGAAGGGCGCGCTCGGCCGCCTTCGCCTTGGGCGCGGCCTCCCGGGCGTCGGCGTCCGAAAAGAGGATCTGGCGCTGGAGGTTCGTCTCCTCGACGACGTCGCGGTCGAGGATCCGGACGCGGCCGACGCCGGAGCGGACGAGGATCGACGCGATCACGCCTCCGGTGGCCCCCGCGCCCACGACGACGGCGGTGGCGGCGCGAAGCCGGCGCTGGCCCTCGGCGCCGACGCGGGGAAACACGATCTGTCTCGCGTAGCGGAGGAGATCGCGCTCCATGCCCGCGAACATAGCGGGCGCGCCGCGGCGGGTCAACCGCGCGGGCGCGAGAGCGGGGCGCGCGGGTTGCCCCTGTCGGATGGGCCCGCTATCATGAGGAGCGGAGGACCGTGTCACGCTGCGCGACCAGAGCGGCTTCGGAAAGCCCCGGGGCGCCAGCATGGCTGTGATCGGTGCGCCGCGGCTTTTGATCGCGTCGTTCGACGCGCCCCGCGAGCCGGAGGTGGCGGCGTGGGGGCGCCAGGTGCCGGCGGTCCTCCACGAGCGGCTCTCGCAAGCGCGGGGGCTCCGCGTGCGCCTCTGGCCCGAGCCCGGGCCGGTGGGCGGCGCGATTCCCCGGGAAGCGCTGCTCACGGGGGAGGTGGACGCGGGTACGGAGGTCGCGATCGGGCTCCGGCTCCTCGGGCCCGGGCGGGCGGACCCGGTCTACGAGCGGCTCGCGCGCTTTCCCGTGCGCTCGTTTTTCGCGAGCCGCGACCGGCTCGCCGACGATGTGGCCCGCGCGCTCGGGGCGTCTCCGCCGCCCCCGAGGGCGGTCCGGGAGACGGGGAGCTTCCCCGCGCTCCGCGACTAAATGCGGGCGATCGACCTCACCGAGGAGGCGGACCTCCCGCTCGAGCTGGAGGACCGCCGGCGCAAGCTCGAGTGGCTCCTCCTCTCGATCGAGGCCGATCCGAACTTCTCTCCGGCGGCGGACGCCCTGCTCGAGGCGGGACTGCGCGCGCACGAGCAGGGGCTCGTCCGCGAGGCGCGCAAGGCGCTGGAGCTCCTCTCCCGCCTCGCGCCCCAGGACCCCCGCGCGCCCTACGTGCTCGGGGAGCTCTCGCTCCTCTCCTCGTCTCCCGACGAGGCCGCGGGCTACTTCCGCCGCTGCCTCGCGCGGGAGCCCGCGCACCGGGCCGCGCGCTTTCGGCTCGGCCTGCTTGCGGACGAGGAGGGGGACCGCGAGGCCGCGAAGCTGCACCTCGGGATCGCCGGGGCGGGGCCGGACGGGAGTGTCGATGCGCTCCTCCTCCTCGGGATCATCTGCGCCGAGGAGGGCGACCGGCGCGGCGCGCGCAGGGCGTGGAGCCGGGCCGCCGCGCTCGACCCGCTCGGGCAGGCGGGGGTCGCGGCGCTCCGCCGGCTGAGGGAGCTCGACGACCATGCCCCGCGCCGGCGGCGCCGCTGAGCCATGCGCGAGCCCGAGCCGACCATCCGCGAGTCCGTGCTCGACCTCGTCGGGGGGACGCCGCTCGTGCGCATTCGCAAGCTCAACCCCCACCGCGGCCGCGGGGTCGAGATCCTCGCCAAGCTCGAGGGGCAGAACCCCTGCGGCAGCGTGAAGGAGCGCATCGCGCTCGCGATGGTGGAGGCGGCCGAGCGCGACGGCCGGCTCCGCCCCGGAAAGACGATCGTCGAGAGCTCCAGCGGAAACACCGGGATCGGGCTCGCCATGGTCTGCGCGGTGAAGGGCTACCCTCTCCTCCTCACCATGAGCGCGAAGCAGAGCGTCGAGCGGCGGAAGATGCTCCGGGCGCTCGGGGCGCGGGTGATCCTCACGTCCGCGGAGGGCGGGTCGGACGAGGCGTGGGAGAAGGCGGACGAGATCGCCGCGAGCGACCCCAACCGATACGTGCGGCTCTGTCAGTATCACGAGCGCGCGAACCCGGAGGCGCACGCGCGCGGGACCGCGGAGGAGATCTGGGCGCAGACGGGCGGGAATGTGGCGGCGTTCGTCGCCGGGCTCGGAACGACGGGGACCATTGTCGGCGCGGGGCGGCGGCTGAAGGAGCTCGATCCGCGCTGCCTCGTGGTCGCGGTCGAGCCCGTCTCCGGGCACAAGCAGGAGGGGCTCCGCAACATCCACGTGAGCCGCGTGCCAGCGATCTTCGATCCGCGAGTAATCGACCGCACGATCGTCACCGAGGACGAGGAGGCGATCGCGCTCACGCGCGCCCTCGCGCGCGTAGAGGGGCTCTTCTGCGGGATCTCCAGCGGGTCGGCGCTCGCGGGAGCGCTCCGCGTCGCGGCGGATCTCGACCGCGGAAACGTGGTGGTCGTCTTTCCCGACCGCGGGGAGAAGTATCTGTCGACGCCGGTCTTCGCCGAAGCCCCGGAACCCACCTGAGCGAGAGGAGCCGCCGAGCCCCTCGCGCGCGGGGCGGGCGCGGCGGTCCGAGGGGGACCGGGTCGGAATGTCCCGGCAATTAGGCTCGCCTGGGGCTGCCGGCAGTTGACACGGGAGCAGGGCGGCCCCATAATTCGGGAGGCCGGCCGAGGAACCCATGAAATACGGCATTATCGCCGACATCCACGCGAACCTCGAGGCCCTCGAGAATGCGATCGGGTTCCTGGAAGCCGAGAAGGTCGACGAGATCCTCTGCCTCGGAGACGTGATCGGGTACAACGCGGACCCGGTCGCCTGCCTCAAGCTCGTCCGCGAGAAGTGCTCGAAGGTCATCCAGGGAAACCACGAGCGGATGGTGCTCGGCGCGAGCCTCTACGGCGTCCGCACGGAGACGCTCGAGGCGACCGCGTGGACGCGCAATCAGCTCTCGCCGGAGGATCTCAAGTACATCGAGGGGCTGCCCGAAGAGGCGACCGTGGGGCGCGAGATTTTGCTCGTCCACGGCTCGCCGCGCGACAAGGACGAGTACATCATCTCGACCGACGCGATCCGCGACAACATGGAGGCGCTCCGGGCGCGCTACCCCGACGTGAAGATCTGCTTCTTCGGCCACTCCCACTATCCCATGGTGATCGGCCCGCCCGAGATCCACTACCGCTTCCAGGAGACGCGCCGGATCGACCTCGATCCCAACCGGGTCTATCTCGTGAACCCCGGTTCGGTCGGGCAGCCGCGGGACGCGTGCCCCCTCTCCTCGTTCGCGGTCTTCGACACGGACGCGTGGGCGGTCACGATCTACCGGCAGCCCTACGATCTCGCGACGACGCAGAAGAAGATCATCGACGCGGGAATCGACCGCAAGCTCGCCGCGCGACTGGAAGTGGGGAAGTAGCGCGCGGGCGTTCCCAAGTTGCAGCCCGGCCGGGCGCTGCGATAATTGAGTTCGCCATGCGAGCCCCGCGGTTCCGGCGGGCGACCGACGGCGCGTTCGCCGCCCTCGCCCGCGAGATGGGCCGGGCCACCGAGGCCGAGATCGCCGCCTTCGCGGAGGAGCAGGCCCGCGCGGCGGCGGAGGGGAAAAGCCTCACCCTTGGGCAGGTCCTGATCCGCCACCGCAAGCTCCGCGCGGAGGAATACATCGCGATCGCGCGCGCGCTGGAAGCGCTCGCGATCGCGTGCCCGGGGTGCGGTGCGCGCCGCGCGGGGAAGGAGGTCGACGCCGACCCGCGCTGCCCCTCGTGCGGGAAGGAGCCCGGGCCCGACGCGATCGCCGCCGCCGCGCGCGCCGCGGCGGGCCGCATCC
>FWPU01009222.1_pt1 | contig 15782 bp, 10 predicted proteins | sample 2228361 | NCBI WGS metagenome assembly FWPU01 (sample SAMEA103939777, study PRJEB20133) | metagenome
GGCCGCCGGTTGCGCCGGGGCCGCTGGCGCGCACGCTGCCAGGGCCGCGCCTCCCATCGCCACCAGAGCGCCGCGCAGCAGCTCGCGACGGCTGATCCGCTTGTTCCCTACCATCTTGCGTCCTCCCTCCTCAAATTGAGATGCGCTTCTCCACAGGAGCAGCCGATCTGCTCCGCGGGAGAGCCGTATGACGGCTTGCGCGCCGACGATCCCGACGGGGAATTGCAGGAGATGCAAAACACGATTCTTGCACGCTCACCCAGCGTACAGTATGATGATAGGGAATCTTTTCCCCATTGTACAGGACAAGAAAAGGCCGTTTTGCGGACATGTTGTCTCATGACCAGTTTTTATCATCGCTGCGCCTCGCCCTGACCCACCTTTACGATCCGCACCTGCTGCAATCCAGCCCTTTGATCGAGATCCTGGGGTTTGCTGACCAGCCGCAGGCCGCGTCCGCCCTGCGCCGCGCCCTCATCCAGGCGATCGATGAGCTGAAGCCCGCCCCCCAGGTGCCGCCCCAGGCGCGCGCCTGGCGCACCTACGACATCCTCTTCTGCCGCTATGTCCAACAATGCAGCCAGGAGGAGGTCGCCGAACAGATCGGCATCAGCGTCCGTCACCTGCGCCGCGAACAGCAGATGGCGGTCGACGCGCTGGCCCATCACCTGCAGGAGCGCTTCCATCTCGAACTGGCGGCCTCTCCCCTCGCCGCCGGCGAAGAGGAGGCCGCTGAGGAGATCGCGACGCCTCTCCCCGAGGAGCTGGCCTGGCTGCGTCAAGCGCCGCCCACGCAACCGGTGGAGATCGAACAGGCGCTGCAGGCGACCCTTGAGCTGATCCGCCCTCTGGCGACGCAACATGCCGTCGTCATCCAGGCCGCTCTGCCGCGCGCGACCGCGGCCTTTGCCGTTCATTTCGTCGCTCTGCGGCAGATCCTGCTGGGCTTGCTCACGGTGGCGGTGCGTCAGGCCGCCAACGGTCGCGTCGCCATCGTCGCCGAACCCCTCCCCCAAGCGATCGAAATCCAGGTCACCTGCCAGGTCGCACCCACAGCGCGCGCCCTGAGCGCCGACGACCTCTCCAACCTCGAGATGGTGCGCCAACTGGTCGACGCCTGTGGCGGCCGTCTGTTCGTCGGCACCGACGCCACGCCATTCCAGGCGACCGTCAGTTTGCCCACGCCCGAACAGGTCCCCATCCTCGTCATCGACGACCACGCCGATACGGTGCGCCTCTTCCAACGGTACACGGCAGGCACCCGCTACCAGATCATCGGCGCGTCCACGGCCGCTGATGCCTTCCGCCTGGCGGAGCAACTCGCGCCCGCGACGATCCTCCTCGATGTCATGATGCCCGAAGTGGACGGCTGGGAGCTGTTGGGCCGCCTGCGCCAACATCCCCTCACCGCTCACGTCCCGATCATCGTCTGCACGATCCTGCCCCAGGAAGAGCTGGCGCTCGCCCTGGGCGCCAGCGATTTCCTGCACAAGCCGGTCAGCCAGACGACCCTCCTCGAGCGGCTGGATCGCCTGACGCGCCCCGCTTCCGCGGGACGACCGCCAGCGCCTCGCTGACCGCGTCGATACACGCCAGCAAGTCGCGCGATGAGAGGCCGCTGCTGCGCGTGACGGTGAGCGCGTTGCTGATGGTCGACTCGCCTGCCGGATCGCGCGCCGAGATGGCGATCACCGGAATGGAGCGCAGCGCGGCGTCCTCGTTCTTCTCTTGCAGCACCGCAAACCCATCCTTCCCGGGCATCATCAGGTCGAGCAACACCACATCGGGGCGCCGCTCCCGCAACAAATCCAGCGCGCGCTGACCGTCCAACGCCCGCAGCACCCGATAGCCGCGACCGCACGCCAGCAACATGCGCCCGATGAGCTGCACCACCTCCGGCTCATCGTCGACCACCAGCACCGTCGCCCCATCGCCGGTTGCCGCCGCCAGGGCCTCGAGCAATCGCTCACGGCCGATCGGCTTGACGAGATAACTGGCGACCCCCAACCGCTCGGCCGCGGTCGCCTCCCCTGGGACGTTGCAGCGCAAGATGGGAACGCTAGAGGGGACGTCGGCCAGCCATTGCTCCCAGGCCGAAGCGCGTCCCTGAGTCGCCTCATTGACCAGGAGGGCGCGCGCCGGCGCGACGCGCGCCTCCGCCACCGCCTGCTCCGCATCCCGACAGACCACCAGATCAATCCCCTCCTGATAGCGGGCCAACAGCCGCGCCAGCGTATCGTCCGCATCGAGGAGGATCAGGCGCGGCCGCAGTTGCGGCTTGGGCGCCCGGGACGGCCGCGTGCGTCCCTCGTATGTGTGGTAAGGGCTGAACCAACGCGCGACGTCGTCGCCATCTAAAGCGACCGGCTCCGTGATCGGCAGGCTGAAGTTGAACACAGTCCCCTGCCCTGGAGCGCTCTCCACCCACATCCGCCCGCCATGCAACTCGACGAACGCTTTGCTGATGCTCAACCCCAGGCCGCTGCCGCCATGTCGGCGCCGCAATGAGCCGTCGAGCTGTTGAAAGGGAGCGAAGATGCGCCTCTGATCCTCGGCTGAGATGCCGGGGCCAGTATCCGCCACGCTGACGATCAAAGCCCGCCCCTCCTGACGAGCGCCGACGCGCGCGCCTCCGCGTTCCGTGAACCTTCCAGCGTTGCTGAGCAGGTTGAGCACCACCTGTCGCACGCGCGTGCGGTCGCAATAGAGCGGCGGCAGATCCGGCGGCAACTGCGCTTCCAACGTCAACCCTTTCGAGCGAAACAGCGGCTCCACAGCGACGATCGCCTCTTCCACGACTTGCGCCAGCGGCACCCACTCTTTGCTCAGCGCCATGCGCCCCGCATCCACCTGGCTGAGATCGAGCACATCGTTGACCAGGCTGGCCAGGTGCTGGCTGTTGCGCTGGATCACAGAGATGTCCGCCTGCAACGCGGGCGGCAGCGGCGCCCCATAAATGTGCGGGCTTTGCAGGATCACCTCGCTGAACCCGATGATCATGTTGAGAGGCGTCCGCAGCTCGTGGCTGACGTTGGCGACGAACTCCTCCTTGGCGCGACGCGCATCTTCCGCCATCTGGTGCAGGATGCGCAATTGTTCGGAGAGGCGGGTCAGTTGCAGATTGGCCTGGATCAGGTCCTCCTTCGTCTGTTGCAGCTCCAGGCTCTGCTCGCGCGCCTCATCCAGAAGCCGACGCGCCTGTTGATAACTCGACCACGACCACTCGATCGCTCGCCGCGTGGGCAACAGCAGCAGGCGCACCACCCCGACCACACCCCAGATCGTCATCAGCAACGGCGCCGGCGCAGGTACGCCCGACTGGGCCACCAACAAAGAGGCGATGGCCGCCGCGACAATCCCCCCCGCGGCGCCCGCCAGAAAGGCCGCCAACGCCGCTGGCAGCGCCAGCAACGCCCCCGCCGTCGCGATGGGCGCCGCGCCCCATGCCTGAGTCGCCGCCAGCAGGCTCCCGCCGATCAGAAATCCGACCGCGGCCGCATAACTATAGCGAAGGCTTCCCCAGGTCAGGAGCGCGGTCGCGATCAAGATCAACCCCAGCATGTCCTCATGCAACGGCCCATGCCGCAGCTCGGTGACGACGATCAGCCCCAGGCCCACGAGAAAGACCGCCGGCCAGATCAGGCTGACCGCCTCTCGCTGAAAGTCGCGCAGCGTCGTCTGTTCATACGCCGCATCCCCGCCCGCAACGATCGAGCCAGCCATGCTCGCCTCCGCCCGCGATCCGACATCGCCATAGACAAAACACGCGGAATCCGTACAATAGCCCTGCGCCTGTTATAGTATACACGTCCTTCCGCAACCGAAACGGCCATTGTCTCGAGGCGTCACACGACCGCCCTGATCGTGGATTTTGAAGGAGGCCCCATGACCCTGCGCGACGACTTCCTGTCCCGCTTCGATGGCAGCGCCGACCCGCGCCCTCTCTTTGCGCCGGACCTCACGCTCTGGCACCAATGGCATCATCGCCGGAGCACGCTGCCCGCCGAATGGCAGAACTACACCCTCGTTCAGGTCGCGCGCGCCCTGGGCGTGCCCGCCTGGGTCGTCGCCCGCCCGTGGCGCGTGGAGACCCCCGGGGTAGCGATCACGACTGAAGAAGCGGATGGCGCGCGCACGATCACGTACCGGACGGCCAGCGGCGTCCTGACTGCACGCTGGACGCTCGGCCCTGACGGCGACTGGTGGCAGACCGAATATCCGGTCAAAAGCGGCGCCGACCTCGCGGCCGCGCGCGAGCTGATCGCCGCGCGCGTCTACACGCTCGACGCCGCCGAACTGATCGCCGCACAGGCTGCCGTGGGCGACGATGGCGTCGTCGCGATCGAGCTTCCGATGCGCCCCTACTCCGAGATTCTCCACGTTCTGCTCGGCTGGAGCGATGGGTTGATGCTGCTCCTTGGGGAAGAAGGGCCAGCGATCCTCGAATGGGTCGCGCTGCTTGAGGTCAAGCTACAGGAGCTGCTCGCTGAGATCGTGAGGCTGCCCGGCGCCCTCGTGCTCGCGCCCGACAACCTCGATGGTCAATTCATCTCGCCGGGCGTCTTTCGCGAGCACCTGGCCGCGAGCTACGAGCAGACGGCTGCGATCCTGCACGCCCACGGCAAACGTCTGATCGTCCATGTCGGCGGCCCGGTCAGCCGCCTTCTGCCGCTGCTGGCGGCGGCCGGCGTCGACGGGGTAGAAGGGGTCAGCGGCCCGCCGCAAGGCGATGCGACGCTCGCCGAGGCGCGCGCGCTGGTCGGGCCGCAGATCACGCTCTGGGGCGGCATCCCCCAGGACTTCCTGCTCGCGGCGCGCAGCCAGGCGGAATTCGAGGAGGCCTGCGCCAGCGCGCTGGCGCAGGCGACCGGCGACCCGCGCGCCATCCTCGGCGTCGCCGATCGCGTGCCAGTGGACGCCGATCGCGAGCGGCTCCACTACCTTGCCGAGATCACCCGTCGCAGGCCATAGGGCGGCCTCCTGTTCGACGCCAAAGATTCGTTCGTGGCTGGTCTCCCGACCAGCCGCCCCCGTCGCCCTTGCCAATAGAAGGCCGACAACGAACGGAGAGATGCCCAACAGACCAGAAATGCAGTGAACCAGAGACCATCATCAACGCAGGGCCAAGCCAGACATTGGCCGACGTAACACCTTATGGTACAATGGTCCCTGGATGATAGACAATTGTAAATCCCCCAACATCTAACAACGACCCGGGGAAAAGCAAGGAGCAACGCCTTTTTGTGAGTGAAAAAGGACAACGCAGAGCAAAACGAACCTGGCGGCGGATGGACCTCCATTTGCACACGATGGCTTCCGCTGATTGGGCCGAGCCTGGTGTGACGTTCCTCGATCTGCTGTACAAAGCGGAGGCGCGCGGGCTGGATATTATCGCGATCACCGATCACAACACGGTCGCCGGCGTCGTCCGGCTACGCGAGGAGGTGCAACGGCTGACCTGGCTCGAACGTGAGAACCGCCTGCTGCCGGAGGAGCGCCAGCTCCTCAACGAGTATCGGCGACTGGGCGATAAGCTGCTGATTCTGCCGGGCTTCGAGTTCACGGCCACTTTCGGCTTCCATATCCTGGGCATTTTCCCGCCGGAGACCCCCGCGCGCGATCTGGAATACCTTCTCTTGCGCCTGAACGTTCCGTCCAGCCTGCTCGACAGCGGCTCGACGGAGGTCGGCGCCACCACCGATGTGCTCACCGCCTATCGCCTGATCCATGAGGCGGGCGGCCTGGTGATCGCTGCGCACGCCAATTCGGCGGCTGGCGTGGCCCTGCGGGACTTCCCGATCGGCGGACAGACCAAGATCGCGTACACGCAGTCGCCCTACCTGCACGCCCTCGAGGTCACTGACCTGGAGAGCCGCAGCAAGCGCGCGACGGCGCGCTTCTTCGATGGCACGAAGCCTGAGTACCCGCGCCGCATGCACTGCATTCAGGGATCGGACGCGCATCGCCTCAACCGCAGCCCGAAGGACAAACACGCGCTGGGCTGGTGCGATCGCGTCACCGAGATCTTGCTGGCGGACGTCACCTTCGAGGCGATCAAAGAGGTGTTCGAGGGCAGCGATTTCTCGCGCACCCGGCCGTTCCGCGCGACCCACGAGCCTTATGATCACGTCGCCGCCGCCTGCGAACAGGGGCCGAACATCGTCCAGTCGTTCCACGAGAGCCTCTCGCGCAAAGGCGGTCGCCTGCACGCCGTCCTGGCCGACATCGTCGCCTTCGCCAACCGTCAGGGCGGCACGATCTATCTGGGCGTCAATTGGGCGCGCAAAGGCATCCCGACCGGCATCGAGAAGCCCGAGGAGGAGGTGGCCAACCTCAAGCAGGAGATCCAACGGGAGATCACACCCCCTCTGGACGTCGCGATCGAGATCGTCGAGAGCCATGGACGGCCGGTGATCCAGATCGCCGTCCCCGAGGGAAAGGACAAGCCGTACTGCCTCGAGCAAAGCCACATTTATATTCGCCAGGAGAACGAGACCAGCCTGGCCGTGCGCGACGAGATCGTGCAGATGGTCCGCCAATCCCTCGCTGCAGCCGAACCAGCGCCTCCGCCCATGCCCGCAGCCCCTGCGTTGCCGGAGCCGCCCGCCCCGCCCGCGGCTCCCGAAGGCGAAATCGAGCCGCCCAAAGTCGGCGTCCAGGTGTTGGCGTCCGTCGAACGGAAGGGCGTCATTTATCACACGCTGAAAGACCTGCGCAACAACCAGGTGGTGCACAACGTCACGCGGGCCTCGGCGCGCAAGTTGTGGAATTACGCCATCAGCCAACACGAGAACCAGGTCCTGAACCCAGACGAAGTCATCTGGAAAGGGAACATTGGGCTGTGGCGCCAACAGCGCTGGGCGGGCAAAATGCGTTACGACCTGGTGCAACGACTGCCCGACGACACCTTCATCGTCTATTACGGGGTCACCGAGGACGGCATGGAGGGACCCTGGCGCCAGTTCCTGCCCGACGAGGAGTAGCGGCGCCCCTTGTGAGCGCCGGCACAACGCCACCCTCATCAGCGTCGGCTACGACATGCCCGACGAGGGGTAGGGTCGCCCCTTGTGAGCCCCCCTCAAACCCCCATTGGGTGGCGAAGGCAATACCTTCGCCTGCCCCTTATCTGTGAGTTCTCGGACGGGCTCCAAGGGGACGCGAAGGGTCTGGACCACGAAGCCGCGAAGGAGACGCGAAGATCGCGCAGTGCGAAGGGCGCGAAGAGGGTCGCCGCGAACGTGGTCTTCGTGCTCTTCGTGCTTCGTGTTCTCTGTGAGCCTTCGCGCCTTCGTGATCCAAACACCCCTCGCGCGACGCGCAAGAGGTATGGCAGGGTACGGCTGGATGGGATTGGGATAGACCCTACCGGGGGCTGGGCGATAGATACAGGATGGCTATCGCTGCCAGCCCCCACAACGCCACGCTTCCCAGGAGAGGCGGGTCGCGCAACAGTAGCTCGTCCGGGGCGCCCCCCTCCCCACGCACGTGGATGAGGTAGAGATAGCGGAACAGCCCGTAGATCACGAAGGGGATGGTCACCATCATCAGATCGTTCGGCGGCAAATTGGGAGCCGAGAACGTGTATAGCGAATAAGCGATGATGGTCGTGCTGGTCACCAGGCCGATCAGTTGATCGAGGAAGGGGATCGTGTAGTGATCCAGGATCGCGCGGTGCGCCGTTGCTCCTCCCGCCAGCAACACCAGCTCATGACGACGCTTCCCCAGGCCCAACAACAACGCCAGCAGCGTCGTGCACACGTAGAGCCACGGCGAGAAACGCACGACATCCACCACGACGACGCCGGCAACCACCCGCAGCACAAACCCTGCAGCGATGCTCAGGACGTCGATGATGACGATGCGCTTCAGGTAGAACGAGTAGGCCAGGTTCAGCGCCAGATATCCCAGGACCACCCATCCTAGCTCGCTCCCCCAGGCAAAGGCGCCGCCCAGGGCCAGCGCTGCTAAGATCGCCGCTGCGCCCACGGCCGCGCGTCGGGACAACTGGCCAGAGGCGAGCGGACGCGAACGTTTCGTCGGATGCGCCCGATCCTTCTCAATGTCGGCGATGTCATTGATAATATAGACGACGCTGCTGATCAGGCAGAAGGCGATGAAAGCCGCCAGCGTCTGCGCGACCAGGGGCATGCGCCCCAACTTGCCGTCGAAGACGAGCGCGGCAAAGACGAAGACGTTCTTGGTCCACTGGCGTGGCCGCATGGTCTTGAAGATCAGACGTAACACCCCTGTCTCCTTGCGGTCAGCGATCAGAACGGTGTTGGCATTCTACGGTACAGCGATGAGGCCGTCAACCATCCGCAACGACAAATTGCGTCTGGACCTGGCGCTGGTGGGACGAGGCCTGGCCGAGAGCCGCGCGCGCGCGCAGGCGCTGATCCTGGCCGGCCACGTCCGCGTCGACGGTCAGACCGTGACCAAAGCTGGCCACCTGGTCGCAGCGGATGCGCAGATCGTGATTGCCGCCCCCCTGCCCTACGTCAGCCGCGGGGGGGTCAAGCTGGCCGCCGCGCTCGAGGCGTTCGCCATCCACCCCAACGGGTGGGCCTGCGCCGATGTCGGCGCCTCCACGGGCGGCTTCACCGACTGTCTGCTGCAACACGGCGCCGCGCGCGTCTACGCCATCGATGTGGGCTACGGCGAGCTGGCCTGGTCGCTGCGCAACGACGCGCGCGTGGTCGTGCTTGAGCGCACCAACGCCCGCTATCTGACAGCGTTGCCCGACGGCGCGTTGGTCGACCTGGCCACGATCGACGTTTCTTTCATCTCTCTGCGGCTGATCTTGCCAGCCGTGCGGGGATGGCTACGCGCGAGCGGCCATATCATCGCGCTGATCAAACCACAGTTCGAGGCTGGCCGCGCCCACGTCGGGCGCGGCGGCGTCGTCCGGGACCGCAACGTCCATCGCGCCGTGCTCGCTGACCTGCTGGCTTTCGCCCAGGAGCTGGATCTGGGGCCGCAAGGGGTGATCCCCTCGCCCGTGCGTGGGCCGGCTGGCAACATCGAATTTCTGGCGCATCTGCAACAGGGCGCAGCGCCGCGGCCCGATCTCGACGCCGCGATCGAGCGCGCTCTGGACCAGGCCCCCGCATGAGACACTTGCATCGCCGCCGCGAGGAAGCCCGCTGATGAACCATGTCCGCCTGAAACGCGCGCTATTGGTGGGCGCTGTGCTCGTCCTGGCGCTGACGACCATCTGGGCCGCGCGCAACGGCCTTTATCCGTATGTGGCCGCCCTCCTCATCGGCTACTTGGTCCATCCTCTGGTCGATTTCCTCGACACCCACATGCCGGGCGCGCTGCGACGGCGGCGCGCCTCGCGACCGATCGCCATCTTGATCGTCTACTTGCTCACCATCGGCATCATCGTGACCATCGTCGCTTTTCTGGTGCCGTTGGTATGGAGCCAGCTTCAGGAACTGTTCACATCCCTCCCGACCCTGCTGCAGCGGGCGGGAGGACGCATCGATGTGGGCCTCAGCGAATGGTATCGCAACACGTGGGACTCGCTGAGCACCCTGGCCGATCAATACCTGGGCATCAAGTTGGAGGAGGTCACAGAGGGCGGCCTGCGTCCCCAGGTGGAACGCTGGCTGCTTGAATCGGCGCAGCGCGCCGCCCTGGTCGTGATGAACACCCTGCAACAAGGGGTCACACGCTCGCTCTCGGTGATCACGAGCACGGTCAGCTTCGTGCTCGGCGTCCTCATCCTGCCTTTTTGGCTCTTCTATATCCTCAACGACGAAGCGCGCGTCGTCGCAGGGGTCATGCGCCTCATCCCAGATCGCTATCGTCTGGATGCACACTTCTTGTTGCGCACAGCCGACAACGTGCTCAGCGCCTACATCCGCGGCCAGCTTGTGCTCGCCCTCTTCATCTTCTTGATCGACACGATCGGCCTGGCCATCATCGGCGTCAACTATCCCCTGCTTCTGGGATTGGTCGCCGGCATCCTCGAAGTCTTCCCATATATTGGCCCCATCCTGGGCGCCATCCCGGCGATCCTCGTCGCCCTCCTGCAATCCCCGACGCATGCCCTGTGGACGCTGATCCTCTTCGTCGCCGTGCAGCAGGTGGAGAACATCTTCCTCGTGCCGCGCATCCAGGGCCAGAACGTCGAACTACATCCGGCGCTCATCATGCTCGTCCTCGTCATGGGCAACGAGATCGCCGGCATCTGGGGGATGCTGATCGCCGTGCCGCTGACAGCGATCGTGCGCGACGTTTTCAAGTATCTCTACCTGCGCCTTTCCTCCCCGCCCTTCGATCCTCCCGCCGCCTACGCGCGCCTGCGGCAGAGCCATTTCACGCTCGATGTGTGACCACAGGGGCCCAGCGCGCCAACCCCCGCAAACAAACGGGGGAGGTCAGCGCGGGACGCTGCCTCCCCCATCGCAACCGGTCTCACCGTGATCCGACTGGCGTCTGCCCCTACTCGTCGACCGGGCGAATCCCCAGGTACACTTCGCGGCCCGTAAGCACCCTGAGGATGGCCTCAGGCGACCGCCAGTGCACGACCTCATGCATCTCGCGCGGCGACATCGGGCGGTTCTCGTTCACCAGCAACAGGCGAAATGCGGCCGCCGCCAGAGGCACCTGCGGGCCGATGAACTCGACATGGCCAGCGCATTGGGTGCGCAGACACTCCAATAACGCGTCGGTCTGCTTGACCTCGCCCGTGTCCGGGTCAATCCAGTCGACCAGCTCCGTCTCGCGGTGGTCGATGAAGCGTTCCTGGCATTGCGGACAGAGCTGGTTGCGCAAATAGAGTCGAAAATCCAGTCCGCTCTTGTCCCACCACGAACGATCGATGTGGAACTTCGTATCGATCGTCGGCTTCTTCCAGGCCATCGGCGCCTCCTCTCTACTGGACGGTCAAAGCGTAATAGCCGCCGCCAACGTCCCGGAAGGAGCGATCGGCAAGCAGGGCGGCGAAGATCGGCCCCGGCGCGGTGCGTCGCAGCATGTTGACCGCCGAGTAGAGGCTTTTCACGTGTACAGTCCCCTGTGGATTCAGCTTGACCAGCTCCGGGAAGACGATGTGCAGCAGATCGGCAATGGTCGCCCCTTCCTCGGCCAGGCGCGCCCGCAACGCCTCCAGCTCCTCGGGAGATTCTTCGCCGAGCAACACGTGTTCATCGTACTCGCAGGCGATCGGCTGCTTTTGCATGCGCAGCACGAGTTGTCCATCCTCCACGCTCGCCATGCGAACCCACTCGCGGCGCATGCGGCGAGGTCGGAAGTCGACGGTGACCTCGTCGGGCCTGGCGGTGCGATCGAGCGTGATGTAGGCCCCTACCGGCAGCTTATGTTGCTCCATCCATCCTTCCAGGCCGCACACGTACCGCCCATCGTAGACGACCCATCCCGGGAAGCGCTGCCCCCACCGGCCGTCGATGAACGTGATCATGCCGCGCCCGTGATCTCCCGCCGGGAAGAACGGCCGGCTGCGCGGGCTGAGGGGAAGGGTACCCGCCTTGCGATGCGGATACGTCAGGACCAGCGTGGTGCTGGGCACCAGGAACGCGGACTCGGTCGTGATCCCCCCCTCTGACCATTCATCGTCCAACTCCCATTCGACCTGCAACATCTCCACGGTCAACAGGGCGCGGTTGTAGCGGACCGGCGTATAGACCAGAGAAGGCGGCGTGCTCAGCGCGCCCGGCGGCTCCAGGCGGCGCAGCATCCACGCATCGCCCTCGCGGCTGCGGATGAGGTCAAAACGCTCATCCTGCGACAGCGCCAGGTTCAGCGAGAACGTGCGAACCTCTTCGAGCGCCTCCGCTGGTATGTCCAGCTCGGCAAGGATCGACTGGACGCTCAAGGGCTGCCCTTTCACTTCGATCAACGCTTCGGCCAGGTTGAGGTGCCCGACATGGACATCCACCAGCAAGGCTTTGAGGAACCACCGATCGTCGTGCGAGACGAAACCGGAGTCGGGATGCTGCAAAGCCTCGACCAGGAGGCTACGGATACGATCATGGTGACGAGTGGCCAGCTCTTCGGGAGTGATCAGGTTCGCCGATTTCCACAGTTCCTCGCCGTTGTCCGTCTGGTTGAGACGATGGGGCGTCTTGAGATCGGCCGCGAACTCGCGCGGCGCGTCCTCTCCCTCGAATTGCACGGCGATGACGTTGAATTCGCCATGCTCCGGATTATGTCCCTGACGAATCGCGCGCACGACGCCGAGGCGATAGTCGAACGCCGGAAAGACCACCTGATCCCCAATAGCGTAGCTCCCCTTCGGCTGATAGATGACGCCTCGCGCCAGCTCGGCCCGCATCACTTGCTCTTCCTGCTGGCAGCGGCGACGCACAAGCTCCAGGATCAATTCATCAGTGGCAACAGGAACGGCTCGCTCCAGAACATAATGATACAAATGCTCAATATCGTCTGGCGCGATCGTAAAGCTCTCTTCCCAGTAGGCGGGGGTCTGCGTCTTTCGCTGTAACACTCGTCCCATCCTCCGGCGTGCGCAACCAGCGCAACCTGATATACGCCTGATTTGCTTGTATCCAAAAGACCATTATAGCAGCGCTATGGGGGCGCGTCAAAAACGCCTTCGGACGAGATAACGGCAGGCCGATTCGACGCCGCAAACGTCCCTTGAGGCGCTCTGACGCCCACCCTGTCCAGACGCCGATCACGCGAACGACTCAGGTCGCGGCCGTCCCGCCCGAGCGCCGCTGGGCCAGAGCAGTCCCGATCAACACCAGCACAGCTCCCGCCGCCATCGGCCACGTGAACGGCTCCCCCAAGCCGACGACCCCCAACGCTGTCGACACGATCGGGATGAAGAAGAGGAACAGGCCCGCGCGCGCCGCATCCGATTGCGCCAACACCCGCCACCACCAAAGGTTGGCCAGCGCGCCGCTGCCGAATCCCAGCAGGACCAGCGCGCCGATCACAGACGGCGAACGGGGCCAACGCATCCCCTCCCACAACGCCATCGGCAGCAGAAACAATGCCCCTAACGCCGCCGTCGTCGCCGTAACTACCAGCGGCGCATGACGGGCTACGATCCGCTTCCCATACACGGAATAGACCGCCGCGCACAACGCCGCCAGCGCCGTCAGCCCATCCCCCAGCCAGGAAGCTCCGCCGACGACAACTCCCTGCCCCTGCAAGCTGACCAACGACACCCCGGCAAAGGCGATCACGATCCCCGCCGCCGCCCCACGATCGAGTCGCTCCCCTAGCCACCACACGCCCAGGATCGCGATAAAGATCGACGTCAGGTTGATGACCCACCCCACGTTAACGGCGGTCGAAAAACGCAACCCCCAGTTCTGCAGGGCGTAGAAGAAAGCGATGCCCACCAACGCCAGGAAGGCCAGCGCCCTCCCCTCCTCCCGCAGCGCTCGCTGCACTTGCGGCCACAGACCCATAAGCGGCAGATAGAGCGCGAACGCAGCCGCCGCCAACGCCCATCGCCCAAAGGCAATCGCCATCGGCCCCACTTCGCTCAGGGCCACCTTGGTCAATACGAAACTGCTCCCCCATAACAGGCACACCGCCGCCGCCAACGCCCACACGCGCAAGCGGACCCCCATCCCGACTTGTGAGACGCCTCTTCGCCTCATGCGCCCTCCGGAGCAGCGAGCGCCTCGCGCAGGCTCAGCGACAACACCTGCGACGCGCCATCAGCTCCCATCGTGATCCCATATAGCGTGTCAGCCGCCTCGATCGTCCCCCGGTTATGGGTGATCAGGATGAACTGCGTGCGCGCGGCCAAACGCAACAGCGCCTCTCGGAAACGGCCCACGTTCGCCTCGTCCAGGGCGGCGTCCACTTCATCAAGGATGCAGAACGGCGGCGGGTTGACCTCCAACAGAGCGAAGATGAGCGCGGCCGCCGTGAGCGACCGCTCACCCCCCGACAACAACGCCAGCGATTGGGAACGCTTGCCCGGCAAATTGGCGATGATCTCGACGCCCGTCGTGCTCAGGGCGTCCGGATCGGTCAGGACGAGGCGCGCCGATCCCCCTCCGAAGAGACGGCTGAAATGCTCGCGAAAGCGGCGCGCCACCTCGTCGAACGTGCGCTTGAACTCGCGCTCCATCAGCTCATTCAGCTCGGCGATCACCTGATGCAGGCCGGCGATGGCGTCAGTCAGGTCAGCCAGTTGCGCCGAGAGGAAGGCGTGGCGTTCGGCCGCTGCGGCGTATTCGGCAGGAGCGTCGGGATTGACCGTTCCCAGCCGGCTGAGCTGGCTGCGCAGGCGCGCCACATCCTGCTCCAGCCCCTCGGGGGCGACCATCACCACCGGCAGCGACGCGACGATGTCCCCCAAGGGCAGGGGGGGCTGATCGGCCTGGCCCGCTCCCGCCTCCAGGGCGATCACCCCCAGATCGCGATCGATCTCCCGTCGCAGGCGATCTCGCTCGTCGCGGGCGCGAGCCAGAGCCAACTGCGCCTGCTGATGAGCCGCCTCTTGCTGACGCAACTGCTGACGCGCCGTGGCCGCGCGCTCCTCCGCCGCGGCCTGCTGCGCGGCGAGCCGTTCGACGGTCTCCTCCGCCGGCGCGATCTGTCCCGCCAAATGATCGATCTCGGCCTGGAGCTTGCCCACCAGCCCCGCCAGCTCGGCCAGCTCGGCGGCCAGCCGCTCGCGCTCCGCCACAAGCTCGGCGCGCCGACGCGCGCGCAGCGCGATCTCCTCCTGCGTCGCCTGCCAGGCCTGGCGCGCCTGCGCGAGCGCCGCCTCCTGGGCGCGTTGCTCGCCGATCAAGGCCCCCAGCGTCGCCTGCGCTTCGCCAGCGCGCGCGAGGGCGTCATCATCGGCAACATCCGCTAGCGCTCGATCGGCGGCTTCCAACTCCTGGGCGCGCGCCCAACGAGCGGACTCCAGCGCGTCCAGATCGCCCTCGAGGCGTGCGATCTCCTGTTCCACTTCCTTCGCCTGGCGCGCCGCCTGTTCGGCCGCCGCACGCCGCCACTCCACCGTCTGGCGCGCGCGATCAAGCTCACGCAGCCGATCCTGCAGGCGGCGCGCCAGTTCGGCCTGGCGCCCGGTCGCCGCCTGCAGCGCCTGCTCTTGCTTCGCCAGGGCCGCGGCCGCCCGCCGCAGCTCCTCCCGGGCGCTTGCGAGGTCCGCCTCAGCCGCCGCCGCCGCCTGCGTCGCAGCCTGCACCTGGCGAGGCAGGTCGCGCCGCTCGCGCTCGCGCGCGAGGAAGCCCCCGCCGCGACGATCCTCCTCGCCGCCCGTGACGCTACCTCCTGGCCGCACCACTTCCCCTTCCACCGTCACGATCTGGGCCACCCCTTCGGCCTGGGGCAGGATGCGCCGCGCAACGGCCAGATCGTCGACAACCCACACGCGCCCCAGGAGAAGCTGAACCACATCCCGCAGGCGCGCGTCGGCCTCCACCAGCTCAGCCGCCGCCCCACGCACCCCCGGCTCTGACGGCGCCGACAGGGATCGGCTCGGGCGCAACGAATCGAGCGGCAAGAAGGTCGCGCGGCCGGCGCGCGTGCGCTTCAAAAAGGCGATCGCGGCCTCAGCGTCCGCCCAGCGCTCGACGACGATGTCCTGCACTCGGGCGCCGAGCGCCGTCTCCAGGGCGCGCTCCAGGTCGGCGGGCGCCCGGATCAGCTCTCCTACCGTGCCCACCACTCCCGTGAGCGAGGGCCGGCCGCCACGCGCCGCCTGCAGCACGGCGCGCACGCCCGCGAAAAAGCCGCTTCCCTCCTCGTGCAGCCGCTCGAGCAGGTCCAGGCGCGCCTGCAGTTGATCGAGATGTCGCTGCGCCTCCGCGAAGGCA
>FWPU01003300.1_pt1 | contig 15778 bp, 25 predicted proteins | sample 2228361 | NCBI WGS metagenome assembly FWPU01 (sample SAMEA103939777, study PRJEB20133) | metagenome
GTACTGGGAGGTTCCGCCAGGAGATATGCCTCTGTTGGGGACGTTATTGTTGCTTCGGTAAAAAAGGCCATTCCTGGAGGAGATGTAAAGAAGGGAGAGGTTGTAAAGGGAGTGGTAGTAAGGACTAAGCACGATGTTCCCAGAGAGGACGGCTCCTTTGTAAGATTTGATAGGAATGCTGTCGTCTTGATTGATAACGATGGAAACCCCAGGGGTACCAGGATTTTTGGGGCAGTAGCACGCGAATTAAGGCAAAAAAACTTCACCAGGATTTTGTCCCTGGCCCCGGAGGTGGTCTGAGGTGCATATAGTAAAGAACGACATAGTGGAGATACTGGCTGGAGACGACAGGGGGAAGACCGGGAGAGTACTCTCTGTAATGCCCAAAAAGGGGCGTGTGCTGGTAGAAGGGATTAATTATATATGGAGGCACGTCCGTCCCAGTCCAAAAAACCCACAGGGGGGCAGGATACAAAAGGAGGCGCCCATTGCCACCTCAAAGGTACTGGTATTGTGCCAGAACAAGAATTGCAAGAAATACGGCAAAGGCGTGAGGGTTCGTAGTAAGTCAGGCCAGGAAGGCGGCGTAAAGATTAGGCTATGCGCTAGCTGTGGTTCTGCCATCGCAACCACAACGGAAAAATAAGATATGGCAAGGCTGATGGAACTTTATAAACAAAAATTACTTCCCGAACTTCAAAAGAAGTTCGGGCATAAAAACTCCATGTCCGTACCCAGGCTAGTAAAGGTAGTGATAAACATGGGGGTAGGCAGGGCAATAGAGAACAGGAAGATACTGGAAGATGCACAGAAACACCTTGCCCTCATTACCGGCCAAAGGCCCATGATTACTAAGGCTAAAAAATCAGTGGCAGGGTTTAAGCTCAGGGGAGGCAGCCCGATAGGGTGTAAAGTTACGCTAAGAGGACGGAGGATGTACGAATTTCTGGACAGGCTTTTCAGTGTTGCCCTTCCCAGGCTAAAGGACTTCAGGGGCATCTCGCAGGATAGTTTTGACGAAAGGGGTAATTATACCCTGGGCATAAGCGAACAGGTTATCTTCCCTGAGATTAACATTGAGGATGTGGAGTTCACACAGGGTATGGATATTACCATAGTGACTTCTGGAAAGGGTAAGGAAGAGTCTAAAGAACTCCTCCGTCTTTTAGGGGCACCGTTTAGGGAATAACAGGCAATGGCAAGAAAGGCAATGATAGAGAAGGCCAACAGGCCCCCCAAGTACGAGACCCGCCAGCGCAATCGTTGTAAGCTTTGCGGTCGGCCCAGGGGTTATTACAGGAAATTTCAGATTTGCAGGTTGTGTTTCAGGAATCTTGCCTCTAAGGGAGAGATCCCGGGGGTAAAAAAGGCCAGCTGGTAGGAGAGTCTCATGACCGACACTATTGCCGATATGCTCACGCGGATCAGGAACGCTGTCATGCGGAAGAAGGAGAGTGTGGAAATTCCACGCTCTAACGTAAGGAAGAAGGTCATAGATGTACTGAAGAAAGAGGGTTTCATAAAGGAGTACAAAGAGATTGAGGACGGAAGGCAGGGAATCCTCAAGGTATATCTCAAGTACGGGCCACAGAAAGAGCCGATTATTCATAGCCTTTCCAGGGAGAGTAAGCCCGGTAGAAGAATATATAAGAAGGCAGAGGAAATAAGGCCCGTGATGGGGGGAATAGGAGTGGCAGTGTATTCCACCAACAAAGGTATCATGAGTGGCGAGGAGTGTAAGAAGGCAGGCGTTGGTGGTGAGCTTTTGTGTAAGGTCTGGTGAGGTGAGAGATGTCTAGGATTGGAAGATTGCCTGTAGCCATCACCGAAAAGGTGGATGTGAAGATAACGGATGAGACACTGAAGGTAAAAGGGACCCTGGGGGAGGTATCTCAGAGATTTCACCCCTCGGTGAAGTTTGAGTTTGACCAGTCCAAGAGGTTGCTGCGTGTAAAGGTGGCCGATGAAGAACCGAACCAGAAGGCACTACTAGGCCTGAGTCGCACCCTGGCCTTCAATGCAGTGGAAGGAGTTACTAAGGGCTTCTCAAGGGAGATGGAGATTCACGGTCTTGGCTACAATGTAAAACTGCAGGGCAAGGACCTTGTCCTTTCTATAGGGTACATAAACCCTGTCCATTTGACGATTCCGCAGGGGCTAAGGGTAGAAATATCCCAACCCACAAACCCGGCACGCTTCATTATAAAAGGCGTTGATAAGCAACAGGTGGGGCAGTTTGCTGCCGTTGTAAGGTCGCTGAGGGAGGTGGAGCCTTATAAAGGAAAGGGCATAAGGTACAAGGACGAGGTGGTAAGAAAGAAGGCAGGCAAGGCCTTCGCCGGTGGAGCGGCAGCTACATAAGGCATGGACCCCCAGAAGAAAAAGTGGCAGAAAAGGCATGTCAGACACCTCAGGGTGCGTCAAAAGGTCTTTGGGACCGAAGAGTGCCCCAGGCTATCAGTTTACAGGAGCCTCAAGAATATCTATTGTCAGTTGATTGACGACTCCAGGGGGAGAACCCTGGCTGCTGTCTCTACCCTTTCTCCTGATATAAAGGGCAAGGTCTCTTACGGCGGGAACAAGAAGGCGGCAGAACTGGTGGGTAATAAGATAGCCGAGGAGGCCAGGAAGCTAGGGGTAGCAAAGGTGGTCTTTGATAGAGGTCCGTATAAATTTCATGGAAGGATAAAGGCCCTTGTCCTTGCAACAAATTTCCCTATCGAGATGCACTGTCATAACGATCTTGGCATGGCAGAGGCTGTCTCTGTTGCTGGTGCTTAGGAGGGATTCTTGGCAGAAGAAGCCGTTGTAGCGAAGGAAAGGGGCGTAGTGGAAGATACTGTGGTGGCCATCAACCGTTGCACTGCAGTAACCAAAGGAGGCAAGAGCTTGAGCTTTAGTGCCCTCGTGGTAGCAGGGGATGGGCAGGGCAGGGTAGGTGTTGGCTTTGGTAAGGCCAGAGAGGTTCCCAGTGCTGTGGCCAAGGCCTCCAAGGATGCCAGAAGGAATATAGTGGGCGTCATTCTCAAGGGGGATACTATACCCCACGAGGTTTGGGGGAGATACCGGGCCAGCAGGATATTCATGAGGCCAGCTGCCCCGGGGACCGGGATAAAGGCCGGGGCGGCAGCCAGGGCCGTCCTTGAACTGGCAGGAATAAAGAATATATTGACCAAGTGTTATGATTCCAGAAATCCTATAAACGTTGTAAAGGCTACCCTGGAGGGACTAAAGGGGCTAAAGTCCAAGGAAGAGGTGCGCGCTCTCAGGGAGACGGGATAGTAACGATATGAATCTGCAGGACGTCAAGGCAGCAGGGTTGAGGAGGAAGAGGAAGAAGAGGCTTGGTTGCGGGTTGGGCTCTGGCCACGGGAAGACCGCATGTCGTGGGACTAAAGGGGCCGGTGCCCGTTCTGGTAGCGAGACCCGTCCTTACTTTGAAGGGGGACAGATGCCCTTGGTGCGCCGTATCCCCAAAAGGGGTTTCACTAATATCTTTAAGAAGCAGTACAGTCTTGTAAATGTTGGGGCCCTGGCCGGACTCAAAGAAAAGGAAATAACACCCGAAGTGCTAAGAAAGGTTGGACTCATCAAGGGCAAGGAAGAGAAAGACGTTAAGATACTGGGAAAGGGAGAGATAAAGGTACCAGTTATCGTCCAGGCCCACAAGTTTAGTCAGGGGGCCATTAAAAAGATAGTTGCAGCCGGTGGAGAAGCAAAGGTTATTCCATGCTAGACAAGATTAAGAATATTTACAATATCCCAGAACTCCGGCAGAAGATACTGGTTACCCTTGGCCTTGTTGCCCTTTGCCGGGTTGGGGTATACATCCCTATACCAGGGATAGACACCGCCGTCTTGAAGAGTTACTTTCAGCAGTTCGCCCAGACAGGCGTAGGGCAGCTCATGGGGCTGGTAGACCTCTTCGCCGGAGGGGCCATGTCCTCAGGGGCTATCTTTGGACTGGGGGTGATGCCTTATATAAGTGCCTCTATTATCTTTCAGCTCCTGGTGGGAGTCATCCCTTCCCTTGAACGTCTCCACAAAGAGGGAGAAGTGGGAAGGAAGAAGATTAACCAGTACACCAGGATGGCTACGGTGGGGTTGTGCTTTTTTCAGGCCTTTATCCTCACACGCACCCTTTATACTATAGAGATAAACAATATACCAGTGGTACCAGTGTATATCCAGGGGATGAGTTTTCAGCTGATGGCCTCCTTGCTCCTCACCACGGGGACTATGGGCCTGATGTGGATAGGTGAGCAAATAGATGAGCACGGCATAGGGAGCGGGATATCACTGGTAATTATGGTGGGAATAGTAGACCGTCTACCCTGGGCCTTCTCCCAGGTGATGTCTAACTTTACCTTTTCAGTCGCCCCGGCAGAGCACGAGATAGGGATCTTCAGGATCCTCCTCCTGGCAGCCTCTTTCGTGGCAATCGTGGCAGGGATAGTATACATCACCCAGGGGCAGAGGCGTATCCCCATCCAGCAGGCCAAACATACAAGAGGCCACAGGGTATATGGAGGGCAAAAGCATTTCCTCCCCCTCAGGGTAAACCAGGCAGGGGTAATGCCCATTATATTTGCTCAATCCTTACTCATATTTCCTGCCGCCATAATCCAGGGGATACAGGTGAGGCTGGAGCCCGGGAGTTTTGGCTACTTGATAAGCTCCAGGATGGCGGACGCCTTGCGAGGCGGCGTAGTCTACGTTAGCCTTTACGTATTTCTCATCGCCTTTTTCTGCTACTTCTGGACGGCTATACAGTTTAATCCCAAGGAGATGTCTGAGAACCTTAAGGACTACGGGAGTTTTATCCCGGGGATAAGACCCGGGGGCAGGACGGCGGAGTACCTTGAAAACATCATGGGCCGTATAACCCTGGCCGGGGCCACCTTCCTTGCCATAATAGCCCTATTGCCCAATATGGTCTCAAAGGGTTTTGAGATAAACAGGGCCATTGCCGGGTTCTATGGGGGTACAGGACTTCTCATAGTGGTGGGGGTAGCACTGGACCTGCTTCAGAGGATAGAGGCGCATCTCCTCATGAGACATTACAGTGGTCTACTGGGAGGCACTGCAAGGATAAGGGGACGGAGAGGATGAACGTGGTCTTTCTAGGGCCTCCGGGGGCAGGAAAAGGTACCCAGGCCGAGGCTATAAGTAAACAGGCAGGGCTGAAACATATTTCTACGGGTGACGTACTCAGGGCGGCCGTGGAGGCAGGTACGCCTGTTGGCCTTAAGGCCAAAAAATATATGGAAAAGGGATTGCTAGTGCCTGACGAGGTGGTGGTGGATATAGTAGCGGAGCGCATCAGCAAAAATGGACGCGCAAAGAGTTTTCTCCTGGACGGTTTCCCCAGGAATCTAAACCAGGCAAAGGTCCTGGATGAGACCCTGAAACGTATCAATAGCAAACTGGACGTGGTCTTCTACTTTGCCGTTTCAGAGGAGACGGCAATTGCAAGGCTCACCGGACGATGGATATGTCCGGGGTGTGGGGCTAATTACCATCAGGCCTACATGCCTCCGCAGAAGTCAGGTATATGCGACAAATGCGGAAAGGCCCTCCAGCAGAGACCGGACGATAAGGTTGAGACGGTGAAAGAGAGGTTAGAGGTTTATAAAAAGCAGACGGCAGACCTTATTGAGTACTATGAAAGGCAGGGTCTCCTGAAAAAGGTAAGTGCCGATAGAGGAGTAGAAGAGGTTTACCGGGAGGTAATAAAGGCTCTGGATTCACTCACCAAAGGAAAATAGTATGATAGAGTGTAAGAGCGCAAGGCAAGTTGAGCTTATGCGCCATGCTGGGAAGATTGTAGCCGGTGCCTTGCGACTAGCCAGAGAACTGGCTGTCAGTGGTGTGACCACTGATTACATAGATACGGAGATTGAAAAGTACATACGCAAAAACCATGGTATACCTATGTTTAAGGGTTATAGGGGTTATCCCAGGAGTACGTGCACCTCTATAAACGAGGAGGTGGTACACGGGATACCCGGCCCTAGGAGATTAAAAGAAGGAGACATCCTTAGCGTAGACATAGGGGTAGAGTACAGAAACTACATGGCCGATGGTGCTGTGACCGTACCCATCGGGGATGTTTCTCCTGAGGCCAGGGAATTGATAAGAGTTTGTGAGGAAGCGCTTAACAGGGCTATTAAGGTTATAAGACCAGGAGTTATGCTTTCCCAGGTAGCTAGATGTATACAGAAATACGTGGAAGGGCATGGATGTTCAGTGGTAAAGGACTATGCCGGGCATGGGATAGGTAGGTGCATGCATGAGGAGCCACAGGTACCTAACTATGTTAGCGAGGAACTCCTGGTCCACGACGTCGTCCTGCTTCCGGGGACTGCCCTTGCGATAGAACCCATGATTTGCATGGGAGGCGGTGAGACGGAGGTCCTGGAGAACAGGTGGACGGTGGTTACAAAGGATCGTAAGCTCTCAGCCCATTTTGAACATACTGTAGTGGTCACCGATACAGGAGTAGATATACTTACGGTAGAATGATATGCCTAAGGAGGAACCAATAAAGGTGGAGGCCGTGGTAAAAGAGGCCCTTCCCAACGCAATGTTCAGGGTAGAGTTGCCTAATGGTCATCAGGTGTTGGCGCATGTTTCTGGAAAGATGAGGATGCACTTTATACGTATACTTCCTGGGGATAAAGTAACCATAGAGATGTCACCTTATGACCTGGACAGGGGCAGGATTATTTACCGCCAGGTCTAAAAGGAGCTTTAGGATGAAGGTAAGAGCCTCGGTAAAGCGTATTTGCGAGAAATGTAAGATAGTAAGGCGTAAGAACGTGGTCAGGGTGATATGCGTTGACCCACGGCACAAACAGCGCCAAGGTTAGATAGGAGGTAGGCTTTTTAGATGCCCAGGATTGCTGGAGTAGACATACCAGCCAACAAAAGGATAGTCATAGCACTCACGTACGTCTACGGGATAGGTAAGACCCTTTCCCAGAAGATACTGAAGGCGGTAGGTATTGACGAAAACATTCGGGCCAAGGACCTTCACGAGGACCAGCTAAGCATGTTGGGTTCTTATATAGAGAAGAATTACATGACGGAAGGATCCCTGCGCAGACAAGAGACCCAGAATATTGCCCTGCTGAGAAGCCTGGGTTGCTACAGGGGTTACAGGCACAAGGTAGGACTCCCCGTCAGGGGCCAACGTACTAGGACTAATGCCCGTACGAGGAAGGGCCGTAAAAAGACTGTGGCTGGAAAGAAGATAGAGAGGGCGTAACGTGCCATCCACTGTGGAGAGGACACTACTGGAAGAGGGCAGGATAGAGAGGCTATTGTACTCTGCAGGAGAACTGTTGCGGGCCCTGGGTTGGTCAGGTCCTAATGGACAGTTCTACCAGAGCGAGACCAAGAAGTTCCAAGAGGTAGTGGGTTTTTCTGCTCACATCCTCAAGGAAGCCCCTGACCTCCTGGAAGAAGGACTGGTATGCCTGGATTGTTCATGTGGAAAGTCGTATCTGGCCTTTGTCCTCAACCATCTCTTAAGGCAGATGTACAGTCTAGAGGCCACTTTTTACGGTGTAGATACCTCTCCTGCCCTTGTTGAAAGGTGCAAGTCTATTGCCAGCCTTCTGGGTTATGAGAACATGTCTTTCTGGCAGGGTAGGACGTGGGAGGTTGAACTCCCGGTTAATAGCGTGGATATTGTGCTGGCCCTGCATGCATGTGATACGGCAACGGACGAGGCCATAGCCAAGGGCATCCAGTTAGGGGCAAAGTATATCATGGTTGTACCGTGTTGTCAGAACCAGATTAGGGGGCAGGTGAAGCCCCAGCAGCCTTTACGGAGGCTTACAGAGTTTGGCCTCTTGAGGTACAGGTTTGCGGACCTTTTAACAGAGGCCCTCAGGGCACAGGTACTGCGGGGAGTTGGTTATTATGTAGAAATGCATGAGATGGTACCCCCGACGGTGACTCCTAAGAATTTAGTGCTCACTGCGAGAAAGACCCGCCACGGGAAGAAAGGGATGGAAGGTTACAAGGAGTTGAGTAATCTCCTTGGAGTTCGTTCTCACCTGGAGGAGCTTCTGCCGGGGCTCTTCAAAGGAGATAGTGATGGCCAAGGTTAAGAAGATAAGACGTAACGTCAGCAGGGCGATTGCTAACATTAAGGCTACGTTTAATAATACGTACATTAACATTACGGATCTTAATGGCGAGACATTATGCTGGGCGAGTGCGGGGACTGTAGGGTTTAAGGGTTCCAGAAAGAGTACACCCTTCGCTGCCCAGCGGGCAGCGGATAATGCAGCGGACAAGGCCAGGAAGCTGGGTGTTCAGGAAATAGATATTAAGGTTAAGGGACCCGGCTCGGGAAGGGAGTCGGCCATCACGGCCCTCCAGGCCGCCGGTCTTAACGTAAAGTCTATTGAAGACGTAACCCCCCTGCCACATAACGGTTGTCGTCCCAGGAAGAAAAGGAGGGTATAGGGTAATATATGAGCAGGACAATAGGACCGTCATGCAGATTGTGCAGGAGGGAAGGGGAGAAACTTTACCTGAAAGGCACGCGTTGTTTTACCGTTAAATGTCCCATTACTAAGAGGAAGACCGTCCCTGGGGTACACTACTGGCGGGGCGGGAAGATGTCTAAGTATGGAGTGCAGTTCAGGGAGAAGCAGAAGCTCAAAAGGTTTTACGGGGTATTAGAAGATCAGTTTTTGAGGCTCTTCCACGAGGCAGAGAGGATGAAGGGGAATACCGGAGAGAACCTCCTGCTACTGCTGGAGAGGAGGTTGGACAACGTTGTATATCTCCTGGGTTATGCCGCTTCAAGGAAGCAGGCCCGCCAGGTTATCTCTCATGGGCACGTAACGGTCGATGGGACCAGGGTAGATATACCCTCTTATCTTGTGAAGGTGGGAGAAGTTATTAAACCCTATCAACATCCGAGAAGTCAGGAGTTGATCAAGACAGGCCTGGCAAGTTATGCCTCACGTTTTAATCCAACATGGTTAGAACTGGATAAGGACACTCCACAGGCAAGAGTGCTTCGTCTACCCACAAGGGAAGAAGTCTCTTTGACAACCGTTCAAGAGCAGTTAGTAGTAGAGCTCTGTTCTAGATAAACAATATAAACAGATTTTGGGCCATAGGATGGCCTGAAAAAATCAGAGGGAGGTAATTATATGCGAATTCGGTGGAGGGGTTTTGAACTGCCGACTCGCATCACCGTCGACCAGAAAACCCTTAGCAATACCTACGGCAAGTTCATAATTGAACCTTTTGAAAGGGGCTACGGGATTACTATCGGTAATTCCTTACGAAGGGTATTACTGAGTAGCCTGGAAGGCAGTGCCATTACCTCTATAAAGATTAAAGGGGTAAAGCACGAGTTCAGTACTGTTCCGGGGGTGGTAGAGGATGTCACAGACATTGTCCTTAACGTTAAGTCCCTTGTACTGAAACTGCTGGACGACCAGCCCCAGAAGATTCGCATAGAGGCCCATAAAAGGGGAGAGATAAAGGCCAAGGACATTATCACAGGGGGCACCGTAGAAATAATCAACCCGGAGCAGCATATTGCCACCCTTTCAGAAGATAAGCCCTTCGTTATGGAGATGGAGGTAAGGAAGGGAAGGGGCTACGTTACTGCCGAAGAGAATGAGCCCGAGGAGCCTGAGATAGGTCTCATTGCAGTAGATTCAATATTCTCCCCGGTGAGGAACGTTAAGTATTATACGGAAGATACCAGGGTAGGCAGGCGGACCAACTATGATAGGTTGATAATGGAAATATGGACCAATGGCGTGGTAGGCCCTGAGATGGCCCTGGTGGAGGCATCAAAGATACTCAGGAAGCACCTGACCCCATTTGTACAGTACTTTGAGCTGGGCAGGGAACTACAAACGGTTGAACGCAGGCCTGCCTCAGGGGCGGTGGAGGCGCCTAAGGAAATACGCGGAGAACTGGAGGCGAAGCTCGGCAAGCTTGTATCGGAATTAGACCTCTCCGTCCGGGCCTCAAATTGTCTGGAGGCAGCTAATATCAGGACCGTTGAAGACCTGGTGAGCATGACGGAGGATGAACTCCTCCAGGTCAGAAATTTTGGTAAGACCACCCTTAATGAGGTAAAGAAGAAGCTTGCCCAGTGGGGCCTTAGTCTGGGGATGAGGAAGAAGGCAGAAGTGGGAGGAAAGTCCTGATGAGACACCAGAAGGCGGGAAGACACCTGGGAAGGACCTCCAGCCACAGGTCGGCCTTGCGCAGAAACCTGGCAAAGGCCCTCTTTACCAATGGCAGAATAATTACCACCGTCACCAAGGCCAAGGAAGTAAAACCCTTTGTGGAAAGGCTCATTACCCTCGCCAGGAAGGCCTACCAGAGGAAAGAGACGGATAGACCTACCTATGTCCATTACTACCGTCGGATACTTTCCCAGCTACAGGATAAGGGGTTGACCCAAAAGCTGGTAGGGGAAGGTCAGTGGCGGGAGAAGGGGTCCATTGCTGAAAGATTTCTGGACAGGAATGGGGGGTACACCAGGATAATAAGACTCGGTGGTAGCCGTCTGGGGGTGCTGACCGGGAGCAAGATAGGGCAGATACCTGTATTGACCTATAAGATGGAAGGGCAGGAGAGGAAGCTCCGTCTGGTGGGCAACCGCCTGGGTGATAACGCACCTGTGGCAATCTTTGAGCTGGTGGAAGGTACTGGCGAGGTAGTGAAGGAGACGCCCAAAGCAGTAGCCCAAAAGGAAGGGACCTCCAGGACTTCAAAACAGGAAGAAAAGAAGGGATGACAGAGTGCGTCTTCTGTAAGATTGCAAGAGGTGAACTTCCCGCCTGCAGACTCTTGGAAGACGACGAAAAAGTCTCTTTCTTAGACATCAACCCCCTGAACCCTGGGCACACACTGGTTGTTCCAAAGAAGCACTACGAAACGGTTATGGACATCCCTGGTAAGGAACTGGGGAGTCTGATGGAGGTAGTGCCAGCACTGGCCAGGGCAATCACCCATGTGACAAAGGCTGATGGGTTAAATCTATTTCAGACCAATAAGCCCGTTGCAGGCCAGGTCGTCCCTCATGTTCATATCCATATAATACCCCGACACAAGAAGGACGGTTTCTCTTTCGGCTGGAGGCAGGGGCGGTACAGGGAAGGCGAGATGGAGGGGCTACGTCAGGAACTACTGAAGATTCTGGCAGTAAAATAGTAGTACAAGTCTTTAGTTGGTGGGTCTGTACCGATACGGCGGACACGTAGAATTATGCCGAGGAATTTTAGTTGGCTCCTTCCCGATGAGATAGCAGGCATGGCAAGGCCTGCCTCTGCCGTGACAGACTTTGAATTCCTTAAGGAACTGGGTATAGACGCCATCGTCTCCCTCACCGAGCATCCTCTGCATAGGGCACTTGTCGAAGAGTTTGGCTTTGAGTATAAACACGTCCCCGTGGAAGACCTTACCGCCCCTACCCTGGAACAGATAGACGAGTTCGTAGAATTTGCCACAAAGGTTCGCGCAGAGGGTAAAAAACTGGTGGTACACTGCGGGGCGGGTATAGGCAGGACGGGTACCATGCTGGCATGTTATCTGGTACATAAGGGCTATACGGCCCAGCAGGCCATTCAAGAAGTCAGACGCAAGAGACCCGGTTCTATTGAAACCCCCGAACAGGAAGAGATAATAGCACTCTACGAGAAGAAGCGTATCGGGGGTTAATCTAAGTTTGGGGGTCTCTGAAAAAGTACTATTCCTGAAATAAATTCAGGACAAGTCCGTCACCCCGAACTTGTTTCGGGGTCTCCTAAGTCCTCTGATTTTATTAGATGCTGAAACGAGAGATGCCGAAACAAGTTCGGCATGACATGCCCTGTCACCCTGAACTTGTTTCAGGCCGTTTTTTGACTTTTCCAGAGGCCTAGTTTGATTAGTAAAAAGCTAAATCCTCGTCCCCGTCTTCTTAAACTCTTTTTCGCTGTAGAGTATCACGTAGTCCCCCAACCCCGTCTTTTTCTTCATCTCTTCTATGACCCTCTCACATTCCGCATCTGTGTAGCCGTGAATCATTGTGAATAGATTGTAGGGCCAGTCAGGGAAGGTGGGTCGCTCGTAACAGTGAGTAACCTCGGGAAAGCCAGCCATAATTTTACCCACCTCATCTACCCTCTCAGCGGGGACCCTCCAGACGCACATGGCATTGGAGTTTATGCCTATCTTGCGGTGCGCCACGCTCGCCGCAAAACGTCGTACCTTCTTGGCCTCTAAAAGATCTTTTATACGCTTGATGACCTCCTCCTCGGAAAGTCCCAGGGCCTCCCCTATCTCCCTGTAGGGCCTTTCTACCAGAGGTATGCCATCCTGTATGTGCTTCAGGAGTCTTACATCAACCTCGTCTGCCACTTTAGAGGCTGCCTTTCCCATATGTTTATTCCTCTTTATATATGTTGAATTTTACCCCTATTTTAAACTTCTTTGTGGTGGGGAGGTTTCTCACCTCAAGGCCGGTCTTTTGCTCTATCTCCTTAATCATTCTGCTGAGTGCCTGCTTATTGGGGGCGGACATGGTGAACCATACATTATAAGGAATTTCCCTGTTCTTCCCTTTTCTCAGGTAATTGTGTGAGACGCCTGTGTAGGCATTTATAATCCTGGAGACCTCTTCAATGCGTTCCTCAGGTACCTTCATTGCCATAAGGCTGGCGGTGTTGCCCATCTCGTGGGTGTCAATGATGGGGCCAAGGCGGCGGATGATGCCCTTTTCAACCATCGCCCTTGTCCTCTTAAGTACGTCATTCTCTTCCAGTCCCAGCTCCTCGGCCAGGGTCTGGAAGGGGCGATAGGTGAGTGGGAAATTAGATTGGAGACGCTGGAGTATCTTTTTATCTTCTCTTGTTAGTTCCATGGAAGTAAATGATAGATGGCGGTTGGCAAGGAGATAGAAACCCTTTTCACGCGTTTTTCCTGTTTGCTGTCTACCGCCCGCTATCCTGCCTGGAGGGTATCTCTAATCTCCCGGAGCGTGGATTCCTTGACCAGGACTTCATAAATGTTCCGCCCGGTCTCAGCCAGTACCTTTTCTGAGGCCATTTCCAGGGCCTTCACCATCTGGGGTTCCTGTACAAATCTTATAAGTTCCATGGCGAATCTGGGGTGCCTGCCTACCTTACCACCCATGACTATGGTGTGTCCCCTGCCTTCAACCTTTATGGAGCCTGTTGGGCAGACCCTGGCACACTGGCCACAATCCACACAGCGTTCGTAGTGTACGATTACAGTCTTGTCTGGTTTTAGTGTAATGGCCTCTTCCCTGCAGGCCTTTAGGCACTTACGACATAGGGTGCATTCGGCGCCTGGGTCCACGGCCACCTTCTCCCTGGCAATCGCACCGAAGTCCTTTATCTGAGGCATGGAACAGCTATTGGGACAGCCCGCAACGGCCATCTTGAAGGTCTGGTGGGGGAGTATCTTGCCGGGAATCTTCTCGTAGAGCCTCTTGCTGAAAGAGAGTTCCTCCATTTTCTCGGCCATTCGCCTGGCAGTAGGTCTTGGGGCCTTGATGAGGAAGGGGCATCCGACCTCTTCACCCTTACAGGATTTTATCTGGTATAGGACTGCCTGTCCGTCCTCTCTGATGTACTTTTCGTACTTGCGTAGTATGGACAGTTTGTCCGCTTGAAGGGTTGCATCCATAAATAGTAATTTTATGCATGAGATTCCTCTTTTGTCAAATAAATCTTTTGCCCTAAGGGTACGGCAAGGAGGTTAAACCTGTAGAACCTGGGTTTGTTCGGCCTCAAGGGCCTGGTCTTTGATGTTCGTATAGTAATTTTCCAGTAACATGTACTGGTCAAAGAACCCCCTTGTGAAGGTACCCAGCGGGTGTTTAAAGTAGATAGCTAGCTGAGGCTGGATGCCATATTCGCCCCTTCGGAGGGCAAACTCAAGTAGCCTTACTAAATCAAGGATTAGAGGGGCGGCCAGGATGGAATCCCTACCCAGCCAGTTTATCTTCATGCTCATGGGCATCCCCAGCCATCCTGAAAAATCTATACTCTCCCAGGCCTCTTTGTTATCTCCCCTGGGAGGATAGTAATGGATGTCAACGATATGCGTGAAATGATTGTAGCCCAGTATATGCTCCAGTACCCCTAATTTATCCTCCATCTTGGTTTGCCTGTGTTCAGGAAGTGCAAGCACTCGGCCATCGTTGTTCCCAAGTATATTGGTGCTGTACCATCCGTGCAGCTTCAGGTTCCGTATTTTGAACATCTGTGCGATGACGGTCTTGATGAGGGTCTGGCCAGTGTTACCGTCCCTGCCTGCCAGGGGGACTTTCTTTTCCCCGGCCAGTTGCAGGAGGGCAGGGACCTTTAGTGTTACGTTGGGCGTAAAGTCAACGAAGGGGCATCCCGTCTCAATGGCGGCGAAGGCGTATAACATAGCCGAGCTTATAGATGGGTCGTTTTCCCTTAATGTCTTTCGGAACTTTGAAAGGTCTCTATGGAGTTCCTTTATCTTTATGTGTTTCAAAGGGGAACCAAGGAAGACTACCACGGCCTTGTCCAGGTTATTCTGCTTCTTAAAAGAAAGGATGTCTTGTTTTAGGGTATCTAGGCCCTCTTCCAGGGAGGCAATAGTCTGGACATTACTATCTCTCCTGGCAGAATCCACGTCATGTTCTGTTATTACAGCCTTCCAGGGACGTATTGCTTCTAACTCTGGGCGCAAGTCTTCTATAAGCGAGGGCTCCAATACTTTATTGGAGAGGGCTGCTTTGTAGCCATTTCGGCCATTAACGTCCCAGCCGCCAAATACTAGCTGGTTCAATTGTACGAGGCTTAAATGTGAAAAAGACTCAGTCTCAGTTAACATCCCATCACAATTGGTAATTAACCCCTTTTTAATAGCCAGTGAACCAGCTACCGTGGTATTTGCAGTTGCTCCATTCATTCCTACAAGTAAAACGCCTAACTTCTCTTTGCTCATCAATAACCTCCTTACTAGACCTTGAAAGATTATCTTTCCATGTCAGATTAGGTTCATTCCTTGTTTAAATCGGACGAAATGCCCCCTTTTGTTTCTGCTTCCTCCAGGACTTTCGCTTGTCTCAACTTCCTTGCCTCCTCCTGTATCCTGGTCAATTTTCCCATAGTCTGTGCGGAACCCCACCACCAGCTTATGTCCTGCTGTGCGTGGGCGGTACCCTTATAGCCTTGTAAATGGTGCCAGAACCACATCTCAACGTACTCTCTTTCCACCAGGCTGGGGTTCCCGTTGGCCTGGGTAAAGATGCCGTATGCCCCAAGGACCGGGCCGATAATGGGAAGATGCCCGCTTGTTTCCCTAAAAGATTCGTACAGTTTAGGGCCTAGCTTTTGCGGTCCTAGCCTTTTCACCATTAACTCCCAGAGGGGGAAGGGTGGCCTTTCTTTTGGAGAAGGCTGCACGAGATTCTCGTCAAAGAGCCATTCCAGGAGGAGTTGTGCCCTGTCCAGCCTCTTCCATGCGGTGAACATGTATTGGTCCAGGGTATCCAGCCACATTTTAGAAAAATTATTGCTATGGCACTTAACGCATAACTCCACCCAGAGTTGTCGCCTCCTGTTATTTTCAGGGGAGTAAATCTCCAGCTTCTTGTCCATCGGCGGGATATTTACCCCGTAGGGGAAGTCCTTGAGCCTGGATTTGAACTCTACCTCCTTTGGGGGAATGACCCCCATGCGCCAGATGCCCTTTGTTTCTACATTCATCTCCCAGAGATTATCTCCTACGTACATGTGAC
>FWPU01009226.1_pt1 | contig 15778 bp, 15 predicted proteins | sample 2228361 | NCBI WGS metagenome assembly FWPU01 (sample SAMEA103939777, study PRJEB20133) | metagenome
TGGGGGAAGGCTAGAGCCTGCCCCGAGCCTGCCGAGGGGAAGGGGGCTAGACCATGCATCAAATCACAGGTGACACACCAATATTCACAGGTCCCAGCTTAAATGATAGCACTAAACCGGCCCAGACAGGCGGGCCACGAGCAGACAGCCTCCCGAAATGTCGCAGCCGACTTCTGGTGCTGCCATACCAGTCCCCCCGCCAGCCACAGGCCCTTTTGAGGGCCGGGGCGATTATAGCACAAGGCACAGGGGCAACACGCCCCGTTCGCCCACCCGGGAATGCTCACCTCGCCCGGCCTGGTGCGCCAGGGGTGAAGGCCGCAGAGAGGGTCTGGGTACACTCACCTACCGGACTTGTAGAAAGGCCTGTGTTTTGTCATTAAGGGGCTGGTTTACCGTTATGGCAGGTGGCATGACAGCACTGGGGAGTAAAGGACTCTGTTGCGATGGTCAGCTCAACCAAGCAGGATGCCCAGTCCCGGCTGCAGGAGGCCACGGTCCACATACCGCGGGCCAAGGCCGTGGCGGCAGAGCCTGCCCTGGGCGTTAGGTCAGTCCGGCAAGCTCACGATGCAGCCGAGGGCTTGCCCAGGGGCCGGCCCGGTAGGGACTGGTACAAGCGCCCCTTCGATCTCACGGTCCTCATCCTGGCCCACATTCTGCTGCTTCCCCTGTGGCTGCTGGTCTGGACGGTAGTCCCGCTGGCCATCTGGCTGGAGGACAGAGGCCCCATCTTCTTCACGCAGATGAGGACTGGCAAGGGCGGCCGCGTCTTCCGGATATACAAGTTCCGCTCCATGGTCAGGGAGGCTGAGGCGCTCACCGGCCCCGTGTGGTCCTGCGAGAACGACCCTCGCGTCACCCGGGTGGGCCGCTTCCTGCGTGCCCACGCCCTGGACGAGCTGCCCCAGTTGCTCAACGTCTGGAAGGGCGACCTGAGCCTGGTGGGGCCGCGTCCTGAGAGGCCGGAGTTTGTAGCGGAGTTCACGCGCCAGTTGCCTGGCTTCGCTCGCAGGCATGAAGTCAGGCCGGGGCTTACCGGCCTGGCGCAGGTGTACGGCTGCTACACCTCGCGTCCGCGCCACAAGCTGCGCTACGACCTTCTCTACATTCAGAGGATGGGCCTGTGGCTGGACCTCAAGCTCCTTGTCCTGTCATTGCTGGTGACGCTCAAAGGCCGCTGGCAGGCCAGCGAGAAGCACATCAGGTAGCCATGCCGTAGCCCAGGCCCTGCACCAGCGCCTGGGCCAGAGTCAGGGGCGACACCTGGCTGCGGAACGCCCGCTGGAGTATGGCCCAGAAGGCATCCCAGGCGCTGACGCCAAAGCGCTGCCGCAGCGCCTCCTGGTGCTCCAGCAGGAGCAGCGCCGCCGAGTCCCTGTCGCTTCCCCAGGACTTCAGCATAGTCATGGCCCGCATCACCGTATCCCCGAACCGCTCCTGGGACTTCCCCGCATCGGCGGCGGCCAGGCATTGCGCTACCTGCCAGTCCATGGCCTCCCCTTCGACCCTGGCCAGGCTCTGGGCCAGCGGCAGCCAGACGGCAGCTTCTCGGGACGGCGAGGCTGCGCCCTTCACCACGGCATAGCGTGCCAGCGCCTCCCGCCCACCTCCCTCGCTGAACAGGCGAAGAATCTCTCCCGGCATAACTCCTCCCTTCTTGTCCAGTGCCGCCAGATGACAGCGGCCTCGGCCATGCCCAACCCTGTACCCCACAGTATAAAGCAGGCGGAAGCCTGGCTGTCACCCCTGGCCGGGACAGTCCCCTGACACCGGTGCTTGCGCCGCCCCTCCATGTTTCACCACAAGCAGCGCAGGCTACATATTTACTGATGCGTTCACTGGATGAACAACCCTCCAGCCTCGAAGGCACGCCATACCGCGAGCTGCGGCTACTGGAAGAGGTCGGGGCCACACCAGACCTCAGCCAGCGCACCCTGGCCCACAGGCTGGGCGTCGCGCTGGGAGTGGCGAACCTGCTGCTCCGCAACCTCGCCAGGAAGGGCTACATACGCGTCACCAGGGTCGGCCCCAGGCGGTGGGCCTACGCCCTGACGCCCGCCGGCATCGCCCGCAAGTTCCAGCTTGCCATTGCCTATGTGGACGGCTTCCTGGACCACTACCGACGCGTCCGCCTGCTGCTGCGAGAGGACCTGGGCGCCCTGGCCCTGGACTCCGAGTCCAGGGTCGCCATCTACGGCAGGAGCGAGCTGGCCGAGCTGGTCTTCCTGGCCCTGAAGGACATGGGCGTGACGCGGATCAGCGTCTTCGACCGGGACGGCCACGACTCCCTGCTCCTGGGGATGCCCGTCCAGCCGCTAACGGCCATCGTTCCCGGCGAGTACGTCAAGGTTGTGGTGGCGGAGTCCGGCGACCTGGACGCCAGGTGCCGGGAGCTGCGGGCCGCCGGCATGCCGCAGGAGCAGATTGTCACCCTGCTCAGCCGGCGTCCCGGGAAAGGCCGCTCCGACGAGGGCAGGACGCACCGGAAGGGTACGCCATGAGCCGACACTGGTATGTGCTACGCACCAGGCCCCACTCGGAGCGCGTCGCCGCGGCGGCGCTGGAGCGGGACGGCATGGAGCTGTTCCTGCCCTGTGTCCGGAGGCCTCACCGGGACGCGGGTGAAGTCTCCGCGCCGCTCTTCCCTGGCTACATCTTCCTGCGGCACGACCTGGAGGGCGAGCGGCTGCCTTCGCTGGACAGGTTCCCTGGAGTCCTGGGGTGGGTGGAGTTCTGCGGCGTCGTGCCCACGGTGCCCGACGAGGTCATAGCAGACCTGGCCCACCGGGTCGAGGCCATCAATCGCGGCGGTGGGCTGTGGACGCGGTTCCAGGCCGGCCAGCGTGTGCGCGTCGTCTCGGAGCACATGGAGGTCCTGGCCCGCGTGCTGGAGGAACCCAGGTCGCCCCAGGCACGGGTGCGCGTCCTGCTGGAGTTCATGGGCCGGCTGGTGTCGGCCCAGGTGCCCTGGGCAAGCTTGCAGCCAGTCCAGAGCGGGGCTGGCCTGCCTGCCAGGGCCCCGCGCCGCACTCGCGGCAGGGGCCGCTGGACCAAGGGCTTCGGCCCACGGGCGGTAGCCAGCGCCTGATACTGGCCCCGACTTACAACGGACGCCTCGCGTTGTAGCCTCTGCTCCGGGGGCGTCCCGCACAGGGCCTCGTGGCCCGGGCGTTCGGCCCGGGAGGCCGTGCCTTTCCCCGTCCGCATTCCACGGCGCGGGAGGCCAGCCTTTTTGCCGTGTCATCCCAGGGTCTAGCCGATTGTAGGCAGAGGAGCGATAAATGCCAGTCCAGGTCCCCATATTGCAGATACCCTTCAGCCAGGAAGACCGCCAGTTCCTCCATGACGGTTGGGAAGCCATCATGGACTCGGGCTTCCTGACGCTGGGCAAGTACACCAGGCAGTTCGAAGACATGTTCGCCCAGTTCGCCGGGGCACGCTACTGCGTGGCGGTCAACAGCGCCACGGCGGCCCTGGAGGTCATCCTGCGGGCGCTGGGCGTCGAGGGCAGCTCGGTCATCGTGCCCACCAACACCTTCCTGGCCACCGGGCTGGCGGCTATCCACGCCGGCAACCGCGTCATCTTCGCCGACTCCGACCCCGAGACGCTGGCGCTGGACGTGGCCGACGTGGAGCGCCGCATTGCTCCCGATACCAGGGCTGTCATCCTGGTGCACATCGGCGGCATCGTGTCGCCGGCGTGGCGGGACCTGAAGCGGCTGTGCGACGAGCGCGGCCTGTACCTGGTGGAGGACTGCGCCCACGCCCACGGCTGCGCCATTGAGGGGCAGCCCGCCGGGACGCTGGGCGTGGCCGGCGCCTTCTCCTTCTTCCCCACCAAGGTGCTGACCACCGGCGAGGGCGGCACCATCGTCACCAACGACGAGGCCATCTACCGCAAGAGCCTGATGGTCCGCAACCAGGGCAAGGACCCGGACATGGGGAACCACATCTCCGAGATAGGCCACAACTTCCGCATGTCCGAGTTCACGGCGCTGGTGGGCGTGCAGCAGATGCGCAAGGCCCAGTGGGTGCTGGAGGAGCGCCGGCGCATCGCCGACTTCTATGACCGCGCCCTGGCGGACATGGAGGAGGTGAGGCCCGTGCGGCCCTTCGGGCCATCGGGCTACTACAAGTACGTGGCCTACCTGGCCGAGGGCGTTGACAGGGAGCACCTGAAGCGGGTCATGAAGACCAAGTACGGCGTCTCCCTCACGGGCGAGGTCTACGCCGACCTGTGCCACGAGGAGCCTGTCTGGGAGCGCTACACCTACTGCGGCAGGCGACGCGACGCCCCTGCCATCTGCACGCACGGGGGCGATACCGACTGCCGCGCCCGCCAGTCGGGCTTCCCCGGGGCCGGGCGCATCAGCCAGCGTCACATCTGCCTGCCGGTGTACCCTGGGCTGACCGACGAACAGCTTCAGCACGTCGTGGCTTCCCTGGCCAGCGCCATCCAGGACATCAGGCAGCAGCACCCGATGGCGCGGGCCAGGCGCTGAAGGGCCTGCCTGATGCCGGCAGGCCAAAGACCTTTGGAGACTGAAAGGGTAACTCCCCTTCTCCCTTGACGGGAGAAGGCAGGGATGAGGGTGAAGCCTTTCATCAATGACCATGTACCAGAGGAATTGAGGGACTAACGTGAGAGTCTTGGTAACAGGCGGCGCAGGGTTCATAGGGTCCCACGTGGTGGACAAGCTGTGCGAGTACGGCGTGACGGTGAGGGTCTTCGACCTGATGCGCCCGTCCCGCGACGACGTGGACTACTACCAGGGCAGTATCCTGGAGCTGGGCCAGCTCCGCTCCGCCATGCGGGGCGTGGACGCCGTCATGCACCTGGCCGCCGTGGCCGATGTCAACGACGTCTTCAACGACCCGCACTACTCGGAGATGGTCAACGTCCGGGGCACGGCCACGGTGCTGGAGGCCATGCGGCTCAGCAAGGTGCCCCGGCTGGTGTACGGCAGCACCACCTGGGTCTACAGCGCCGCCGAGCCGGAGCAAGTGGACGAGTCCACGTCGCTGGGCATCCCCAGGCACCTTTACACAGCTACCAAGCTGGCCGGCGAGTACTACTGCCATTCCTACGCCAACCTCTATGGCCTGGAGCCGACCATACTGCGCTACGGCATACCCTACGGCCCCAGGGCGAGGCCAGCGGGCGTCATCGCCCTCTTTGTGCAGAAGGCGCTCAGGGGCGAGCCTCTGACCATATCCGGCGACGGCTTGCAGTACCGCAAGTTCATCTACGTCGAGGACCTGGCCGAGGGCAACGTGCTGGCCCTGCGGCCCAGCGCCCGCCACGCCACCTACAACCTGGACGGCACTGAGAAGGTCACCATCCGCCAGATCGCCGAGACCGTCCAGAAGGTGCTGGGCGACGTGAGAATCGAGTACGTGCCCGCCAGGCCGGGCGACTTCTCCGGCAAGGACGTGTCCAGCGAGAAGGCGGCCCGCGAGCTGGGCTGGCGGCCAAAGGTGGGCCTGGAAGAGGGCATACGCCGCTACGTTGACTGGCTCATGCAGCAGGACCGCACCCGAGACGAGCAGTGGGCGCTGGTGGACCAGCGGCTGAGGGTGTAGTCGGCCCTGCCCCTCTGGGACCTGTACCCACGATGCTGGTATCAGTAGTCATATGCTCCTATAACTCCGCCCACACACTGGGCGCGGCGCTGGACAGCGTGGCGGCCCAGACCTTCCCGGCCGAGGAGTTCGAGGTCCTGCTGGTGGACGACGGCTCCACCGACGACACGCCTGCTGTGGCCGCTCGCTACGCCGAGAGGCTGCCCAACCTGCGCTACGTGCGCCTGCCCGAGAACCGCGGCCTCGTGACAGCATGCAACGCTGGCCTTGGGCTGGCCCGAGGCAGGTATTTCACGCGCCTTGATGCCGACGATACCGTTCACGCGGATATGCTGCGGGCCTGCATCGCGCCGCTGAAGGAGAACAGGACAGACCTGGCGTACTGTGACCGCTACGAGGTCTCCCTGGCCGACGGCTCGCGCACCCTGGTAAAAGTGGAACCCTTCAACCTCTTCGGACTTATTGCCACCGCCACCATGCTCAGGACTGAGATGGTCAAGCAGGTGGGCGGCTACCGGCCCCTGTTCTGGGAGGAGTACGACCTGTACATGCGCTACCTGGCGCGCAGCGGCCGCCGGCCGGTCCGGGTGCCACGCCCGCTGTACAACTACTCGCGCCACCCTGGCAGCATGACTGCCAACCAGGCCCGCGTCCGGCGCGGCTGGGCGGAGTTGCGCCGCGCCTGGGGAGATGACGCGCTGCGCCGCTGGGGCTGGCACGAGGGCCTCGTCCCTGCGATGGCGGCCAGCGGGGAGTCTATCCGATGAAGATAGTCGCCACCATACAGGCGCGCATGGCATCCACGCGATTGCCTGGCAAGGTGCTGAAGCCCATCCTGGGCAGGCCGATGCTGGCCCTCCAGGTGGAGCGCATCCAGCGCAGCCTGCTCATAGACGAGGTCATCATCGCCACCTCTGTGGAGAAGCAGGACGACGCCATAGAGGCCCTGGCGCGGGAGCTTGGCGTCCAGTGCTTCCGGGGCAGCGAGACGGACGTGCTTTCCCGCGTGGTGGGAGCGCTCAGGGCCTTCAGCGTGGATATCCACGTGGAGTTCATGGGCGACAATCCCATCCCTGACCCGCTGCTGGTGGACTCCATCACGGGCTACTATCTCAAGCACGCGGACAGGTACGACTACGTGACCAATGCGCTGAAGACCACCTATCCACCCGGCGCGGAGGTCTTCGTGTACCCTTCCGAGGTGCTGTTCGACGCGGAACGCAGGGCGCCCCACACACCCCTGCGCGAGCACGTGGGGCCGCACATTTACCAGCACCCGGAACGCTACCGTATCTGCAACCTGGAGGCCCCGCCCTGGTCCCACTATCCTGACCTGCACCTGGAGGTGGATACCCAGGAGGACTTCGAGGTCGTCTCGGCCATCTACGAGCACTTTTATCCTGAGAACCCAGGATTCACCCTGGCCCAGGTGATTGACTTCATGAAGGCCCATCCTGGACTGGCCGAGAGGAACCGCCAGGTAGAGCGGCGCTGGAAGGTCTTCCGCCGGGACGTGGCATGAAGCAGCCTGATATAACACCAGGTCTGCCAGGCAGGACTGGTATAGCACTGGGGCCTGTGGTGGCCAGCAGCCCACTGGCTTCCCAGGTGCCGCTGGACGTTCCGGCCCTGATGGAGCTGGAGCGCCAGGCCGGGCCTGTAGCCATACCCGACGTCTTCTACGACATCCAGGGCTGCAACCGCATCGGCCTGGAGATTTACAAGACCCTGCTGGAGGCTTTCAGCGACTGCGACCGGCTCCTGGCGCAGGCCAAAGCCTCTCGGTGCCTCAACCTGGTGGCTGTCTTCTTCCATGAGCTGGTGCGGGTGCTCTGCGCCTACTATTTCAAGCGCTACGAGATAGATGGTGCCACGGCTCAGAGCGAACGCGCCCTCAGCTTCCACATTTCATGCCGGGAGGATACCTGCCCCTATGTAGGCTACAGTTTCGCGCTCAGGTCAGAGCTTTCGGCGTTGCAATGGCCGCGACACCGAAGTAGCACCAGGGCCAGGGCTACAGAGACAGCCCGCGCCTTCCTGGCGGCAATCAGCCGGCTGGCTGGTACGCTCCAGGGCCAGAAGACAGCCTGCCTGCTCTATTCGCCCAATGTCGCGGCAGACATAGCGGACGTCCTTGCTGCGCTGGACCAGTCGGCTACAGGCGTGCGCTGGGCCGCGAGGCCGCTGGAACGCGCACAGGCCAGGGTCGTGCTACCGGAGGCACAGGGCCAGATGGAAGTGCTGAAGCGCCATCTGGATAGCCTGGCCCACAGGCTGGCCCGTTCCTGGCCAGGACGCCTGGCGGTGCCCGCCACCCTCATAGCTCTTGTCCGGCGCTGGGTAGAGTCCCACCTGTCCGCCAGAAGGCTTCCACCGCTGCACGCCGACGTGCTCCTGGCCGGTACGCTGACGGACCTGGAAACGCGCATCGCGGCGGCGCGGGCCTGCGCCCAGGGCATACCCGTGGTCAGCGTGCTCCACGGCGAATCTCACGGCGCGCTGGACGAGCCGGTCTTCGGCTACGGCGAGCAGACCTTTGTGGACGTGATGATTGGCTACGGGCCAGCGGGAGGCCAACTGGCCGAGGCCAGCCAGTTCGCCCGGCCCCTCTATCCCGGTAGGGCCAGCTACATCCCTGCCGTTTCGGAAAAACTAAGGCGCGTTTACAGCACTGCGCCCATCCCTGCCCTGGCAGAGCTGGAGGCGCCCCAGGTCATGTACGTGCCGACGCTGTTAAGTGGCAACCTGCGCTACGGGCCGTTCCGGGACATGCACGACGTCGCCTACTTCCAGTGGCAGCGCGGCCTCATGGCCTGCTGCGCCAGGACGTTCCCGGGCAGGACTACCTGGAAGGACCACCCCAAGAGCCAGGTGAGCGCTGACGCGGCCGTTCCCGGCGTGCGGAGAGCGACAGGGCGCTTCGAGGACGCCATAGACACGGCCGACGTCTTTATCTTCGACTACGTGTCCACGGCTTTCAGCCTGGCCGCCGCCACCTCAAAGCCCATCATCTACCTGGACATCGGCCTGAGGAACCTGACGCCGGCGGCGCAGGAGGCCATCCGGGAGCGCTGCATCTACGTCCGGGCGGACCCGCGCCAGCCGGCGGAGGCGCTGCGCCTGGCCCTGGAGCAGCGCCACAAGCGCTGCTCCAACCGCTTCACGCTCCAGTTCTCGCTGCCAGCGGGCGGCCCGGAGCGGCACCAGGCCGTCGCCGATGCCATACGCCAGGTAGCGCGCATCAAGGGTTAGCAGTACCGGTCCCGTACAGAGGGAGGGCATATGGACAGGAACGGACATACCGTCGTTATAGCGGAGATTGGTGAGAACCATCTGGGCAACATGGACATGGCCAGGGTGATGATCGCCCAGGCCGCCGAGGCCGGGGCCGACATCGTCAAGTTCCAGTCCTACCGAGGCCAGGACGTGCGAAAGGACGACCCTGAGCGGGACTGGTTCAACGTGGTGGCGCTGCGCGACGAGGCCCACCACGAGCTCAAGCAGTACGCCGAGGAGCGCGGCGTGGAGTTCATGAGCGCGCCCTTCACCGTGGAGCGCGCCCGGCTGCTGTGCGAAGGGCTGGGCCTGCGGAAGATCAAGATCGCCTCCTCGGAGATGACCAACCACGCCCTGCTGGACTACGTCAACGAGCACGCCGACGTGGTCTTCCTGTCCACAGGCATGGCCAACCTGGAGGAGATCGGCGAGTCGCTGGAGCACCTGGGCAACGTGGAAGAGGTCTACGTCATGCACTGTGTCACTCAGTACCCGGTGCGTGACCCCGAGGCTAACCTGCTGGCCATACAGGCGCTCCAGAAAGCCTTCCCCTACTGCAAGATTGGCTACTCGGACCACACGCTGGGCATGGTGGCGCCGCTGGCCGCCGTGGCCCTGGGCGCCAGGGCCATCGAGAAGCACTTCACCCTGGCCAGGACGCTGCCGGGCACCGACCACGTCCTTTCGGTCACGCCCGACGAGCTCAAGGAGATGGTCCACCAGATACGCCGCCTGGAGCTGATGCTGGGCAGGCCGGAGAAGGCCCCCACCGCGTCAGAGCTGGCCATACGGGAATTTGTGCGGTCCCGCTGGCGCAAGGACGGACGCTAGCATGCCCATGCTCAGCACCATCCGGGCGCTGCTGCCCATCTTCGCCGAGCGGCCCTGGGCCAGCCTGGGCCTAGTGGCGCTGGTAGTCTCCTCGTCCCTGCTGGAGGGCGTCGGCATCGGCTTCCTGGTGCCGCTGCTGGAGAGCCTGGACAGGCCGGGCGAGGTAGCCTCCGACTCCTACATCTCCACCTTCCTCCGCTCCCTATTCCAGCTTGTGGGAGTCCCCTACACCCTGTGGTCCATTCTGCTGGCGGGGTTTGGCCTCTTCCTCCTCCACACGGTCCTGGTGTACGTCCTGGACGTGCGGACGGCCTTGCAGTCCGAGGAAGTGACCGCGCAAAAGAGGGTCAGGCTCTTCCACAACCTCCTGTATGCAGACCTGTCCTGCATACACGCCAGGAAGGAAGGCGAGCTGGTCAATGGCATCATAACCGAGTGCAGCCGGGTACAGGTGGCCTTCATGAACGCCGTGTACGTCCTGGCCCACGTGGTCAGCATCGCTATGTACCTGGCCATGGCGCTTATGCTGTCGTGGCCCCTGGTGCTGGCCGCCCTGGGGCTGGTGGGGATTGCCGCCTTGGGGCTGAAGCGGGAACTCAGGAAGGCGGCCCTTTACGGCCATATGCTCACCGAGGCCAACATGCAGGTCCAGCACACAGCCCTGGAGCACCTTGGCGGCATGCGGGCCATCAGGGCCTTCAACCTAGAGGAATACTCCCATGGCGTCTTCAGGGCACAGGCCAGCGAGCTTCCACGACTGCGCGCGGCCATAGCCCGTAGCAGGGCCAGGCTCGTGACTATCTTCGAGGCCATCATCATGGCCTGCCTCATGGTCATCGTGTACTTCTCGGTGACCTGGGCCAGGATGTCCATACCCGTGCTGCTGACCTTCGTGTTCATTCTCTTCCGCCTCTACCCCAAGATAGGCGGCATGAACAAGGCCCTGCACCAGGCCATATCCACCGCCCCCGGCGCCGTGGCGGTGGCCCGGCTCATTCAAGCCACTCGCTCCCCCTCCATCCGCAGCGGCCAGAAGCCCTTCCGGCAGCTCAGGGAGGGGGTCAGGTTCGAGAGGGTCAGCTTCTCCTACGATGGCAAGGGCCAGGTGCTGCGGGATGTCAGCTTCACCATCGGCCGGGGGCAGATGGTGGCGATAGTCGGCGCCTCTGGCGGCGGCAAGTCAACCCTGGTCAACCTCCTCATGCGCTTCTATGACCCCACTTCAGGCCGGGTGCTGGTGGACGGGACAGACCTCAGGGAGCTTGACCTTGCCGACTGGCGGCGGGCCGTGGCGCTGGTGGACCAGGACGTATTCCTGTTCAACGACACCATCCGCAACAACATTGCCGTAGGCAAGCCCGGCGCCAGCGAGGCGGAGATAGTCGCAGCGGCCAGGCGGGCCTATGCCCACGATTTCATAATGGAGCTGCCCCAGGGCTACGACACCCTTATAGGCGACCGCGGGGTGCGGCTCTCCGGCGGTCAGCGGCAGCGCATCGCCCTGGCGCGGGCACTGGTGCGCGAGCCTCAGGTACTCATCCTGGACGAGGCCACCAGCGAACTGGACTCCAGGTCGGAGCAGCTTATCCGCCAGGCCGTGGAGGAGTATGCCAGGGAGCGGACCATCTTCGCCATCGCCCACCGGCTGTCCACCATCCGGCACGCCGACAAAATCCTGGTGCTGGAGGGCGGCCGGATAGTGGAGGAGGGCGACCACAAGAGTCTGCTCCAGAACGGCCAGCACTACGCCGAGTTCCTGCGCCTCCAGGAAGCCCCGGCCACGGCGAGAGGCTAGCAAGGCCATGAAGCGCGTGGTAGGCGTTGGCGCAGGCGGACACGCCAGAGTGGTCATTGATATCCTGCGACTTGCGGGAGAAGTCGAGCTGGTGGGCCTGCTGGACGCCTCGCCGGAGATCTGGGGCTACGAGGTCGAGGGCGTCAAGGTGCTGGGCGACGACAGCCTCCTGGCTGTGCTCTACCGCCAGGAAATCACGTCGGCCTTCATCGGCCTTGGCTCCTCGGGCAGCACGGCGGAGCGGCGGCGGGCCTACAAGATGGTCAAGAAGCTGGGCTTTGAGGTGGTGCAGGCCATCCACCCACGGGCCACTATAGCCCGCTCAGCCATCCTGGGTGAGGGGGCCTGCGTCATGGCCGGCGCCATTGTGAACCCCGGTGCGCTCCTGGGAGAGAACGTGGTGGTGAACACCGGCGCCATAGTTGAGCACGACTGCACGCTGGATGACCACGTCTTCATCGGCACCGGCGCGCACCTGGCCGGCGCCGTGCGGGTCGGCGAGGGCGCCCACATCGGCGTCGGCGCCTCGGTGCGCCAGGGTATCCGGATTGGCCGGGGCGCCATTGTCAGCGCCGGCGCCGCCGTCGTGGACGACGTGCCTGACAAGGCTGTAGTGGCAGGTGTGCCCGCCAGGGCCTTGAAGCCTGCACCTGCCCGCGACTGACCTCGACCGCTTCTAAGGTGGCCACGGAGGGCCACGGCCCTTCAGTCAACACGGACAAGGAGGAAGCAAGCATGCCATCGCGTCGCCCCAGGATAGTCGCTGTGATACCGGCCAGGATGGGGTCGTCCCGGTTCCCTGGCAAGCCGCTGGCCCCGATACTGGGGCTGCCCATGGTAGAGCATGTGCGCCGGCGCGTCGCCCTGTGCCGCGGACTGGATGGCGTGTACGTCGCCACCTGCGACCAGGAGATCTACGACGCCACCCAGCGCTATGGCGGCCAGGCCATCATGACCTCGTCCAGCCACCAGCGGGCCAGCGACCGCGTGGCCGAGGTAGCGGAAAAGATGGACGCCGACATCTTCGTGCTGGTCCAGGGCGATGAACCCATGACCATGCCCGAGATGGTGGAGCGGGCCATCATACCCATGCTGGGGGACTCCAGCATCCAGTGCATTAACCTGACCAAGCGCATCACCACCCTGGAGGAGTGGCGCGACCCCAACACCATCAAGGTAGTCATGGACCGCGCTGGCGACGCCCTGTACTTCTCCCGCCAGCCCATACCCACCGACAGGGTGGCGGGCTGGGGCAACTTCCCGGCCTTCAAACAGGTGTGCATCATCCCCTTCCGGCGGGACGCCCTGCTGGCCTACGCCCGCCTGGAGCCGACGCCCCTGGAGAAGGCCGAGTCCATAGACATGCTGCGCTTCCTGGAGCACGGCTACAAAGTCCGCATGGTGGAGACCGGGTTCGAGACCTACTCGGTGGACACCCCCCAGGACCTGGCCAGGGTGCAGGAGCTTATGCGTCGGGACCCCCTGGTGCAGCAGTACATAGACGAGGCGCTGGCTCGGGCTTCCATCAGGTAGGCCAGGCGACGCCGGCCCGCCAGTGGCCCGATGCGACACAGGCCCCAATAGCAGAGTTGACCATAGAGAAGGCTGGTGTAGAGCTTGACCGCCCCTTACCACAAGTACGTATTCGATACCCAGCGCCGGCGGTTCGTTGGCAAGTTCGAGGAGATGTACCAGGCCGAGGACCAGGAAAGCTACGACTCCTGGTTCCAGGAGGACCTGCGGAGCCTGGTAAAGCAGCTTTCCCTTGTCTTGCTGGGCCGCTACAACTTCAGCAGCATCCTGGACGCAGGCTGCGGCAAGGGCACCTTCACCCATCTGCTGAAGCGGCAGAACAACCGCGTGGTGGGCATAGACCTGTCGGAGACGGCCATCCGGCGGGCCAGGGCCAGGTACCCGGACATCGAGTTCAGGGCCATGCCGGTGGAGGAGATAGGCCGCCTGGAGGAGCGCTTCGACCTTGCCGTGGCTATGGAGTTGCTGTCCTACATCGAGGGCTGGCGCGCCCTGTTGCATACGCTGTCCCAGATGTCCACCTACCTGTACGTGACCCTGTACCTCCCCAGTGACCCGATAGGCTTCGTCAAGTCTTTCACCGAGCTACGGGAGGCCATCGGCCAGGACTGGCAGATAGAGAACGACCTGGTGCTGAACTCCAGCCACATCCTGGTCTTCGCCCGCTCCAGGGCACGAGGATAACCCGCCAGCGACTTTGCAAGAGGGGCCTGTGAGCAACCCTGAGACTTCCATCATCATACGCACCTTCAACGAGGAGCGCTACCTGCCGGGCCTGCTGCGCGCTATCCAGCGGCAGCGCTACCGCGACTTCGAGATAATCAACGTGGACTCCGGCTCCTACGACCGGACCACGGAGATAGCCCGGCAGCACGGCGCCCGCGTCCTTCCCATCAGCAGCGCCGACTTCACCTTCGGCTACTCGCTGAACGTGGGCATCCAGGCCGCGCGGGGCACGTTCGTGGTCATCGTCTCGGCCCACACCGAGCCGGTAGATGACCTCTGGCTGGAGAGCCTGGTAGCCCCTCTGCGCCAGGAAAGCACCGCCATGGTATATGGCCGCCAGTACGGCACCCTCTCGTCGAAGTACGGAGAGGTGCGCGACCTGGCCCGCACCTTCGGCCCCAGGCGACGCGCGCTGAAGCCGCCCCACTTCTTCGCCAACAACGCCAACTCGGCCATCCTCCGCGACCTCTGGCGGCACCATCCCTTTGACGAGACGCTGCCTGGTCAGGAGGACATCGAGTGGGCCAAGTACTGGATGGAGCGTGGCTACCAGGTCGTTTACGAGCCACGGGCGGGTATCTACCACATCCATCACGAGACCTGGCGGCAGGTCAGGCGTCGCTACTACCGCGAGGCGCTGGCCACTCGCGCCATAGGCATCTGGGGACGCGGCAGCGCCCTGCCCCTGGCCCTGCGGGAGGGCCGCTACCTGGCCTCCGACCTGGCCGACGCCCTGCGCAACGGACAGTTGCTGGACCGGGGCCGGGAGATATTCCTGTTCCGGCTCAACAAGGCCTTCGGCACCATCAGCGGCCTGCTGGATGGCAAGGTGCTGGCCAGCCCCGCCGGCAGGGACGCGCTGTTCTTCGACCGCAAGTGCAAGGCCGTGGTGGTGCGCGGACGTAGTCAGGTGGCCCTGGAGGAGATTGACATACCCCAGGTCAAGCCTGGCGACGTGCTGGTGGAGGTAGCCTACGCCAGCCTGACGCCGGCCGACCTGGCACTGGTCGGCGGCGAGCGGGACGGCGGCCAGGCGCAAGAGCAGCCCTTCATCCCGGGCACGGAGCTTTCCGGTTGGGTGGCAAGAGTGGGCACCAACGTCGGCCATGTGAGGGAGGGTGACCCGGTGGTGGTCCAGTCTCCCCTGGGCTGCGGCTCGTGTCAGCCCTGCCGCGACTCCGACTTCGCAGGCTGCGCCCAGCCACGGCTGCCCGGCGGCTGCGCCGAGTACCTGGCGGTGCCCGGGCGGGCCGTATACAGGCTGCCCAGGAACACCGACATGGCCCTGGCGACGCTGTGCGCTCCGCTGGCCCATGTCCTCAAGGCATTGCGCCGACTGGAGCAGGTGTACGGCCACAGCGGCGCGCCTCCCAGGGCCGCCGTTATGGGCGCGGAGGCCACGGGCTACCTGTGCGCCCAGGCCCTGGCCCTGCGCGAGTGGCCGGTCACCGTGTTCGACTCGGAGCCACGCCGGCTGAAGCCGCTGCACCAGGCCGGCATCGCCACCAGCAGCGACGTGGACGGCTTCCGCCAGTACGACGTGGTGGTAGAGACAACGGGCAACGTGGAGTCCTTGCAGCGCGTCTCCCAAACGTGCAAGCCGGGCGCCATCGTGCTGGCGCTGGCGGCCCCCTACCCTGCCCAGCGGGCCTCCCTGCTGGCCAGCATCGGCCGCGATGGGGTGCTGGTCTGCTCGGCGGGCGCCGGGGCCGAGGACTTCCAGGAGGCCATGCAGGTCCTGCCCCAGCTATGGGCTGGCCTGCTGCTGGAGACCGTGTTCCCTCTGGCCCGCTCGGGCGAAGCGTGGGACGCCCTGCGTCGGGGGGAACGCACAAGAATACTGGTGAAGGTGACGTAGGGGAGTTGAGACTCTGGAAAATCTGCTGGTCTGCGCCTCGCATCCGAGTCTTGTCTAGCGGAGTTGCTCACAGCAAATGTCCATAAGGGCTGCGTACTTCGACAGCATTGATGCCATCTCGGCCTGGTGGGCGCTGGCCCACGTGCTGAGCGGCTGGACGGTGTGTTACTTCC
>FWPU01009231.1_pt1 | contig 15762 bp, 12 predicted proteins | sample 2228361 | NCBI WGS metagenome assembly FWPU01 (sample SAMEA103939777, study PRJEB20133) | metagenome
TCAAGCTCAGTAGGGTGGGTGCATTCGGCAACGGTATGTTTACCGATTAACAGGGTGCTTATGCCTTTTTCGGCCGAGCCCGTATTCCAGGCCGGGGAAGGCTTGCGCATATCTACATTAAGCAGAATTACTTTTTTGTTCGACAGGGCAAGCGTAGCACCAAGGTTAGAGGCTAGGAACGACTTGCCTTCGCCCGAAACCGTTGAGGAAACGGCAATGATCTTTTTCTGCTTTTCCGGGCTAAGGAAATCCAGGTTGGTGCGCAGGCTGCGTAGTGCCTCGCTTACCATGGAACGGGGGTGTTGCAACACATACAATGAAGGGGTGGCCTGTCTGAAAGCCGGTATACCCCCCAGCACGGGAACGACTGCTGATTTTTCTATCTCGCTAAGCGAGGTGATTTTATCGTTAACCAGGTAAACCAGCGCCACAAAAACAAAAGAAAGAAACAAGCCCAAAACAAAGCCTGCCGCATACACCATAATTTTTCTGGGCGTTACGGGATCTGCAGGCAAGGTGGCCGTTGAAAGAATTTTAAAGTCGGGGGTTGAGCCCGCCATGGCTACCTCGAACTCCGATTTTTTCTGAACCAGCGAAAGATACAACTCCTCATACAACTTATAGTAACGAGCCTGCTTGTTGAACTGCGTATTTTTATCGGGCAGGGTGGCGAATTGTCTTTCCAAGGTGGTTTGGGTACGTGTTAGTTCGTTTAGCCGAATCAGCAAATCGGATTTTATATCCGAAAGCTGTTCCGCTGTTTTACGGGTTAGTTCCGATACTTCTTGTTCTTTCTGCCGGTAGGCCAGGGTTCCGGGCTGGTAGGAGAGCATGAGGCGCGAGGTTTGGAGTTTCAGCTCCTGCAGTTTTTCTACATTTTTTATGATAGGGTCGGGCAGAAAATTGCGCTGGCTTATGGTAAGGAAGAAGTTATCCGTTGTCAGGGCATCGGCCAGGCGGTTTATCTCCGTAACTCTGCGGTTGAGTTCGTAGCGTTGCGAGTCCAGGCGGTTAATGCGTGCAAGTATGGATTTCAGTTCGTCCTGCACGTTGTGAGTCCGGTTGCGCAGGGTAAATGATTCAAGGTATGTTTCATGTTCTTCCATTTGTTGTTCGAGCCTGCGCAATTCGCGGTTAAGCCAGGCTATTTTCTGTTGATTGGCCAGGTTTTTCTGTTCGTTGCTAAACTGCAGGTAAAGGGAGTCGATCCCGTTTACAATATCGTGAGCTTTATATGGGTTACTGTCTATAAAGGCAATCCGAATGGTATTGGCATTTACATTAAGTGGCTCTACGGTAAGGTTGCGTTTCAGATAGTCCAACAGGTTTTCCCGGCTATTGATAACAAAGCCGTAACGGTTAGGCTGGAAATCATAACGCGTGCGGTGTATAACAAAGGTAAAGTCGGGGGTTTTCAGGGTATTGCCGAATGTTCCGCTTAACGGCTTTTCGTAACCGGGTACGGTAAGCTCATAATGTCCATTTGCCTGTTGCTCGATTAAAATCGGTTGGTTGAACAAGGAAGGGTTTTTGATATGATAAACCACCGAAAACGGAGCCTGGCGGTGCAGATCGGTATTAAGTATTTTACCCATGCTCAGATAGGTAACGTCCAGCTTCAGCGAATCGATAACGGTGTTGAGGAACAGTTTGGATTTTATGGTTTCTATTTCGGATGCGATAAGGTTAGCCTGCTGGCGGTCGGGTATCAGTTCGCGAATGCCCAGTTCGGAGGCATCCTGTTTTACATCGAGTTTTATTTCCGATTCCGATTCATACAGGTCTTTGGTGTAACGGGTGTAGAGAATAGCCGCCCCGTTGGTAAGCAGCATAATCAGGGCAATCCATTTCCAGCGGCTGCGGACGATAAATCGCAGTTTCCCCAGGTCCAGGGGTTCCCAATAGGCGTTATCGTTTTTATCCTGGGTCACAGTAATCTCATCGTGAATTTAATACTACAATAAGCGTGGTCAGGCTGCTGAGTATGGAAACTATCGAAAAGTAGTCGCGCAGGGCTTCGCTCAGCGGTCTGCGAATGGGTTCGATATAAATAATATCGCCTGGTTGTACGAGCAGATTGTTATGGTTAAAACCCTGGGTTGTGCTCAGGTCGGCCACATAAAACTGGTCGTTCCGGATAATCCGGATATTGTCGGCCCGCGAGTCGCGGTCCAGTCCTCCGGCCAGGGCAATGGCCTCCAGGAGCGTCATGTTTTCGTAAGGAAGCGGAATTACTTTGCTTTGGGGCAGTCCTAGAATAATCACCCGGTTGCTGGAGCATTGCAGCAGTACATAGGGATTGGTGTAGTAAGTGCTGTAGGCTTTTTGCAGCATTTCTTCGGCCTGCCTCAGGGTTAGGCCTTCAACGCGTAGGGTTCCTACCATGGGCAGGCGCACGGTGCCATCTGTTGCTACCGTGTATTCGGGTTGAGGGCGGGCCTGGCTGGTTTGAGGGTTTAGGTCGCGTTGCAGTTCAAAGTCGGGGTCAATAATACGTTCACCTTTGTTGGTGTATACGCTTAGCCTTAGCACGTCATTGGTGCGGATAATGTAGTTACTTTCGGCCTGTCGGGCTGCCTGTTTGAAGTCGGGCAGGCCCACGTCATCCGCGCGGAAAAGGATGTTCTTGCGATAAGAACCACATTGCGGCAGTATAAGTAAAAGGCAAAATAAACAGGCAGTTCGGATCACAGCAGGTTATTTAACCTGTGAAATTACAGATTTTTCCAGCAACTCATTTAGCAGCGGGAGGTTCCGGTCTTTATCCGACAGCACCGGGTTATCGAACGGCCAGGGAATATTGAGCTGGGGATCGTTCCACCGCACGCCTTGTTCGGCAGCCGGATTGTACTGCGAAGTGGTTTTGTAAAAGAAGAGGGTATCTTCCAGGGCTGCAAAGCCGTGTGCAAAGCCGGCAGGTACCATTAACATGTTGTGCTTTTCAGCGCTAAGCAGGCAGGTATAAACTTTGCCGAAGGTTGGGCTGTTGCTGCGCAAGTCCACCACAGCATCCAGTACCGAGCCTTGCAGTACGCTAACCAGCTTGGCCTGTTCGTATGGCGGTAACTGAAAATGCATGCCGCGGATAACGCCTTTCTCGGAGAATGAAATATTTTCCTGAGTGAACGACGCTTTTATACCGGCTTCTTCAAACGCACTTTTTCTGAAAAACTCGAAAAACCAACCCCGTTTATCGCGATAAACCTGAGGTATAATTTCTACAAGTCCTTCAATGCCGGTTGAAATGATCTGCATGAAATGGGGTGGTTGCTTAGTTGGTTAAGCGTGTGCAAATATTTCGATATCACCCGCGATTCACAAAATTCTTTTTCTACTTTTTTGCGCGATTGAAGTGCAAACTGTTCAAGAACCGGTTGGGGGAGCGAGGCCATGGCTTTCATTTTCCGGGCCAGGTCATCAGCATTTTTCGGTTCACACAACATCCCGTTATAACCGTGTGAAACAACCTGGCGGCAGCCGGGAACATTGGTGGCTATTAGGGGGCGACCCATGGCGGCAGCCTCCAGTAGCGTACGGGGTATGCCTTCGCGGTAGGAGGGAAGCACCACGCAGTCGGCCTGTTGAATGATGGGGCGCACGTCGTGGGAGGTGCCCAGGTACTCCACCAGGCCCGCATTTACCCACTGCTGGAGCGTAACTGCGGGTATGCCCCGTTTATGTTGTTCGTCAATAGCGCCCAGCAGCTGGAAGCGGGCCGATATTCCCTGCTGTTTTAACTTTTCTATTGCCTGTATGTATTCAAAAATTCCTTTATCTGAAATGAGCCGCGAAATCATCAGGAAAGTAAACGGCTTGCCCGGCCTACGGGGAGCAGGAGTAAATTGTTCCAAGTTTATTCCCGAGCCGGGCAGCAAGTCGGCCTGGTGCCGCGCTATAAGGTGGTTGTTTTCAAACAGTTTCAGGTCGTCAATATTCTGAAAAAATACCCTCCGGGCAAACCGGAAACTAAGCCGGTACAGCCACCTGGCCACAAAAGAGGTAAATCCTTTCTTTAAAAAAGCCGTACCCAGCCCGCAAACGTTGTTGACAGCGGGAATGCCCGCAGCGGCTGCGGCCAGGGTACCGTACACGTTGGGTTTAATGGTAAAATGCAAAACCACATCGGGGCGGATGCGCCTGTACAGACGGAACAACTCAACAATCAGCGCCAGGTCTTTTATCGGGTTGGCTCCCCGGCTGTCCATGTTTAGCCGGTGGTATATGCATCCGGCCTCTACCAGCCGCGGGGTAAAGTCGTCTTGTGGGGCAATGGTATGCACCTCATGCTCTTCTTTTTGCAACGATTTAATAAGGTTTAGACGGAAATTATAAATGTTCCACGAGGTATTCAAAACGATGGCAATACGCATAAAACGGATTAAAGACTTTTTATACCAACGACAACTATAGACCTTTGAATGAGCACAACCGGCGATGAATGGACAAAAATAAGAAAAAGTAACCTAGGCCTTTAAATCTTACATGAATCTTACATACATCGGAACCTTTTGCTGCCCGGCTCCTTTATTTCCATTAAAATTGCATCATGAAGCAACCAACCGCCAATGTGCGACCTGCTGTGCTGGTGGCATTGGGCAAAACCCGTCAGCCCGAGTTTACTCAGGAGCACCTGGATGAGCTGGCCTTTCTGGCCGAAACCGCCGGCATGCGGGAGGCGGGCCGGATTATCCAAAACCTGCCAAAACCCGATCCGCGAACCTTTATTGGCAAAGGAAAGGTTGAGGAATTGAAAAGACTGGTACGGTTTGCTGAGGCCTCCGTAGTCATTTTTGACGACGACCTTTCGCCCAGCCAACTGCGGAACCTGGAGCGGGAGATGAATCCCAAAGAGCGCGAAGAAAACCAGCCTCCTGTACAGGTTTACGATCGCAGCCTGCTTATACTCGACATTTTTCTGCATCGGGCCAAGACTGCTCAGGCCCGCACGCAGGTGGAGTTGGCCCGAAACCAATATCTGTTACCGCGCCTTACCCGTATGTGGACGCACCTGGAGCGCCAGCGCGGCGGTACCGGTACCCGGGGCGGGGCAGGCGAAAAAGAAATTGAAACCGACCGCAGAAATATACGGCATCAAATTGCCGTGCTGAAAGACCGGCTGCAGCGCATCGAACAACAGCGCCTTACCCAGCGCAAGGGCCGCGAGACCACCGTACGCGTTGCCCTGGTAGGATATACCAATGCCGGAAAATCAACGCTTATGAATCTGTTATCCGGCTCGCAGGTGCTGGCCGAAAACAAATTGTTTGCTACGGTCGATTCCACCGTGCGCAAGGTTAAACTGGGCAACATTCCTTTTCTGCTTTCCGATACGGTGGGCTTTATCCGTAAACTGCCGCATCATCTTATCGAGTCGTTCAAATCAACTTTAGATGAGGTTCGCGAAGCCGACATCCTGCTGCATGTAGTAGATGTTTCGCATCCTTTTCATCATAGTCAGATAGAAGTGGTAAACCATACCCTTCAGGATATTGGTGCGGGAAACAAAACCACCGTGCTGGTGCTGAATAAAATCGATGCTTTCAGGCAGGCTCATCCCGAAGTAAAACCTGAAGATATGATGGGCTTTTATCGGCAACAGGGTTTCGAGCACATCCGCCTGGTATCGGCCCTTACCGGAGAGCAGATTCCGGAGCTTAAGCGCCTGCTGTTCGATGAAGTGAAGAAGGTTTTTGTGCGCATCTATCCCAACTATCTGAAAGACGGATACGTGTTTGCTCCGTACGAAATAGCCTGATTGAGCGGGCTTTATTACCTTTGCAGTTCCCCTCCAGGCCGATTCGCAGAGGTGGTCTCATAGTTCAATGGATAGAATAGGAGTTTCCTAAACTCTTGATCTGGGTTCGACTCCCGGTGAGACCACCCCTGCCATCGGGCTTACCCTTCTGCCCGTTTATTGCTAATACCCTTTTATTTGTTAACTTGATTGGTTAAAAAATTTCATATGGCTTCGGATCGCCCTTCTCCGCAATCAGACTCATCCTCTGCAAATCAGTATAAATTCCGGGCGCTTAAAGTACACGCTTCGGACGACTGGCTGATGGACGGCACCAAAAAATACCGCCAGGTGTACGACCGCTACGAAACCACGTTTATGCGCGTGGAGCTGTCGTTTTTCAATAAACTTTTTGATGAAGCCGACTGGGAAACCGCCGTAACCCTGAAATGCTACTTTCTTGAACAAGACAGCCGCCGCGAACTCTGCAACCTTACCCAGGAACGAAAGGTTGTAAAGGACGAGAACATTGTGTACGTGCGCGACTCGTGGGGTAATTCCGAGCCGGGGGCTTACTGGATGCGCGGCAATTATTTGTGGGAAGCCTACCTGGATGGTGTTCTGGTAGGCGAAGCCCGGTTCTATGTAGAAGATCTGGGCCCTGCCGCACCGGGCGAAAACAGATTTTTTGAGGTGCAGCATATTAAACTCTTCGAGGGCGATGCATCGGCCCATGCGGCCGCCACCAAAAAATATCTTACCAAGTTCAGTGCACAGGATACGCGCTACATTTGGGGCGAATTTTGTTTTAAAAACAAAACCAACACCGACTACTACGCCGAGTTCTTCTTTAACTACTGCGATGATGCCGGCCACTTAAAAGGCCGCAGTACCCGCCTGATTTACATTCCCGCCAACACGGCCGGGCAGTTGTTTTATGTGTACCCCTCGTGGGGAAACGACAAACCCGGCTCGTGGAAAAACGATGTCTATACCCTTGAAGTGGTTTTCATGGATAACCTTATTGCCACCGTAGCCTTTCAGGTGGGTGATCAGGCCGTTGAGGGCAATGCCATTGTGTTAACCGAGGTTTCGCGCGTTGCCCGGTCGCTCTCATCGCAGGACGGTACTTCAGGTAGAAACCAGGAAGAAATTTTACAGGAAAGCCTGGCCGAGTTAAATGCGCTTACCGGTCTGCAATCGGTAAAACAAGAGGTTAATGAGATGGTAAAACTGGTAAAGTTTTATCAGGAAACCGGAAAGGATGTATTAAACCGCTTCTCGCTGCATTCGGTATTTACCGGTAATCCGGGTACGGGTAAAACCACAGTGGCCCGCATCCTTTCCAGAATTTACAAAGGCCTGGGTATTTTGGAGCTGGGGCATTTGGTTGAGGTGGACCGCCAGGGGCTGGTGGCCGGTTATGTAGGGCAGACGGCCATTAAAACGGCCGAGAAAATTGAAGAAGCCATGGGCGGCATATTGTTTATTGACGAAGCCTACTCGCTGGCCAACGAGCGCGGGGCCCAGCACGACTTTGGGGCCGAGGCCATACAGGTGTTGCTAAAACGCATGGAAGATTTTCGCGGCAAGTTTGGGGTAATTGTAGCCGGCTATACCGACAATATGGTTGAATTTATCGAATCGAACCCCGGTTTGCGGTCGCGATTCGATAAATATTATCAGTTTGACGATTACTCGCCTGAAGAGATGTACGTCATTGCGCTTTCTTTTTTCAGTAAAGAAGAAATCCAACCGGATGAAGAGGCAGCGAAGCATCTGAGAAATTATTTTGCCGGGTTGTACGACAGGCGCGACAAACATTTCGGCAACGCCCGAACGGTAAGGCAGGTTGTGGCCGAGGCTGTTAAAAATCAGCACCTCAGGCTGGCGGCCATGAAGAAGGAAGAGCGCACACCGGAGATGCTCCGTATACTTATGCTGGACGATGTACGCGAGTTCGAGATTCGCGATACGGGTACCGGAAGAAGGCGATTGGGCTTTAGCCTGGATAAGGAATAGTTACCCGCGACTACCTCCGGAAAAACCAAAGTAGCGGGCTTTTAGTTTATCGTCAAAGTCGTCTGCATAAATGCCTACGCGGTTTAGCATACTCTTGATTTCCGACTTATCCAACCCTTGCAGCTCGCGAATGGCTTTGATGTAAGCCTTTTCCTGAAAAATGGTAAATGCCACCCCGTACAGGCTGTGGTTAATTTCCAGCAGTTCTTTGGTAAACACATGCTGGTTGTTTACCGGTACATCGCACACTGGGGCCAAAACCTGAAAATATCCGTAGTTAGTCGGGTTGCCCTGGGCGTCTTTCGATTGAAAGATATCTACCCAAACGCGGGCCGACCCTAATACCAGATTCCACTGCCCGGGTTGCTGGCCTCGTGCAGCAGTAAGATCTATGTTATACTCGGTAAGGACTTGTTCAAATAGGTTAAAGTAATGGTCGATAGGATGTTCCATAGGAATAATATTTAGATGACAAGGCCACGCCCCGCCTGGACATGAAGGTATTACAAACGGGATGCGGAAGATAGGATAAATGCCCGAGCCGGAGAAGGCCGGAGTAAAAAAAATTACAGTAACCGGAATAAACAACCGGCAAACGCGGATAAAAACAGCCCTTATCCGTAAATTTTATTAAGAATGCCGGCCAGGCGGATGCCTGCCTGAAGCAGGCGCTCGCGAACAATGTAGAAATATTTATAGGCGTAGGCATAGCCCAGGCGGGCGTTACCTATGTCGTACACCTGCCGGCGATAGCGCATGCTTTCGTAGGCCCAGTCGCGCACGGAGGCGCTTTGCCATACCTTACGAAGCGAGTCCGGTGGCGGAATTAACGACTCGGCCAGTTCGGTATAACTCAGGCGGGTGTCGTCAATCATATCGCTGTCCCACACGCGGTGCAGGTTGCTGTCGGTTCGGAACCACATCACACGTACGTCATTGCCTCCGCGGTCATTGCCGCGTCCCACATGCAGCGGCTGGTGAATATCGCCTACCAGGTGTACCAGTATCTTAATCCGCTCGGCCTCTTCGGCAGGGTTTAGTTTGCGCGATTTCAGCTCTGCGATAATCCGCTCCAGCGTCATGATAACATCACCGTTGGGATTTTTTTCGGCCTGCTCATAGGTTTGCCCGTCAGGAATAGTAACCCAATGCCAGTCGGCCATGTAATCATAGGTCGAGTCAGACCGCACTTCATCCATCCATGTGCTTACCATAGCCAGCGAGTGGCCGCCAAGAATACGCTGCACGGCTTTCTTAGCTTTTTTGTTCAGATACTTCTGGGCTATGTATCCGGTAACCCTGTGCCCGGTAGGTCCCCAGGCCTTGAGTGGTAACCCCAGCACAACAACCAGCACCGCAGTAAGGCAACAGCGCATCATAAAAACGTAAGGTTTGCCGCAAATATCTAAAAATTAGATAACCCTATTTCATTACTTATTACACTTACCGCGCTGCTGGTGGCCAACCAGTTGGATATTAAGGGTATAAAAAATTTTTTGGATATCAGGCCTCTGGCCGATGCCTCGTCTGAGTTGTTTTACGGTTTCAGCGGGGGAAAATATCAGTATTACTTCAACTACGGTGTGGTGGTGTTTACCGGTTACACCGAAGACGAGATGAAATGGGCGATAAAGGCCATACAGGCTTACCAGCGGAGTCCGGTTCCGAACTGGATACGCGATGAGCACGTGTTGCTGGTAGAGCCCGGCAGCGAATTGCAGTTCAGGTTTGGCGAGTTGGTACTCGACCATTCTGATGAAAAGGTTATCCGTATCGCCATGTTTAATCTGGCCCAATCGGTGGCTATGGACCATTACCATGCCGTTACCGAACAATTGCTGGGACAGGTAAAAGGTTTTACCTACTACCTTGAAAACAGCGGTAAGCTAAAGATAAGCCGTAAAAACATGCTTCGGTTTATCGGCAAGGCCCTCAGCACACAGAACGAAGTAGCCGAAAACATCTACGTGTTTGATGCACCCGACCTGGTATGGGATGACGAGTTTCTGGATAAGTTGCATCAGGGGCTAATCCGCCACTTCGACCTGCGCATACGGTTTAGCGAACTGGAATACATGATGCGCATTATTGACGAAAACCTTCGTATTTTTATGGACATCTCCAACCAGCGCGAGAGCAACCTGCTGGAAATGATCATCATCGTGCTGATACTGGTGGAGGTAATGAATCTGATTTTTTCAAGTTTCTTTTAACATGGACATTCCTTCGCCAGATAAAAATCTTTCGGTTACGCAGCCATACCGATTACATTTGTTCCAGGCCTATGGTTTGGAGTTTGAGTACATGATTGTGGATGCCGAGACCCTGCAGGTTAAACCTCTGGCCGATGAGTTACTAAAACATGAACTGGGTTATTACGGTGCCGACTGCGTGCGGGGTGTGGTAACCTGGTCGAATGAAATGGTGCTGCATGTGCTGGAACTCAAGTCCACCCAACCCAAGGTTAACCTTAGTAACCTGTGCCATCTCATGGCCGATGAGATTCGGTACATCAACAACGTGTTAAAGAGATGGAATGCCCGCCTGTTGCCGGGCGGTTGCCATCCTTCCTTCAGGCCCCAGCACGAAACCCGCCTGTGGCCGCATGAAAGCAACGAAATCTATGTGGCTTATCACCGCATATTCAACTGCCATGGGCACGGATGGTCGAACCTGCAAAGCACCCACCTGAACCTACCGTTTTATGATGACGAAGAGTTTGCGCCTTTGCATGCGGCCGTACGATTGGTGTTGCCCATCATCCCGGCCCTGTGTGCCAGTTCGCCTCTCATTGAAGGACAACTTACCGGCAGCATGGACACGCGCCTGAAATACTATCGCATTAACCAGGCGCGCATCCCGTCTATTACCGGTCGCGTTATACCCGAGGCAGTTTTTTCCAGGCGTACTTACCTCAACACAATTTATGAAAAAATAAAATCCGATCTGCAGCTACATGATCCGCAGGGCCTGCTTAATCCGATATGGGTAAATTCACGCGGTGCCGTACCGCGTTTCGACCGGGGCTCGGTAGAAATCCGGCTTATGGATGCACAGGAATGCCCCGCAGCCGAAGCCGCTATCAGCACGCTCATCATCGAAACCCTTCGCGCGCTGGTAAATGGGGTGTTATTACCGGTATCGGAACAGATGAAGTGCAAAACCGAACTGTTAAGTAAGGTGCTTGACCAAACCATTGAACAGGCCGAACGGGCCTTAATGCCGGAAGATTACGTTGCTGTATTCGGATTTAAACCCGAAAGATGTACAGCCGGAGAATTGTGGAAAAAAATAGCCGGCCATCTTCAATATCTTGGAGTTGAAGTTATTAAAAGGTATGAGCCCGAGCTGAATGTGCTTTTGCATGAAGGGTCGCTGGCCAACCGCATTGTGCGCGGAGTAAAGTCGGCCGGCAGCTGGCAGCCGGTTTACCGGCAGCTGGCCGATTGCCTGAACCAAAACCGGATGTTTATTCCTTAAGTGTTTGCGTTAAGTCGTTTAAAATGCGCTGCAGTTTTTCCAGGTGGTTGCCATACAACTTTTTAAGGTACCAGCCGGTAAGCACATATGCCGTTATTAAAATAGCAGTTGTTATTAATAAAAATATCATCAGGAAACCCCGATCTTTTAAGGCTTCCAGAAAAATATCAGTGCCAGTATCGCGGGCAGTGGCCCATAAAACGGCTACAAAAAATACCGGATATAAAACAATGTAGCTTAACTTATAGAACCTAAGGTAACCTTGCAATGCAGCAGTAAGGTGCTGCAGATTAGATTTAATGTCGCCTTCGGTTATGCTAAACCGATTAAGCAGGCGAAGCTTGCCTGTATAATAAAACAGAAAAGCTAAACAAACTATCATAAGCATGCTTAACATCCACAACAGCCGGGAGCTGGTTGTGCTAAGGCCCCAGTACAGCAACAGCAGGCCGGTAACGATGGTAAAAAGTAATTCAAACCAAACATTGCGCTTTAGGCGCGAAACAATCGACAAGCTTTCGCCCTGCAGCATACGGGCAATATCTTCTTTGGGTTTATCGGCTTCGGCCTGCGCCTGCTGCCAGATGGATTTCAGTCTTTCAAATTCGTCCATAAAGTTTAAGGCTTCATCAGTTTTCTTAGTTTTTCGCGAATGCGGTTCATGCGCACCCGCACGTTGTTTTGGGTTATGCCAATGGTTTTGGCTATCTCTTCATAAGAAACTTCGTCCAGGGCCATCATAATCATGGCCCGGTCTATTTCCGGCAACTGCCGGATGGCCCATTGCAGCCGCTCAGGGTCTTCTTCGCGGGCATCGGGTTCCGGCTCAGCCAGGTTCATTTGTCGGTCTGTTAAATCCTGGGTTTGTACCGTGCGGTTTTGCTTGCGCAAGCCCGAAATAGCTGTATTCAGGGCAATACGGTACATCCATGTGGTTATTTTGGAATCACCCCGGAAGGTGTGGAACGACTTCCATAATTGCAGAACAATTTCCTGAAACAAATCCTCCCGCGCATCGCGGTCCGATTCGTACATCATGCACACCTTGTGGATCAGTCCTTGATGCCGGTTTACCAGTTCAATAAACTGTTTTTCCTTTTCGCTATTTTCCATGCCAGGCATGCTTCTGTGCTGAAATATAAGCAGCGATTTGGTAAAGCCCCGTTACACGGCTTAACTAATATTTTCTATACTTGTCTTCGGTTCGGTTATGAGGTGGTTCCGTAGTTTTTTTAGCCTGTCCCGCTCGCAAACTAACGGGCTAGTGGTGTTGCTTCCTCTGTTACTGCTTGTTCTTTTTTCCGAGCCGCTCTACCGCAGGCTTGTGGTACCTGACCCTTTACCGCCCGTAGTAATCATGCCTGACTCGGCTTTCGATAACCAAAACCATGTGCCCACTGCGCCTATGGGTAAATCGGGTTTGGGCAATACATTTGATCCTAACACCGTCGATTACGAAGACTGGCTTGCGCTGGGCCTGCCGGAGCGCATTGCGGGCCGGATAGTTGCCTACCGGAAAAAGGGCGGCAGGTTTGTGTACCGTGAAGATTTGCTGAAGATATACGGCATGGATTCAACGCTGTACAACCGGCTCTTACCCTATGTGGATCTGCCCGCTCAACCCCTACCACAAAAGCTGCGTGCTGCAAATCAGGTTTATATAAGTAAGTTACACGACCTGAACCATGCCGATACCATGCAACTCCTTCGGGTGTATGGTATAGGGCCGGTGTTGGCCGGGCGCATCCTTCGCTATCGTCAGGCATTAGGTGGCTTTTTAAGTTGGCAACAGTTGTATGGTGTGTATGGCCTCGATAGTGCAGTTATTCAGCGTATGCAACAAAAATTTTTTATCGACACGGCATTTGTGCCACGTAAAATCAACATTAATAAAGCCACTTTTCAGGAACTGGCAGCTCATCCCCTTATTTCCAACCGCCTGGCCCGCGCTGTGGTAACTTACCGGCATCAGCATGGAAGTTTTACTTCACCGGATGATATTCGAAAAATCATAATCCTTACCGAAGAAGAATTCCAACGCATTAAACCCTATCTGTCGGTTGAATAATTCGTCCCACATATTGCAAACCTACCTGCGCAGGCTGTCGCGACTAAGCGGAAACAATCGTTCCCTTCGGCTGTTCCGCCTGGCTGGCGACCAGCTCATTGACTTGAGTACCCTGCAGGGAGTGGAGGTAGCAGAAGCCTTTCTGATTATAGGGGCACTTATTGCCGGCAAAGGCATTAAAATATGCGAGGTAAGCAACAGCCGTGTACCTTTTGTAAATGCACTTAGCCAGCAGTTGCGAAAGCTGGCCCGGGCGGCTAACTTTTTGTTCGAAGAGCGCGGCACCTTAGACCTGCACCTGGGTTGGCCCATGGTGCGCGGTAAGTTTGCCGAAGGCACACCCATTAGTGCCCCGTTGTTGTTTTTTCCTGTGCGTTTGGAAGCCGACCGAAAGTACTGGAAACTGTTACCGCGCAAAGAAGAGGGTATTGTGCTAAACCGTACATTTTTACTGGCGTATTTCCATTACAGGCAGTTGCCGGCCGATGATGAACTGCTGGAGTACACTTTCGAAGATCCCAACCCCGACCCCACCGTTTTTCGCACTTCCATTTACCAGCTTTTAAAAGATAAGCTGGATATCCGGTTTACGCCCGATATGTATTCCGACAAACTGTGGCCGTTCGAATCTTATTCGCGTAAGCAGTTTGATGAAAAATTTCAGGATGGCGAACTAAAGATGCAGCATCAGGGTGTGCTGGGCATTTTTCCGCAGGCCGATTCGCAACTCATGCCCGACTACCTGCAAATGATGGCCGAAGGAAAAGTTAACCGGCTGGAAGATTTCTTTTTGTGCCCCGGACTTTCGGAAGATCAGCCGGTTAAGGAAGAAAAAATAATCACACCGTTTTATGTTGACTGTTGGCAGGAAGAGGCGTTGAGGGCGTGCAAGTCAGGCCGCTCAATCGTGGTTCATGGTCCACCCGGAACAGGAAAGTCCCAGCTTATTGCCAACCTCATTGCCGATGCCATGGCTTCGGGCAGGCGGGTGCTGGTGGTGTCGCAAAAGCGGGTGGCGCTGGATGTGGTGTTTCAGCGCCTGCAACATATAGGCCTGGCCGAATATGTTGCGCTTATTCATGATTTCAGGCATGACCGCAACGATCTGTACAAGCGACTGGCCGGCTTGATTGAACGCGTGGATACCTATCGGCAAAAGCATGATGGCACCGGCGAACATCCGGAGGAAGTAAGTTTTCTGCAATTTAGCCGTACCATTGACCGGCTAACCGAGGAATGCGAAGAATATAAAAGAGCTTTGCTCGACACCCGGGCATGCGGCCTCAGCGCCAAAGACCTGTACCTAACCTCCGACCCCGAAGCTCCGCAGGTCAACCTGCGGCAGGAGTTTCATCATTTTCATTTTCATAACCTGCATGAGTATTTGATAAAGCTGCGGCAATACGTGGCTTATGCCAGGCAGTTTGAACACGACAACTACCCCTTGCGCTGGCGCAAGTCGTTTGCCGGCTTTGCACTTACTGTCAGGGGTTTAATCGAGAAAACCATTCGGCAGGCTAATGAAGAGTTAGATAACGTAAACGCGTTATTGCTCAGGCTAACCGGCAAACCGCTGCACTACTCCGAAATAGAAAACCTGTGGGCAGCCAAAGATAAAGTACACGAACTGGCCGGCATGCTTACCGACGAAGCCACTTTTTTGTTCTTCCAGCACATGGCGGGCGAGGCGGACGAAGAAACCAGTTTGTTGTGGTTGCAAAACATGCGAAGGGTTTGTTTGAACTGTTTCAACCCTCCCGGCATTGAGGCAACCCTTCGCGATGAGCAGATGGGCCTGTGCCAGGTTGCCCTGCAACAGCGGCTTAGTGCGCGTAAAAACCTGATTCGGTTAATTAATTGGGAACTGTTCAGCGACCAAAAATTTTTTCTGAAGCGCGTTTTGGTGGCCAACGGACTGGCATACAATAAATCCGGACTAACCGAACTCGAGCAGCGCGTAGATAACCGCCTTAACCTGATACACCACATTACCGCGCTGCGGCAAAAACGGTGGCTGCGCGATGTGCCGAAGGAATATCAAAAGCAGGTATGGAAAAAATGGTTCGACCGCCAAGAGCTTGCCCTTAAAGCAAAGTTATTATTCAACTCGCTGAGGGAACTAAACCACCTTGAACCGCAAAAATTTTCGCGCAATGAGTTTATTCGGTTATTGTGGAATATTCTGGATGAAATAGAGAAATTTCAATATAAAAAAGAAAACTGGTTAAACTATCTCAGCAATCGTCAGCTGGCCGACTTAAGTCAGTCGCCTGCCCTGGCAGAAGTCTGGGTGCAATGCCTGCGCCGCGATTTCGACAACCTGTGTGCTTTCGATGCACTCAAAGAATCGCTGCGCGATTACGAACACCGGGTTATTGATAAATTGCACGAAAGCCTGCAAAACTGGGATGTTACTGCTTACGAACAGGTTTTCATGAACAGCCTGAAGCTGGCCTGG
>FWPU01009232.1_pt1 | contig 15761 bp, 14 predicted proteins | sample 2228361 | NCBI WGS metagenome assembly FWPU01 (sample SAMEA103939777, study PRJEB20133) | metagenome
AATCCATCAATCCGGTCTATCAAAACCCGCTGCTGCCGCGCAACATCTCCATCCGCCGCTACCTGATCGAACGAATTGCCGAAGTGCTGCAATCCTATAACAAGGACGTGCAGATCGAATATTGCTAACCCCTTTTAAAGCGTCAATCGCCGGGGTGAGGGGGGCACCCAGGCGATTGACACCTTTAATATAACATGAATTTCTTAGAAATTTATTAAAAATCGAGGGGTTTTCGTTGCAAATTCATTGCAAAAAAAATTTTTGGTTGCCATTTTTTCCCTCTCCTCGCATCACCTGTGGGGGGAACGGTAAATTGTCAATTCTCCGAATTTTTACCGCTGACTCCGCTATAGTGCTATAATCGGCTGCGTTGCCAATGGAACTGACCCTGTTCACCTGGATACTGGCTTTGCTGCCGGTGCTGGTCGTTTTGATTTTGATGCTGGGCTTCAACTGGGGTGGCAGCCGCGCCGGAGCCGCCGGCTGGATAACCGCCGTACTGGTTGCCTGGCTTTTCTTTGCCGCCGCTCCGCGCCTGATTGCCTACACACAGGCTAAGGCCGTGCTGCTCAGCCTGGATGTGCTGTACATCATCTGGACGGCGCTGCTGCTTTACCACACCGCCGATGAAGCCGGAGCCGTGCGCATGATCGGCGTCAGCCTGCCGCGCCTGACCGCCGACCGCACCATGCAGGGCTTGCTGATCGGCTGGCTGTTTGCCTCGTTCTTGCAGGGCATGGGCGGTTTTGGCGTGCCGGTGGCGGTAGCCGCTCCGCTTCTGGTTGGGCTGGGCTTCAACCCGCTTCAAGCCGTGGTGATGGCCTGCATCGGCCACGGCTGGGCAGTCAATTACGGTTCGCTGGCCACCTCGTTCCAAACTCTCATGGCGGTCACCGGTCTGCCCGGTGAACTGCTGTCGCCCGATTCGGCCTGGCTGCTCGGACTTTCGGCGTATGCCTGCGGGGCGATTGTGGCGCTGGTGGCCGGCGGCTGGCGTGGCTTGCTGCGCACGCTTCCGGCAGTCATCCTCCTTGGCAGCGTGATGGCGGTCAGCCAGTACGGGCTGGCGGTCAACCGCCTGTGGAATCTGGGCGCGACCGGCAGCGCCATGCTGGGACTGCTGGTTGGGGTGGGGCTGTGCCGCCTGCCGTTTTACCGCGGCAACCCGCTGGCGGCTACGGCAGCCGATTTCAGCCACCTGAACGGGGGGGATGGCAAACCCCGCTCGTTGAAAGTTTCACTCTCGGCGTATGCCATTCTGGTGGTGCTGACTTTTGCAATCAATCTCATCCAGCCGCTGAACGCCTTCCTCGACCAGATTCAACTCAACCTCAATTTTCCAGAATTGCGCACCGGGTTGGGCTGGGTCACCCCTGCCGGGCCGGGGCGCTCCATCAGCCTGTTCGGTCATACCGGTTCCATCCTCCTGTATGCCTCGCTGATCTCCTACTTCATCTACCGCCGGGCGGGTTACTACCGGGCGGGTGCGGCCTTCAGAATTGGCGAAAAAACCGTAAAAGGAGCGGTCAACTCCAGCCTGGGCATTCTGGCCATGGTGGGCATGGCGGTGATCATGTCGCACGCCGGCATGACCAATCTGCTGGCGCTGGGCATGAGCCGCAGTTTTGGCGCCACCGCCTACCCGCTGATTGCCCCCTTCATCGGGGCGCTGGGGGCGTTCATCACCGGCAGCAACAACAACTCCAATGTGCTGTTTGCCGTACTGCAAATGCGCACCGCCGAACTGCTGGGGCTGAAGGTGCCGTTGATTTTAGGTGCGCAGACGGCCGGCGGATCGCTCGGCAGCATCATGGCACCGGCTAAGGTCATTGTCGGTTGCAGCACGGTTGGCCTGAGTGACCGCGAAGGCGAGGTAATGGCCGCCGTCATCCGCTACGGGCTGATTCCGATTGCCCTCGTGGCGCTGGCAGCCTGGCTGGCGGTTTAAGAATGATTACAACCGGTTGACGAAGCGCTCGATGCGCTGCAGGGCTTCTTCGATCTTCTCGTAAGCGGTTGCGTAGGAGATGCGGCAAAAACCTTCACCTCCGGCGCCGAACGAATTGCCCGGCACAATCGCCACCTTTTCCTCTTGCAGCAGGCGGGTGGCAAAGGTTTCGTCATCCAGTCCGGTCACGCTGACCTTGGGGAAGGCGTAAAATGCCCCTTTGGGTTCAAAGGTTGGCAAGCCGATGCGGTTGAGTTCCGGCACCAGCATCCGCCGGCGGCGGTCATACTCCTCCACCATTGCCATCACCGACTCGTCCTCGTCCTGAATGGCAACAACCGCCGCATCCTGTGCAATGGTGGGAGCCGACATGACCGTGTACTGGTGTACTCGCAGCAACCCCTGCAAAATGGGGGCGGGCGCACAGGCGTAGCCAATCCGCCAGCCGGTCATGGCATAATCTTTGGAAAAACCGCCCAGCAGCACGGTACGCTCGCGCATGTTCGGCAGGGTTGGAAAACAAACATGCCGGTGACCGCCGTACACCAGCCGGTCGTAAATTTCATCGGAGATCACGATCAGGTCGTACTTCTCGGCAATTCGGGCAATTTCCAGCAGGCGTTCGCGGGTGGCTACCGCGCCGGTGGGGTTATTGGGAAAGCCCAACAGGATGGCTTTGGTGCGCGGGGTAACTGCCGCCTCGATGCGTGCCGGGTCCACATCAAAGTTATCTTCCATGCGGCAGGCAATTTCCACCGGCACGCCGCCCGCCAGAAACACCTCCGCCTGATAGGACACGAAACACGGCGTGGGGATGATGACCTCGTCACCGGGGTCGAGCAGGGCGGTGGCAGTCAGGTAGAGTGCTTCGGAACCACCGACGGTGATCACCACCTCGCTGACCGGGTCGTACTGCACCCCGTAAAGCCGCTCCAAATTGGCAGTCAGGGCACGGCGCAGTTCCAGCGTGCCGGCATTTGAGGTGTAGTGCGTGCGCCCCTGCCGCAGCGAGCGAATGCCCGCCTCCACCACGGGGCGGGGGGTGTCGAAGTCCGGTTCGCCGATTCCCAGCGAAATAACATCCTGCATGGTCGCCGCAATATCGAAAAAGCGGCGGATGCCGGAGGGTTTGAGGGAAGAGACTCGCTGAGAAAGGTAGGTTTCGCGCATAGTGACTCCTTGTTGGGAATGGAGAGAGGTTGATTGAAACGCCGGTATTTTTCCAGTCCTCATCATTGAGAATATTTTCCTTCAAATGGCGTGGATGCGCCACTCGTCGTACAACTCACCGTAAAACAACTCAAACACCCGCCCATCTTTGACTCGCACGCGGAAGCGCTTGCCGCCGGGGATGCGCCACTCGGCCTCGATGGCTTCAATTTCCAGCCGTTCGCCCTCCCAATGCAGGGCTACTGGCCGCTCGGCATACTCATACCCCGAATGGCACTCGACCGGATCGCTCATTCCTTCACCCATGAGTTATCCCCCACATTCAGGCGGGCGGGTTTGCCCTCCACCACCACCTGCCGGCCGATGAGCGAATCGCCGATCACCTTGTTTTGCAGGCGGGTGGCTTCGTCCACAATGCTGTTCTGGATGACCACATCTTCCACCACGCAGTCTTTGCCGATGGACACATGCGGGCCGATCACCGCGCGGCGCACCTGCGCCTCCGGATGAATGAACACCGGCGGGATGACCGTCACCTGCGGGCGTTCGGCGGCTGCAGCGGAATTATCGTACCCGTGATCGAGCAGGTAGCGGTTGGTTTCCAGCACCGCATCAGGAATGCCGGCATCCAGCCAGACTTCTACCGGACGGGTGCGCATGCGCGCACCGCGTTCGAGGAGGATGTTGACCGCATCTGCCAGGAAGAACTCGTTTTTCAGGGTCAGATTGCGGGAAAACTGCTCCTCGATGGCCGAGAGCAAATCCTCGGCGCGCTTGAAGTAATAAAAACCGACCACCACCAGATTATTGGTCAGGTCTTGGGGTTTTTCCACCAGCCGGGTAATCCAGCCGTTTTCGTCCACCACCGCCACACCAAAGCGGCGTGGGTCTTCCACCGGCTTGACCCACGCCAGCCCGTCCTCTTCCACCTGATCCAGCCGCGAGAGATCGGTTTCGATCAGCGTGTCCGAAAAAGCCATGAGCATTGGGCCGTGCAGGTACTCCCGCGCCAGATACAGCGCATCCGACTGCCCGCGCATTACTTCCTGAATGACATAATGAGCCTTCTTCTGCGGGTGATGCTGGCGCATGTGCGCCTCGACCTGCTCACGCTGGTTCGGGCCGATGATGAACACATATTCCACATCCAGCGATTGGGGCAGGCTGTTGAATTGTTCCAGCACATAATCCAGCACGGTTTTACCGGCAATAGCGATCAGCGGTTTGGGTTTGCTCCAGGTATGGGGGCGCATGCGGCTGCCCAGCCCGGCCATGGGAACAGCAATCTTAAGGGTATTTGCCAAAGCGACCTCCTGCGAAGGGGGGTATCCACCTTATTGTATCACTTGCCGCCCGCCCGTTGGAATGGAAAGAAATCCCCGAATCGGCGGATAATCGGCGGTAATTTTATGGAAAAGCCGAGAAGATTGTCAAAAATTGCCGGAAATGGATTGAAATCGAACAAAATTAATGCTAAACTTAATCCAAAACGTTTTGGAAAATGCCACCGACGATTCGAGATGTCGCTAAACGCTTAAATCTTTCCATCACCACCGTTTCCCGTGCGCTGGATGGTTATGACGATGTTGCCGAAGAAACCCGTCAACGGGTGATTCAAACGGCGCGGGAGATGGGGTATGTGCCAACCCGTGCTGCTCGTCAATTGCGAAAGAAGCGCACGGACATGATTGGCTATATCATGCCCACCAGTCAACCCCGTTTTTCAGACCCTTTCTTTTCCGAATTTATTGCCGGCTTAGGAGATGAGGCTCTCAACCAGCATTTCGAATTATTGATTTCGGTTGCGCCCCCCGATGAGGAAGCCGAAATCAAAACGTATCAAAACTGGGTTTTTGGCAGAAGGGTGGATGGGTTGATCCTGAGCCGGATGAGGCAACAGGACTGGCGGGTAGATTTTTTAGAAAGTACGCAATTTCCCTTTACTGCTTTTGGAAGAACCAATTCCAATCACCATCATCCCTACATCGGAGTGGATGGCAAGAACGGCATTCGTCAACTGGTGCATCATCTGGTCGAACAAGGCCACCAGCGCATCGCGTTTATTTGTGCACCGCAAACCCTCACCCTCCAAAAAGATCGTTTTGAAGGTTATCTGGCCGGCCTTAAGGATGCCAACCTGCCTTTGGATACCTCTCTTCTAGCCGAAGGCGACCTGACCCGGAAAGGAGGGTATCTTGCTGCTTTGCAATTGCTGTCTCTACCACAACCACCTACCGCCATCATCGGTGTCAACGATTTAACAGCCATTGGTGCCTTGCGCGCTATTCACGAGAAGGGATTGCAGGCAGGTAAACAAATTGCCATTGCCGGATTCGACGGCATCGAAGATACGGAACATACTCATCCACCGTTGACCACCGTTCGCCAACCGGTTTACGAGATTGCCCGCCAACTCATTCGGCTATTGGTCAAGTTAATCAATGGGGAGGAGGTGGAAGAAGGTCCAATTCTGATTCAACCCGAGTTAATCATTCGAAACTCGACCCTGCGCGAGTAAGCGAAGTTTGATTGTACAAATCTGATCTTTCCAAAGGAGGTGCGAAGTCCTGCAAAATTTTCTTTATCTTATTCCCTGTCAGCCGATCACCCATTCAAACTAAATTTTTGGAGGAGACGAAATGAATCAAAACCGAAAATGGTTTGCCACCGCAGCCGCCTTTGTATTGTTGTTGAGTGTGCTGCTCTCTGCCTGTCAACCCCAAACGGTTGAAGTACCCAAAGAGGTCATCGTCACACAAATTGTACCCGGAGAAGTTCAGGAAGTCATCGTGACACAGGTTGTGGAAGTCATCCCAACCCCTGTCAACTATGGCGACATCACCTGGCTTTCCACCCAATTGCGGCCGGTGCAAGAAGCCGAAAAAGTACGTGGTGTCATTCTGGATGATTTCCCCGGTAAAGTTGAGTTCATCCCAGAGGACGAAGGCCCCTTCCATGACCGAATTACAGCCGAAGTGCGTACCGGTCAAGGCACGATAGACATTCTCGGTGCTTTACATGGCAATTTCTCCATCATGGCACCGGAAGGCCAGCTTCAAGACCTGACCTACATGAAAGACCGCCTTGCCGACCGCAATATTCCCGATTCGTTCTGGAATGTGGCCAAACTGGGTACCGATAAAATCTACTACGTGCCGTGGATGCAGGCCACTTACGTCATGGCGATCAACAAAAAAGCACTCGACTATCTGCCTGCTGGCGTCAATGTGGAAGCATTGACCTATAACGACCTGCTCAATTGGGCAAAAGCCATCTTTGATGCAACCGGCGAACGGAAATTGGGCTTCCCTGCCGGCGAGAGTGGCTTGCTCCACCGCTGGTTCCAGGGTTTCCTGGTTCCGTCCTTCTCCGGTGGTGTGGTGACCACCTTTGGCACACCCGAAGCAGCCGAGGGCTGGCAATGGATGAAGGATGTCTGGCAATATGTCAATCCACAATCTACCACGTTCAATTTCATGCAGGAGCAACTGCTCTCCGAAGAAGTTTGGATTGCCTGGGACCATGTTGCCCGCCTGAAAGATGCCCTCGAAGCAAGCCCCGACTCGTTCCTGGTTGTCCCCGTCCCAGCCGGTCCGAAGGGGCGGGCTTTCATGCCGGTGATTGCCGGGCTGGCCATTCCGGTCACCACCACCAATCAGGCTGGCGCAGAAGCCCTGATTGAATACCTCACTCAACCCAAAGTCCAGATCACCACTCTGCGCGAAGTGGGGTTCTTCCCGGTTGTGGAAGTGGAATTCCCCGGCTTCGTTTCGCCCGGTATTCGCATGGAAGGCGAAGCAGTTAGCAAGCAAGCCGGAGCAGCGGATGCTTTGCCCGCCCTGCTGCCCCAGGGTTTGGGAGCCAAAGGCGGCGACTTCAATAAAGTATTCCGCGATACCTTTACCCGCATCGTGTTGAACAACGAAGATATCAACACCGTCCTGGCAGAACAAAAGGTCATCCTGCAATCCATAATGGACGAAACCAAAGCACCCTGCTGGTCACCCGACCCGGATAGCGGTGGTCAACCCTGCCAGGTGAAATAACTTACCTCACCAATCTGTGCGGCGCAGGCAAAACCCGCGCCGCACAGCATCCACTACTCGGAGGTTAAAATGCCCCCAAGCCGGCGCAGGCAAAACTGGCTGCCTTATCTTTTATTGCTCCCTTCGATTGTCTTTCTGATAATCTTTTTTGCCTATCCCATGGTGGAAGCCTTTTTACTGGCGTTTCGCAGTAATAGCGGTGGCTTTACTCTCGAACACTTCAACACCATGGTCAAAGATGTGGCTTTTACCCCTGCCTTTCGCACCACACTCATCCTGCTGGTATTGATCATTCCGCTTCAATTTATCCTCGCCTTGACGATGGCCTTGCTGGTACAGGCAAAGTTAAAATTTTCCGGGCTGTTTCTTTATATTTATTCCATTCCATTGGGCATTTCTGAACTGGCTGCCGGTATCGTCTGGTTTGCCATCTTTACCGAACGCGGTTATCTCAATACCATCCTGATGGGGTTGGGTATTCTGGAAAAGCCGTTTATTTTTCTGGGTTATGAAAACACCGCTTGGATTTTATTTGCCATAGTCATTGCGGAAGTGTGGCGCGCAACCTCGATCATCATGGTCATTCTGGTTGCAGGGATGCAAGCAATTCAAAAGGAATTTTTGGAAGCGGTAGATTACTTTGGGGCAAATTTGTGGCAAAAAGTCTGGCGCGTGATTTTACCACTGCTCAAACCCAGTTTACAGGTAGCCTTAATTCTCCGCACCATTCTGGCATTTCAGGTTTTTGCCGTGGCCATTGCCATTGCCGGGCGAGGGGTTACATTGCTGGCCGCCGAAGCCTACCGCTGGTACAACAGTTATCGCAATCCCAATGTTGCTGCTGCTTACGCCGTTCTGATTCTGGTACTTTCCATCGCCAGCACGGCATTGTATTTATGGGGTTTGCGTACCCCAGAGGAGCAATCCCTATGAGCCGCACCCCCTTGCTTGCCCAACGTCTCTTTCGGGCACTCACCTACCTGGCAGCCATTCTGGTGGCTTTGTGGGTATTGATGCCGATTTACTTGATTGCCGTGGCTGCTTTCAGTGAAATGCTGGCCGTCTATAAATTCCCCCGCCCGCTGGTCCCGGTTAATTTTACGCTGGATACCCTGCTCTTCTTTCTCCGATCCGGTGGAGTAATGAAGTCAGTTCAATCCAGTGTTGTGGTAGCCCTGCTGACCTTACTTTTTTCCACGCTCATTGGCGCCCCGGCCGGTTACGCCATTGCCCGTTTCGTTTTTCGCGGCAGAGATACGTTTCGATTGGTGGTGGTCTCTACCCGTGCATTTCCCATCGTCATCCTTTCCATTCCTCTGGCAGTCATGTTCATTCGCTGGCAAATGTACGACTCGATTTACAGCCTGGCTCTGATGCACACCGCCCTGGCATTGCCTTTTACCATTCTGATCACCAGCAGTGTGTTTGCCAGCGTACCCCGCGACCTTGAAGAAGCAGCCCAAACCCTGGGATGCAGCCCGCTGGAAGCCTTCATTCGCATCTCATTGCCGCTGGCTTTACCGGGACTGGCTGCGGCAACCCTGTTCACCTTTGTTCTCTCCTGGAACGAAGTGTTTGCAGCAGTCATTCTCACCGTTCGCAACCGCACCCTGCCAGCATTAGTGTTGACCGTTTTAAGCGAATCACAGTTGCCTTATCGTTTTGCAGGCGGTTTTTTCATGATGGTGCCATCTCTCATATTTATGTTATTTATCCGACGCTATCTATTCAATCTTTGGGGAAGGGTAACCAAATAAGATGGCTGAAATTCGTATTCAAAATGTGAGCAAGCATTTCGGTAAAGTAATCGCCAATCAGGATATCAATCTGACCATTCATGACCGTGAGTTCATGGTATTGCTCGGACCTTCGGGGTGCGGTAAAACCACCCTGCTGCGCGGCATTGCCGGATTAGATGCAATAGACAGCGGTTCCATCTGGATCGGTGAACGCGATGTTACCTACCTGCCGCCCCGTAAACGGCGGATTGCCATGGTTTTTCAGAGTTACGCCGTTTTTCCCCACCTCACTGTGTTTGAAAACATTGCCTTTGGACTGCGCATGCAGAAAGTGGAAGAAAACGAGGTGAAGAAACGCGTGCATGCCGCAGCCGAATTATTACAAATTACCAATCTGCTCAATCGCTATCCGGCTCAGGTTTCCGGTGGTCAACGTCAGCGGGTAGCAGTGGCTCGTGCGCTGGCCGTCCAGGCAGAGGTATTACTGATGGACGAACCGCTCAGTAATCTGGATGCATTGCTCCGCCTTGAAATGCGCGCTGAATTGAAACGATTGCTTAAAGAAGTCCAAACCACCGTGGTGTATGTGACCCACGATCAGGTTGAAGCCCTGAGTTTGGGCGACCGAATTGCCGTGATGCGCGATGGAAAAATCCTTCAGTGCGACACCCCGCTGAAGGTGTATAACGATCCCGCCACCGTCTTTATTGGGGGATTCATCGGAAATCCCCCCATGAATTTCCTTTCCGGCCGGGTGGTTAAGGATGGCTCACGTCGGTTGATTGACATTCATGGGGTAATCTTTGAGCCGCCCCCTGCCGTTCAACGCACTTTGATTGATGGAAATTCTCTCGAAGTAAAGATGGGCATCCGTGCGGAAAATATTCAAGTTTCTGAACAGGCACGTGAAAACCTCCTCAATGGGGAAGTTTTGGTCGTCGAGCCGTTGGGTTCGCAGAATCTTGTGACCGTTGAAGTTGGCAACGAACGCATTAAAATCAACGTTCATGCCGATGTCCACCTAAATCCGGGGCAGCAGGTCTGGCTTTCCATTCCCGCCGAAAAAATTCGCTGGTATGAAGCCAGCAGTGGAGAATTGCTCTCAACAAACAACTAGGGGCAGGTGTTTGCCTGCCCCTCATTCTTCTCAAAGTTCCAGCCGCTCGGCCATTAAACCGGCCACACTGCCAAGCGTGGCGGCATCGAAGGCAAAGCGCGCCCCGGCAGCGGCAAACAACTGCGGCAATCCGACCGAATTGCCCAGCGCCAGCGCGCGGCGGTAGGCACTCACCGCCGTGGACTGATTCTCCAGCGCGTTGCGCCAGACCTGCCCGGCGCCCAGTTGAGCCAGCCCGTACTCCACGTAGTAGAACGGAATCTGAAAGATGTGCAGTTTACGGTGCCAGCCCGTCCGGCGGACTTCTTCCAACCCGCTCCAGTCCACGCCGACCATGAAACGCTGCCAGAGGGCATCCCAGGCATCATCACAGGCGGCCGGGTTGAGTGCGTCTTCGGGGTGGGTGTAAGCCCAGTGCTGAAAACCATCCACCACCGCCATGTACGGCCAGAACAGCAGGCTGCGCTCCAAATGCTCGTTAAAGGCACGCCGGGCATCGGCTTCGCTGTAAAAACCGCCATGCTGTTGGCTGAGGTACGGACCGGCGAGAAACTCCATGCCCATAGAAGCCACTTCGGCAAACTCAATTGGCGAGCCGCGCAGCTGCCCCAGCGGCAGGCTGGCCGCCTCGAAGACGTGAAACGAATGCCCGCCTTCGTGCAGCAGGGTTTGCACATCGTCGTGTAAACCCACTGCGTTCATAAAAATGAACGGGCGCTGCTGAATGGGGAAAGCGGTACAGTACCCGCCGGGGGCTTTGTTCTTGCGGTTTTCCAGATCCAGCAGGTTCTCGCGAATCATCGTATCAAAGTAGCCGCCCAGCGTATCATCCACCGCATGAAAGACGGCGGCGGTTTTTTGCTTCAACTCGTCTATCGTCTGGTAGGGACGCAGCGGTGGCAGTCCCTGAGGGTCTACATCCAGATCCCACGGACGCAGGCTTTCTAAACCCAACTGGCGGCGGCGTTTTTCGTAAATTTTGGCGGCAAGCGGCACAATCACCTGCTCAATCGCATCCCGAAAGGTCTGACAATCGGCCGGGGAGTAATCGTGACGGTGGAACTGCACCCAGCGGTAGGTACGAAAGTCGGGCTTGCCGGCATTGGCAGCGATTTGCTGGCGCAATTTGAAGAAGCGCACCCACAAATCGTTGAACGCTTCACGGTCGGCCAGCTGACGCTCGGCGGCCAGCCGCCAGGCCTGTTCCCGCCGGGTGCGATCAGTCTCCTGATAAACCGGCCGCAACTGGGTTAAGGTGACTTCCTTACCGTCCCACTCCACCGTTTGTTTGCCGGCAATCTGATCGTATTCCAGACCCAATTTATGTTCTTCCGAGAGCAGAGGCAGGTTTTCCTCACGGAATAATTCGGCATCGTCACGGTAATTTCGCAGGGGAATTTCGAAACGCGCCGGTTTGAGGCCGCTTTCCAGCAGGCGGGCTTTCAGTTGCTGTTCGGCGGCCATTGCCTGCGGGTAAATCTCATCCAGCGCCGCCCGAAAGCGCGCCTCGGCTGCTTCGTCGGCTGTGTTGACGGTAACGGCCACGTTCAACCGGCTGAATAATTCCTCCAGCGCATCGGCCAAGTCAGACCAGTCGCGCAGCCACTCATCCACCGTGGCAGCCGTCAGCGGACGTTCGATGAGATCGCGGGCGTACGGCTCAAACTTCTCCCACTTCCAGTCGAGAAAATCGGCAGGGGGGTTCTTCAATTCCTGGAACATACGGGCTCCTTATTCGCGGGGTTAGGGTAAAAGCAAACCTTACTTCCGCAAGTGTACCAGAAATTGAAAGAGTTTTTTGGGGTTTGCCCCACCCTTTAAGAAATTGGCTTGTGATACAAACGGTGCGCTTTGTAAAATTCCACTCCCAAATCGCGCAGTTCGCGCAGCATACGCTCATTTTCGGTGCCAATTTGCACAATTTCCACGTGCTGAAATCGCCCGCTCTGAATGCTCTTGTACATCTCACTGAACAAAATGGCGGTACCCCCCAGACCGCGATACTCCTCGATAATGCCCATACCGTTAATGTTCAACCAGCGGGTTCGCTTCAATTCCAGCCACCAGTACAGCCAGCCCCAAGGCCATAACCGTCCACCAGTGCGCTGTAAAGCCGCGGAGATATCCGGATAAGCCAGCAAAAAGCCAATCGGCTGCTCGTCTTTGAGCAGAATTTTAATCAGTTTGAGGTCCGCAAAGAACAACACCTGACGCAGGATGGACTCGACCTCCGCAGAGTCGATCGGTGCATTACCCGGCGTGTCCATGATCGCACGGTTGTACATCTCGCTCAGGTGCGGAATCAGCCGGCGCAGGTCAGCCTGCGAACGCAACTGCGCCACCCGAAAACCTCGCTTTTGCATCACCCTTTCGGCGATATGGTGAATTTTGGAGGGAAATTCAGTCTTCCCGCTCAAATAGCCGGAGAGGATCTCTTCCCCTGCTTGAAAGCCGCAGGCTTCCAGCAAGGCAGGGTAATAGGGCCGATTGTAAGGGATACCAAAAGCCGGGCGATGTTCAAAGCCTTTGACCAGCACCCCCATCGCATCCAACGGAGAAAAGCCCTTCGGTCCAATCAGTCGCTCGGCGCCCTGCTGCCGCGCCCATGTTTCGCCGGCAGCGAACAGGGCTCCTACCACCTCCGAATCATCCTCCGCTTCAAACAAGTAGAAGAAGGCCGTCCGTTCGCGGTTGTGCCGGTTATAGGGATGGTGAAACAGGACCGCCAGCCGCGCCGCGGGCGGTCCCTGCACCTGCCGGCAGGCAAGGAAGAAAGCCGCCTGTGAATGGCGGTAAAACGGGTGGCGGTGTGGGTTGAGCATCTGACGAATATCGGACTGTATCGGCGGCACCCACTGGCGGGTCTGCCGGTATAGCCGGAAGGGCAGATGCACAAACTCGTCAACCTCTTTGCGCGAAGAAAGATCAATTTGCCGAACGATGGTCATCCGATCATTAAAACGAAAACAGCCAGAACGGGGAATTGACAACAAAGGCTCAATTGCAGAGAGAGCCTGAATCAACTATACTCTAAACAAGTCAAAAGGCAAGCCATCCCCATGCCGGAGATTTTTGAGATGGAAGAGCGCAGAAAACTGAAGCGACGGCACATCATTTACTACCTGCTGGTATTCGATCTGGACAGCCATTCCCTGCTGGGCCACCTGGTGGACATCACCGCCGAGGGGATGATGGTGATTAGCGAGCAGCCGCTGGAAGTGGACCGCCTCTACAACCTGCGCCTGCTGCTGCCTTACCAGATTGCCGGTAAAAAGGAATTGTTGTTTCAGGCGCACAGCAAATGGTGTCAGAAAGACCTCAACCCCGATTTTTACGACACCGGCTTTCAGCTGCTGAACGTCAGCCAGGAAGATATTCGCACGATTGAATGGCTGATTGAGCAAGCCGGCTTTCGGGATTGAACTCCGCCAAATGCTTCTACCACCCGCTGGACGAACGGGCGGGTGGGTTTATAATTGAACCCGGCAGATTATTCAACCAACACGAGGGAGTTATGACCATGTTCGAAACCGAACCCGAAGAACAACCTGAAGAACAACCCGAAGAAAAGCCCGAAAATGAAAGCCGTCCCGTGGGCGAACCGCGGCTGGATATTCAGGAAAAATTCCTCAAAACTCGCACAATTTTAATTTTTGGTGAAATCAACCAGAAGATGGCCGAGCGGGTCACTCAGCAGTTATTGCTGCTCTCCGAACTTTCGGATGAAGACATCAAGATCATCATCAACTCACAGGGCGGGCATGTCGAATCCGGCGATACGATTTTTGACATGATTCGCTTCGTGCGTCCGCGGGTCAAGGTGATCGGCACGGGGTGGGTAGCCAGCGCCGGCGCGTTGATTTACGCCGCGCCGCCGGTGGAACTGCGCTACTCGCTGCCCAACACGCGCTTTTTGCTGCATCAGCCCATGGGCGGCATGCGCGGCAGCGCCCAGGATTTGGCCATCGAGGCGCAGGAAATCATCCGCATGCGCCGCCGCCTGAACGAGATCTTTGCCCGCCAAACCGGCCAGCCGTACGAAAAGATCGAGCGAGATACTGACCGCAACTTTTGGATGAGCGCCGAAGAAGCCAAAGCCTACGGGCTGGTGGGACATATTATCAGCAACATCAGCGAAATCCGCTAACCCGCGGCAGGGTGAACTGAACCAAACGACCATGGTACTGACCGAGCATCCTGCCCTTCACTTTTTACAGCAACTGGTGCGCGCCGAAAGTTTGAGCGGTCAGGAAGAAAGTGCCGCCCGGCTGGTGGAGCAAACCTGGCGGCAACTGGGTTTCGAAGAGGTGCACACCGACCATTTGGGCAATGTCCTTGCGCGGCGCGGCGGCCGCCGCCCGGGTTTACGGGTGCTGCTCGATGCACATCTGGATGTGGTGCCGGCCACCTCGCCGGCGGAGTGGCGCTTTCCGCCTTTCAGCGGCGAATTGGCTGAGGGACGGGTGTGGGGGCGCGGTGCGGCCGATACCAAAGCCAGCCTGGCGGCCATGACCACCGCCCTCGCCAGCCTGCCCGAAGATGCTCTGCACGGGGAGGTGTACCTCTCCGCCAGCGTCGGCGAGGAGGTGCTGGAAGGAGCCGCCTTTTCGGCCGTGCTGGATGCGGTTCAGCCCGATGTGGTGATCATCGGCGAGCCGAGCGACTGCCGGCTGGGGATTGCCCAGCGCGGGCGGGCGCGGCTGGCTTTCACCGTCCACGGCAAAGCCGCCCACAGTTCCGCACCTGAAGCGGGTCAGAACGCCATCGAAAACGCCGCCAACCTGATACAACGGATTGCCGGCCTGCCGCTGCCAACTCACCCCTTGCTGGGGCAGGGACTGATGACCGCCATCCAGATGAAATCGCAGCCTTACCCCAGCCTTTCCACCACCCCCTACCGTTGCGAGGTGATCTACGACCGGCGGTTAATGCCCGGGGAAACGATAGACGGGTTGATGGCGGAATACACCCGCCTGCTGTCTGACCTGAACAACTGGCAGGTAGTCATCCCGTCCGAGGGTTTTATCACCTACACGGGGGTAGAACTGCGCCAGCCCGATTTTCACCCGGCATGGGCGCTCGAACCCCATTCGGCGTGGGTGACTCAGGCGGTAGAAGCGCTGCGCTCGGCCGGACTGCCGGGCGAGACCTTTGCCGTTCCGTACTGCACGAACGGCAGTGCCAGCGGCGGTGAACGCGGCATCCCCACGCTGGTGTTTGGGCCGGGTTCCATTCATCAGGCGCACCGCGTGGACGAGTCCATCGAGGTGGAAGAAGTCCTGCGCGGCGAGCGCGGCTACCGTGCGCTGCTGATTTACCTTCTAATTAAAAAAAGTAAATGAAACTTGTGGCCATCAATTTTCTTTCATTGAATTATTGTTTCGTGGGATAAAACACAAATTTGCACCTTACAATTTATAATCAAGGGTATAATTGAATTAATGTTCATATTCATTTGACAACAAGAATCATGAACCAAACATTCCAACTCAACCTTATTGATTTATCCAAAACGGCAAACGTGAACTTTCGTCAAATTAATGTTCAACGTTCGCCTAATCACAATGGATCTTCGGAAAACGACTCATTACCATATATTGAAGAGCTAGGAGTATCAATCCTTGAAAACCCTCAACCCATCCAGTTCTTCCGAAACTTAAGCGAACCTATCCATCGTTGGTCTCCATATGTGCAGGGATTTTCATCTCAATTTGTTCAACGAATGATTGAGCGTTACGCTC
>FWPU01009233.1_pt1 | contig 15759 bp, 15 predicted proteins | sample 2228361 | NCBI WGS metagenome assembly FWPU01 (sample SAMEA103939777, study PRJEB20133) | metagenome
CGAAGTCCTCGAGCGCGTCGACGTCGACTTAGATCGGGTCGATGGCGAACGCGGTCAGCGCCGCATACGGGCTGCGCTCGCCCGGCCCCATGTCGAGCAGCGGCAGCAGCTGCAGGCGGCGCTGCCCGGCCCGCGCGAGCCAGCGCACCACCGGCTCGAGGTCGGCGACGTCGCCGACGCCCCACTGCCGCGCGCTGCGCAGCGCGAAGAGCGGGATCAGCAGGCCGGCTTCGCGGGCACGCACGGCGGCCGACACTATCCCGCGCGTCGCCCGCGTGCGATCCCGTGGCGCCCGCGCGGCGCCCGACACCCCCGTCGTGGTGTTGCGGCGCCCGGCGCTCCCCGCGTACCATCGACCATCCGATGCGCGTTCTCGCTGCCGTCGCGCTCCTCGCGTCCGTCGCTGCCGGCCGCGAGCCGCCGTCGTCGTTCGCACCCCTGATCCGCGCCGCCGATCCGGCCGTGGTGAGCGTCTCGACGCTCACCACGGCCCGACGCGCCCCCGAGACGCTCGACGATCTCTTCCGGCGCTTCGCGGAGCCCCCGGTGCCGCGTCAGGGCGTGGGCTCGGGGTTCGTCGTCTCCGCCGACGGTGAGATCGTGACCAACGCCCACGTGGTCGAGGGCGCGCAGCGCGTTCAGGTCCAGATCGCGACCGGTCAGGTCCTGGATGCCCGTCTCGTGGGCGTGGATCCGATGACCGACGTGGCACTCCTCCGCGTCGACGCGCCCGACGACCTCCCCGTCCTGCCGCTCGGGGACTCCGACCGGCTTCAGGTCGGGGATTGGGTCCTGGCGATCGGCAGCCCCTTCGGGCTCACGCGTTCGGCGACGGCGGGGATCGTGAGCGCCAAGGGGCGCTTCATCGGGAGCGGACCCTACGACGACTTCATCCAGACCGACGCCGCGATCAACCCTGGCAACTCCGGCGGGCCACTGATCGACCTCGACGGCCGCGTCGTCGGCGTCAACACCGCGATCCTCGCGCCCAGCGGCGGCAACGTCGGCATCGGCTTCGCCATCCCGGCGAACCTCGCGCGCTGGGTGATGGAGCAGCTGCGCGAGCGCGGCCGGGTCGTCCGCGGCTGGCTGGGCATCGCCGTCCAGGCCGTGACGCCCGATCTGGCGCGCAGCTTCGGCCTCGACCGCCCCCGCGGCGCCTTGGTTGCCGACGTGACGCCCGGCGGTCCCGGCGCGCGCGCAGGGCTGCGCCGCGGCGACGTGATCGTCCGCTTCGGCGACCAGACGATCAAAGAGTCGCGCGACCTGCCCACCGCGGTGGCGATGACGGACCCGGGCGAGACGGTGTCGATCACCGTGGTGCGGGACGGCGACGAGCGGACGCTGCGCGCGGTGGTCGGCGAGATGCCGGCTCCGCGGCGTCAGCGCTGACCGCGACCGCGGCGCGGTGGGCGGTCGGGGCGCCGGGCGCGTCCGCCCAGGCGACGCGACGGCGCTGAGAGCGGGTGACCGGGGTCGAACCGGCGACCTTGTGCTTGGCAAGCACACGCTCTAGCCAACTGAGCTACACCCGCAAGAGCGGCGGCGAAGATACCACGGACCCCCCCGCAGTCAACCTCGCCCGGCCGTCGCGCCGGGTCACGTGAGGCGCAGGATGCGGAAAATGCGCACGTGGTAGTCGACGGCCGACCACACCGTCACCACCAGCGCCATCCAGAGCAGCACCATGCCGGCGGCGTGGAAGTCGATCACCAGGCCCGTGCCCGGGATCGCATAGCGGTAGTGCAGCAGCAGCGCCTCCAGCGCGAACATCTGGAGGATCATCTTGTACTTCCCCAGCTCCTGCGCCGGGACCGCCATGCCGGCGCGCCCCGCGATGCCGCGGAGGCCGGTGACCGCCAGCTCACGGGCGACGATCACGACCGCCATCCACGGCGCGATCCGGGGCTCGGGCGGCACGGAGGCCAGCATGATGAGCAACGCGGTGACGAGGAGCTTGTCGGCGAGCGGATCGAGGAACTGCCCGAGCGTCGTCGTCATGCCGTGACGGCGGGCGAGCCAGCCGTCGAGGAAGTCGGTCAGGCACGCGACCAGGAAAAGGGCCGCCGCCAGCGCACGGGCGCGCGGCGTCGGCCAGAGGAGCATCACCACGAGGATCGGGACGAGGGCGATGCGGACGAGGCTCAGGACGTTCGGGAGCGCCGCGACGTGTGCCGCGCGTCCCGCGACCTCAGCGACGGACCTCGAGGACACCCTCGCCTTCCCGGAGGTACGCTAGGCGGTACCGGAGAACGCGCTCGACGTACTCGCGCGTCTCGGGAATCGCCGGCACCCCGCCCGCGTCCTCGACCCGGCCGGCGCCCGCGTTGTACGCCGCCAGCGCGAGGGGAAGGTTGCCGCCGTAGCGGTCGAGGAGCATCCGCAGGTGTCGGACCCCACCCTCGACGTTGTCCTGCGGATGGAAGGCGTTGCGCACGCCGTGCAGCGCCGCCGTGGCCGGCATGAGCTGCATGAGCCCCAGCGCGCCCTTGGGTGAGATCGCACGGTGGTCGAACCCCGACTCGGCCCGGATCACGGCCTTCACCAACGCATACTCGACATCGTAGCGGTCGGCAATCTCGCGGATGAGCGGGTCGTACACCGTGCGCGCCGCCGGCAGGCGAACGTCCGCGAGCGCGTAGACCGGGAACGGGCCGACCGCCGGCAGCGGCTTGCGCGCCGGTGTCTCCTTCATGACGACGACGCCCGGCCCGCTGGGCGCGTTCGTCAGATGCAGGACGCCCAGGCGGTCGCGATAGAGGTAGATGTCCGCCTCCGCCGCCGTGCATGCGGCCAGCACCGCCGCCGCCCACCACCCGATCCGCATGCTCGATGGTCAGGATACGGAAGACCCCCCGGAAACTCAAACATTCCGCACGTCCGCACCCTTGACCCATGCACCGGCCCCGGAAAGACTCCCCCCCGTGCCCGCGGAGAGCGACGTCCTGGTCATCGGCAGCGGCATCGCGGGGCTCGTCTGCGCGCTCCGCTGTGCGCAGTTCGGGCGCGTCCTCCTGATCACGAAGGACCGCCTGCCGGAGAGCTCCAGCCGCTACGCGCAGGGGGGTATCGCGTCGGTGTGGGCGCCCGACGACACGTTCGAGGCCCACGCCGAGGACACGCTCCGCGCCGGCGCGGGGCTCTGCCACCGGGACGTCGTCGAGACGGTCGTCCGCGAGGGCCCGGCCGCGGTGCGGGAGCTGATCGCCCTCGGGACCAACTTCGACGTGCGCGGCGAGCCCGAGAACGGCGAGTACGACCTGGGGCAGGAGGGCGGGCACTCGCAGCGCCGCATCCTCCACGCGCTCGACGCGACCGGGCACGAGATCATCCGCGCGCTCGGCGAGGCGGTGCGCGCCACGCCGGGCATCACCGTGCGCGAGAACCACCTCGCGGTCGACCTGCTGCTCGACCGCGACGCCCGGCCGCCGACGTGCTGGGGCGCCTACGTCCTCGACCGCGAACGCGGCACCGTCCACCGTTTCCTCGCCCGCGCGACGTTCGTCTGCACGGGAGGGGCGGGCAAGGTGTACCTCTACACGTCGAACCCCGACGTCGCGACCGGCGACGGCGTGGCGATGGCGTACCGCGCCGGCGTTCCGGTCGCGAACATGGAGTTCTTCCAGTTCCACCCGACGTGCCTCTACCACCCGCAGGCGAAGTCGTTCCTGCTCACCGAGGCGCTGCGCGGCGAGGGGGCGGTGCTGCGCCGGCCCGACGGCACGCCCTTCATGGCCGCGTACGACGCGCGGGCGGAGCTCGCCCCCCGCGACATCGTCGCGCGGGCGATCGACAACGAGATGAAGGTCCACGGCTTCGAGTGCGTGTACCTCGACATCAGCCACCGCCCGCCCGATTGGGTGCGGCGCCGCTTTCCGACCGTCCACGCCCGCTGCCTGACGTTCGGGTTCGATCTCACGCGCGAGCCGGTGCCCGTGGTGCCCGCCGCCCACTACGCGTGCGGCGGCGCGGTCGTGGACCTCGACAGCGCGACCGCGCTGCCGCGGCTCTACGTCTGCGGCGAGGCGGCGTGCACGGGTCTCCACGGCGCCAACCGCCTGGCGTCGAACTCGCTGCTCGAGGCGCTCGTCTTCGCGCGGCGCGCCGCCGACCACGCGGCTCGCCTGCTGGCGGCCGACCACCGGCCGCCGCCCTCCCTGCCGCCGTGGGATCCGGGGCGGGCGACGAGCAGCGACGAGTCCGTGGTGGTCACGCAGAACTGGGACGAGATCCGCCGCTTCATGTGGAACTACGTCGGCATCGTGCGCAGCGACCGGCGCCTGGCGCGGGCGCGCAACCGGATCGCGCTGCTGCAGGACGAGATCCGCGCCTACTACTGGGACTTCCTGCTCACCGACGACCTCGCGGAGCTGCGCAACATCGCGACCGTCGCCGAGCTGATCATCGCCTGCGCGAGCGCGCGTCGCGAGAGCCGGGGCCTCCACTACACGATCGACCACCCGACGCCCGATCCCCGCTGGGCGCACGACACTGTCGTCCGGCGCGGCGCCGACGGCACGGTCGAGCTGGTCCCCCCGCCGGCGCGCTGAGGCGCGCTACTTCATCTCGCGCGCTTCGAACAGGTGGAGCTGCCGGCTCGGCACCTCCTCGCCGAGCGCGACCGGGTACTCGCCGGTGAAGCACGCGTCGCAGAAGCCGTCGCGCCGCCCGCCGGCGAACGCGAACAGGCCCCCGAGGCTCAGGTACGCGATCGAGTCGGCGCCGAGGTAGGTGCGGATCTCCGCCACCGAGTGCGAGGAGGCGATCAGCTCGGCCCGCGTCGGCGTGTCGATGCCGTAGAAGCAGGGGTGCGTCGTGGGCGGCGAGCTGATGCGGACGTGCACCTCGCGCGCGCCGGCCTGGCGGATCATCGTGACCAGCTTGCGGCTGGTCGTCCCGCGCACGATCGAGTCGTCGACGACCACCACGCGCTTCCCGTCGAGCACCTCGCGCAGCCCGTTCAGCTTCACCTTGACACCGAAGTGCCGGATCGAGCTGGTCGGCTCGATGAAGGTGCGGCCGACGTAGTGATTGCGGATGAGCCCCATCTCGAACGGAAGCCGCGCCTCCTCGGCGTAGCCGATGGCCGCCGGCACGCCGGAGTCGGGAACCGGGATCACGATGTCGGCCGGGACGTGGCTCTCGCGCGCGAGCTGCCGGCCGAGCTGCTTGCGGACCTCGTAGACCCCGCGCCCGAAGAGGCGGCTGTCGGGCCGGGCGAAGTAGACGTACTCGAAGACGCAGCGGTGCGCCGTCCGCGGCGGGAAGGGCTTCACCGAATGCAGCCCCTCGCCGTCGATCCACACGATCTCGCCCGGCTCGATCTCGCGCTCGTAGGTGGCGGCGACGAGGTCGAGCGCGCACGTCTCCGACGTGATCACCCAGCCGTCCCCCAGCCGCCCGAGGACGAGCGGCCGGAACCCCGAGGGGTCGCGCGCGGCCACGAGCCGGTCCTCGGTGAGGAAGACCAGCGAGTAGGCACCGCGGACCTGCGTCAGGGCTTCGACGATCCGCTCGATGAGCCCGGTCTCCGCCGAGGCGGCGATCAGGTGGATGATGACCTCGGTGTCGGACGTGGACTGGAAGATCGAGCCCCGTGCCTCGAGCCGGGCGCGCAGCTCGTCCGCGTTCACCAGGTTGCCGTTGTGCGCGATCCCCAGGGCCCCGTGCGCCCACTCGACGACGAGCGGCTGGCAGTTCTTGAGGATGGTCGAGCCGGCGGTCGAGTAGCGGTTGTGGCCGATCGCCAGCCGGCCGCGCAGCCGCCGCAGGATGTCGTGCGTGAAGATGTCCGCGACGTGCCCCATGCCGCGGTGCGCAATGAGGGCCTCGCCGTCGGACGCCACGATGCCCGCAGACTCCTGCCCCCGGTGCTGGAGCGCGTAGAGGCTCAGGTAGGCGAGCGTCGCTGCCTCGGGATGCCCGTAGATGCCGACGACGCCGCACTCCTCGTGGAACTTGTCGAACATCGGCCGCCTCCCGAGTCTACCGGACCCGCCCGCCCTCAACCACCCAGCCGGCGCTCCAGGGCCCGGCGCCAGCGCTCTCGGGCCGTGTCGAGCGCCACCTCCACCAGGTCGCCCACGATGATGCTGCGCCCGCGCACCTCGCCGAGCACCTCCATCGGGACCTCGTCCCGCCGGGCGATCTCGCGCAGCCGACCGAGGTGGCGCCGGCGCACGGACACGAGGATGCGCGACTGGCTCTCCCCGAACAGCAGCGCGTCCGCGCGCATGCCGGGCGCGAGCGTCACTCGGCACCCGAGCCCAGGGCCGCCGAAGCAGCATTCCGCCAGCGCGACCGCGAGCCCCCCCTCCGCGACGTCGTGCGCCGAGCGCAGAATGCGCTCGCGGGCCGCGGCGAGGACGACCCGGTGGAGCCGCTTCTCGGCCTCGAGGTCGATCCACGGCGGGGTCCCGCGCGCGAGGCCGTGGATGACCGCGAGGTACTCGCTCGCGCCCAGCTCCTCCCGCGTCCGCCCGAGGAGCACGATCGCGTCCCCCTCCGCCTTCCACCAGGGCGTGAGATGCGCCTCGACGTCCTCGAGGAGGCCGACCATCGCGATCATCGGCGTGGGCGGGACGTTCTGCCCCTCGGTCTCGTTGTAGAAGCTCACGTTGCCGCTGACCACCGGCGTCCCGAGCGCGAGGCAGGCGTCGCGGATGCCGGCGATCCCCTGCTGGAACTCCCACATCACGTCGGGGCGCTCGGGGTTGCCGTAGTTCAGGCAGTCGGTCACGGCGAGCGGCTCGGCGCCGACCGCGACGCAGTTGCGCGCCGCCTCCACCACCGCCAGCACGGCGCCCAGGTACGGGTCGATCCGCGCGTAGCGCGAGTTGCAGTCGACCGAGAGCGCGAGCGCACGGCGCGTCCCGTCGATGCGGACGACGGCGGCGTCGCCGCCCGGACGCACCACCGTGTTCCCGCCGACGAGCTGATCGTACTGCCGGTACACCCACTCGCGCGAGCAGAGGTTCGGGCTCTCGAGCAGGGTGAGCAGCGTCTGGGTCCAGTCCGTCGGCTCGCGCACGGCGGCGAGGTCGAGGCGCTGCAGCTCGTCGAGCCGCGCCGGCTCCTCGGCGGGTCGCCGGTAGACGGGGGCCTCGTCGGTGAGCGCCTTCACGGGGATCGCGCCCACCTCGGCCCCGCGCCAGCGCACGCGCCAGTGCCCGTCGTCGGTGATGCGGCCGACGACGACGGCCTCCAGGTCCCAGCGGCGGAAGATCTCCGCGACCGCCTCCTCGGTGCCGGCGCGCGCGACGAGAAGCATGCGCTCCTGCGACTCGGACAGGAGGATCTCGTACGGGATCATCCCCTCCTCGCGCAGCGGGACGGCGTCGAGGTCGAGCACGATGCCCGTGCCGCCGCGGCCGGCCATCTCGACCGAGCTGCTGGTGAGCCCCGCGGCGCCCATGTCCTGGATGGCGACGACGTAATCCGTCTTCATGAGCTCGAGGCACGCCTCGAGCAGCAGCTTCTCCGTGAACGGATCGCCGACCTGCACCGCGGGACGCTTCTCGGCCGCCATGGCGTCGAGCGCCGCCGAGGCGAGAAGGCTCGCGCCGTGGATGCCGTCGCGCCCGGTGCGCGACCCGACGTAGATCACGGGATTGCCCGGGCCCGCGGCCCCGGCGCGGAAGAGCCGGTCCGCGGGGGCGATGCCGATCGTGAACGCGTTCACGAGGATGTTGTGGTCGTAGCCGGCGTCGAAGTAGAGGTCGCCGCCCACCGTCGGTACCCCGACGCAGTTGCCGTAGTGGCCGATGCCCGCGACGACGCCCTTCAGCAGGTACGGCGTCCGCGGATGGTCGAGGGCGCCGAAGCGGAGCGCGTCGAGAATGGCGATCGGGCGGGCCCCCATCGTGAACACGTCGCGCAGGATGCCGCCGACCCCCGTCGCCGCGCCCTGGAACGGCTCGATGAACGACGGGTGGTTGTGGCTCTCGATCTTGAACACGGCCGCGAGCCCGTCGCCGACGTCGACGGCGCCGGCGTTCTCGCCCGGCCCCTGGAGGACGCGCGGGCCGTGCGTCGGGAGCTGCTTCAGCCAGGCGCGCGAACTCTTGTAGGAGCAGTGCTCCGACCACATGACGCCGAACACCGCGACCTCCTCGAACGTCGGCGTCCGCCCGAGCAGCTCGCAGATACGCACGAACTCCTCGGCCGTCAGCCCCTGCTCGGCCGCGACCTCGGCCGTCACGGTGACGGGCGTCAAGGGCCGGGCACCAGCGCCGGCGCCTCGCGTGCGCGCGTGCCCTCGCCCGCGAGCCAGGCCTGCACCGACCGGAACAGCTTGAGCCCGTCCTCGCCCCCCGTGATCCGCTCCACGGCGTGCTCGGGATGCGGCATGAGGCCGACGACGTTGCGCCCGGGGTTCGTCACGCCGGCGACGCCGGCGAGCGAGCCGTTGGGGTTCGCCTCCGGCACCACCCGCCCGCCGCGGTCGGCGTACCGGAACACGATCTGCCCGTCCGCCTCGACCCCGGCAAGCGTGTCGGCGTCGGCCACCCAGCACCCCTCGCCGTGCTTGATCGGGAGCGCCAGCACCTCGCCGACACGACAGCCGTACGTGAACGCGGTGTCGTTGCGCTCGACCCGCACCGTGACGACGTCGCACACGAAGCGGAGCGAGCGGTTGCGAACGAGCGCCCCCGGCAGGAGCCCGGCCTCGCACAGGATCTGGAACCCGTTGCAGATGCCGAGCACGACACCCCCGGCGCGCGCGTGGGCGTCGACGGCCTCCATGATCGGCGAGCACCGCGCCATCGCCCCGCAGCGCAGGTAGTCGCCGTACGAGAAACCGCCCGGCAGGATGACGCAGTCGACGCCGCGCAGGTCGCGCTCCTTGTGCCAGAGCGGCACCGCGACGTCGCCGAGCACACGCTCGACGACCCGCAGCGCGTCCCGGTCGTCGTTCGAGCCGGGGAAGACGACGACTCCCCAGCGCAGCATGCTACGCGCGCTCCGGCGTCACCTCGACGCGGAAGTCCTCGATGACGCCGTTCGCCAGCAGCCGCTCGCACATCTCGCGCACCCGCCCCGCCGCCGCGTCGGCCCCGACGTCGCGCAGCCGCAGCTCGATGAACCGTCCGACGCGGACGTCGGCGACCTCGCCGAAGCCGAGCGCGTGGAGCGCCTGCTGCACCGCCTTCCCCTGCGGATCGAGGATGGTGCGCTTGGGAGTCACGACCACCCGGGCCAGGACGCCGGCCATCGGGTTCAGGCCGCGCAGATCCGGCGTGCCGCCTCCTGGTAGGCATCCTCGACGCCGCCGAGGTCCCGCCGGAACCGGTCCTTGTCGAGCTTGTCGCCGGTCGACTTGTCCCAGAAGCGGCAGGTGTCCGGGCAGATCTCGTCGGCCACGAGGATGCGGCCGTGGTGCCGGCCGAACTCGAGCTTCATGTCGACCAGCTCGATGCCGCGCGCGTCGAGGTACTCGCGCAGGATCGCGTTCACCTTGAGCGCCGTCTCGTTGATGGTCGCGAGCTCGGCGGGGGACGCGAGCCCGAGGTAGCGGATGTGCCAGTCGTTGATCATCGGGTCGTCGAGCGCGTCGTCCTTGTAGAAGTGCTCGACGATCGGCTCCCGCAGCCGCTCCCCCTCCGGACGGCCGAGCCGCTTCGCCAGGCTGCCCGCGACGATGTTCCGCACCACGACCTCGATCTTCACGATCTCGCAGGCGCGGATCAGCATCTCGCGCTCCGAGAGCCGGCGCACGAAGTGCGTCGGGATGCCGCGCTCCTCCAGCAGCCGGAAGAGCACCTCGGACATCTGGTTGTTGAGGACGCCCTTCTCGGCGATGATGCCGCGCTTCTTGGCGTTGAACGCCGTCGCGTCGTCCTTGAAGTACTGGATCAGCAGGTCGGGGTCGGCCGTCCGGTAGACCTGCTTGGCCTTCCCCTCGTAGAGAAGCTCACGCCGCTCCATCGCCGTCCTCCAGCGCCCGCGTGATCAAGGCGTCGATATGCCGCAGGTGGTGGTCGATGTCAAAGAGACCGGCGATCTCCGCGGGTCCGAGCAGCGCGCCGACGTCCGGGTCCGCCGCGAGCGCCGCGGCGACGTCGCCGCCCGCGAGCGCGTGCCGCTGGATCCACCGGTACGCGTCGTCGCGCCGCGCCCCGCGCCGCACCAGCGCGAGCAGCACCTGCTCCGAGAAGACCGCGGCGCCGAGGCGCGCCAGGTTCGCCGCCATCGCGTCGGGGCGTACCTCGAGCCCGTCGACGACGTCGGCGAGCCGGGCCAGCATGAAATCGAGCACGGTGGTGGCGTCCGGGCCGATCACCCGCTCGACCGACGAGTGGCTGATGTCGCGCTCGTGCCAGAGCGCGACGTCTTCCAGCGCGGCGACCGCGTACGATCGCAGCAGGCGCGCGAGGCCGCACACGTTCTCGGTCAGAATCGGGTTCCGCTTGTGCGGCATGGCGGACGACCCCTTCTGGCCGCGCCCGAACGGCTCGAGCACCTCCCCCACCTCGGTGCGCTGCAGGTGGCGGATCTCGAGCGCGACGCGCTCGCACGTGGCGCCGATGGCCGCGAGCGTCGCGAAGAACTCGGCGTGCCGGTCGCGCGGGACGACCTGGGTCGCGACCGGCTCCGGCACGAGCCCCAGGCGCGCGCACACGGCCGCCTCGACACCCGGGTCGTTGTTCGCGAACGTGCCGACGGCGCCCGAGAGCTTCCCGTGGGCGATCGTCTCCCGCGCGCGCGCGAGCCGCCGGCGCCCGCGCCCCAGCTCCGCGTACCAGCTCGCGCACTTGAGCCCGAAGGTGATCGGCTCGGCGTGGATCCCGTGCGTGCGGCCGATCATGAACGTGCGGCGGTGGCGCTCGACCTGGCGCCGCACCGCGGCCCGCAGCCGGTCGAGCCCGGCCAGCAGCGCGTCCGCGGCGTCGCGCAGCTGGCACGCGAACGCCGTGTCGACCACGTCGCTCGACGTGAGCCCGAGGTGCAGGTACCGCCCCTCGTCGCCGACCGTCTCGGCGACCGCGGACACGAAGGCGATCACGTCGTGCTTCACCTCGGCCTCGATCTCGGCCATCCGCGCCGGGTTCACGCGCGCGTTGGCGCGGAGCGCCCGGGCGGCCTCCACCGGCACCTCGCCGCGCTCGGCGAGCACGTCGACCAGCGCCAGCTCGACCGCGAGCCAGTAGGCGAGGCGCGTCTCGTCGGACCAGAGCCGCGCCATCTCCGGCCGCGTGTACCGCGGGATCACGGCTGCCCTCCGCCCCCGGTGCTGCCGAAGCCGCCGTCGGCCCGCGCGGTCGGCGGCAGCGACGCCACCTCCGCCCACGCCACGCGCGCGACGGGCGCGACCACGAGCTGCGCGATGCGGTCTCCGCGCCGCACGGTGACCGGCTCGTGCCCGAGGTTCACGAGCACGACGTGGATCTCGCCGCGGTAGTCGGCGTCGATCGTGCCCGGCGCGTTCAGCACCGTGACGCCGTGCCGGACGGCGAGCCCGCTCCGCGGGCGCACCTGCCCCTCGAAGCCGGGCGGGATCGCGAGCGCGAGCCCGGTCGGAACCAGCCGCCGCTCGCCCGGGGCGAGCGTCACCTCTGCCTCGAGGTCGGCCACGAGGTCGAGCCCTGCCGCGTCGGCGGTCATGTAGCGCGGGAGGTCGAGGGGGGCCGGCATGCGTCGGACGCGCACCACCTCGACGACCACGCGCACCGGCGTCACGCCGACAGCACCTCGTCGGCGAGGCGCTCGCCGCGCAGGTTCCCGAGGACGGTGAGGCCCAGCACGTCGGCGCCGAACAGGCGCTCGCCGACGCGCACGACGTCGTCGTTCGTCACGGCGTCGATGCCCGCCGCGACCTCCTCGAGCGGGACGTCCCGGCCGAAGTAGATCTCGTTCTTCGCGAGGCGGCTCATCCGGCTGTCGGTGGTCTCGAGCCCGAGCAGCATGCTGCCCTTCATCTGGTTCTTCGTGCGCGCGAGCTCGGCCGGCCGCAACCCCTCGCGGACGAGACGGCGGATCTCCACCCGCACGACGTCGACCACCTCGCGCACCCATTCGGCGCTCGTCCCGACGTAGCAGCCGACGTAGCCCGCATCGGCGTACGAGGACAGGAAGGAGTAGACGGTGTACGCCTTGCCACGCCGCTCGCGGACCTCCTGGAAGAGCCGGGAGCTCATCCCCCCGCCGAGCGCCAGATTGAGGAGGTGCGCCGCATAGCGATCGACATCGGCCTGCGGAATGCCGGGCGTGCCGAGGCACAGGTGGACCTGCTCCAGATCCTTCTCGTGCACCCACACGCCCCGCGCCGGCGACGGCGGCCCGCCGTCCGCGGGCGGCGCCACACCGTCGAGGTCGCCGAAGTGCCGCGCGACGTCCTCGACGAGCCGGTCGTGGCGCAGGCTGCCCGCGGCGGCGATCAGGATCCGGTCGGCCCGGTAGCGGGCGTTCATGAAGTCGATGAAGTCGGGCCGCGCGAAGCGCGAGACGGTCTCCGCGGTCCCCGCGATCGGCCGCGAGAGCGGGTGCCCCGACCAGAAGGCCTGGTTGAAGAGGTCGTGGACGTAGTCGTCGGGCGTGTCCTCGACCTGCGAGATCTCCTGCAGGATGACCGTCCGCTCGCGGTCGATCTCGGCCTCGTCGAACCGCGAGTGGGTGAAGATGTCGGCCAGCAGGTCGAGCGCCAGCGGCAGGTGCTCACGGAGCACCTTCGCGTAGTAGCAGGTGTACTCCTTGCCCGTGAACGCGTTCAGCACGCCGCCGACGGCGTCGATCTCCTCGGCGATGTCGGCCGCCGTGCGGCGCTCCGTCCCCTTGAAGAAGAGGTGCTCAAGAAAGTGCGAGAGGCCGGCCTGGTCCGGACGCTCGTAGCGCGAGCCGTTCTCGACCCAGATGCCGACCGTCACCGAGCCGAGGTCCGGCAGCTCCTGGGAGAGGACGCGGATCCCGTTCGGGAGGCGCGTGATCGGCATGAGGCTACTGCCGCGCTTCCTCGCCCGCCAGCTCCTTGAGCGCCTCCTTGCGCGAGAGCCGGATCTTCCCGGACTTGTCGACCTCGAGGACCTTCACGTCGATGACGTCGCCCTCCTTGACGACGTCCGACACCTTGCGCACGCGCTCGTGCGCGAGCTGCGAGATGTGCACGAGCCCGTCCGTACCCGGCATGATCTCGACGAACGCGCCGAAGTCGACGACCTTCCGCACCGTGCCGCGGTAGATCTTCCCGACCTCCGCGTCGGCGGTGAGGCCGCGGATGCGCTCGATCGCCCGCTGCATCGAGTCGCCGTCGGCGGACGCGACGTACACGGTCCCGTCGTCCTCGACGTCGATCTTGACGCCGGTCTCCTCGATGATCGCGCGGATGACCTTGCCCCCGGGGCCGATGAGGTCCCGGATGCGGTCCGGCTTGATGTGGAGCGTGACGATGCGCGGGGCGTACGTCGACAGCTCCGCCCGCGGCTTGGCGAGGGCCTGGCTCATGGCCGCCAGGATGTGGAGCCGCGAGGCCCGCGCCTGCTCGAGCGCCTTCGCCATCACGTCGCGGGTCACGCCGCCGATCTTGATGTCCATCTGGACGGCGGTCACCCCGGCGTCGGTGCCGGCGATCTTGAAGTCCATGTCGCCGAGGTGGTCCTCGTCGCCCAGGATGTCGGACAGGACCGCGACACGGTCCGCCTCCTTGATGAGCCCCATCGCGACGCCCGCGACCGCCGCCCGGATCGGGACGCCGGCGTCCATGAGCGACAGCGACCCGCCGCACACCGTCGCCATCGACGACGACCCGTTCGACTCGAGCACCTCGGACACGACGCGGATCGTGTACGGGAACTCGTCCTCCCGCGGCAGCACGGGGGCGAGCGCGCGCTCGGCCAGCGCGCCGTGCCCGATCTCGCGCCGCCCGGGCGAGCTCAGGAACTTCACCTCCCCCGTGCTGAACGGCGGGAAGTTGTAGTGGAGCATGAACTTCTTGTAGTGCTCGCCGATCAACGCGTCGATCTTCTGCTCGTCCGACGACGTGCCCAGCGTCGCGACCACCAGTGCCTGCGTCTCGCCGCGCGTGAAGAGCGCCGAGCCGTGCGTACGCGGGAGCACGCTCGTCTCGCAGGTGATCGGCCGGACGTCGGTGAGACCGCGGCCGTCGATGCGCCGCCCGTCGCTGAGGATCGCCTCGCGGACGAGCTCCTTCTTCAGGCGGTCGAAGAGCTGGCCCACGGCCTTCGCGCGGGCGGCGTCGCCGCCGGCGAGCTCCGTCACCACGGCGTCGTGCGCGGCGTCGAGCGCGGCGTAGCGCTCCTGCTTGACGGTCTTCGCGAGCGCCTCCCGGAGCCGCGGCAGCGCGGCCTCGCGGACGGCGGCCTCGAGCGCTGCCTCGACCGGCGGCGCGGCGACGGGTCGCTTGGGCTTCCCGACGGCGCGCTGCAGGTCCTCCTGGAGCGCGATCAGGGGCTGCGCGGCGTCGAACGCGATGTAGAGCGCGTCGAGGACGACGTCCTCCGGCAGCTGGTTCGCTCCCCCCTCGACCATGACGATCGCCTCGCGGCTGCTCGCGACGATGATGTTGAGGTCGCTCTCCGCGAGCTGGGTGTTGGTCGGGTTCACGACGAACTGCCCATCGACCCGCGCCACCCGGACCGCCGCGACCGGGCCGTTCCACGGGATGTCCGAGAGGACGAGGGCCGTGGAGGCGCCCAGGATCGACAGCACGTCGGGATCGTTCTCGCGGTCGTGCGACAGCACGGTCGCGATCACCTGGGTCTCGCAGTTGAAGCCCTTCGGGAAGAGGGGCCGCACGGGGCGGTCGATCAGGCGCGAGGTGAGGATCTCCTTCTCCGCCGGCCGCCCCTCGCGCTTGAAGAAGCCGCCGGGGATCTTGCCGGCGGCGAACGTCTTCTCGACGTAGTCGCAGGTGAGCGGAAAGAAGTCGATGCCTTCGCGCGGCGCCACGCTGGCGGTGGCGGTGACGAGGACGACCGTGTCGCCGAAGCGGACGAGCGCCGCGCCGCCGGCCTGTTTCGCCATGCGGCCCGTCTCGATGCTGAGCGGCCGGCCGTGGAACTCGGTCTCGACCTTCTGGAACCCGGGTGTGCTGGACATCAGTGCTCTCCCCTGCGGCGCCGGGCCGCAGTGCTACGTGGTGTGGCGAGCCGCAACGGGGGAGAAGGGGGGGAAGAAGGGATGATGATCAGTCGGACCCTACTTGCGGATCCCGAGTCGCTCGATCAGCGCCTTGTAGCGCTGGAAGTCGCGCTGCTTCAGGTAGTTGAGCAGGCGACGGCGCTGGCCGACCAGCTTGAGCAACCCGCGACGGGAATGGTGATCCTTCCGGTGCGTCTTGAAGTGCTCCGTCAGGTAGCCGATGCGGTGGGTGAGCAGCGCGATCTGGACTTCGGGGGACCCGGTGTCCGTGTCGTGCCGGCGGTGGGCCTGCACGATCTCACGCGTCTGCTCCGCGGCTACTGCCATCCCGCCCTCTCCGTCTCGTTTCTTCTCTCGCTTACAATGCGGCGCCGTGTAACACGCGCGCCCCGGCCTGTAAAGTCGATCCGGACGCCGCGTCAGCCGGCGTCGAGCAGCCGGGCGAGCCGCCAGCTCCGGCCCGCGGGCTCGATCACCGCGGCGACCCGTCCCGCGCCGTCGACGACCAGGGCCGCAGGCGCCTCCCCGCTCGGCGGCGGCAGGGCGCCGAGCACGGACTGCTGGCCCTGGCGCAGGCGCGCCAGGGCCTCGGGCGCGGTCGTGAACGCCGGGAAGGCCGCCAGCGCCTCGCGAATGCCGATCAGCGGCAGGGGCGCGCCCGGCGGC
>FWPU01009234.1_pt1 | contig 15759 bp, 11 predicted proteins | sample 2228361 | NCBI WGS metagenome assembly FWPU01 (sample SAMEA103939777, study PRJEB20133) | metagenome
CCCATACAGGACCGGATTCAAACAATCCATTAAAGTCCATATCCTGATAGAACTCAGCGGACAGGGTTGCTAACTCCCCTGCTCACTGTAACCTCTTTCTAAATTTCAATTACCCCTGATTTCCCGGTGAGGATAATTAAAAAAAGCATCAGGTAATCCTTCAGGTGCCTTGTAATTAAGAAATTCTGTTTTACAAATCTCTTACCATTTCTACCGAGCGTTTTCGCCAGTTCAGGATTCTTGAGCAATCTTTTTATTGCCATAGCAGTTCCCTCAATGGAGTGAACGAGAATTCCTGTGATGTTGTGTTTTATCTGCAGGGGAATTCCTCCTACTGCACTCGCAATAACCGGCTTTTCCTTCCAGAGTGCCTCTGAGACAGTCAGGGCAAATCCCTCTTTTAGAGATTTCTGAAGAATTATAGTTGCTCCACGCTGAAGCGCGTTTGTCTCAATGCTCAGGGCTGGATTCTGTGGAATAAAAATCACATGGATATTCGGGTCATCTATTGTCTTTTCCTGAACCTCCTTTAATACCTCCGCTGATTCCGGGTCATCGGATGCACCTGAACCAACAAGGGCAAGTTGACAATCCACATCATCTTTAATCATTTTATAGGCATCAATAACACCCATGGGGTCTTTCAGCCGGTCATAGCGTGATACCTGCATTACAATTGGTCTTTCAGGGTCAAGTCCATACTTTTCAAGAACACTTGTTATGTAATATTCAGGCAATTCTTTGTTTTTATCACTCAGTGGATCAATTGAAGGGGCAATGATAAACTGGCGAATTGGCAAGGGTTTTGCAAACTGTGGTGCTGAGAATACCGCTGCGTCAAACTTCCCTACATAGGGATTGATGAAATCCCATGCCTGGGGAACTGGTGAAGATACATCAATATGACACCTCCACACCCATTTTGTATTTAACTTTTCTTTTGCCTGAACTAAACCAATTGGCTGGGGGTCATGAATAAAAATAATATCACCATTTAGTCGCATCATCTGCAGATTCTCCTCGGTATTTCGCATAAATATATTCAGCATTTCTGGTGTTATATTGTTACCTCTGCCGTGGAGTGCATTGTGCAATGTTTTGGTTACAAAAAAGAACTCCTCGTCGCCACGAATGACGTCCCAGTAGGTTTTGACTCCAAGTTCATTCATAAGAGGAACCATTCTGTGTAAAATTTCAGCAACGCCCCCACCTATTGCTGTAGAATTTATCATTTGAATTGTTTTCCCCTGTAATTTTTCTGCAAGAAAAATCAGTTCATCAATTGTGTGCCTGCCAACTATTTCCCTGTAACGTTCTAATTTCATTTTTTTGTTCCCTTTAATAAATCAAAGAGTTTTTTTATAAAACGCCGCAGTTTTTCAAAGACACCTTCCGGGTGGTATTCTAATAGAATCTTTAATATTTCTTCTCTTATGTCTCTCAACGATGAGGTAAAGAGGTCAAACTTTCCCATTTTTTCAGCAAGTTCGGGAAGTTTCAACTCATTTCTGAACCATAAAACAAAATCATTTTCTTTCTGTTCTTTTTGTAATCTTGATTCATAGAGATGATAATAAATAGAATTGTAACCTATTTTTTTAATTATCTTTATAAAGTCATCCAGTGTGTATGCATTGAGACCTGTGGAAAATACACAGGTATTAGTTTTTAAGAAGTAAAATTCCCTGCCATTTGACACTTTTTTGTTATCCTCATGGGTTTTCATGAAGTTTTCTATTTCTTCTATTATTTTATTCCTGAGTTCCCTTATGGAATCATATTCTGTCAGGTCAATGCTGTTAAGGATTTCTGAAAGTTCCGGCTCACCAAGTGATTCTAAGACCCAGTAAGCGAAATCATTGCGCGGCTCATCCTGAATAAAATGAAGTTGCTGGACAAAGTGATAGGTATGATAAAAAATTACTGAGCCATCAAGTTCTCTTATACCCTTGAGTAATTCCTGAAGACTTGTTGCCTTCATCCCTGTATATTCAACAATTTTTGTAGTTGTATAGAATACAAATGGTTTTTTTGCTTTCCTTTTAGGCATATGTTATATTATAATTATTAAGCTATTTTAAGTCAAAAGGATGATTTAATCTGTGCGATTATTAATTGTCTCCAATCGTCTTCCTGTCACTGTTGTTAAGCACAGAGAGCAACTCCATTTTAAAGAGAGCGTAGGAGGGCTTGTTTCAGGACTGAGTGCCTATCTTGATTCTCTTAAGGGCCCGTATTTCAAAAAAACGGATTATCTGTGGATTGGCTGGCCGGGGATTGATATTGAAGAGAAAAAAGAGGTTAACTTAAAAAGAAGTTTACTAAAAAATCACAATGCCTTTCCGGTGTTTGTATCAGAAAGATCAATGGATAAATTCTACCTGGGATTTTGCAATAAAACAATTTGGCCATTATTCCATTATTTCCCTTCATATATGGTATGGGAGAATGATTACTGGGAACACTATAAAATGGTCAATGAAATTTTCCTGAATTCAATCCTTGAAATTTACAAAAAAGGAGACATTATCTGGGTCCATGACTATCATTTAATGTTATTGCCCGGTCTTATAAGAAAAGCAGTACCGGATGCCTTAATTGGATTCTTTTTGCACATTCCCTTTCCATCCTTTGAAATTTTCAGATTACTGCCGAGTAAACAGAGAAAGGAAATTCTTGAGGGTCTTCTTGGCTCTGATCTGATTGGCTTCCATACCTCTGAATACACTCAGTATTTCCTGCGCTCCCTTCTCCGTATTCTTGGACTGAATCATGATTTTGGAAAAATATATATGGATGGACGTATAATAAAGGTGGGTACATTCCCAATGGGCATTGATTTTAAGAAATATAATTCAGCGGCAAATAGTCATGAAGCGACAGAAGAAAAGGAAAAGATAAAAAAAACCTTCGGAGATTACAGAATAATACTTTCCATAGACCGTCTTGACTACACAAAGGGGACAATTAATCGTCTTCGTGCATATGAGTTATTTCTTGAGAATAATCCTGAATGGCTTGGTAAAGTTGTTCTGTTTATTGTTGTTGTGCCATCAAGAATAGGTGTTGAGCATTATCAGTTAATGAAAAGGCAGATAGATGAACTTGTAGGGAAAATAAATGGAAAATTTGGGAATATAAACTGGACTCCGGTTATTTATCAATATAAATTTCTTCCCTTTATTCCACTCATTGCACTTTACAGTATCAGCGATATTTGTATGGTGACACCATTAAGAGATGGAATGAATCTGGTGGCAAAGGAGTACATAGCCGCAAGAACTGATAGGTCTGGGGTGCTTATACTCAGTGAAATGGCCGGATGCGCCAAAGAACTCGGAGAATCAATAATAATCAATCCGAATAATATTGAAGAGGTTGCTCAGGCGATAAAGGATGCTTTGTGTATGAGGAGGGAGGAACAGATTAGAAGAAATACTTTAATGCAGGAAAGGTTGAGAGAGTACGATGTTCTAAATTGGGCTGAGAAATTTATTGCAGAATTAAAGGAGGTCAAACGGGAAAAAAGTAAACTGAATGCAAAAGAATTAAATTTAAAATTGCAGAAAAAATTATGCACTCAGTATAAAGCCACAAATAAACGCCTCCTGTTATTTGACTACGATGGAACACTTACTCCATTCTATCCTGCTCCTCAACTTGCAAAGCCATCTGAAAGATTATATAAAATTTTTAAAATCCTTACAGAAGATAAAAAAAATCACATTGTACTGGTCAGTGGTAGAGAGAGAAAGACGCTTGACGACTGGTTTGGTCTCTTCAGAATGGGGCTCGTGGCTGAACATGGGTTGTGGATAAAAGATATCGGTGATAGGTGGAGGTTAACAAAGGAGGTGCCCGATGTCTTGAAAAATCAGATTATTCAAATATTAAAAATATATACATCAAGGCTCCCAGGCGCATTTATAGAAGAGAAGGAATTTTCTGTTGTATGGCACTATCGTAATGCAGATCAGGAACACAGTGGATTGATCGTAAAGGAGATGATAGATGAGATTCTTCATTTTACAGCAAATGTTGATCTTCAGGTTCTGCATGGAAACAGGGTAATTGAAATCAAGCCGTCAGGTATCAACAAAGGCACTGCCGTTATGCATTTTATTGCCAGAGATAATTATGACTTCATATTAGCAATTGGAGACGACGAGACGGACGAGGATATGTTTAAGGTGCTTCCGGAATTTGCATGTTCCATCAGGGTAGGGATGATACCATCTTTTGCATTATATAATTTGCATTCCCATAAAGATGTCCTGGAACTCCTGGAGAAGTTTTGCAGATAGAGTTTTATGTTGCAATAACACCCAGTTAGAAATTGATTGACTTTTTTTTAAAAAAAATATAAATTTAAATCATTATGAAAAGGGCACTTTTTGTAGTAATACTGCTTTCTATCTCTACAACACTTTTTGCTGAGCCAGTGGAGAGGCATGGGATTTCATTTAGTGGCGGGTGGACCGGGTTACCATCATTTATAAAAAAACCATTGAATAAAAACTCAGATACTTATATAAATTTTCAAGGGACAAATCTCGGAGTTGCTTATGTATATTATGGAAAAGGGGGACCAAAAGGCATTTTTTCTGGCAAGTTTGCCTTTGATTATCATAGATATACTGCTCTTCCTAAGAGACAGGATTTTGTTGCAGAAAATGCTGATGCTTATATGTTTGATATTGCTGGTATATGGACGTTATTACCCTCATTGCCAGTAAATCTTTATGCAGGTATAGGAACCGGATGGGCAATTGTGCGAATTTATAACTGGGATGTAACATCGCCCATTGCTGATCCGGAAAAGGTGCAGGAAGTCAAAGATACATTTGGTAAGTATCCATTGCCCTTTCCTGTTTTGTATATCCCAATAGGTATTAATTTTAGAATAAAAAATTTTATTTTAAATGTAGAAGCAGGAATCAGGGATTTTCCCTATCTTCAGGGCGGTTTTACCTATGCTTTTGGTAAGGCTGAGGATGTAAAAATAGTTAAAGAGACCATCCAGATACCTCCGCCTCCACCGGACACTGGCAGAATCAGGGGAAGGGTCATTGAGGCAGAAACGAACGTAGGTCTTGCCAGGGCAATTATTGAAATGAAAGGAAGCGGAATCAGTGATCTCTCTGCCGGAGACGATGGTTCATTTATTACGCCTGAATTAAAATCAGGAGAGGTAGAACTTGTGGTCTCAAAGGAGGGTTACACCCAACAATCAGTAAAGGTCATGGTGGAACGGGGAAAAACAATTGAGACAAGTATCGCATTAAGAAAGGAGATTCAGATTGGTGCAATTGCAGGCTTTGTCCAGAACCTGGAGGGAAAGCCACTTTCAGCCACAATTACTGTTTTACCCATTGAATCAGTTCCAGGAACAGCGAATCTTCAACCATTCTCAACTATAAGTGATGTAAATACTGGAGAGTATATGATAAAATTAAAGCCTGGTAGCTACACAGTTAATGTTAGACATGAGAATTACAAACCAGTAACAATAAATGCAATTGTAAAGCAGGGGTTCAAGACAAAGGTGGATTTTAAACTTGAACCCGAAACAGCTCCTTCCCCACCACCGGTTCCATCACCTGCTGCCCCCATGGAAAAGAAATCAAGGGTCTATATTGAGAAAGAAAAGATTGTAATCACAGATACAATATATTTTGTTTCTGGTAAAGCAAACATCCTGCCTGTATCCTTTGCAATCCTTGATGATATTGCAGAGTTATTGAGCAAAAACCCGGAGATACATATCAGGATTGAAGGTCATACAGATAGTGTTGGTAACGATAGCTTAAATATGAAATTATCTCAGGCAAGGGCTGAATCAGTGATGAACTATCTCATCAAAAAAGGTATTGCTCCTCAAAGGATGGAGGCGAAGGGCTATGGTGAAACAATGCCAGTTGCAGACAACTCAACACCTGATGGCAGAGCGAAGAACAGAAGAGTGGAATTCGTTATAACAAAACAATAATTTTGTACTAAAATAGTCGTATAAGAGACATATATGACCACCATTGATACAGTCGTAATTGAAGGCGTCAAACTTGCCTATTTAGTCCATCTTACAGGTGGATTTGAAAGTTTATTTGCCCTGTTTTATTTTTGATTGTGATTGGAACGGGCTCTTTTCTTGGAGTCAAAAAATGTAACAGGCATTATGCTTGAACATAAGTCATTTGAATAATGTTGTCCAGAAACTTTATGATGAATTTATCTCATCCAGGGAGTTAATTATGCGTGCTGACAATCTGCTTTACAGCGCTAAGAGAAGAGAGCTGGCAATATCTGTATATGGGGTGAAAATTAAGGATTTATGTTCAGATTAATTGAATCCGGTTCTAACCTCAAGACCGAAGTAATTGCTGGAGTTACAACCTTCATGACAATGGCGTATATCATATTCGTCAACCCTATTATTCTGAGTGATGCAAATGGCGCGGGCATGGATTTTGAATCTGTAATGGTTGCAACCTGCATTGCCTCTTCACTGACTACCCTTATAATGGCATTCGTAGCAAATTATCCCATTGCTCTTGCACCTGGAATGGGAATGAATGTCTTTTTCAGTTATGAAGTGTCAAAAGGTATGGGCGTTCCATGGCAGATATGTCTGGGAATGGTCTTTCTCTCTGGAATTATATTTATCATTCTTACACTTGTAGGCATACGGGAAAAAATCTTTTTTGCTGTGCCCGATTGTATGAAGTTCAGTATTCCGGCAGGGATTGGAATATTTATTGCCTTCATCGGAATGAAAAACGCAGGAATAATTGTGGCAAATCCAGGCACCCTTGTGCATATAGGGGATTTGAGAAATAAACTTGCAATAGTTGCTATCGCAGGATTTTTATTAACTGCAATCCTTGCTTCAAGAAGGATACGGGGTGCAATCTTCTGGGGTCTCATTTTTACTGCCTTTTTGAGCATAATTTCTGGAACGACTGAATTTTCAGGGAAATTTATAGAATTGCCATCCATGTCTCAAACATTCTTAAAACTTGACATAAAGAATGCATTCAGTTTAACTTATCTCGTACCGATAGTTGTCTTTCTGTTCTTTGCAATGTTTGATGCAATCGGGACATTGGTTGGCGTCGGGGAAAAAGCAGGATTTATAAAAGAGAGGGAATTCCCTCGTCTCAACAGGGCTCTTTTTGCAGATGCCTCCGGCTCAATAATTGGATCTATATGTGGAACATCAACAGTGACCTGCTATATTGAGAGCGCTGCAGGGGTAGCAGAGGGCGGAAGGACAGGTCTTGCAAATGTAGTAACAGCTCTGCTTTTTCTCATTGCCATGTTTTTCACTCCCCTTGCGGAGGTCTTTACTGCACCTGTTGTTGCACCAGCTCTTATAGTTGTAGGAGCAATAATGATGGAGACAGCAAGAAGAATAAACTGGGATGATTTTTCCGAAGCACTACCGGCATTTTTAACAATTATCTCCATGCCTCTCACCTTCAGCATTACAACAGGACTAACTTTTGGCTTTGTGTCGTATGTTTTTGTAAAATTATTCAGCGGAAGATGGCATGAGGTTCACTGGATAATCTATCTCATTGTTGGACTGATTATTATAGGTTATTTTCTTTAATTTCTTGAATTATTTATTTTTAGATAATGTTTTATTGACAAAAAATTAACATAAAGATATAATGTTATACAAATTGTAATATGCTCAAACTATCTCCGGTCTTTCAGGAAAAGGTTGAGAGAGGCATGAGGTTCAGGGAATACTTCTACCTCTGCATTCTCTCTGTATTCTCTGTTTATCAATTATCCGGAATAGGGGGCACTCCTTCAAGAATAGAGATATTCATCTATTTTGTGGCGGTATTCCTCTCTATATTGATTGACAGGAGGATTCTCTTCTGGATAAGACAGGGAATGGGAACGGACTGGTTTACCATTGTATCAGTTGGCAAGGATATCTTATTATTAACCTTCCTTCTCCACCTTACAGGCGGAATAGAAAGTCCATTTATATTCCTTTATATTCTCATCGCAATCGGGGTTGCTGCTGCGATGGGATTTATTTATGGACTTTATGTTCTCTTTGGTATCTTTATCTCTTTTTTCATCCTTGTCTATCTGGAATATAAAGGTTTTATTACTCATCATCCCCAGTATTATTTTAACATGGTGCAGTTCAACTATAAAAACATCTTTCTCTTAATTATGGTTACCTTTGAAATTTTTCTCCTCGGAATACTTGCAGTCTTTTCAAACAGATACATCTCGAGAAGATTAAGATTAAAAGAAAGGGAACTTGCAGATAAGATTGAAGAGATTAATAAAATTAATAAACAACTTGAAAACAGTAATGCTGAATTAATCAACCTCACGAGTCAGATAGAATTCCAAAAGGAGATTCTTGCTCGCTCAAACCGTTTACAGAAAGTCCTTTATGACATAACCAGTTACTTTGTTGAACAACACAGGATTGAGGTTATGGTCAAGAAAATTCACAATCAGATCTCAAACATCATGCCAGTGATGGTGTCTGCGGTGATAATGAAGGAAAAGGATGATAAAGAGTTCAGGACGATATCGTCGGCGACCAATTTTGTGCTCACTACCGAAATTATACATAACTTCCAGAAGACCGTTGAACTAAATGATATTCTGATAGATGGTGAATTTTTGTTTCTGCCGGTAAAAATAGATTCAACCCGCCAGATTATTATGCTCTTTGTCAAAGATCCACACTCAAGGCAATTGAGAGAGGAAGAGATAAGGGTGCTCATTACAATTGCGAAACAGATAGATATTTTCATTGACCGTCTTCAACTGTATGAAAAATTACAGCATCTCTCCAATACAGATGGTCTGACAGGGCTATATAATCACAGATTCTTCCACATTCGTCTGGAGGAGGAGATTTCAAGGTGCGTGAGAAATAATAAACCTGTATCCCTTATAATTGTGGATATGGATAATTTTAAGGAGGTGAATGATCGTTATGGCCACCAGGAGGGAGACAGTGTATTAAACTTCATTGCAGGGGTCATAAAAGATGGATTCAGAAATTCTGATGTCCTTGCGAGATATGGAGGCGATGAGTTTGTAGCAATTCTGCCGGAGACGGACTGCAATACTGCTCACCAGATTGCAAGGAGAATCGCTAAAATGATTGCCTCAATAGATATTCCTGTGCGGAAGGATAAGATCCGTCTGAGTATATGCGTGGGAATCTCCTGTATGTCACCCGAAGATACTATTTCGTCACGGGAACTTGTAAGCAGAGCAGATACTGCGCTTTATGAGGCAAAAAAATCAGGACCTGGAAATATCAGGATCTCCTGAATCTTATAATGGCTTTTTTCCCCCTTTCCAGGTCAATATCTCTTACCAGATTTGATTTTTTGACGATGACTCCCTTTGAACTTGATTGGATTTCAAAATCAGCAGAGAATTTTACTATCACGGGCACATGAATGTTTGAATCAATCAGGAAATCTGTTATCAGAATTTCATTGATTTGTAAAAATTTTATCTTCTTAAGAAGATGAATGTCCAACCCAATACTGGCAGTTGAATCCACATCAGAGTTTATATTTTCTGGTCTGTAATCAAGGGGTTCAAAATCAATCCTCTCCCCGTTTAACAATAAGTTAAAAGTTGATAGCATATTTTTAATCAGGTACTTCTGCAGTTCATCTTGTTCTTCAGAAGAAAGAATACCATTTCTATCTGTATCAAATCTTCTGCGTAATGTTCGCGATTCATCTCCGGGATTCACAATGTAGTTCATTATAACCTTTATGTTGTTTTTATTAATCTCAACTATAATTACTTTAGGATGATGCAGTTTGTGGGCATATAAATTCTGATAAAGAATAAACTGTAGAGAGCAAACAGTAAACAGAATAAAGGAAATGCGGGACATCAGATTGGAGAACATGGACTTTTTGTCATTGACTGCCAGAATCAAATCCTTTGTATCAGTCCTATTATCCACCTTTTAATTTTTACCAGTATCCCTGTCTACTGTATGCTGTCTACTTATACTCTCTCTCAAGAAGATTGAACAATGTCCTCACATCTTCTTCGTCTGCCTTTTTAACCTTCTTTGATCCTACAGATGATGAACCAAGGGATGCACCTCTCGTTGCACCAGGCGGGTCATAATCACCATCGTTATTCACTGTCACAAAGATAGGGTTCGTGATGGCAAGGGGTCTCTCTTTATTCTTAAAGTTGACGGGGAAAAGATCAAATGGATTGCTTTCCGTCTTGACCTGGACAACAAACCAGGCATCAGCATCTACAGTGAACTTATCAGTAATTGTTACATCGTATCTCTTTCCACCGTTTGCATCAACCTGCGTGGAAGTGTCCAGATTGAAGTCGGTTCCTAATTTGTATGTCTTTAACGGAGTAGGGGGAGTAGCATTCTGTTCTCCATTCTCACCTGTTGCTGTGTCCGGTGTATTTGAGAACACCTTTATTGTGTCGTATTTTATCCATTCCGGACTCTGAATTCTGATTCTCAGGGTAACCTCTTTTCCAGGACCATCGGAATAGATGAGTTCTCCAACGCCAGCCTTCTCTCCGGAGGCATTCTCAATCTCTGCAGTTACAAAGGGTCCGTTACTTATAATCACCTTATGGGAATTGGTGCTCTCCACGAGTTCGTCCTCATTAAGTTGTGAAGGGTCATCTGTGGAGAGTTTTATAAAAACCCTTGGCATTCCAGCAGATGTTGCAACCTTTGTGTGGGTGTCTGAAACGCCGGTCCCTGTTACAATCAGGCCCGTGTTTAAGAATGTAAACCAGTCATTCAGAACCGTGTCAATATAATCATAACTGTTGTAAATCTCCATTGCAGTAAACATCGGAGAGAACAATTTTGTATCATCTGTACTTTCCTTAGCCCAGTCAGGTGGCATGCGGAAGTTATTCGGGTCTGCCTTTGTCTTCTGTGTGAGGGTATCTAATTCAATTGCTGAGAAGTACGCCTGAAAGGGTGCGCTTCCCCTGGGATGGTTTACCTGCAGGACCTCCTCACCAGGGTCAGCAAGCAATCCCTCCATAATCTGGCAGGGAGTCATTGCGTAACCAGTGCCATTCCCCCAGTCAAGGGCACCATTGGCAAGTTTTGATGAATCCAGAGTTAATGGGAAAGCATTGAAGTGCCCGACATCCCATGTTGTTAGTTCATTACCGACAACAGAGGTCAAAAATTTCTGGAGATTGAGCTTCTCAATTACAGGTTTATAATCCGTATGAAAATCATGGTCAGTTGCGACAAGTATTTCAACACCCTCACTTGCAAAGGTCATAACACGGTCAAACTGGGGTGGAACAGAATCCGGTGAGGCAATTGAATGGACATGGAAATCAGCAGAGAGATAGCCAGTTGTATCAACTACATGATGCAGGGTAAAAGTGCCCAAGTCCTGTGGTGTATTGCATGGAGAAGGGCAGGGGTTTACAGTTACCGATGCCTCCTTTGCAAAGTCGTACTCCATTCCCCTTGAGACATAGACATCATAGGTTCCAGGAGCAATAATTATGTTTCCTGAGTCGGATGTATAGTATCCGCTCTTTGTCACCTGAACTGTCTTTGATTTTTCCGGATGCACAAAGGCAACGGTCTCAATATCAGCATTCAATGGGTCAAAATTTGTATCCCCATAATTTGCAGAGGCATCTTTAGGGCAATTTGATCCGGTACATTTGAATGTGACTTTTGCAGGGATTGGATTGCCTGCATTGTCATTGACTGTGAGTGTAACTACGCCGTATTGACCAAGTTGCAAATCTACACTTGATGAGGGCAATGTGGAGTATGGTGTGGACTCAGAGGCAGAAATTCTTGGTCGCTCAAATCCATCAGCAGAAAAGACATAAGAATATCCAGATGGTGGCTGGGGAAGGGTGCCTGAGAAGTTCCCGTTAATATCGGTCTTAAATTGCGTAACTACGCCCTTCACCTGATTGCTCTGCATCTTAAAGACACTAACACGGGCATCATGGATGGGGGTTCCTGTTGTTTCTTCAGTTACTTTTCCGCTGATTGTTCCGGTTGTTGCGGTGCGAAGGTTATTATAAATCACCTCTGTGAGCCCGCCAATTCCATCTGCAGAAATAACAAAGTGCCTTTTGATTGACTTGCCTTCATTAGGGTTAAGTACCACCACCCCCTCCGGAGGGTTGTCCAGGTTTATCTCATTAAGTAAGAGCGTAAGGTCATCGTTACCAAGGACAGTCCCTGTAACCCCGGCATAGGTAATGGAAAGGTTCATGTCTGTCTCAGGGACATAGGCATAAGATGTGCTATTATAATTTCCTTCGTCACCCAACCAGGCAAGAAAGTCCATCGGGATTCTTCCGAGTAAATCAGAAAATGATGGTGCGCCAAAGGGATTTTCATAGAGGGGATTAAATAATTCCAGATCGCCCCTTGAATCAATCATATCTCCTGCAGGAAAGGCAATCTTTTCGTTGCTGGTATTACAGAAGGATGTGACAACTGTTACATAACTATCTCCCGGTTTTAAAATATAATATGTTGTAATTTGAAGCGGCAAATCAGCATTAGGGTCATAAGGAAAGACAAGAGGTAATCCAAGTAATTTTGGTATATTCACAATGTTCAGATAATCAAGGACTGTATCAAGACCTGTTGCTGCAATGATTGCAGAGCCGGTCCCGCTGTTAAGCACCTCAATATTGCAGGTATTAGATGTAAGTGCAAGGTTAAAATATGGTGCAAATGAACCCCAGTAATCAGGCGTTGGTTCACCACCGACAATTGCAGATGCGTCTATGATATTCCCACCAAATGGGTTAGGGGAAATCACCCTGTCCGGCTGTGAGATGATTACCTTTATCTTATCATTACCAATCACATAATCACCAACCCTGCCTGTCGCAAATCCACCTTGCTCTGGTGCGCCTGGAAGCAGGTCTCCTGCATCAGTAATTTGCCTTGCGAAAGCACCAGTGCCACTTCCAGGGTTCAAAAGTGCCTGAATGTCAGGAGGAGCACATCTCGTTGGACAGGTAATTTCAGGTCCCGGCTTTGGGTCAGGGCAGACATCTGCCTCTTTTTTATTACCACCGCGACCGCAGTGAAGTCCAATAACTATTATACTTAAAGATAAAAATAATCCGCACAGGACAATCAATTTCCCCCAATTCTTTAATGAAAAATTCATATCCATATCCTCCTTTAATAAATTGTGATTATTATAACAAAGAAATAAAATTATGCAAGAAGAAAAATAGAAAGAAAACCTTTTCTTGACAATATTGAATTAATGGTGTAAAAATTACCATTATGCCGGTTATTAAGAAAACAAGCAGGTTTGCAAAGGAACTTAAGAAGCCCGACGAGTTCATTACAACTACCATGGCAGTTGTGAAATTTCTCCAGAATTATCGCAGAGAATCACTCATAGTTATATCCCTTTTGGTACTCACCTTTCTGATATGGTCGGGAATTACAACATACAAAAAATATTCCATCTCATCTGACATGCTGGCATTGAGCAGGGCAATTGATGATTTACAGGCAATTACTCAGGAAAAAACAGGCACTGACTTCAATGAACTGGAGAAAAAATTAGAGAGAATAAGCGAAAAGTATCCTGAATCAACGCTGGGCATTCGTGCTGCTGTCCTGAGAGCAAGAATACTGGAAGACAAGAATGACTTTCTTTCTGCTGCACAGGTTCTTGAAAAATACGGAAATAATTGGTCCGAAGGTAAGGAGTTGAAATCAATGTTACTCCTGAACGCAGCAGATGACTATGTAAGGGCAGGGGAGTATACGCAGGCTATGGAGATTTACGATACATTATTGAAGGAACCTGCTAATCAGAAAAAGGATATAATCTATATCAGAAAGGCAGAAGCCCTTAAAAAGGCAGGCAAAAATGATGAATTAAAAGAGTTTATTACGACCTCCCTGGAAAAGGTTCAAGATGAACTAACGCGCCATCGCCTGAGACAATTTTCAGAAGGCAGGTAAGTCCAGAGAAAAATTGAAGTTACTTCTTCCATACATTATTTTAGGTTCAATTATCAATATCTCAGTGCCACAGATTAACTGGTTCAGACCACTTTATGATGAAAGTGCTTTCTCTAAGCCATTACATACAACAAGCCCGGTGATTTATAAAGATATTATTATTGCGCCTGGTAAAAAGACCCTCACTGGTATCAATATATATACCGGAAGAAAGATGTGGAGTAAGGATTTCCCCTCTGAAATTGCCTCTTCCCCAGTTTTATATGACAAGAGGATTTTCCTCTCAACACTTTCCGGAAAAATTTATATTGTAAAACCTAAAAATGGGCAAATAATAAAAGAAGTTACAATAATAAATTCAAGTATTACTTCAAGTTTTACCTTCGCCGAAAATAGGGCTCTCTTCAGGACGGATTCAGGCGATCTGATTGCAATAGATATTGAGTCCGGCGAAATTTTATGGTCTTATAAGAGAAAAAACTTAAGTGATATTATTATCAATGCAATCCCTGCACCTGTTATTCAGGATAATCTTGTGTATTCCGGATTTTCTGATGGGACCCTTGTATGTGTTGACCTTGATTCAGGAAAAGAACTATGGACATTAAAACTTCCGCCTGCAAAGAGATTTGAGGGAATCTATGCAACCCCGGTTGTTTATGAGGATAAATTGATAGTTCCAAAGTATAACTCTGGGCTCTATTCAATATCAATTAATGAGAGAAAAATCCTCTGGGCAAAAGAGGATGAAGGTTATCTATGGTGCCTTCTTAATGACGATTCGCTGTATTGCGCAAGCATATCAGGAAAATTGCAGAAAATAAATCCTTTTTCAGGAAATACCTACTGGGTTCTTGATTTTCTACAGGTGAGACCATCGTTAGTTAAGAAAAGACTATTAACTCTATCTACCCCGGCAATAATAAAAAATATAATGTATCTGAGCGTAGAAGAACGCATTTATGGAATTGACCTCAAAAATGGGAAAATTGAATGGAGTTTCAAGCCACCTGGTGTCTTATTTGCACCGGGAATATCATCCGCTCCGGTGACAGATGGGGAAAGTTTAATTTTTGTCAGTAATTCTGGATTGCTATATAATTTCAGAATAAACAAGGAGTTATACTGAATAAACCATGAATATTGGGTCGGATAAGTTATCTTATGTCAACTTCCACAGAAGACACCATTGAGGAAGAGTTGACATAAGATATAAATTAACACAAAGGAAGAAATACAACGTACACTGGAGAACACCATTGAGGAAGAATTGACATAAGATATAAATTAACACAGAGACATAAGATATAACTTAGCACAGAGGAATATCACTGAAGAAATACAACTTAACACAAAGGAATATCACTGAAGAAATACAACTTAACACAGAGGAACATCATTGAAGAAATACAACTTAGCACAAAGGAATATCATTGAAGAAATACAACGTACACTGGAGAACACCATTGAAGAAGAGTTGACATAAGATATAACTTAACACAAAGGAATATCATTGAAGAACTACAACTTAGCACAGAGGAATATCACTGAAGAAATACAACTTACACAGAAGAATATCACTGAAGGTAGCCTGCGCAAATGATTCTACCTTAACCCTCCCCTTTATCCCCTCCCATCAAGGGAGGGGAGATAAAATAAGAATGGGGGCAATTTGGCGAATGGGCGGGGGTGGCGTCCCGAACGCAGACAGCAATGGGACCCAAATGATTGCTTCGGTTTCTCAAGCATCTATGCTCGTA
>FWPU01007282.1_pt1 | contig 15758 bp, 11 predicted proteins | sample 2228361 | NCBI WGS metagenome assembly FWPU01 (sample SAMEA103939777, study PRJEB20133) | metagenome
CCTGTTTTAGACAGCCGCTGGGATTGCACTTTACGATTATAAAAACATCGGGCCCCGATTCACAACTTGCGGGCTAGAGTTTTCCGGCCGAAAAGCAACGGCCCCTGGGGCGTCTTGAGGGCCAGGGGTGAAGCCCCCTGTGGAAGCGGCCGGGGCTCGCGGCGGCGGTTCCCGCGCCGGCTGAGACCGGCGGCTTTCCAGCAGCCTGTAGGGTTGGCGGTTTGCCTGCACGCCAAGCATCCCCACCACGTTTCGCGCAAGCGGAAATGGATCCCGTGCGCTTATGCCTCGCTGCCCAAGTGGTGAACGAACAAGCGTTGCGGGTTGGCCGGCACGGTGTGTTGGGCCAGCGCGACGAGATGGGCGTGGTGGGTGAAGAAGATCACTTGGGTGCGGTCCGAGAGTTCGGCCAGGACTTGCAGGGCCGCCGCCGCACGCCGATCGTCGAAACCTACCAGCACGTCGTCCAGCACCAGCGGCCAAGGCTCCTTGCCTTGGAGGTAGTGTTCCAGGCTGGCCAGGCGGAGGGCGAGGAAGAGCTGGTCCGCCGTACCGTCGCTCATGGCGGCCAGCTCGACGCGTTCGGTGCCGCCGGCCCGGACCCCTTTGAGCACGCTTTGGCCCTGGTCGTCGAAATCGACCACCAGTCCCTGGAACGACCCGCAGGTCAGGCGGGCGAAAAGTTCGCCGGCGCGGCGTAGGACCGGGCCTTCGTGTTTTTCGCGGTAGCGCTCGATGGCTTGCCGGAGGACGGCCAGGCCCAGGCGGAGGCGGACGAACTGGCTGGCATCGATCTCCAGGCGGGCCCGGAGTTCTTCGATTTCCTCGGCGATCTCGGCGGCACTGGGCCCCGCATCCATTTCCTCCAGCGCCCGCTGGTGGCTTCCCAGGGCCTGTTGGAGGGCGTCGCGGCGCTGGTAGATGGCATCCAATTCTTGATCGAGCTGTTCGATCCGGCCGGGCAGCGCATCGGCATCGAGGCTGGCCAGCTCGCCCAGCAAGGCTTCGATGGAACCGGTGCCCGCCAGTTCGGCCAGGCGCTGTTCGATCGCGGCCAGCTCGTCGCGCAGGCGGGCCTTTTCGGCCGAGGCCTGCTCGGCCTGGAGGAGGTCGTCGGGCGAGGGGCATTCCGCCTCTCGGCACAGGAGTTCCAACGCGGCGCGGGAGGTGGCCAGGGTGCGTTCGGCCTTTTCGCGCTTCTGGGTCCAGCGCTTGTGCTCGTCGCCGAGTTCTTTGCGGCGGCGCTCGTCGGTACGTCCTTTATGGAGCCGCTCCTGGAGGGTACGGACCGCTTCCTCGACGGGCCGGCCTGCCAGGTCCGGGGCCACCCGGCCGCAGAGTTCCTCGACGTCGCGGGCGAACTGGCGGGCATCGGCGTTGATGCCTTGGATGCGTTCATCGAGTTCGGCCATTTTGCGGCGGCACTCCCGCAACTCGTGGAGGGAATGGAGCACGGCCAGGGCAGCCTCGGGCGGGGTCCGGCTGTCCAGGCCCAGCGGCTCCAGGGCCATGGACCACTGGTCCTCCCAGGCGCGGAGGCCCTCCTGGGCCGATTGGATCTCCCGTTCCGCCTGCTGCAACTGGGTACGTGCCCGCTGGATCTCGGCTTCCAGGCGCTGGCGTTGTTGCGTGCGGGCCTGAAGGGTTTCTAGCAGGTCCTGGCTGCGGTGGAGCAGCACCGCCAGGCTCTCCGAGGCCACAGCGCCGTCGGCGCCCAGCGCAGCAAGCCGCTCGGCCAGGCTGCGGCGATGGAGTTCGATTTTCTGGCAAAGGGCGTCGGCCTGGCTCTGGTGCTCGCGCAGGGTTTGGATCTGGCGGAGCAGCTCGCGGTAGCGACCCATCCAGGCCCGCATTTCCGGAGGATTGAGCGGTTGGATGCCTGCGGGCTTCCAGAGGGCGGCCCACGCCTGGCGCAATTGTTCCAAGTGCCCAGCCGCCTGGCGGTACCGTTGTTCGGCGGCGTGCAACTCCTCCTGGGCCGCCTTGCTAAGGGCCACCAGTTGGGCCTGCTTGGCGACCCGGTCGGCCTCGCGGCGGAGGCGGTCGGCCAATTCGTCGGCCTTGGTGATGCTGCGGGAGAAGGCATCGGCCAGGTCGTGGGGCGTGGCGGGGCGGCCAAGGTACTGGGCCCAACGGTCTGGATTGGCGCCGGGTCCCAGCCAGGCGGCCCGGATGAGTTCCCAGCCGGCGTCGCGGTGGCCTCGGGCCGCGTCCAACTCGGCCTCGGTGGGCACGTCGCCTTCCAGGGCCATCGCCTCCAGGTCGCGCCGGGCGCGGTCGTACTGCTTGCGCTTCGCTTGCTGTTCTTCGTCCAGGCGGGCCAAGGCTTGCTCGGCTTCGCGCATGAGGCGGTCGAAACGGTCGAGGGTTTCGTCAACCGGAAGGGGAAGGGTCTCCAAGGCCTCCCAGGGGCCGGACCACAGGCCGAGCCGCCGCAAAGCGCTGTGGGCGTCGCGGGTGAGCCTGGCGATCTGCCGTTGGTGCTCTCCCAGGCGCGCTTCCAGGTCTCCTTCGCTTTGGGCGGCGCGCAAGGCGGCGTGCAAGGCGGCGGGGTCGGGCGCAGCCGGCAGGGCAGCCAGCGCCTGCTCGGCTTCCTCGGCTTCCCGCTGGCGGTCGGCCGCCCCTTTACGGGCCGTCTCCAGGCGCGTGCTCAACCGCGTGTACTCCTGGGCCAAGCGCTGGATGCGGTCCTGCTGGGTGACGGTCAGCAGCAAGGTATCGGCCAGATCGGGGGAAAGGTCGGGGCGGAGCGTGGCCAGCACTTCGGCCAGACGCTGGGCCGCGGCTTGGCGCTGCTCTTTCAGACGAGGCAGGTCGCGTTGGGCCTTGCGGTGGGCGCCGAGGCGGTCGACGAGTTCGTCGATGGCCGCCGCCTCGTGGAACACCGACAGGGTCGCAAGCTCCCCCTCGATGCGCTGGAGTTCTCGCTGGGCGTTGGCGGCTTCGCCTTCGGCCACGGCCAATTGGGTCAGGGTCGCCCGGCGGCGCTCGGGAAAATCTGGGGGCAACACGGTGACCGAGGCCAGCGTATCCAGCTTATCGACCAGGTCTTTGCGGCGGGCGGCTGGGCCCAGGGCTTGCCGCAACCGGTCCAGGCGGGTCCGCTCGGTCTGCAACGCCCGGCGCTGGTCGTCCAGGGCAGCCAAGTCCGCTTGGGCCTGGTCGATAGCCCGGTGGTGTTCGGCCCATTGTTCGGCCAGAAGCTGTCCCTGGCGGAGCCGCCGCCGGGCCTCATCCAGCTTGCGCAACGCCTCGTTGATCCGCGGATTCCTGCCCCGGGGCGTATAAAGGGCCTCGGCCTGCTCTTGCAGGCGCTTTTGGATTTGGCAGAGGTCGGCGATGGCGGCCCCGGCCGCAAACAGCACCTGACCCACCTGGCTCGACCCCTGGACGATCTTTTCGCCCCCTTGGACGAGTTCGGCATGGCCCAGCCCGAACATGGTGCGGAAGCCTTCCCGGTCCACGGAGCCGAGGAACGGGGCCAGGACCTCTTCTTCCAGCTCGGTGGCGTTATCGGGTGCCAGAAGGGTGTTCCGTGCGGCCTTGCGGCGCAGGAAGGCGATGCGCCGGCCATCGCTCGATTCCAGTGTCGCCCCGATCCGCAGGGCAGCGTAGGGATGGCGGAAGTTGTCGGGCGACTGGTGCGGAATGCCGAACAGGAGATTTTCCAGCGCTCGCAAAGCCGACGTCTTGCCGGCCTCGTTCGCCCCGTACACCACGTGCAGCCCGAAGCGGCCGGCCGAAAAATCCAGAGTCACATCGGTAAACGGCCCAAACGCCCGTAGATCCAGGCGCAGAATCCTCACCGCAAAGGCTCCTTGGCCAACAGGGCATGGACCAGTATTTGCTGGACCTCGGCCAGCAGCGATCGGAGGGTCTCGGGGCTATCCAGCGCGAAACGGGCACCAGCCCGCACTTCGGCCGGCAGGCGCGTCACCAACTCGCGCAACTCCCTCTCTTGCAGCATCGCGGCGAGGCGTTCGGGCGACGCTTCCAGCTCGGCCACACAGGCCACGAGTTCGCCGAGCGGCGAGTCGGCCCATTGGGCTGGGTTCCACGAAAGGGGCGGGCGCGTGGCCACCGCCACCTGCTCGATCCACAGGCCCTCGGCGTCCACCTGGAACGCCAGGCTCCGCACCTTGGCCGTCCACGATTCCTGCTGGCCTGCCAGAGCGGGATGCAGGGGCGTCGGCCCTTCCAGGCGGACCCGGACCGCCCGTAGCCGGCTGGCGCCGTCGCCGATTCCCTCGGCAAGGCGCTGGCCGACGCGCTCCAACAGCTCCGATTCGTCTTCCACTCCGGTGGCGTCCACGCAACACTCTTCCCAGCGGACCACATCCAATGGGACGAATTGCCAGCGCACGCGGCGGCCTTCGACCTCGACCAGCACGCAGCCTTTGGCACCTGTTTCGCGGATGTGCCGCCCCTGGAGATTGCCCGAAAACACGACCGGCGGGTCCTTCGACACCACCTCGTAGCGATGGACATGCCCCAACGCCCAATAGTCGTACCCCTTGGCATGGAGATGTTCCAGCCCACAGGGGGCGTACACATCATGCCCCTCCCGCCCCGTAAGGCTGGTATGCAACAGCCCAATGTTGAACCACCCCCGCACCGGCCGGGGATATTCGGCGGCCAGGTTGCCGGCCGTGGCTCGTTCGCCGAAGCTTTGTCCGTGGATGGCCACCTGGAACCGATCCAGCCGTACCGTCTGGGGCTGGCCCGGCATCAAGAGCCTGGTCGAAGGAGGCAAAGGCAACTGGCGGCTCATGCGATTGGCGGCATCGTGGTTGCCCGCCACGATCACCGTGGGGATGCCCGCGGCGTCCAAGCGGGCCGCCTGCCGGGCGAAAAACAGCCCCGTGCGGAAATCCTCCCAGTCGCCATCGTAGAGGTCGCCGGCGATGAGCACGAAATCGACCGGCGTGTGGATGGCCAGATCGACCAGCTTTTCCAACGCCCGGCGTGTCGCACCCCGCAGCCGCTCCACCGGCGCCCCCTCGTACCGGTCCAGGCCCCGTAGCGGACTATCGAGATGGATGTCGGCGGCGTGAAGAAATCGGAACATCGCCTCCCCGTCTTCGCCAAGAAACCGAGCGATGCCGCAGTATACCAATTGGCACCCCCAGTGGCCAGCACTCCCCCGCTGCCGAACAAAAACCCGAAAACCGACTGCTAAACGCAGCTTCTGCGCTACCGCAAGCCAGGCGGAACGTGGCGGGGTGCCTCTGCGTGAAATCGGCCGGGCCAGGGGGTGTTCGACGGCAACAGGGGCGCGCTGGCCGCAGTCAAACAGTGCCCTTGGGGCGCGAAACAATAGCAAGCTCGAATCTCGCGTTTGGCGGCCCTTTCGCCCCCTGGTGCGTTCGGAGCACTCCCCTAGGCGGGAACAGGGGCGGGCACGCAACGCAACCCGCCTTGGGGGAGGCACTTCCATTGGCGCGGCATTGAGGGCGCACCCCCCCCCAACGGCCCCTTAGCTTCGGGCGTAGATACGAAGGCACGGCCGCCCGAACCGGGGTGGGGGAGGAAGCGAAGGGGCGGAGTCAGCGGAATGGCAAGGCAGAAGAATCGCGGAAATATCGGGGGAAATTTTTTGCGCGCCGGCAGGCTACATTGCTCATGATACACATGGCGTATCCACAGCCCGGCGTTAAAAGTGAACGGCGCGGGGAACCCTTTTTGAAGTGTTCTCGATTTCGTCGAGGGTGTAACCCAATGGAGGGGTTAATTGACACAATGGATAAAAAAGTGTAACCAAAAGGGGACTGCGTGCAGGGTTCTTGCTAGGGGGCTTGACGATGCCGGTTCCTAGCGGCTCGGATACGGACACGCTATTGGCCCGGGCGTCCGAGGGTGACGCCGCGGCGGCTGGCGAGGTATTGGTGCGCCACGCCGCGCGTCTGCGCCGCATGGTATCGGTTCGGATGGACCCGCGGTTAGCGGTGCGCGTCGACGCTTCCGATGTGGTGCAGGAGACGCTCTTGGTGGCCTTGCAGCGGCTGCCGGAGTACTTGCGGGAGCGTCCTTTGGCGTTTTACCCTTGGCTGCGGCAGATCGCTCTTGAGCGTCTGGTTCATCTTTGGCGCCAGCACTTTCAGGCGCGCAACCGCAGTGTCTGCAGGGAGGAACAGCAGACGGAGGGTTCGACTTCCGGGGCCGAAGAGCCGGCCCACCAATTCCTGGCCCAGAGCGACAGCCTGTTGCAACGGCTGGTTCGCAAGGAGACGTTGGGGCGGTTGCGGGAGGCGCTGACCCGTCTTCCGCCGGATGATCGCGAGGTGCTCGTGCTGCGGCATCTGGAGCAATTGAGCACGGCGGAGACCGCTGCGGTTCTGGGGATCAGCGAGACGGCTGCCAAGCAGCGGCACTTGCGGGCGATCCGGCGGGTGCGGCGATTGCTCGGCCGCGAATTGTTGGGGGGAGAGGGATGAGCGGCGCGGCCACCCCGAACGATGCCGAGCTGCCTTTGGCGGAACTCGTCGACGAACTGGCGCGGAGATTCCAGGTTGGCGAGGCGCTGGACCTCGAGGCGTACTTGGCCCAACACCCCGAGCACGCGCACGAACTTCGGGAGTTGCTGCCGGCGCTGGCGCTCTTGGCCGACTTGGGGCGCGCCGCCGAGCCAGGCGAGGTCTCGCAAGGGGAGGCCGCCCGCGAGGTCGAACCCCCTTGGGGCAGGCCGCGGGGACCACGGGTGTTAGGCGACTTTCGCATCCAACGGGAAATCGGGCGGGGCGGGATGGGGATTGTTTACGAGGCGGAGCAGCTTTCTCTGCGGCGCCGGGTGGCCTTGAAGGTCCTTCCGCTGGCAGCGATTTTGGATCCCCGCCGCCTCCAGAGGTTCAAGAACGAGGCGTTGGCGGCGGCCTCGCTCGACCATCCCAATATCGTGCAAGTTTATTCGGTGGGTTGCGATCGCGGGGTGCACTATTTCGCCATGGAGTACATTGCGGGGCAGACGCTGGCCGAAGTGATTAGCCAATTGCGCCAGCGATGGAATCCGGCAGACGCGCAAGGCGAGGGGCCCGAGGTACTGCCCAGCACTTTGACGTGGCTGGTCTCGGCAGGAGTTGCTGGGGCGACGTCGGCGGAGGAATCGCAGCGCGGCGGCCCGGCGAGGCCGGCCCCTCGAGAAACGCTACGCCCTACGGCGGTCTCTGTGAAGGAGGAGACGCAGCGCCGGCCGGAGGCACACATTTCTACGAAGGGGCAGCGGGAGCGGGCGGAGTGGTTCCGCCTGGCGGCATCCCTGGGGATTCAGGCGGCCGAAGCCCTGGAACATGCCCATCGGGTCGGGGTGGTGCATCGGGACATCAAACCCTCGAACCTGCTGGTGAACGTCGAGGGGCATCTCTGGGTGACAGACTTCGGCCTGGCAGCGACACAGGTGGGAAGCAATGTCACCGTGACCGGCGATGTTGTAGGCACGCTCCGGTACATGAGCCCGGAACAGGTGACCGGATGTCGGCGGATTCTTGACCATCATACGGACATTTATTCGTTGGGCGTAACGTTGTACGAGTTGCTGACGCTGGAGCCGGCTTTTCCGGAAACAGACCGGCAGCGGCTGGCGCGGGCCATCGTGGAGGAGGAACCGATTCCGCCCCGCCGCATCCAGGCAGCGATTCCCCGGGACCTGGAGACCGTGGTATTGAAGGCCATGGCCAAGGAGCCCGAAGCCCGCTACGCCACGGCCGCGGATTTCGCCGCCGACTTGAAGCGCTTCTTGGAAGACAAGCCGATCGAGGCGCGGCGTCTTTCGCAGGGCGAACGCCTCGCCAAGTGGGCGAGACGCCACCGGCCGCTGGTGCGGCTTGCCGCGGCTTTTTTTGTGATGATGCTCCTCGGTCTTATGGCCGCCACCACGGTGATTTGGAAAAAAGGGACCGAGGCGGCCGCGGCGTTGGCCTTGGCGAACGATCGCGGCCAGCGCTTGGAGTTGGCACTTGCCGCGGAGGAAAACGCCCGGCAACTTGCCGAGCAGCGCCGCAAGGAAGCCGAGGCGGCAAGGAAGCGGGCATGGTTAGCTGTCGCGGAGAGCTTGCGCGGCACCCAAACGGTCGCCAGCGTGGCGGACGTCCTGGTGGCCTCCGGGGGATGGGCCGAGGCGGAAGCGCTTTACCGGCAGTTGGTTTCGCTCTGGGAACATTTGTCCAAAGCCCCTGCGGGGGATATCCCCGTCGATGGCCAGGCCTTGGGGGAGGCCTACCGCCCTCTGGCGGAGCTGTTGCAGGCGTCCGGCCGATTCCGGGAAGGCGAGATGATATACCGGCAGGGTGTGGCCCTGTACCAGCAGCTCGCCGCCGACGAGCCGAGACTCGCTTTCCTGTTTCTATGGGAAGCAGCCGAAATGCAGAGGGGCCTGGCCGATTTGCTGACCGAGGCGGGAGAACTCCCCGAGGCAGCGACGGCCTACCGGGCCGCTCTGGCTACGTTGGGGGCGATCGCGCCCGACCAACCCTTCCCGCACTGGAACGCCAACCTGCGAGCGGAGATCTTCGAGGGTCTGGGAAATGTCAGTTGGGCGTCCGGCCAAACGGGCGAAGCCAAACAGCAGTATCGCCAGGCGCTGGCTTTGCGGGAAGAGGAGGCTAGGGCTCTCCCCAAGGAGCGGGAACCGGCCCGGGCGCTAGCCGCGATGCTGGCAGATTGTCCGGCCGAGGATCTGCGCGATCCCTGGCTGGCGGTTTGGTTGGCCAGGAAAGCTGCACAGACCTCCCCTCCTTCCAGGGAGCCTCGCCGCTATGGATGGATGCCCTGGCACACGCTGGGAGTGGCGTGCTACCGCGCCGGTCAGTACGACGACGCCATTGACGCACTATCGAAATCGCTCGCTATGCATTCATTTCGCGATTCTGCGGGTCGGCTGTTCCTGGCCATGGCCCATCAGCGGTCCGGCAACACCGGGGAAGCGCGCCGGCTGTATGACGAGGCTCAGGCCTGGATCGAGACGCACAAGCCGCGGGACCCTGGCCTCCGCCGACTGCGCGAGGAGGCCAAGACCGTGCTGGGGTTAGGCCGCCAGGAACCGAACGACTGAAGCGGTTCGTCCGGTTCTTGAAATTGACAACCAGGGCGGCGGCAGAGGGCCCAAGGCGCCATGCTTCTGCCCGCGAAGAAACCCATAGGAGAACGCCCCATGGTCTGGTCAGCTCGTGTCTGGCGCTGGCCTGCCTGGCAACCCCTGGCCATCGCGTTGACACTCGCCGGCTGCTCCAAGGGTTCGCCCAAGGCCGCCTCCGTCGAGCTGGTGCCGGTCGGCGGGGTAGTAACGTCTCGGGGGGTGCCCGCGCCCAACGTGGCCGTGGTCTTCGTGCCCAGCGATAGCCGGAAGCCCGTGGCGCGGGGTTTGACCGATGCGCGCGGCCGCTACGTCCTCCAGTACAAAGGGAAGGCTGCCGGCATCGAACCGGGCGACTATAAAGTCGTCTTTTTGTTTGTTGGGCCGCGGCCCGCCGATTTTGCAACTGCGGCGCGCCCGCCGGATTTCAGTGATCCCGAAAAGACGCCGTACGTGGCAAGCGTTGGCGCCGCGGGAGCAATACACAACTTCGATCTTACGAAGGCCCCTTTGCGCGCTCCATGATTCCCAAAGCCCATTGTTGATCGCCCGAGGTGACCCATGGGACACACACTGCACAATACGAGGGAAAGGTACCGGGCTGCCCCGACAAGCCGGGGCTTTACCCTGGTCGAGCTATTAGTGGTGATCGCCATCCTGGGCGTGCTGGTAGGTTTGCTGCTTCCCGCCGTGCAGCACGCCCGCGAGGCGGCGCGCCGTACCCAGTGCCGCAACCACCTGAAACAACTTGCCCTGGGCCTGCACAATTACCATGACGTGCACCGGGTCCTGCCAGAGCGGTTTTTCGATGCGGGTACGCCGGACTGCTGGGCCTGGGGCGCCTCGGCGCTGCCGTTTATCGAACAGGAGGCCCTCTCTTCGCGCTGCGATTTTCGCCGGCAACCCACCGAAGGAAACAACGTGGACCAGATCAAGACCTCCCTGGTGCTGTTCCGCTGCCCCTCGGAGGTCGCACCCCAGCTCGAGACATTCTACGCGTATGGCCCCGGCTACAGTTACGTGGAAATCACTTTGCCGTACGGGAACTACGGCATGAACAATACGCTCAGCCGGCCGACGGCGTTCCGTGACGTGACGGATGGCCTCAGCAACACGATCCTGCTCGGGGAATCGACGGCCTGGCGATACCAAACCGCGTACTTCCGCGTCCTCGTCGGACTTACGTGGTCGTCGAATGTGTGGGGCGACAGCGCCAACTGGGACTTCGTGTTCTTCTACCCCGCCATCATTTGCGACAGCATCTGCGAGCCCGGAGAGTGCGGGGGTGTAGCCAGCAGTTACCATCCGGGCGGCGTGCATTTTTCCCTCTTCGATGGTAGCGTCCGGTTCGTTCGGGCTACCATCGACCCGAAAACATTGTACCGATTGGCGGAACCGCGAGATGGGCAACCCGTCGGGGAGTTCTGAGGTCCATCGCGGGCAGCGGCGGGGTCGTCCGGCGGCCACCCACAAACCCGCAAGATGGTAAGGGCGCCGGGATTCCGGGAAGAAAGCCAGCGGCGGTCGCGCCGCCGGGGATTTCTGGGCCTTTTCGTGTCAGGCAGCCCCGCCGCCAGCCAATCCCAGAGGTGCCCACGGACGCGGGGTAACCGCCGGCCCGGCTGGCCGCGCCCTTTGAGGGGCGTCGCACACCGCCGCGGCCCAGGTTTCTCCCCGGGGCGGAACTAAGGCAATGGGGTGGCGACGTAGGCCTGGTTATCGGCTTTTGTCAAATCCCAGCCGGTGCCAGCGATTACGCCGGAGTAGTTGATTCGCCCCCCACCTACCTCGAAATCAGGAGGAAGATTGACGATGGATACCTCCTGCATGCCGCCGAGTTGGGTGTAAACAAAGAGCGCCCCGCTACCGCTGGCGGTATCTGAGATGCCCACGACCTGGCCGCGCGAGTTGATGCCGCTTGCGGCGCTATTCTCGCCGCCCAGGGTGCCCAGATCCACCATGCCCGTCTGATCCTGGTAGAGGAAGGCGTGGGTTTGGAAGCGGCGCACGTCTGAATAGCCTACGACCCAACCATTGTCGTCATTGTCGTCAATGTCAGTAATGTCAGTGGCGAAACTGTTTCGATCCACGAGTTTGGGCTTGAGGAATCCCAGGAGGGTGACCGAATTGTTGGCATACGTGTAACGGACGGCTTGCACGCGACCCGAGGCATCCGTCGTGATGCCTGCGATGTCGCAGAAATTATTAATCGCGGCGGCGCTCCACGTCCGGCCCTCGGAGGTAGGGGGAAGTTCCACGAACCCCTGCCCCTCGATATAAAGGTACGGCCGCTCACCGTCCACTCCCCTTCCGACGACATCGCCCCAATCATTGATACCCACGGCGTTCTGCATCGCCGACAAAACCAGGAACTCGCCTGGGTCTTCTGGCTTGCTGGGCAGCGTGTAGCGATAAGCTCTGCGACTACCATCAGCAGCCGTGGCGTACCCGACGATCTGTCCGGAATTGTTGATGTCCTGCGCCGAGTGGAGCGTCCAGCCTTCTGAGGCCACCATGTCGTTGAGGTCCAAGATGACGCCACCCGTGTACAGGAAGGGCCTGTACCCGCTGGTACCTTCCGCCATGAACGTGCCCACGACGTCGCCGGAATCGTTCATTCCGTGCGCGAAACTCCGGACCCAATTTTGGCCGCTGATTAGCGTTATGGAGTACTTGAGGCTCGGGGGCGGCGGGGGTTTTGGTTTGCCGGCTTCTGCGTCCAGCGCCCGGCTGGCAAGCAACAGGCCGAGGGCCAGCGCGGGCACAAGGGCCATCAGGATCTTCGTCCAGCGGTTGAACATGACGGGTTCTCCGATTGTGAGGGGCCGGTCTGCGGTGGGCTGAAAAAAACGGTGTCGGCCCCGGGCCCACAGACCGTCGGCCCGGACGACCAGGGTCGGTGCGGCCGCCCGCCCCGTCGATGGTGTAGCGGAACATGCGCGGGCGGGAAGTGCCCACCCCGCAAAAATCGGCTGGGTCGCGACCATGGGGTACCCACCCCCCGGAGCCTCCGCTCAGACGTTCCCGGCTTCAGGGCAGAGCGCCTCCACCTGTCCGGCCCGGCTTTCGATGGTTACCTGCTCGTATCTGGGAAGCACCGGCTGGGCGGCGCGTATGCCCCCCGGCAGCCATAGCCCATCCCGCCTGGCAGCCAGGGGGTTTTCGCTTGGAGCGCGGTCCCTATCTGTAATCCCGCACGGGCGTCAAAATGGTTACATCCCTTTATAGTGGGGGATGACCTTTAAGCTACCCTGCGGGCACCGGTCGCATCACGCGTCGGGCGACGTTTCTGCCCGATGGGGTTCCCAAGGGACCCCCTCGCGTGTTGGTCTGCGCTGGCCTCTCCGGCCGCGGCGTGTCATGGATTGAGATCAGCGCGTCTCTTGCAAGTGAGTTTTCCTTTTGCCAGCCGCCGCTGTCGATTCTCGCGACCCGCCTACGGTGGTAGAACTGGAAGATAATCAGACGTGGATTCGGCGTTTGGAGGGCGTGCGATGGCGACTGTGGTCGAAGCGGTATATGAGAACGGGGTGTTGCGGCCTGTGCACCCCTTGCCGCCCGGCGAGCGCGAGAAGGTCGCGATCAGCACCGGCCGGCCGTAACCTGGGCCGAACGCACAGCCGGGCTGCTCCGCTGGACCGGCGATCCCGAAACGCTCGAACGGATTGCCCTCGACCCCGAGTTGGACATTCGGGAGGCGCGATGGGGGCATTCGAACTTCCGGCTGGGGACAGGGTCTTTGTCGATGCCAACATGCTGGTGTTCCATTTTGCCCAGCATCCGCAGTTCGGCCCCGGCTGCTCTGCGTTTAGGGAGAGGATCGAACGAGAGGAACTGCTCGCTTTCGCCTCCGCTGACGTTTTGAGCGACTTGGCCCACCGGTTGATGACCATCGAGGCCGTGGAGCGTTTCGGCTGGCCGGTAGCGAGGATTTCCCAGCGCTTGCGACAGCACGCCGCGGAGATCCAGAAGCTCACGCTATTCCGCCAGGCCGTTGAGGCGGTGGCCCAGTCGGGCCTTCAACTCCTGCCCGTCACGCCGCAGCAGGTATTGGCGGTGGCAGCAATCAGCCGGGAGTTCGGGCTGTTGAGCGGCGACGCCCTCATCGTGGCGGTGATGGGCGAGCATGGGCTGGCAAAGCGTGCCAGCTACGATGCCGACTTCGACCGCGTTTCCGGCCTAAGCCGCTAGGCGCCGGCCTGACGCCTGCTGGCCGGTGCGCCGCTATTTACACGCGGCGTGGCGAGGGGCGGTTCCCCACGAACCGTCGCGCTCTGGCCGCATTGAAGCCGTGCAATAGGGATGCTAGCAGATTGCAGTTGCGGCTTTGACGCGATGGGCACTGCTCGCGGACCGGTGGCGGCAAGCAGTGGTCCACGCGCACTTTTCTCAGGTGATGGAAAGTCGCGTGACCTCGGCCGGGGGAAGCTCGGGGGCTACGAAGCGCTTGCGGTGTGGGCCAGGCGGGGGCCGGAAGCGCTCTCTTGGGGGCCCGTGCCGGGACCGAGCGGCGGCAACCGGACTTTGTCGCGGTAGGCCTCGGGACAGAGCGCTACGCTCTCGCCGGCAGCGAGCCCGGCGCGCACCACCACGGTTTTGCCGTTAGAAGGCCCCAGGGTGACCGGGCGGGCTTCCCACTGGTCGCCGGAAACGCAAAGGCAGTAATCCTGGTCGCCATGTTTGAAAACGGCCTGGCGGGGCACTTGGATCGCATCGCCCAATTGTGCCAGCGAGAACGTGACCTCGGCCGAAAGGCCGGGGCGCATCCCGGGCAGGGGGGTGTTCACACGGACGATGGTTTCGTATTTCTTGACGGCCGAGGCCATGAACGAATCCGGCTCGGGATACTCGTTCACCCGGACCACCTCGCCGTCCAACAGGACGTGAGGAAAGGCCTCCAGTTCGATCGTAGCCTTGACGCCCGGCTGGACCGCGGCAATTTTGTCTTCGGTCACCAGGGCCTTGACCTGCATGTGGCGTGGGTCGGGCAGGCGGACCAGCACCCGGCGTTCCATGGTCAACTCGCCCGGGGCCACCAGATGGGCATGGTCGTTGTGGTAAAGGTGGTTGAGGACGACCACGCCGGCCACAGGCGCCCGGATGACACACTTGCGGATTTGCTCCTCGATGTCGGCCAGCAATTCCTGGTTGCGTTTGAGGACCTGCTCGAGGCTCCGCAGCCGGGCGCGGGTGGCCACGACGGCGGTTTCCAGCTCGATGAGCCGGCGCGGCCGGGTGAAGTTCTCCAGCACGAACCGCTTGCGTTTGGCCACGCGGAGTTCGGTTTCGGCCCGCTGGAGGCCGAACTCGTCGGCCTGGAATTGCTTGGGGGTGATGAAGCCCATGGCCAAGAGTTTCCGGCTGGCTTCAAGCGCTTGCCGGGCCTGGCGGACCTGTTCTTCGGCGGTGAACACCGCCATTTCGGCGTCGCGGTGGGCCAGGGCGTATTCGGAGTTCAGGTAGTGGTCGCGATTGAACTCGGCCGTGCGGAGCCGGCTGCGGACCTGCGCCACCAAAGCCGCTACATCCGCACATACCGCCTGCTGCCGGGTGCGTTCCTGTTCCAGAAGGGACGAATCCAGGCGGACCAGAAAATCGCCGGGCTGGACCCGCGTTCCTTCGGGAACCACTTCCAAGATGCGGATCCACGCCGAACTACGGCTGCGGACCTCGCAGGCCACATCCACGTTGGCCGAACTCTCCAACTCCCCTTTCACCGTCACCTGATGAACGAACGGTCCGCGTTCGGCCTGGCAGAGCAAAACGGGCACGGCATCGCGGCCCGAGCCCACGTATTTCGCCCCCACCAGGGCTCCAAGACAGACCGCCACCAAAAGGGCTACCGCAGCCAGGCGGGCAGAAGGCGGGATCGATCGCACAACCGGTTTCGTCGCCATAGGGGTAAGGCGGGGCAGGCGACTTGGGGGGGCCAGGCAGGATTCCACCTTATTCTAATCGGTTGCCAGGCGGAAGCCTACCCCCCAAAGGCTTTCGCGGGTTGCAGATTCGGGCGAAATGCTCCGCCCAGGGTTGGGCTCAGGGGTCCCACCTCCCGGGCCAACCCGATGACGCAAGACGTGGACAGCCCGTGGAGAACCCGGAAGATAAGATTCTTGAACCCGCGCGGAAGGTGGGCCGGGCCTCAAACAGGCCTGCTTTGCCAAGGGCGCCGCTCGCCTCGTGCCGTCGGTGGCGACGATGCAGTCCAACGGCGCTCAAACGGGGCGACTCTGCCACCTCGCCGGCCTGGCGTTGCTTGGGCCCGCCAGCGGATGATAGCAGTGCGGAGCCCAAAACCGTTTCGGGGCGGCTATTAGCCCCACGGCGGCGAGCCGTATTCGGCCGTTTCCAGATACAGCACGATCACCCCGACCACCAGGGCCAGCCAGGCCACCAGGAGGAGCAGCGTGTACAGGTCGGCTTGGGGTTTGCGGAAGACGGCGGCCATACTACTTGCTACTTGGCGGCAGCGACGCCGGTAAAGGGGAGCTGGGAGGCGACGTCGTCGCCTTTTTGGATGACGCCTTTCTGGAACTCGGGTAGCACGCGGGCCACAGAACGTTCGACCTGGGTGGTGATGACCTCGACACGGCCCAGGTAAGCGCTGCTATCGGCCGAAATACGGTACACCTCCAGCCGATGGCCTTCGGCCAAGCCATCGTCGGAACCCAAGGAGATCTCGATCAGGCCGTTG